>Ga0118677_10000933_pt1 | contig 62512 bp, 65 predicted proteins | sample AliMusrvi5mmetaG_FD_86154 | JGI IMG/M metagenome (GOLD analysis project Ga0118677, IMG submission 86154) | reverse complement strand
CACTCACAAAGCTTACCGACATTGCCCGCTTCAAGCCCGATCCGCGCCATCTGCAAAGCCAGAAAAGAAGCCGCAACTCATTGAACTGTCGGCTCTTGGAGCTCTTAGGTTGATGCGAAAGAGGACTTGGCTGCTCTGTTTTTATATCCATTGTTCGTACCACGATTACCCAGATGCACAAACCGCAGAGCACAAGCGCGACCAGGATCATCGCCGTAGCGAACATCTTGTTAGATGTGCGTGCATTGATCTTGCGGCGATGACTGGCATCAAAGGTTGCCAGGCGCTCCCATGGCCCCTTCGAAGAAGTGGAAAGGTTCACGCTTGCAGGTATATCTCCAGCGGAGACAGCTGAGCGAATGACCTGAATGGGTAAGGGCCCGCGCGGTGTTCCTCCGGGCATGCAGTAGTAGTAAAGATCCTGGCTCATGGACTGTTAGGTCAATTTTTGGTAGTGTCCTTCTTTGAATTCGGAGTGCTCTTCAAGAATTTAACCAGACCTAATAGAGGGTTTCCGGCAGGTTGAGGTCAATTCTAACTGTCAAAAATAATGACACGTCAAAACACACATTCAGGATGCTGGATCTCAGCGTGCCCAGGCCCGAGACAGCCAAGCGCCTGATTTGGAAATGATTAAGGAGATGACGAAGGGAAAATGGCAGGGCCGATGCGCTGCCGCGAAGCCCTGTGAGGCGCACATACTTTTGGCAATCAGTTTATGCATTGCCATTGCATGGAAGCGGTGGGAAGCGAAGCGCCACACCGCTGGCTGCACCTCATGGCGCACTGCCACCCGACTAGGTCCAGTCCGTCACCAAGCTCCTATGTCCATTCCGTTCACCCAGCAAGACGGCAAGCACCACCCCCGGCCTGCGGAGCGGGAAAGGTTGGAAGCGGTGTCGCCGTTCGTGCCTCACTTTGCCACCGCACTCCATGCTGAGACCGCCTCAGTGGGAAAACTGCACGATTTCACGGAAGGTCACCCATTGACTGTCAAAGTCTTACAAATGACTTGCTCAGAAGGATAAAGGGTGTGGGAGGGTCGGGTCTGCAGGGTAATTGGGCCAGTGGACATGAAAAGGCGCACATTGGTTCGTGGCGTATAGCGTTCAAAAGAACACTATTTCAGATTGACCCCCGCCCGTTCCCTTGGTAAGGGAGGCTTCGTGTGCCGGCCCCTGACAGCGTTGTTCGTGGATTGCGACTCGTATTTTGCGAGCGTGGAGCAGCACTTGGATCCGGCGCTCCGGGGGCGGCCTGTGGGAGTGGCACCGGTGCTGGCGGAGACGAGTTGCTGCATCGCCGCGTCCTACGAGGCCAAGGCCTTCGGGGTGAAAACCGGGACCGGCATCCGCGATGCGCGGGTGATGTGCCCGGGCATCGCCATTGTGGAAAGCAAGCCAGCGGAATACGTGCGCTATCACCACCAGATCGTGGCCGCGGTGGAGGACTGCATCCACGTGGAGGCAGTGCTGAGCATCGACGAGATGTGGGCGTGGCTGCCGCTCAATCTGCGCGAGCCGCAGACCATCCGTGAGATCGCGGCCCGGGTCAAGGCGACGGTAGCCCGCGATGTGTCACCGGTCATCAAGGTGTCCATCGGCGCGGGGCCGAACCGCTATCTGGCCAAGACTGCGAGCAAGATGCGCAAGCCCAACGGGATGTTCATCATCGAGGCAGGCGACTTGCCGGATGTGCTGCACGAACTGGAGCTGCGGGATCTCAACGGCATCGCCCGCAGCATGGAGACGCGGATGCACGCGTCGGGCATCCATTCCGTGCGCCAGCTCTGCGCGGCCCCCAAGGAGCTGCTGCGCCATGTCTGGGGCGGGGTTTCTGGAGACCGTTTCTGGCATCTGATCCGCGGCGAGGAAATCCCGGATCTGGTTTCTGCCAGGAAATCCATAGGCCACTCGCACGTGCTGCCGCCGGATTCACGCGATCCCGCCAAGGCGTGGCCTATCCTTTGCAAGCTCCTGCACAAGGCCAGTGAGCGCCTACGCTCGTACGGGCTGCTGGCGGGCTCGCTGCGGCTGCATGCGGCGTATTTCCGGGGGCTCTCGTGGGATCCGGAAATACGCATGCCCGAGACGGACTCCACCATGCACCTCATGCGGCTCTGCGGCAGGCTCTGGCGTGAGCGGCCGGACCCGCGGTCACCGCTCATCCAGGTGGGCGTCACGCTCATGCATCTGGTGGACCAGGGAAATTACACCCCTCAGTTGTTCCCGTCCGTCGTTCGGGAGGATGAAGACGGCAGGCTAACATCCAGTGAAAACCCGGAGGAGAAACACCGGCGGCTGGATGCCGTGCTGGACAAGCTGCGCGCCCGCTATGGCCGGGATGTGGTCTATCTGGGAGTGGTGCAGGAAGCGCGGGATAGCGCACCCATGAGGATCAGCTTCACCCATATCCCAGACCCTGCGGTGGAGGAGGACAGATGATAGATCCGTCCGATCCGTCCTATTCTTCTCTTCACCCGAAAACCCTCTTTCCCTCAGCCAAAGAAAAGCGGCGGAACCGCTGCAACACCCTACTCCGCCTCCTTTGCGTCTTGGCGTCTTTGCGCGAGACCTTCTTCCTGTTGCTTGCGGCTATGCGAGTCACGGCTTAGCCAGTTTTTCCATGTTCGCTAACGCTCTCCCCGCATTCCCATCAACATTCATCAATCTCTTCTCATTCTCTCCCCGCGTTCTCTTCCTTCCCATTCTAACTTCTTTCTCGTATCCTGAACAGCGCAGCTAACATCCCCCATCCATCTCTCAGCGGCCTGACCTTGCCGCCATCTTTCTCTGTCCATGTCACGGGAACTTCCCGCCACTCAGCACCATTGCGGCTGAGGGAGAACAGAAGCTCCGAATCAAACGCCAAGCCGTTTTCCACCAGACGGCTGGCGATGGCGCGGTAGTCGCCACCCTTGAACACCTTGGCCCCGCACTGCGCGTCCGCGCAACGTATGCCTAACAAGAAATGAACAGCCAGGAGAAAGGTGCGGTGCGCCAGTGCGCGCCACCGGGTCGCCACCACGCGGGTGGTGGCGGTGCGCTTGCGGATGCCCAGGACCGATTTCCCGGAACAGCGCGCAGCGCTGATGAGTCCCAACATGTCCTCCGCAGTGATGCTGCCATCCGCATCCACGAAGGCCAGCCACGCTGCATCCGGGCCCAGCGCCCACGCCTCTCTAACCACCGATCCCTTGCCATGGTGGGCCGCTGCGAAATGGAGTTCCACGCCGGGAAATATACGGCAGAATTCGTTTTTGAGATCCGTCAGGCGTGCGTGTTCATCCTCCCCCGAGCCGTCATCCGCTATGATCCAGCGGATGGGCAGTGACGATCCTGCGAGGGCCGCCGCCAGCGATTTCCCGTAATCCGCCAGACGGGTGGAGTCATTCCACACCGGCGTGACCAGCAGGATTTCATTGGGGCTTTCTGGCATGGACAGGGCTTTTATGCGGGCTAGGCCGCCAGTATAAATAACATTGCTGGAAAGTGGAATCTTTCATCGTATTCATCCGCCTGATGAAACTCGCCGCCATCATCGTCTGCTGGATTAGCGTGATCGCCGCCGGCGCCTGGCTGCGCTTCGACGATCTGGCCAGGCGGCCGTTTCACGCGGACGAGGCTACCGGCGCGCGCATCACCGCGCAGCGCATGGTGTCCGGCGATGCGAAATTCGATCCGAAACATTTCCACGGTCCGCTGCTGGCGGATCTGGCCATCCCGCTTTGCGCGCTGCGCGGTGAGCATGGCTGGCGGGAAATGAGCAAGACCACCCTGCGCACACTGCCCGCCATAGCCGGCACGCTACTGGTGCTGCTGCCGTTGCTGTGGCGCAGGCGCTTCGGGGATCTGCCCATGCTGCTGGCCGCTGCGCTGCTGGCCACCTCTCCACTGTTAGCTTACTACAGCCGGATGTTCATCCATGAGATGCTGCTGACGTTGTTCGGCATGCTGGCGCTGGTCTGCCTGACAGGGAAGCCGCGGCTGGTGACCGCTGGTATTATGTTAGGACTGATGTTCGCCACTAAGGAAACCTTCGCCATCAGCGTCATCGCATGGACAGGCGCGGGCCTGCTGGTGGCCATGGAAAACCGCCGCAGCCTAAACCGAGAGACGCTGCTCCGAGCGTGGTGTGCCCACCGGCTGGCCGCTGGTATTGGCTTGTTAGCGGCAGCCGTCACTGCTGGTCTCATTTACACCGATGGGCTGCGCCACCCGCACAGCGCCATCGATGCCATCCGCACGTTTTTTGTTTATGAGACGGTGGGCACCCATGATAAAGCCTTCGGCTACTATGCAGGGCTGCTTGCCATTCCGGTAAAATCCGCCGGGGTCTGGTGGTTCGGCACACCGGTGCTGGTGCTCGCTCTTCTGGTCTATCTATCCACATTCCGGCGTGATTTTCTTAACCGGGAATGCCGGATCATGATCCACTTTCTGGCATACGCTGCAGCCGGCCATTTCCTGATCTATAGCATGATCGCCTACAAGACCCCGTGGCTGGTGTGTCTGCCATGGGCGCATGTCTGCGTGTTAGCCGGGTTTGCCATTGCGGGTTTTTCCACCTGCCGGATGCCGGCCCGGGTTATCCTAACCATACTCGCGGGGCTTTGCCTTGTTACTCAGTTCATCCAGACACGCCGCGCCATTGGCCGTTACGCCGCAGACGCGCGCAATCCCTTCGCCTACGTTCCCACCCAGCGGGATGTGGAGTCCCTGGAATCCTGGCTCGGAAAACTCCGCGCTATGGAGCCCGCAGGCGCGCTGGAGCCCGTGGCTATCGTTGGCAGCCAATACTGGCCGCTTCCGTGGTATCTCCGGGCCTTTGATAAAATCGGTTACTGGCAGACACCTCCGGAGAATCTCCAGGCCATGCCGCTGGTCTTCGCCACGCCAGACGCTACGGAGTCCGTCATGGCCGCGCTCACATCCACCCACCAGTCCCTGCCACGTGGGCTGCGCGCGGATGTGCCGCTCCTGGTGTTCGTTAGAAACGACATCTGGCACCGCTGGCAGGCCACTCCATCGCCATAACAACACATAGGAAAATAGAACCACCACCGATCCGTCTTATTCTTCCCATCGTAAATCAACAACCATCAATCATCATTCATCAATCTCTTCCTCTCTATTCAAAATTCACCATTCTTCTTTTCCACCAAATAACCTCTTCCCTTTGCGTTCTTTGTGCTCGTTGCGGTTAATCACCTCTTTTCTTATCCGTGTCCATCCGCGTTATCCGTGGTTCCTCTTCTCCTTCTAGAATGACCCCTTCCGTCACACTTCCCGAATCGCTTCTCTTCACCCACGAGGCGATGAATACCACCTTCAGCCTGCGCCTCTGCGGCATGGATGAAGAAACCGCCGCAGGCGTGGCCAGGGAATGTTATGAGCGGTTGGATCTGTTGGAAAACCGATTGAGCCGTTTTGCCGAGGGCGGGGACGTGATGCGCATCAATCATTTGGCCGCCGGTGACACCCTCTACGTCTCCGAGGATTGCCACCTGTGCCTGCTGTTGGCATTGGACGCCTACTCCCTAACCGACGGCTTGTTCGACATCACCCTGGGTGCTCGTATCGCACATCAGAAAGCCCGCGCCGATTGCCCGCTGCCTCCACTCACCGGACGTTTCATCATCCATCCAGACATCGCAGCCATCACTTGTGTGGAACCCGGCCGCGAGATCGACCTCGGCGGCATTGGCAAGGGCTTCGCGCTCGATCAACTCAAGCTCCTCCTGCTCGACTGGGAGGTGCCGGGTGCCTTGCTGGCTGCGGGTGCCAGTTCCTTGCTCGCCTTCGGCCCGGACGAATGGCCAGTCGATCTGACAGATGATGCCGCCTCGCTACGCATAGGCCTGCGGGACGAGGCGCTCAGTGCCTCGGGCACCGTCATTCAGGGCAGCCACATCGTCCACCCTGCGGGCCCGGACGCCATGCCATCCCATCCACCCACCCGTGTCTGGGTGACTGCCACCACTGCCGCCCTAGCGGAAATCTGGTCCACCACTTTCATGCTCATCAATCCGGAGGAAATCCCCGCCTTCATCGCCGGAAGCTCCGGAATCACCAGCGTCCACGCAGCCAGTGGCGGGGAAGTGCGGAGGGTTTTTCCAATCTAGCAATCTTTAGGCTGGTAAATCACTTCTTGAACTCAAAAGGACGGATGCCTTTGCGTTCCATCACTTCACGAATGCCTACGACCTCTTTGATGGGCCAGCTCGCCCGGGAGGGTTCTTCATACGGCCCTATTCGTTCAATGGGAATCTGCTTAAACCCAAGCCGGAAGGCGGGTGATTCACTCTTCAAGTGGTAGTCATCCTTATCCGGGTTAACGAACAGTGGTTTCTCGATCAAAGTGTTTTTCTCCAGTCCTTTGGCCAGCCATGCTTCCCAGTATTTGTCATCGCGTGGCCTTTCATAGATATTGTCACTGTAGCTCTCTATCGTCATGAAATGCTTTGGCCCGTGGTTCCAGATTAGATTGCTATCGAATGCATTATGTTCTGGGGAAATGGACTCCATTCGATACAAAATCGAACTGTCGGCGTTGAAATAGATTATATTTTGGGTGAAAATGTTATCCTGCATGAGTTTCCCATCTGAAAGGGGGGCCTTGTCTGGCGGAAAGTCCATAAACCGCATCTTTTTCCATGCTGGCTGATTCCTTACAGAGTTATAGCCGGCCAGCAGCCCAGGCAGACCCTCTGTCCAGTAGGAATCCTTTTGAAGATGTCCTTGATAGTAAACTTGCTGCTCTTTCCCGGAGACGAAGATGTTATTTTTAACAATGTTGCCGCTCGCGCAGTGCAGCATGAGACAGGCATCTGAGCACCGGGCAACGATATTGCCAATCACATCGATTCCACAGGAAAAATCATCGAGATAAATACCCCGGCTATAGTAGGGAAATTTCCAGGCACCTTCATCATCCTGACCATATCCGAGCATGTCGTGCACATAATTGTAGCGAATGACAGTCCCCCGGGTGCCTATCCAATCCACCCCGGTCGAATAGATTGCTCCCGTGTCCTCGGTTTCGAGATTCATGTGGCGAATATGGTTATATTCGATAACATGGAGGTTCCCGTGAAACATAATGCCCATCCTGGGACCATCATGGATGAGATTGTTCGATGCCCGGATTCCACAGCCCCGGATATTGATGCCCACCCCCTGTTTGTAGTAAACACCCACGTGATGGATGTAATTGTTTTCGGCGAATTGCCCCGACTCGGTGAGCGTAATACGATCTCCTCCCTGCAGGGAGATTCCATTTGATCCAGTCTCATAGACATCACATCCACGAATACCATTATTTTTACCACCCTCCACGCCAATCCCATAACCACCCTTCTCACTCGAACTACTCGAGCCGCCCATATTCCGGATTGTGGATGCGGTGATTAGACAGTTGATCGTGTCCTTAAGAACGATCCCGGTTCCATCCGCTCCTTCAAAGGTGAGACCAGAAAAGGTGACATCTTTCGTTCCTGGAGATATCCTCACCAAGGTGTCAAGGATGGGTGCGTAGACAGGCTCATTATTGAGTGCCTCCGGTGGCCAGAAGTAGAGGACGCCCGTTTTCTTTTCCAAATACCATTCCCCGGGCGTATCGAGCTCTTCCAGAAAATTCCGCACAAAGTAACGGTCATTAGGCTGTATCTCTTCCCAATCATCCCAGCCTTCTTTCGAAAGCGAGATAGTATGCCCTGCGGTATCTATTGATTGGATTTGTGATATCCTATTCCAGTAATTGTGATGAGGAAAAATCCACACTTCTCCTTCTTCCGGATGCGCCCATTTGCGTGCATCCGCCGACTTGAAGTGCAGCATCAGTTTGTTCTCTATGGCTGCACTCTTGAATTTGTCGATATATGCCCAGCCTCCATGGTAAGGGTTTTCTGGATCTAAATTGGGATAACGAGCCAATACCTGCCGCTTGCCATGAAAATACAAATCACGGAAGTATGTCTCATTGAATCCTTGCGACCAAGTGTCAGCCTTTAAAATCTGTCCTTTATATGGGGTAAAGTTGGTGATCGGCCGACAGCCTGTCAAAATGGCTTTTTCTTTTTTGTATGCACAATACCTCACACAAGAATCCTCTGCCCCGATTTCAAAAGTGCAAGGCAACGAGTAGACACCTCCCCGTATGTAAACGGTCGCAGTCTCCAGATTCTGCCCCCTTCTCTTCCTCAAAACATCCCGGGCTCCTTCCAAAGTCTTGAGAGGTTCGCCGATGCTACCAGATGACTGGTCGTTTCCATCCGTTGAAACATAGAGTTCAATTGCATGCAGTGGCAGCGAGAATATTGATAAGAAGAAAAAAACGCGCAGCAGGTGCACGGAATGTTTAAGGGCTAAAGTTGTGGGGCAAGTGATCATTTGGTATGCACTATCATTTGCCGGATATCTTAATCACACCACCCGCTCAAAAACTGTGACGGCGCAAGCAGCATCGCACCGAAACATGCCAGACATGCCAGAGCATACACGGCCAGGTAATAACAGACTACTCTCAAACGCCGTGCCAATAAATAAAGTAAAGAGGTTGGGAGCCACACAATAAAGCTGACCAGAAGCAGCATACTGAAATAGTTTGTGGCAATGTAGCCGTGAGTAATCAGTGTTGCCGGGAAACCACGCTCGCCAATACTGGTGGGCCATGCCCCAAGACTCATATGCATGTGAATCGCCAGCGAGTAAAACAGGATCAACATCAGCAATGAGGGCAATATCGCTATTGCTACGGCGATGTGGGAATGCTTTGCGGGGCGCATGCGAATGCCTACAACAATCGCACTGAGCGAAAGAATGCCCACAACAAGCGCAACAAGCAGAATGGGAGCGTTTGAAATTTGCATGGAGTCCGCTGTCAGTTAACGCTCAAATCCTCCAATGTGCTGAGGTTGTGTGGTGGAAGGATTGGGTCATTTTACTATCATCAATCAAACGCGAATACCTGCATCTGACCTACCTCGCTTGCGGTATACTCACGATGCGTTTGAGGAACTTCAAACCTTTGATGGTTCCTTGGGTAGTATCCGTCTCGGCGGTTTGCCGGTCCTTGCTTAGCTTTAAAACCCAATATTTATTTGGGTTGTTAAACTGAATCAATTTGAATGTGGACTCGTTGATTGCTTCCCAGTTGGTGAGCCAGGGGAAGCCGGTCATGGTGCCGTTCTCATGAAATTGAATGGATCCGGCTGGATTATCAGTTGGGGTATTAGAGCGCCACTCCCATGAATCCGTGAGCAAAATCTTCTTGAGGGCCTCAGCGGCTGCGCGTTGCTTTTCCTGATCGGGCGCGGATGCTTCGGACGGTTTGTTATCCGCTGGTTTCTTACTGGTTTCCCGCGTGACCACATCTGGTGGTGAGGTTGCCTGTTTGTCATTCTGTCGAAGGGTTTTGGGGAGCTGTGAGCCCCCCATTCCCATCCAGACATTTTCTTCGAGTTGGACAAACAATGCCCGTGTCTTTACTCCTTTCTCAGACAACTCCAGAAATTTCTTGCCTGAATTCAATCGCAGTGAGTAGCGACCGTCCCGAGTTTTCCCGTTCTTAATTTCGATGGCTATGTCAGTATGCCCATTGAAGTTGTAGCTCCAAATTCCATCGAAGTAGCTAACAGACCTCGGGAAATCAAACTTTTCCAGGTTGAGCGGAATCATCCGGACTGCAAACCCGTCAGGATGCAATGTGCCTAGCAATGCAGACCCTTCAATCCCGTCGAAGACAAGCATATCGGTTGCCCAAGCATTTCTTTTGAAATTCACCTTCCACGACTTTTGGGTTAAATCAAACTTCCAGCCGTCCCACGGTGCCTTTCCATTATCGATGAAAAAACAAGCCAATGTTTTTCCTTCTTTTCCATTACGACCCATCTGGACCAACTTCCAAGGCCCGTTGAGTTGGTCCAAGGTTCCCGGTATTGGGCCGGTTTGGCCAGTTGTTCCGGGGGGGGTGGTAGCAGTTGGTCCCTGTGCATTGGCCGGGGCTATACTGCCGAGCGTGAGGAGGACTATAGCCGCCGTTACCATCATCGGAGTCTTATTATTCCTCTTTACGTGTGTTTGCATCTTTCTGCCGAGTATTGTTTAGAGTGTGCGATTGCGATACAGCACGATTCCCCGCGCTCTGTCAATACCAACGGTCCTATTCTTATCCAGATGCCACTCAAACGCCTTCAAATCCACCGGGGCATTGGCGATAGCTGACACCCAATCTGTCTCCACTTCTTTCGCGATAGGAAGGCCTGCAATCCAATCATCGATCTCATTTGCCGGAACTGTTGCCACTAATCTGATATTCCATTCTGAGGGACTGGGTAAGCCGCCATCTCCGCCATCCCGAAATTCGATCAGAAAGTCTAGGGTCTCATAGTTTCTTTTGAACTTCACGTAACGCTCGATAAATTCCTTCTTTTCTGATAGTGCCGCGAACGTCCTGCTATCGCTATGGGTGGTCTTGCTCTTAGGCCCACCGCAAGTGATGCAAAATATTGCGAGCATCACGATGAAAACGCGTTGCAGTGAAATATTCATTTTTTGGCAGAACGTTCAAATCTGCCGATGACCGGTGCTTGAGCTGTAATTTGTTTGTTCATCTGGCGTCTCCATTAGATCACGAATTTGATATTACCCTACAAACCTACCCAAAGCCAAAACACTGCGATCAAGAAAGCCACCCAGGCTCCAATCTGTCCTATCCTTGTGCGGTATGACATCACCAAGTAGATGGACCAAGCAGCCGGTATGATTGTGGGCAAATACGCGATTGCATCAAAGTGACATCTGCACATCAACGGTGGTTCTACGACCGCACAGCACAAATAGATCCCGACTGTGGCAACCAGCTTCCACCATTTAGGGCCTCCTATTTTGCGTGCCGGTTCTGTCTGCATGGGGTTGATTTTGCGGGACTGGTGGTAGAGTTGTAAGTTTGTCTCTGTCCATCTTCCGTCCAACTGGCTTCGCATGTCACACCATCATAATGAAACCCTTTCTTGGCAGCCAATCTCCACGAAATCTGATACAGAATCTGGCCAATAAAACCCAAAACAAACGGAATAGCCATGAGCCAAAAAAGAGAACCGTGATACGTCCCGGCATAAAGTCTATAGCTAATATATGCCCCGCAAGCAAACAGAAGCAGAAGGCCTATAAAGCCTAGCAATTCTGCTATGCCGTGCAACATATAACCTATCGGCGTGCATTTCTGCTTGCCGATGCGCTGGCTCTCATGGTCCCACATTGGATAAATGAACAACATCGTAGTGGTCTTATATTTCTACCCTAGGAAAGCGTGGTGTTTGAGTTTGTGGGGTTGAGCGGTTATTCGGTGGAATGACATGTTCGGATTCTTCATTCGTCAGATCCGCCTCAGAATCTATCGACCACTCGTTCCATGCAATATCAAAATCCAAGGCACGACAGTCTTGGTAACTGACCCTAATCAACTTCAAGAATTCAGTAATCGCTCTTTTCTGAGCTTCGGTGTATCCGCCGGGAGTATCCCATCCTTTGCTGTATCCAAGTATCTCAATCACCGCATCGGTGCAGTTCGAATCAGGTTGAGTGATGCCAAGTCTCATCCAGCCCGGTAGATAATACTGCCGTGCTTCTGGTGTGAAAAATCCCATATCCCAGGAATGAAATCGCATCCTACCGGCTTCGAGCTCTTCCGGTTGTTTGCCTGAAAAATCCTCACGGATCTCCATACATTCCTCACAGGTGCATGCAGTGATTGAGTCTTTTGCAGGCTCTGGCACTGTCTCGAAAGCGCTGTTGATGAGCGCAATGACCTGTTCTTCATTCATATGACCAGGCGACCTTGTTGGCCACTATTATTTGGTTTCGAGGCATGTCTTCAGAAAGGCCCACTGGTCTTTATAACGTGGATCAGTCGATGCTTTTTTCGCAAAATCTTTTACACCCGTGATCGTTAGGCAATTCGACTGGAAAGACCATGCGGCCGATTGAATGAACTCTGAACGCACTGCGTCATTCTTTGGTCGCGGACTACCTGCCCACTTCAGGATCTTGCGCAAATATTCATCATCTTGTGACCCAAGATAGCTCATCCACCAAACATCAAATTTTGAAGTATCCACATCAGTGTCATCCAAAATATACTTAGCAAAACTTCCTTTCTCTGAAATTATCTCCTTGGCGAGGGTGGTAAATATGCCGGTCCCCTGAAATGGGTACCCATGCTTTTTCTGGGCTGCGGCTAGAAATGCGGCGCCGGTCGCCGTAATATGTCTCGCCTCCTCTTTATCTTGGATCTCCGGTAGCGCATCCATCTTGGCCTCTAGTGTCTTAAATGCGGCCGCAGTGGGATTGTCTGGAAAGCTCATCATGCCTATGGCGATCGGAATGAACTGCTCCTTGTCGAGGGCAAAGGCAGGGACAATGGTTGCGCAAATTGCAGCAATAAGTAGGAGAGGCTTTTTCATGGTTTGTTATTTAACGATCCTACTCTGTCGCAGAGCGACAGGGAAGAATAGTATTTGAGTTTGTTGCGCGTTTAATCATATTGGGTGCAAAGTCTAATGACCTTTACCACCCGTTCCTCCTCGCAAACTTGATAGACGAGGCGATGCTGGATATTCAGACGCCGTGAATAGACTCCCTTGAGGTCACCTACCAGCGCCTCGAATGGTGGTGGGTCTGCGAATGGATCCTCCCGAATCATATCAAGCAACTCCCCAGCCTTTTGGGCCAGAGGACTGCCTTTGAGCTTTTTAGCGTCCTTCTTCGCCTGTGTGGTGTAGACCAGTTCGTAGCTCACAGGTCAATCTCCCGGCTGCATTCGTCTATCGGTTCTTCCATCCCTTCGTGGATCGAGTCCCTCAAGCCGGGCATGCTGACAAGGTACAGGGTCTCTTGAATCGCGCTCCAGTCAGACTCGGCAATCAATACGGCATTTCCCCGCTTCCCGGTGATGTGGACCGGTTCGTGGTCGGAAACCGCAGAATCAATGACCCGGTAAAGGTCGGAACGCGCGGCAGTGGCTGTAATGCTCTTCATGCCAAAAGGGTACGCTATCCCGTGCGCTTGACAAGGTGTTTTTGTGCCCAACACCTAGCCCAGCACCCGCCCTATACATCGTAGTTGGAATTAAGTTTATGAGATACCACATGGTCGGTATCCTATTCATGTTCAGTTATAATGAGGTGTATAGGCAGAGAAAAAATCACTCTCATCGAGTGGCGCGGCCAACTTGAGATACAAATTCAGCGTGGCTGATTGGGGTGACAGAACCGGAGTCCATCTCCTCTTCCCGCCTCGCTACTTCATTATCATCTGGCCCAGACGGCACACCTGACAACCCGTGAAGTAAATATGCCACCAAACCCTCCCCGTCCTCCTCGGAGAGTTCCTTGGCCTGTTTTTGCATGTCAGCAAGCCGGATCATAGGGGCTTCCTATTTCTGGAATTTGACTGCTGCAACTCCAATCTGGCGCATCCCGCGCGCTCTCGCTTCCGCAGCCAAGGTCAAGACCACCGATGACCGGCGGTTAACTTGTGATTGGATTGGCGTTTGTGGGGCAGGTGACTGCTGCCAGCAGTGATTTGTTAGACTCTTTGATTCATCTCTGGCTTTGAATGAGTTCACTCACACGTTCCCAGTGGTGGCGTATCCTTCCCCATTGCATCTGGGGGAGCCGCAATCGTGGGCGCTTTCCACAGTGGGGAGAGATCTTTTCGCAGAGCCACTGTTCATCAAAGCCAGCCCATTCGCCTGCAATAGACAGCAAATTCGAACAAAGTGGTGGATAAAATTCATATCGCAGGATCTCTTCTATCTCAGCAATTGAGTAGGCAGAACACGCGAGCACGGAAGCGATGCTCTGGTAATCGTCCTCCTGCAACTCTGTATCCAGAAAGAACTCGGTGAGCGCTTTCCATACAGGCATCCGTTCCTCGATAGTTTGTGGGTCAGACATAGGATTTCTTTCGTCGGCTAATGTCTGATCCTATTACCGGGCCTGAGCATCGTGTATTGCCTTGGCACCCAATATTGACTCCACCCATTCCACATTCTTATTAACGACAAATCTCTCTGTGGAGCCCGAAACGAGCCGCACCAAAAGACCATTGGAAATCATGCCGAGTGTCTTGGTTGCTTCGGCCCCGGCAATCTCTGACAGCGGCATTTTGCACTCATGATTCTGGATGTTGAGTCGGTGAGACCTGAAGAATAGTTGGCCCGGAGTAAGCCAGAGGTACCCACCTACGCCTTCGGCACCTTTAAAGTGATTTGCCGGCCCCTCGAATAATACCGCCTCACCATCTAGCGCGGGCCGATCAACCGAGAATCGTTTGATTTGGCGGGCAGCAAACCACGGAATAGACCAACGCATTGCCGTGGCGAAGAACACTCCGGCAAAAAGGCCACTCCCCATGCCTATCACCCAGTTACCGTGCTGAAGAGAGTAAACAACTCCCATGGGCAAACCGAAGAGCAGCGCAAGGAATAACCATTGCTTCGCGCTCACGGTGTGGGTGGATGTGGAGGTTTTAGATTTCATAAAGATTTCATTGGCTGGCGTAGAATCGTTTTCCATTTTGACGGGACTACGCGGCGGATGTCGCTCAAGTAAATCTCGTGGTGCTTTCCTGTCCTGCCTGTGCGTGCATCGATGAACTCATGCAGTCGCGCTATCGTTGGCCCCTCCTCTGAGAATGGACCAATGTGCATGATCTGAGCGGCGGGACCTTCCGTAAACTCCTCTATGCGCAGCAGATCGATAGCTGGAATTTTCTTCTTCCTCCCCGCCTCGGCGATGGCGTCTTTGATGATTTCATCCTTCACGAAGGACGGTTGTAGAATCATCGCCGTCCACCTCCAATTAGATTTGTCACCAGTGATGAAGGCGGACATATCGTCAGCCCACCACAGTCCCTCCAGCAGCATGACCGCGTAATCGATGGCCCGCGGCCCCTTCTTCACTGTGAACTTGGCCGTGTAAGAAACCGTGAACAAGGCTTCAATGGCTTGTGCATATTCCGGCGAGGTGTTTGGGTCGCCCATGCCATCAATCATCAGGTATTTGAGTGGAGGCACATTCACCTGCGCAACCTCCTTGGCGGATGCGCTGTATAGCTGTTTCAGCTCCTTCTTGATGTCAATTTTTTCCATAGCTGCTCCAGTTGAGGACTAACATTGAATGCGCTGAGGCCGCGCAAATGAATGGTGTATGATTATGAAATTGTGGAGTTTATGGCGTTTAGCGGTCACTCGGGAGTTGAATCTTGGGCCGTATCCGTTTTGTCTGTTCACCCTTGTTCGCTTCTTCATGGTTACCACTTGTCTTGGGTGGGATGTAAGGTCGATTCCAAAACGTTGCATCAATCGATGAGGTGTCATCCGAGTGCTCGTGTTGCACCCATATCGATACATATAGCTGATCCGTCTCCCATCTGAGTATATCGCGGACGGCGCCGTCCAAGGTGCTGGTGTGTGTCTTAGATGAGAAATTGCAGGTGATACCGCGGACATTCAGCCATTTATCAATTTCATTTTTGACATCCGGTGCGTTCTCGGTGGTTACGTAACTCACGCTCTCGTATCGATTCTTCAAGGTATCGCTGAGGGATTGCGTGAATGATACCGAACCTTTGAGCTGGTCTTCAGCGGGCACAGGAAAAGATCTGGCAACCTCGGAAATCGGCTGCGGAAAACTATCAGAATTTGGGGAGATTCTTGTCCAATATCCATCTTCGGTGCGGCCGGTCGAAGAAATTGAATGTGCAAATCTACATGTGGTGCAAATGACTTCACTCTTCGGAGAATCACTGCTGACACAACATCCCCCCGGAACGAATTCAAGATTCTCAACTCTCTTTTTCCATTCCTTGGCGGCTTCTCCCTCGAAGGGCGGAAGGCCATACGAAATGGGGACTACCTTCAACGTTGTGTGCCCATTGGGGCATTTATGCAACGACTCCGCTGTAGGTTCCGGAGCAATCGGTTTGTCGACTGGCGCGGCAATATGGCGACGGCAAGCAGGGTGAAGCAACAGTGCTAGTGCTAGGACTGGTATTGATATTTTCATGACAGGCCCAACAGTCTTAATCAAGAGCACCCTCGTGTTCCAGCACAAGCCGAACCCGTGAGGCCGCTGCTCTCTATCGCTCTTTCATCGCCGCCATTAAACTGCCAGACGAGAGTGCCTGACAAGTCAATAAGTTGGTAGATTCTGCTTTTGGTTGAGATGGAAGAATGTCTCGCGCAAAGGGCGCAGAGACGCAAAGTTTTTCAGAAATGCATTATGCGTATTATGAAAAAACAACCAGATATTCTGCAAAGCTAAGGAATCAGAGCGGTTAAGCGCCCTGCTCCTTCGCGCCTTGGCGGCTTTGCGCGAGACCCTCTTCCTCTTCATTCAAAATCCTGCCCATCCTTCCAGAAGCACTTCGCTGGTGATCGCACTCCTGCAACTGCCCCCAAACAAGTGAACATGAAAGATCCTGGCGGCCTTCCCCGTATCCGCACCGTCATGAAAGCCATTGCCATAATCTCTCTGCTGGTATTGCCCGCGTTGAATTTGTTAGCAGGGCCCGATTGGTCGGCAGCCCAGTGGATAGGCAACGATGTCGCGCGCGACACGGCCTTGCCGCCGCCGGTCTTGTTGCGCGGCACGTTCCGGCTCGACGCGCCGGTGCGCAAGGCCACCCTGTACAGCACCGCGCTCGGGTTTGCGGAGGTGCATGTGAATGGCAAGGAAGTGGGCAACGACCGCTTTGCCCCCGGATGGACCGATTACAACAAACGGGTTTATTACCGCAGCGTGGATGTCACGGCCTTGCTGGCACAGGGCGAGAATGTCGTCGGCGCTGTGGTCGCCGATGGCTGGTTCAGCGGACGCATCGGCTGGGGCGGCAAGCGCAATTATTACGGCACCAAACCTCGGTTCCGGGCTGTGCTGGAAGTCGAGTTAGAGAATGGCAAGCAGCAGGTGTTTACCACCAACGCGTCGTGGCAAGGCAGCACTGGCCCATGGATATACTCGGATTTCCTTCAGGGTGAAAACTACGATGCGCGCCGCGAGCTTGCCGGGTGGGACCGCACAGGTTTCGCCGGATCCGGCTGGCAGCCGGTGGCCTGCGGGGCCGAGGTGAACCCCTTAGTCGAGCCGGCGGTGGGCCCGCCGGTGGTGGTTTTCGCGGAAATGAAACCACTATCAGTCGATCGGCTCGCGGACGGCAAGATCTTGGTGAACTTCGGCCGCAACTTCGCCGGAGTGGTGCGCCTGCGCGTCAATGGCAAGGCCGGTCAAACCCTGACCCTGCACCATGCCGAACGCCTCGACAAGGACGGCAGCATCTATACCAAAAACCTACGCAGCGCCCCATCGGTGGATATATATACCTGTCGCGATGGCGTGCAGGTGTGGGCCCCGCGCTTCACCTATCACGGTTTCCAATATATAACAATCGATGGATGGGACGGCACGCCCGCAGATGGCGACATCACTGGCCTGGCCATCGGCAGTGACATCCAGCGCGTGGGGGCCTTCCAAAGTTCCTACGAGTTGCTCAACAAACTGGTGGAAAACGTCTATTGGACCCAACGCTCTAACTTCATGTCCATCCCCACCGACTGCCCGCAGCGTGATGAGCGCCTCGGATGGACGGGCGATGCCCAGGTCTTCATCCGCACCGCCACCTATGTCTGCGATGTGCATGATTTCTTCCGCAAATGGCACGTCGATCTGGCAGACGCGCAATTGCTCGGCGGCGGGATACCTCCCGTGGCCCCGGCCAAGGTGGCTGAGGGTCTGGGCGGTGCCGCGTGGGAGGATGCCGCGGTGCTCTGCCCGTGGACGATCTACCAGGTCTATCAGGACAAGGACCAGCTCGCCCGCGCCTGGCCGATGATGGACGCGCTGCTGGCCCACAAGCGCGCCACCCTGGAGGCAGACTACCGCCCCAAGCCCGGCGTCCATTGTTTTGGGGACTGGCTCAACCTTGACGACCCCACCTCCAACGACGTGATCCGTCTGGCGTATTTCATCCGCAGTTCCGACGTCGCCGCGCTGGCCGCTGAGGTGTTAGACAAACCCGAGGATGCCGCCCGCCACCGCGCGGAGGCCACCCGTGCCCGTCAGGCATTCCGCCAGTTTTTTGTAAAACCGGACGGGCGCATCGCTGGCCCCGGCGACAAGAGCAAGGAGTTCTCTGACAGCCAGACCGGCTATGTGCTCGCGCTGTCCTTCGATCTCGTCGAGGGCGCGCAACGCGATCAGGTGGTAGCCCACCTTCTGCGGCGGATAGAGGAATGCAAGTGGCACCTGGCCACCGGCTTCGTGGGTTCCCGCGATCTGCTGCATGTGCTCAGTCAGAACGGGCACAGCGACGTAGCCTACCGCCTGCTGTCCAACGAGGATTATCCCGGCTGGTTGTTCCCGGTTACCCAGGGCGCCACCAGCATCTGGGAGCGCTGGGACGGCTGGCACCCGCAGCGCGGATTCCAGACGCCCGAAATGAACAGCTTCGCCCACTATGCCTACGGCGCGGTCTATCAGTGGATGGTCGAAAACATCGGCGGCATCCACTCCGCCGCCCCCGGCTTTGCCAAAGTGCTCATCTCCCCCGTGCTGCCACCCGCGGATTCCGAGGCCGGGCGCAAGCTGACCTGGGCCAACGTCGACTACCGCAGCCCAGCCGGTCACATCAAGTCCGGCTGGAAACGCGACGGCACCAAGGTCACCTATGAGATCGATGTGCCGGTGCCCGCCGAGGTCTCGCTGGCATCCGGGCCGCAAGGCCACATCACCGGCGCCACCACCGCGCCCGATTCTAACGGACACCACCAACTCACCTTAGCCCCCGGCCACCACCAAATCACCACCGAGTGATGTGACCCGCATATTGATAGGAATGTGAAGAATGCCTCGCGCAAAGGCGCAAAGGTGCGAAGGAGCAGGACGCTCTTAACTGCTCTGATTCCTTGTCTTTTCTGATAATCTGGATGTTTTTACAATTTGCATAATTGATTTTCTGAAAAACTTTGCGTCTTAGCGCCTTTGCGCGAGACTCTCTTCCTGTTGCCTGCGGCTATGCGAGTCACGGGTGCGCCTGTTTTTCCATGCTCGCTAGTGCTCGCTCCGTGTTCATCAATCTCTTCCTCTTCACCATTCTAGCTCTTCCACTGCTTGCGTATCCCCAAGGATAGCACGGCACCTACGGCGAGCAGGGAACCCGCCACTATAAATGACGACTGGAAACTGCCGCCGCTGGAGGCGGTGAGCATCTGTTGGAGGCGGCTCAGGGCAAAACCGCCCGCGCCCCATGCGGTGAACAAGATCCCGTAATTCATCCCGAAGTTTTTCAGTCCCCAGAAATCTTTTGCCAGGGAGGGGAACAAGGAGAGATTCGCCCCGTAATTGAATCCTATCATGGCTGCCAGAGTCACGATCACTGCCGGTGAGGTCCCTTGGGCAGATGTCAGGGGAATGGCTAGGAACATGAGCACTGCCTGGAAAGAAAGAACAAGCGCCAGCGCCCGGCTACGCCCTATTTTATCAGAAAGGACTCCCGCCATGATGCGGCCACCGGCATTGCCGATAGCCATGATAGCCACGGCGAAAAACGCGAGGTTGCCCATGCTTTTTTTCGCCATCCCACTCATGCTGCTGATTACCATCAGCCCCGCCCCTGCGCCGATGAAATAGATCACCCACAGCAGATAGAACATGGGGTTCACCAGGATTTGCGACGGGGACAGGTTTCCCGCATCCGTTGCGGGCTTGCCAGATAGAGTCGATGCTGATGCCGGGGGAGCTGGCGCCGCCCTCAGCGGGGAATACCCGGGCGGAGGATTTTTCAGGAGTTGGGCGAGGCCACATACTGCCACAAAAAACGCGATGCCGAAGATGAGCATGGAATTCGCCAATCCATAATGCCCGAGAAAATACTGTGAGAGCGGCGCAAGGTAAACAGGTGCCAGCCCGAATCCTGAGACCACTATGCCGGTGATCAGTCCGGTACGCGCGGGTGGAAACCACTTGAGGGCCGGAGGCGTGGCAGAAGAATACCCGAATCCGATGCCTATCCCCACCAGCACCCCGAACCCTAGCAGCCACATCGCATAACTGTCCGACCGTGATATAAGGACCAGCCCCGCCCCGATGAGCAGTCCACCAATGGATGCCGTTACCCGCGGCCCGAATCGGTCCTGGCAGCGCCCCGCTGCGATCATGGTCAGCGCGAACACCACACAACACAGCGCGTATGGGTCGTTGAGTTGGCTGCCCTTCCACCCGAACTGCTGCTCGATCGCTCCCTTGAACAGGCTCCATGTGTAAAGCACACCTAGGGCCAGGTTGATACCCGTCCCCGCAAAGGCCACCCTCCAGCCATGGTTTTCAGACTGCGGGACCGCACCGGGAGATAAAGAGGATTGTGACATGGGTAATTTGTGTGAAGTGGAAGCTTTAACACAATTCCCACCCCCGCGCGAGGGATTTTCTCACCCGCAGTCACCCGCCCCCAATATAGTGCGCCGCCCGGGCGGCCATGATATAAGGAGTCGCGACCTTATTGTCGCATCTTCCACCCCCGCCCGCACCCTCACCACCCGTCTTGGCCAGTTACGCATCAAGTGCCCGGTGCAGATCTAAAATAAGGAGTCGCGACATTCCTGTCGCGTCTTCGAAGTCGTGCGCACAGGACAAGGTGCAAGCCAGGTCACCTCATCGTCCGCATAACAGAACGCCAGTTGGATTATTGGCGGCGAGGAGCGTGGATTTTCGAGGAAGTTGAAACGCTGGACCAGAGGCGAAATGTTAAGGAGCGGTCACCGACCCCGGAGTGTTCTTTTTGAAACGTGTTCCCGTGAAGGAGTATTCCGCCCATGTAGGCGCAGAGTCCATGAAATTCTCGCGACCAATCACAGGAATGAGGTTGCCCTCGGGCAAAAGACGGTATTCCAGATAGATGAACTTCGATTGATCAGGGTATGCCTTGTCTGCTTTATACTTGTTTCTGTATTGGTCGAGAACGCTTGCCAGACTCATAGAGGGAAGGATGTCGTTATCCACTTTCTCCCAGCCATGTTTGTATTGCCAGAATGTTGGTTTCTTCAGGGTGACCGAGTTCAGTCCTCTCAGATTGTCAGCGCGCCTGAGCAGGAAAAGAGAATGGTCTTCAGATGAATCAATTGCGATCAGGTCTCCTTCCGGCCTGCGAAACACACGCATCGTAACATCGAAGCCCCCTTGGTCACAGTCAAAGTATCGGCGTGCTAAAAGATAGTTATTAGTTAGGGACTTTCGATCAACGTAAGAAATCCTCCGTTGAGCATCAGATGGCAAAAAGGAGAAATAGCGCTTCGGCAATAGCATATAGTAGTCGAGAGCATTCTGAGGATGCGCTGAAACTGATGCTAGCAGTGACTTCTCCTCTGCGTCGATTATGAGTGGTGGAAGTTCGCGAGAGTGGTTGCAGCCGCCGATGTCAGAAGTGCCTGAAATGCCAGCAACTTTCACGCGGGACTCAACACAAGCCACAAGCAAACAGGCGGACAAAACGATGGTGCATGTCTTAATCATAACAGTTTCTTTGGTGAACGTCGCGCTATGGAAGTCGCGTGGTTGGGGGGAGTTAGTGGTGCAGTTGAGGAGCTTCAGACGACTTGCCATCTGCGGGTTGTTGTTTTATATAGATGTCGTTCTCTTCTGTGTATTCCAAAATTCGTTGCTGGAAGCGATCCAACCTGAAGCAGAAATGAACTGTGTAACCCTTCTCACCACTACATCCTTTCATCGAAAAGACGCGATTGTTCCCGTCCAGTGTAGCATGTGTAGGAAAATCGATATGTAGGTCCAATAGGCCACCTGCGAACGATTCAGGAACGGAATAGGTATAGCCGCCGCAAACAAATTTAAGCTGCCGAGTGTGCAGGTTCTCCGGCCCACTGTATCCCCACCATCGTTGGTTAATTCCTAGCGATTCGGTAACGAGAGTAGCTTGCTGGGCTGTTGTCTTGACCGTATTCTGATGAATTGACGGCCGATTTAAGGGATCGTAAGTAAGACCGCTAGTAACCTTAGATACAGAGTCCCAATGGGTCTCAGTAAATTTTGGATGAGATGCAGTCTTGGATTGAATCGGGGCGCAGCTGCAGACAGCGACGCAGAAAAATTGAGGTAATATGGATGATTTCATGATGAGTTCTGTCGAACGCCTAGCCCTGCTACCGGGTCAGGGATTCGTGGTTGAGTTTGAAATTGCCTGGCTTTTGCCGGACGGCAGCGACGACTTGTACTGCCATGTGGCTGATGAATGGATGGGGCATCGGTAGTTACTCGTAAATCTTAGCTGCGGAAAGTATGTCGCGAAAGGTCTCCCATGTTGGGGAGGTTGGAAGCCGCTCTCCCATATCTTCTATCCAGGACGCCATCGCATCAAGGAATGATGCAAGATCCGCGTTCTCCCATGCGCCAGCATTGGGGCCATAGGGCGAGGAGGGCTGGACTGTCTCAGTATGCTGACTGGCCTGAAGATCGGCACGCAAGTCTCTGATAAATGTAGATAAGGATTCTTTGTCCATAGAGTGTATTTCCGTTATTGGCAAAAGTGATTAGTCCTTCTGTTTGGGTGATAATCGCTCGACCGCAATGATGTGCATTCCCCCGGACAAGGCGCGTTGTTCGCACCGGACCAGGTCACCCGTATCAAATTCCCAGTGTTCATCCTCAGGGTCACCATTCCTTCCCACAATTTCGTATGTCGCGTCGCCGACTTGAATGGCATCGACCGGTCGCCAGACATCAGTGCCTTCGTCTAAAAGATACACGTAGATCTTTGCGATTGTATTCATGTTATCTATCAGGCATAATAGTGTCATTAAGCCTCTGTATCTCTGATCAGATCAAACACACAGGGATTGTTACAGGTGTAACAGTCTCCTGGAAGTCCAAACTTCGTCCTCCGCCACTCATACAAGCACCGAAAGACAATCCATTTCTATCGCTTTGCCCGCTGGCAGGCAACTTCCTTTTTCCAGCCTTGCGCTCTTTGCTGGAAATCCTGAGAGGAGAAAGTCCTGAGCCTGCATGCCCTGAGCTCGTCGAAGGGGTCGAGGGGTATGGTCGATGGCCTAGTCGAAGAGTCGAAGGGCCTATCGCAGAGCGCGTGACATTCTTCCTATTCCTCAACACACCACTCACGTTCCCACAAGTCCTGTCACGAAACCGCATCTGTGTCACGACCGAAAAGCCCCCGTTTATTGCTTGATTACTCCCGCGCTATCAGTCAGAAATAAGCCATGAAAACAACGTGTCCACGCAAAGGCTGGCACTTCTGTCGTTGAACAAAGAAATTCGGCTGATATAATGAAAAAGTATTTATTCAGGTTTGCTCTGATTGCAATTGGAGTTTTCTTCATAGCGCTCGGAGTCAAGTATGAGGAATTTGATAAGCAGCACTATGACACACTTGCCGTAAACAAATATTCCCTTGTGACCTTTTTTTCTGTGCCGATCTATGAGTCACACAACCTGAGAAATCCTGGATATGAAATGCAATACAAGGAGATCTACGGAAAGGACGCTCCGCCCGGGCGGTGGAGAACCGGTCCGTCCTACGTCATCAACACGCTTTTCTTGAGATGTCTCTGGTCTAGGCGGGAAACTTACTCTGGCCGATTTCGAGATGGTCTGGTTCGAACAATTTACGCAGAATACAAGGCAGCCCCTTCTTGCTCAAAGGCAAAGGAGGCCTTCGCTGTATTAGAGCTGGAACTTCCGGCGCATACTCACTTGACTTCAGATGACCGCTTGACGGAAAATGACATGGAGCTTCTTTATGCGATAGAGGAAAGAGCAAAACGAAATATTTTGAAGATCTACCATAAATCCGAACCATCCAAGGATTGTCAGCCGCCAGAATCATTCCCGTCTTCCCGCTAACCCCGCGTTCATCCCACCAAATAACGCCGGATTTGCCAATAACATGATAAAGATAACGCCAGCTAAAGTTGCGATTTCACTTGTCTGTTTGTGCCTGTGCCTCGTAATGGTATATTTATCATACGATCCAGATTCGCCGGGGCTCCGCGCGATTCGCGAATCCAAAAGCTATTTGAATCAGCTAGTGAACGAAATTAATAATGCGGATCAGATCGATGTGGTGGAGAGAGAGAGATTGGTTGTTTGCGATGGTGTTGATACCACGAGCTTCAAACATTCGAAGCCCATAGCAACTCGACGAATAACCCTGGATACTCAACAAAAGATTGAGTTGTCCAAGATAGTTCAAGGGACTAACCCTGCTCCTAAGACTTTATATTGGACGAGTATCTCGGAAGTCTATCACGCAGTCGAGTTTAAGCAGAAGGGGCAGATTCATTCAGTTCTGAGTATCTGCTTCTTTTCGGAAGATGTCGAATGGTATACTTTTGGACCAAGTAATGATAAAAAAGATATTGGTGGTCCTCATTACCCTAAAGATTTATTGCCTCGCATGCGGCCGTGGATTCGCTCTATTGGATTGAACCCTGATGCTCAAGAAGAGGCCGGGAGGCAACCAAAGGCCTTATCCGTTCCAACCCATTAGAAAAGCGAAATTCAAGCAGCTATCGGCGATAGTCCAAGGAATCCGTGTTTTGGGCACAAATGAGTCCCGGGATTGCTGGGAACAGCCCTACCCCATCACCTTCTTCACAAAACAGGCTTTGAGGCCGATGGCCATGCCATCCATCTTGCAGGAGATCTCGTGATCGCCGTCCACCAGGCGGATGGGTTTCGACTTGGTGCCCACTTTGAGCACGTCTGACGAGCCTTTGAGTTTCAGGTCCTTGATCATCGCCACGATGTCGCCGTCCGCCAGCACATTGCCGTATGCGTCCTTGACGATACGGGCCCCCGCCACCTCATCGGCCTGGGTTTCTAGCGGCCACTCATGGCCACAGGTCAGGCATTCATGCTGCTGGTCATTACTCAGCAATTCGGTCATTTCGCACATTGGGCAGGCAGGGTGGCTCATAGGAGCGCGCAAGAACGGCCATATCCCGCCGGATTTCAAGCATATACTGATTGCCAAAAGTAATTGCCGAAACGGGATTTTTCGGGTTGGGAATTCATGCCGCTGCGCGGGTAAGAGAATTCCGGCCCGGAAACCCCGGTTCCGGCGTTGCTCCTCAGTCGTGGATGTTTATCCACTCCATCGTCACGCCTTGGACCCAGCGCTTCCAAGCTCGGCCTTTCGGCAATCTCTTGTGGCAACCAGTATAAACCCAAATGAGAAAATGGAAATGGCATGTCGGCTTTTTCAAACCACTGAAACACTGAGCATCACTGAGAGAACTGATTTTTCCGGATTGCCTACGGCTATGCGAGTTACGGCTGCGCCTGTTTTTCCATGCTCGCTAACGCTCGCTCCACGTTCTCAATGGAATCAGGTACGCACAGTGCCTCCGGCCCAGGGCCTTTACCAACCATCACCTGCTGGCCTGTAGGCACGGCGGCGCCTGGATCTAATGATGGGCTGCAAGTGATCCATCCACGGTGAGCGTCTGCCCAGGCTGGGTGTCAAAGGTGGCGACCTGAGTGCCCAGTCGGAGCTTGAGCGGACCGCCGAGTTTGGAAACTATGCGGACTTCGGTGAGTTGGCTGTCTTTCCAAGCGAGATCCACGGTGAAGCCCCCGCGGGCGCACAGGCCCTTGACCGAGCCCGTAGGCCAGGCCTTCGGCAGCGCGGGTAGCAGTTGCAACTCGAAGGTTCCCTTATCATCGCGGAGTTGGCTTTGTAACAACATCTCCGCGATGGCGGCAGTGGCACCGAAATTCCCGTCGATCTGGAACGGTGCGTGGTCGTCAAACAGGTTGGGCAGGGTCTTGTTCTTGAGCAGATTGGTTAGCAGGAGGAAGGCGTGGTCTCCATCGTGCAGCCGCGTCCACATGTTGATCTTCCATGCGAGGCTCCAGCCGGTGCCCCCATCGCCGCGACCTAACAAGACCTTGCGTGCCGCCTCAAACAGCTCTGGAGTGGCGCTGGTGATCATGCTGGACGGATGCAGCCCGTATAGATGCGAGGTGTGCCGGTGCTGGGGCTCGCATTCCTTGTAGTCCTCTATCCATTCGAGGATGCGTCCGGTGGTCGGGCTGATGCGGACGGGTGCCAGCTTGGCCAGGGCGGCTTCGCATTCCTGGCGGAAGTCGGCATCGGTATCGAGGATCTTGCTGGCGAGGATGCAGTTGCTTAGGAGTTCGTGGACGATCATGATGTCCATGGTCGCGCCGTAGGTGAACACGGCTTGGGTCTTGCCATCTGGCAGGAGGAAGGCGTTTTCCGGGGAGTAGGAGGGATTCGTGACCAGCTTGCCAGCTACGGGCGTGCCTGCGGGTGCTTCCACCAGGAAATCAAGAATGAACCGTGCGGCCCCTTTCATCAGAGGCCACCCGCGCTTGGCTAGAAACTCCTTGTCACCAGTGAATTGATAGTGCTCGAAGGGATGCTCCGCCAGCCATGCCGAACCCATGGGCCAGATGCCCTGCAACCCGTCGGCAGGAGCGGCGAATCCCCATGGATCGGTTAGGTGATGGACCACCCAGCCGCGTGCGCCGTAGTCCACCTCCGCCACGCGTCCGCCGGGCTTGACCAGCCCACTCATCAAATCAAAGAGCGGCAGGTGGCACTCGCTGAGATTGGTGATCTCCGCGGGCCAGTAGTTCATCTGGATGTTAATGTTGGTGTGAAAGTCCGCGTTCCACGGCGGGGTCATCTGCCACGCCCATAGCCCCTGCAGGTTCGCCGGGAGTCCGCCGGGACGCGAGCTGCTGATGAGCAGGTAGCGCCCGTATTGGAAATAGGTGGCCACCAGTCCGGGATCGGTTTGCCCCTGCTTGATGCGGTCTAACCTCTCATTGGTGGGCAGAGACTCCACTTCCGCGCCAGCCGACCCGAGGTCTATCGCCACCCGGCTGAGCAAGCGCTGGTGCTCTGTCACACTGGCGGTCTTGAGCGTGTCGAACGGGGTGGCCGCCGCCTTGGTGAGGGCTGCATCACAGAGGCTTTCCGGATCACCGCCGTGGTAGCTCGTCTCTCCGGCCACGAAGAGCATCACGCTGTCTGCCCCACTCACAGTTAGAATTCCGCCGTCGTTAGTTACCGTGCCACCGGTGGCCACGGCGAGGACTTCCGTCCCAAAGCGCAGACCGCGTTGCTCGCCCTTGCCGTCCTTGCAGTCGATCTGGCCGCGCAGCAAGATCGCATTCTTGATCCCCGGATGGGCCAGGCACTGCGCGTCCTTCTCTCGCTTGAGCGTGAGGCGGAAACCGATGCTCTTGGGCTTGTCCGCAGTGAAGCGGGCCACGATGACCCCGGCAGGGGCCGAGGCAAACAGCTCGCGGGAAAATGTTGTCCCGTCCTGGGTGTAGCGCACCGTGGCCACTGCCGTGGTTAGATCAAGCGTCCGGGAGTAGCCTGCGGCGGAGGCGGAGCCTGGAGTTTCCAGCAGCAGTTCGCCCAGTGACTGATAGGGCCGCACCCCGGCGGGCCGTCCCATCATGTTGGCTCCGGCCAGAGCCTCCGCGTCCTTGTTCTTCCCCTCGAACAACAGCTTGCGCACCTGTGGCAGCGCCTTGAGTGCGTCGGGGTTGCTGGTGTCCTGCGGATAGCCATCCCACAGCGTGTCCTCGTTGAGCTGGATGCGCTCATCGCTTACCCCACCGAACACCATGGCACCTAAGCGGCCGTTGCCCAGTGGCAGCGCCTCTTCCCATACCTTGGCGGGCTGCCGATACCACAGCGTGTGGCGGCCTGCCGGTGCCTTGGCAGTCTCCCCACCGAGTGCCGCGCGATCTTCCCATCCGGCGTTGAGCTTACTCCGTCCCAGCGCGGGTGCTGCGGCGTGAGCGAGGGTGGCGGCGGTCCAGAGACATCCGGACAAGATCAGGGCAGTGGTTTTCATGCGTTGGGTCAGCGGGTATACGGGCAATTTCCAGATTCAGTGCGGGAATGCGTAAAAGAAACACAAAGGCTCGTCTTTCTTGCGCATCCTGTGCGCTTTATTGTTGAGCCTTTGTCTCTTTGAGCTCCCGCACTCTTACGAGTGCCTTCGCAGATTCTTTCACGGTTCCAGAATTACCGGAGCTGTTGATTGCAAAACGCTCTCCTGTTATTCCTTCAAAGACCTCCTTGTGTGCAAATAGCAGGTAGGGAACTCCGACCTTCATCGGAAAACGACCAGAACTATTCTCACTATACAACCGTATTAACTTCTGTGGGTTGCCTTTCAAGACCTCGGTAATCCTTATCGTGTAATAAGTGCCTATGTTATAACCCGGCTCGGGTACGGGGCTGGGGTCGGGAACTTCCTTGGTGCGGATCACTTCGCCGACTACAACAAGGGCGCTACTCCTAAATTCATCGTCAACACTTGGATGTGCCTTCCATGTGGATTGGGCCAAAGCGCCGCCCAATGATAGGAAAGCTGCCAAAAATGATGAATTTAATGATGCGCATGCAATTGAGGCTTAGGGCCAAACTCGCCTATTAGAGATTTTCGTCTTTCATAATTTCTCGTATCAAAGCCTTAATCCGGTGGGAGAGATCGTCTCCAGTCGGGTTCTCGGTGTAGCTTACTCTCGTAATTCCTAGCTTGCCCCTGCAGATCTCAGCTTTCGAATCATGTGTGAAGAGCATATCCGCTACAAGCTGCGGATCGTCTGCTTCAATCTCCATAATTCCATGTGGCCAATCCAGTTTTAGGATGTTCTTGTTGATGCTAGCCTTCCGGGCCTCCCACGATATCCAGAGTAGCTTCGTGTCTGGATCACTATCTAGTATGAATGTAGTTCTGCGCATATTCTTAAATGTTTTCGACGAACTGTGTTACACCGCATGCCTCAAGACAATCCCATTCTATCGCTTTGAATCCATATCGCCGTAATTTTTACCGCTGGTATGCCCCGGATCGTGCTCCCAAGGAGTTCCAGCGACTTCTGAATACTTTGGGTAGCTGTTGAGTGTTTCCTGGTATTTATTGTTAGGAGCGAGATAATGCATTGCAATCATGTAGGACCCATAGGCTAAGACAAGCGGAACAAAAAGTTTACATGCGTACCAATCACCAGGCAAGCATTCGTGCAAGACGTGCGAAAGGACATTCCATAATAGCCAGGCAAGCAAGATTAAGACACCCGGACGCAGTAGATCCCGAAGGCTTCGTTGCACTCCTCCCAGAATGCCAAGCAGCATGCGCGTAATGAGCAAGTAAGCCCCAGTAGCAATCAGGCTTCCTAGGAACAAGGATAGGCTTGATTGAATTTCTACTGACAATGACGAATGGAAACGCGCTGATAAATGATGAGAACCACTTACCGCAGCAATAAAGGCGACGTTTCCGATAATCATTTTTAACGATGATTCACTCATCTCGCGATAAAGCCGTAAACCGTAATATATTGCAATCACGCCAGGGATTGCCATGAGGGGTAAAAATGTTAAGTTGAATAGGTAGAGACCCCCCTGAGAAGCGATACGAAAGATCGGTGGGATGCTGATCAAAAGCCATCCGACTCCTAGCAGCATCGACACACAAGCAATGGGTTTCCTGATGTGAGTGGCGTTCATATTGAAGACCGTTCGGGGAATGGAGGGCGGCGCAACATGGCGTGGGGACCTACTTACCACGCTCATCGCCAAGGAGATGTTCATCTTTGAGGCGTTGAGAAAGCTTCCTGTTAAGCTCTTTGAGTGAACGGTAAGGCAAAAAACTCTCGTCGGTCCAATCCGCGATGCTTATGACCGCCTGCCCCAAATAGACGCCATACTCCGAATCTGGCTTCATCATCTCTGCATGGATGTAAGGCAGTCCTGTGTTGTTGACGACGGTGAGATTCGTCCCAACCGGTGGGGCGAAGCCGAGGGAGAGGGCGACGTCATTGCCAGTAGCGGTGTAAGAAGCCGCAGTCACCGGGACGGTGGATGCTGAGGTGAAGTTGGCCGTGACGGTCCCGGCGAGGGCCGGAGCGGCCGTGGCAAACAGGGTAGCCGCCATCAGACATCGTGCGCGTGGGATGAGATTCATAGAGTTGGTTCCGCCAGTGATGATTGGATGCGGATGACCTAGCAGGATAGCACTGGGGAGTCGAGGCGGAATTACTGGGAAATAGGGGTGCCAGACATGGGGAATCATGAATGCTTTATCATGAATCCCGGCGAATTTGCCCTACGCCCCTTCACTTCGCCCCTCGACCGTGCTCGGGACCTACGGCTCAGGGCTTACGGCCCGGGAGCTAGCGACTCTTTTGGCAAGCAGCAGTGTAGCTGCAGAGAGAATGCGCGGTGGCTAATAGGCTTTCAGCCGGTTCAATACGACCATCAGCGGCAAGGCCAACAGAGGGGAGAGCAGGAAACCGAGCACGGATCCGAGTATGAGATTCAAGGTGACGTTGGGGGACACCGGGGAATCGCAGATCACTGGTTCAGAATAGCTTCGAAACGGCAAGTTAGGAGGAGCGGCAGCAGCAATCTTCATAGTTATCATTTTCTCCAACAGTTCCTTCTCCGTTTCAAGATCCCTTTTGGCATCGGCTCTGTCTTGGCGATCCTGCGCCCGTGTCGCCGCCTCCTCAGGAGTGTCAGCAGATTCATCGTGTAAGAGTAGTTCCGGATGCGCCTCCGTATTTTTTGTTAGCCTGGCCAAAGCTGCCTCGCGTTCCTGCACCTTGCTATGCTGCTCCTCAATCGCCTTGTTCAACTCCGGAAGCGCACTCGCAAATTCTTCCTCGCCGGCATGTTCGCGGTATTTCCTGTAGGTTTGGGAAACCTCAGCGGCAATATCCCTCGCGTCCATCTTGTTGGCGTGGCGCACACGGATGGAGATCAAATCCGTCCCGCGGATGTTCTGGGTGCTCACGATGCCCTTGAGAATCCGGATGGAGGTTTCCTTGTCCACGCCCCAGCGGGAGGTAAGCGAAAGGTCGTCCACCACCTTTTCAAGGACATGGCGACTCTTGATCTTCTCAAACTCGGTGCCGAAAAATTGTGGAGTCAGGGCACTCTTGTCCTGCTGCTTCACCTCGATGGTCCCCTCGCTTTCATACAATTTAGGCATCACATTGGACACCACTGCCGCGATCATCAGCCCGACCACCGGCCCCATACCCGCAGTCACCAGAAATACCCACCAGAAGCGCCTGAACATAGGCGGACACTGCTCCCCAGTAATAGCGATGTCAATCTGGTGAGCCAGATGGCGCTGTCCGCCGAACTACCAATAATTACCAATTGATGCGATTTCGGTAATTCGCTTGCAGGTCAGCGCAGCCACGACAGTGCGTATGACCCAGAATCCGCAGTTGGGACTGCTGATTCCAGGGGTTATTTGTTATAAATTATTGGTTATAAGTGTATTGAACCTCCTTCTTTCCAAACGCAATGGGTTCACCCGTTGGGTGGTGATTCCATGGCGGGTAAGGGTCTGGCGGAAGAGGGTTTACTCGAATGACGGAAGAGCGGACGCAAGATGGTATTCTACCCGTCCCCCGGCTTGGAACAAGCCATCCGCGATGGCCAAGCGTAGCCAGATGGCTGGAATTATTGATTCCACGGAGTCCAAATTGTAGGGAAATGGCCTCGATTGGCCTTGACGAGAGTTGGTCAGGACCGCTTGATACGCGCATCATTCAGACCCGCATGCGCATTCCAATCATTCATAACCTGCTCATGTCGCGTGGCATGGGTCAATTCATCGCCCTCGTTTCCCTCGTCGCACTTGCCTTCACCGGTTCACTACGCGCCCAGGATTTCGAAGGAAAAAACATTTCGGAAGTAGCGGTCCGGTATGTGGGCGAGAAAACCATCGATGAAGCGCGCCTGCGTGACCAGATCGCCAGCAAGGCCGGTACCGTCTATCACGCCGAGACACTGGACAAGGACATCACCGCGCTTTACGAGTCCGGCCTAGTGGATGAGATCCGCTTCCTTGCTGAAGCAGCGGGTGAGAAGAATGTGAAGCTCATCCTGGAGGTGAAGACCCGCTCCGTGGGAGATGCAGTGGGGTTCATGGGTAACACGTCATTCTCCGACCAGAAACTGGCTAAGGAGTCCAAGATCAAATCCGGCGGGGTGCTCAGTGATGCGCAAATCCTCGATGCCCGCCGCAACATCGAGAAATTCTATCAAGGATCTGGATATCCGGATGTCACGGTTTCCCACCGCATCCAACCCACCGGACGTGCAGGGCACTCCGACCTGATTTTCGTGATCAACGAAGGCGGCAAGAATGAAATCCGCAAGATCCGCTTTGAGGGTAACCACGCCTTCACCAGCCCCGAACTGAGCAAGGAAATGAAAACCAAACCCAAGGGTTGGTTCTCATGGCTGACCAAATCCGGCCACATCGAGTCCGACCAATTGGACAAGGACCTGGATGCCGTTCTCGATTACTACAAGAGCAGAGGCTATCTCCGTGCCAGCAGCCCTGGCATCCGCCGTGTGCCGGTGAAGGACGGCCGCGTGGACATCATTATTCCTATCGTTGAGGGTGAGAAATACACCGTGGCAGGCATCGGCTTCGGCCACATGACCGTCTTCAAGCCGCAGGAGCTCTATCCGGCCCTTACGCTCAATACGAACAACGCGTATTCCTCCAAGAAGATGCGCGCTGATATCACGATGATCCGCAGTTATTACGGTTCCCGTGGGTATGCCGATGCCACCGTATCCCCGGATATCCGCGACGCAGGCCCGAACCGGGTGAACATCACCTACCGTATCACGGAAGGCTCCCGCTTCAAAGTGGGCCGTGTGAACATCTCGGGTAACACCAAGACCAAGGACAAGGTGATCCGCCGTGAAATCCCACTCAAACCGGGTGACCAGTTCAACTCTGTGGAGTTGGATACCACCAAGTCCCGTCTGACCAACCTGCAGTATTTCAGCGATGTCCAGGCGACCGGCACTCCCGGTGGTGCCGGCTACCGCGATGTGAACGTGCTGGTGGAGGAGAAATCCACCGGATCTGTGGGCGTAGGTGTGGGCTTCAGTACGATCGACAGTATCGTCGGATTCCTCACTCTTGAGCAATCAAACTTCGACATCTTCCACCCATGGAACTTCACCGGTGGTGGCGAGCGTTTCGCGATGAACCTGAAGGCGGGCACGCAGCAGTCAGCAGCCACTATCTCGGTCGTGGAGCCATGGTTCCTGGATCGCCAACTCGCGTTGGGAACTGAACTGTTTTACCAGGAATCCTCCTATTTCAGCGATTATTACACTCAGACCAATGTGGGTGCCGCAGTTTCCTTGCGCCAACCGCTCGGGCCGAAGAGCTATATTAAGGGCGAGTACCGCGTTGAAGAAGTGCGCATCAATTCCACGGTGAGCGCGTCCGACAATTATCCCGGCGGCAATGGTGGCGCAGGCAACGATCCCGCCCACCCGTCAAGCGGCGCCAATTCATTCTTGTCCGAGGAAAACATTGGTGGGGACTTCCTGCGCAGCGCCTTCACCGTGAGTTATGTCTATGACAGCCGTGACAGCAGCATGCTGGCCCGCTCCGGTGCGAAGTATGACATCGGCCTTACTTACGCAGGTTTGGGCGGTGACGTGGATACCGTGTCGCTCGACATCCAAGGCCAGAAATACTGGAACTTGGCATGGGACTCGATCTTTTCGCTGCACGGCGAGCTGGCCACCGTGGATGGTAGCAATATCCCTATCTTCGAGCGCATGTTCCTAGGTGGCGGACGCACCCTGCGCGGCTTCAAGTTCCGTGACGTAGGACCGCGTGATACCAGTTATACCGATAGTGTGTATGGTGGAAACTCCCTCGGCTACATCACCGCAGAATACACGGTCCCCATCATTGAAACCGTGCGCGCCGCAGTATTCTACGACACCGGCTTTGTGAACAAGAACAGCTGGGATTTCTCCCCAACCAGTCTCTACGGGGATGTGGGCCTGGGTATCCGCCTGAAGCTGCCTATCAGCCCGATGCCGCTGGCACTGGACTACGCAATACCAGTCCAAAGCCCTGACAAGAAAGCTGACAAAGGCGGCCAGTTCAACTTCTATCTGAACTACCAGTATTGAGGCTTGTCCTTGATTACGGGTCATGTTCTCCGGCGCCATGTTTCTCCCTGTTGGGTTCAAGTGCCCCGGTGCAGATCTAAAATACGGAGTCGCGGCCTTATTGCCTCGTTATTCTGGACAGAGTGCTCGGCTATCTTGCTTCGCGCGGTTGTCGCGTCTTCCACGCAGTGCGAACAGGACGAGGTGAAGGCCGGATCTCTGCCTACTGCTCGAACAGAATCTTCAGCGTCCTTTGTGGATTCGCCAGGAAATCACGAGTGACGCGGTAATGCTCGGTCTCCTCATAGGGGATGCGTTCAATGCCACTGCTTGAGAATTGATATATAATCGCATCGGGATAGGCCATCAGGATAGGGGAGTGGGTGGCGATGATGAATTGTGATTTTTCCAGCACCAGGTCGTGGATCCGCGTGATGACTGCCAACTGGCGCTTTGGTGACAACGCGGCCTCTGGTTCGTCCAACAGATAAAGGCCGTTGCCACGAAAGCGGTTCAACACCAGCGCGAGGAAGGATTCGCCGTGGGATTGTTCATGCAGCGAGCGTTCGCTGTAGGCTGGGCCAATCGGAGGCGCAGGCCACGGCTCAGCATCCAACTTCTCGATCTCGGTGGCGACATTGAAGAAACTTTCCGCGCGGAAAAAGTAACCATCGCGCGGTCTGGGGTGCCCTCTGGATACCCGCAGGAAACGATGAAGCTCGGAGTGGGATTCACGCGTGCCGAACCTGAAGTTTTTCGATCCCCCCTCCGCATTGAATCCGCAAGCCACGGCGATGGCTTCTAGCAACGTTGATTTTCCAGAGCCGTTTTCGCCGATAAAGAACGTGACTGCCGGATGGAACTCCAATTTTTCCAGCGGTCGCACGGCCGCCAGTGAAAATGGATAGCAGTCAAACGAATCTACCTCGTCCCGCTTCAGTTCGATATCGGCGATATACTTCTTTGAGATCATCTAGGTAATATGGGATATTTTAGGCTGACATTGAAGATGGGAATTTATTCGGGGGTTGTAGCAGTTTGGCCAGCATACTCTTGTTTGTCGTTTGGAACTTATTGTTTTGGACCGTGGTTGAGTAACTGCCACATCTCGAATGAAGCGCTGCAAGTTGAATTGGATGCAGCGACTTGGTTGTATGCGTGAAGTGCCAGCTGAACACGTTGGGTGTTACCATTGATCATCAGTTCTTCTGCAAGTTTTAGCGAACTACGGTGGGTTACGCTCTCTATTCTTGGCCAGCGTAAGGACATAGTAGTAGTTATCCACGATACCGCAATAATTGCAGAAATTCCTGATATGAATCGGAACGAGGATCGTAGTTTTATCTCGGCATATATCTAAAAGGCGACGACTAGAATGGGTATGATGAAAATAAGAATAAATTGCATTTTGTTTGTCTGTCCAACGCTCATATGCATCGATGATCGGCGATTGAACTTTGGTTGGAGTTGATGTTGTGGGTTTGATTGGTCATTCGGTGCGATGCCTTGCTAGCCTATTTCTGTTCTTGGTTTGATTGTTTCGACGTGCACTTTACTTGGGCTGATGCCAAAGGTATTCACCAGCCAGTCGCGGGCTTGCCAAGCATGTCGATATTCCTTTCTGGTTCCTTTAGAATCAATATAGACGTGGGTTTCGCCGTTCGCCGTGATGAGCAAATAGCACAGGGACCTGATACGCTTCACGTCGATTCGATCAAACCCATTCTCGCGAAGCATGGTCGTCATCTTCTCATGGGCGCTGCGTGCTTCGTTCATTTTTCTTAGCTAACAGTAATATTATGCCACTGTGTGTTTGATCAGATCAAACACACTGAGATTGTTACAGGAGTAACAGTCTCCCGGAATTCCAAACTCTGCCCTCCGTCGCACGAGGGCGCGCCGTCTGACAAGCCCTTTCTATCGCTTTTTCCACTGGCTGGCTACTTCTTTTTTCACGCCCTTCGCCCATTGATCTAGGCCCGGAGCCATAGGTCCAGCGCTGAAAGTCCTGAGTCTGTCGAAGGATACGGTCGATGGGCGAAGTCAAAGGTTCGTCGGGCTTGCCGGAATGGCGTTCAGCCATTGAAACGTGCGGCCAGTTCCTCCGATTGTCGGGTAAATTTTCCAGGTTTTGTCCGCTTGAGTTTCACAAGGTTTTCGAGTTTCCAGCGGATTGCGGGCATTTGTTCCAGATGCCTACATTGCATCAGCGACCAATCAGGCTCACAGTGGACGAGCCCTGATAGGAACGCGCGGTGTTTGTCTGTCAGTGCCTTTGGCAGTTCATCCATGAGCCTGCGCCGCACCTCAATCAAAACCTCAAGAGTAACCGGTTCCCGGGTCATGCCCGCGAACTCATGACATATTCTGATGAAACATCGATTTCATTGGGGAATAGAACTTCGTGTGCCGGCCGATTGTGGCCGGCAAGATAACATATGAAGCACTCGACAATCCCTGGTGTCAGCCCGCTCCGCGCATAAAGGTTCATCACATCAAACAGATCACGGGGATGCTGCCTGTCCAAGGCGGCCACCAACTTGCTACCATAGAGTTCGTCCTGATGTAGGATGGGGATTTCGAGATCCGTGAAGAAAACGTCCTGTGCCCTGGTGGTTAGAGGGCGATGTTCCACGGGCAAAATGGTGCCTCGATAGACATAATTGACCTCGATTTTGACGCGGGTGCGGTCTCGCTGGACGAAGAGTTTTACTTCGCTTCCCTCGGACATGGCGCCCATCTCGCATCGAAATCCAAGTTCGTTGAGTTCACCATGTAGCGCCTGAAGTTCTGATGAAATCGCCGCCAGTGCCACATCCCTTCATGGTTGATGGTCTGCATAGACAAGATCGAGATCAATCGACAGAAGAGGCATGTCCTGCACCAAAAGATTGATGGCAGTTCCCCCTTTCAGGGCAAACGTGGGCTTCCGGAAAATGACCGGAGCCACGGCAAGCAGCAGTTTGACTGCATCCAGGTATGCTCTGTTCATGATGGCTTGAGGATGAGTGTTCTACCATTTTTGAATCTGCCAACCCATCGGCCGGTTCCCATTTTTCCAACCGCAGATTCTCGGGCTTGCTCTGCCCACGGGAGTGCAAGCTCCGTCGCCCATCCCACGCATAGGCGAACCGCCTTCACCATCCGGCAATGGCTTATAAGCATTTGGAGATGGCGGCTACGGAGTTGCCTGACACCTTCCATGATCGCGCGGGCTTCTACCAATTCCTGATGCACGCCGATTTCGCTGAGCATTTCCAACAAGGCCCTCTCCGGGGTAGAAACCAAAGGTCCGTCCGGTGACTCTGGCAGCGGGGCAGGCCCATAGCCGGTAGGCAAGTCCTCGTCAAACAAGCGGGGATTGCTGTATCGGGCGGGAAAACGGTCTTGAAACCATCGCGGCAGGATGGCCCGTTGGTTTCCCCACAGGATGGTGGTCTCTTGAAAAGCGACGTTTTGTCGGAAGCCGTGCAGGGATAAAGCGGACTTTGCGGCCACATGGAGGCCGGAGATTTTGCTTTCGAGGAATTTGAGACTCGCGTCCCGGGCCAGTTGATCGCCCCGAAACATGAATACGCCTCGACCCAGCTTCTCCAGCCAACCCGCTTTCACATATTCGTGCGCCAAGGCGCGTGAAATCCCAAGGCTACCTAGTTTTTTTGAGTTCAACGGCACCCCTCGCGGGACAGCCGATTGGAGATCCCTGATTTGATTTCGACCAGCCATCGGTACGAATAATCGTGGAATTTCCAGTCCATTTCAAGATAATTGTTTGTAATTAGCACAATAGGTCAATCCAAGATTTACCTATTGAGCGGATTCTAAACAAAAAAACCTCCCCACTTTCCCGGAGAGGGCGTCCTCAAACCTTGCCTGCTATACTGCCTGCCCATCGGTTCGAGTAACGAGTGTCTTTGCGCCTTGGGGCGGGTAGCTGGTTGTGCCTTTCGTGGTTCAAAACCATCTACCCTCAGCGTAAGCCTCTCCTCTCCCCCCCCCCATCACTCCGGCATCCTAACCTTTTCCCCGAGGTATCGTGGGCGGGTGTTGAGGATGTTCACGTCCAGCCACATTTTCACCCGGGCACCAATCTCGCGGAGATTGGTTTTCAAGCCCATACGTGAATCAACGTTCTGGGCGTTGAATCCGCAGGCATCGATCCCCTTCGCTTTGGCTAGATAGATGGCGCGTTCGTTTTGGAAGCGCTGGCTGATGAAAAGGATGGAAGTCTCACCGAAGATTTCCTTGGCGCGCACCACGGAGTCCAAGGTGCGCAAGCCCGCGTAATCGCAAACGATGCGGTTAGCAGGGATGCCACCCTCGATGAGCGCCTTGCGCATTTTTTCCGGCTCGTTGTAATTGTGGGTCCGGTTATCGCCGGAAACGATGAGGGTTCCGATTTTCTTAGCCTTCCACAGGGCGATGGCGGCTTCTATCCGGTAGCGGAAATACAGGTTCTGGTAATCATTCACACGGTCGGTGGTGCCGAACACCAGACCGACTTTGGTCGGTGGAACCTGTGAGACATCGGAATATATCCTGCCTCGTGATACCCACACCGCCACGAAATAGGTGTAGGCGACTGCCGCCACAAACGCCAATGCCGTGACCAGAGCCGCGCCTAACAATCGGCGGAACCAGTGGAAGCATGCGGCTCGGGTTTCCGGTTTCAAGGGCTTTGGGTGGTTTGCAATGTGGGTTGGCGGCGGGGCCAGTGAAGCAATGATCTGAGTGAGTCTCCAAGGCATCCGCCTAACTGACCTTCAGGAGCGATGACGCGCAGGCGGTCGGCGGTTTCCGCGAATGCCACCTCGGAAAACCGGCCTATCCACTCTCCATCCACCTCCACGGGCACCTCGCGGTCCGCATGCACGGTGAACGACTCAGTCTGGAAATAACTCGTCGATTCCAGCAGATCTATCCCGCCGAAGGCCAAGCCGCGCAATGAATCCAGCACCAGGCGGTAGCCAGCCTCCTTGTAAACGAGCACGTCTATTTTAGAGTCCCTATTGTCAGCCATGCGGAAAAACTTGAAGGGTCCGCCGTAGAGCGCGCCGTTGCCTGCCAGCACCGCCACGCCTTCCTCACGGCGGCCGTCTGCGAGGGTCACCTCCATGTGCGGCGGCTTTTCCCCCAGCACCTTGACTGCGGCTAGCAGGTAGGCCAGTGGGCCTAACATCTTTTTGGATTTCCATGTCGTTTCTTCGATGACCATCGCATCGAAGCCCACACCCGCCATTTGCAGGAAGGGAAAGCCGTTGGCGGCAAAAAGATCCACATCGCGCACGAACCCGCGTTCTATCACCTCAAAGGCGCGCTCGAATGAATCAAAGGGGATGCCCAGTTCACGCGCGAACACATTCATCGTCCCAGAGGGAAGGATGCCCATAACGGTGTTAGATCCTGCCAAGCCGCCCGCCACTTCATTGAGCGTGCCATCCCCGCCCGCAGCGATGACCACCGGCTCACCCGACGCAGCGAAACGCTGCGCCAACTCGCGGGCCGCCCCAGGGTGATTGGTCGCGTGCATGGAGAAACGCTCCGCGTGATGCATCAGAAACCGGAGCACGCGTGCGCCCTTCTGGCTGCGTGCCCACGGATTGTAGATGAGCGGATAGCGGCGCGGCGTCTCCATGTGGGGATTCTTCACCCAATGCCACCCGCTTCGCAATCGGATTCCGCCTGCAACGCTGCAACAACCTTGTCCACGGGCAGACCCATCACGTTTTCAAAACTGCCGGAGATGTGGGCGATGATACGTTCCTGATGTTCCTGGATGCCGTAGGCCCCGGCCTTGTCCAAGGGGTTGACCAGCGCGTGGTAAGCGTCGATTTCCGAGTCATTGAGCGGCAGGAAGGTCACCTCGCTGGTGTCGTGAAAAACCGTTCTGCCGCCGCCCGGGAAAATCACACAAACTCCGGTGCATACACGGTGCATCCGCCCGGCCAAGCGCCGTAGCATGCTCCGTGCCTCGCCAAAATCCGCAGGTTTCCCCAGCGGCTCGCCATCCAGAAAGACCAGCGTGTCTGAGCCGATCACCACGGCATCTGCCCGCTGTGCCGCCACTGCTTCGGCCTTGAGCGCGGCATTCCATTCACACAGTGCTTCCGGGTCCATTGTGGTATCGTGAATCTCCTCCGCCGGGGAAACCACCACCTCGAAGACAAGGCCCGCCTTCTCTAGCAATTCCTGCCGCCTCGGCGAGGCGGAGGCCAGCACTATGGGAGCGCCTCTGCGCATGGAAGTTATTGAAGTGATGGAGTGTGACAAGGTCTTGTGTTTGGATGCGTTATACTAGATTGGAAAATAGAACCACAACCGGAGCGCAGCGTAGATAGCCAACGGCAAATAAACAGGATAGACGCAGAATATAAGAGAGTTACGAAGAAATCGTGCCTCACCTGTTGAGTGAACGGCGCGTCATCAGCAAATGATTTATGATCAATTTTTTATCTGCGTAAATCCTGTTCATCTGTGGTTTCTAGGGTTATTTGTGCCGCCTGCGCGGATGAGAGAATTCCGGTCCCGGCAATCTCCTTGGCCGGGCGGTCTAGGCCTTGGATCATGCCGCGTCAAGCCCGCGATTTTAATGGGGGAGGTCGCGTCATCGAAACCCGCCCACACCCTCAAGTGTTTGCCAATGGACCAGATCAAGAATCTGAGAGAGAACGTATCGGCCTGCATTCATGGCCCAAACGACTCTCAAAATCTCACTCAAAGTTCAAATCCCTCACATCGGAATATCTCCGTAAGGCTTTCATTATTTGCAATTTACAAAAACTAAACGCTCACTCAACCGGACACCCGTGAATCAGTATATACCATTGCGCTGGAAAATAATCTCCTGCAGAAGCTGAGGAGGAGTCAAGAATCGTTGAATGCGGAATGAACTGCAGCGAACGAACTAAAAATTTGACAATGGTGGGATATCCCACCATGATCCACTCATGAAGACCACGACTCGCAAGCCCTCGGTAATGACAAAGAATGCCACCGTCGTTCATGACTACGATGTGGCGGCAGACGCGAAAAACCGCATCAGCCTGCGCGGGGCGCAAGCAAAATACTATCATGTCCAAGCACTTTCCAACGGGGCCTACATGCTGGAACCGCGGGTTCTGGTGCCGCCTGATGCGATTCCAGCCAAGACCCTGAAAATGCTCAATCGTTCCGTCATCAACCTCAAAAAGGGCAAAGTTTCCGCTCCCATCGACCTTTCACTCCATCAGAAAGGCTGAAGCTCCTTATGCCATTTCAAATCCGTATGGGAGTCCCCGAGATGGATCAGCTTTGGCTGGACTTCTCGACCCGCAGTCTTCAGGGCGGGCTGGACAAGGAGGAACAGAAATTCTTCAAGAAACTCGTTAAAACGCTCGGCCACCTTGCCTCGGACCCCAGGCATAACAGCCTCGCCTCGCATGAAATCCAGGATTTAAGTCGGAAACACGGCATCAAGATCTTCCAGTCCTATCTTGAAAACAACACCCCAAGTGCCGGGCGCTTGTTCTGGACCTATGGCCCGGACAAGGCCGACATCACGGTGCTCGCTATTGAACCCCATCCTGAGGACCATAAACGCGGTGCCTACGAGCGAATCAAGTTGTCCAAAATCCCCCCGGCAAAAGGCGGCAAAAGTGGAAACAAGTGATACCTCTTACGACCGCACGAGTGATAAGTTGGTTGGACGTGTTTCCGGCACTGAATTCTGGTCATTACGTAATATCAGATTTTGAATCTGGTGCACTGGCAAACTCTCTCCCGTCTTGTGGCGCGCCATAATTCATGATTCGTCTGTCCCTATCTCATTTTGATTTGGTTTTTCTGGGCGTGTAAAACGCATGCCAGAGCTCGCCTTGCCTGTCCTTGTAGAGCATGGCGTATTTCTCATTCACCACGAATAGACCACCGTTTGTGCGGATATACCGCGTTCCTAACTTAAAGTTGTGCAACTTTCCAGTGGCCTGCTCCATCCATAGCTTGTTTAGCTCCTGATCCGAAAACGAAAATGAGGTGTCGGCGCGCTCCAATATCGAACCAGTCCATCTATATCGGCGGTATATCCCAATTGTTGGATTTCTTCTTTTGCCCCGCTGTCAAAGGCAGCCTCATACCTAAGCTCCCATGAACCTGTTATGACTTTCAACTGCTCCTTGTCCTCCTGATTCATCTCATCAGCGACGACAACTTTGATCGAGTTACATTCCGCTCGTGTCTCCTCATACCTGCTCCAAGCCAGATAGGCAGGAATCCCCAAAATCGAAAGTAGCAAGCCGAGAAGCACGATGGATAGGGTGAGTGTGACCTTGGTCTTCAAATTGAAATTTCGGACCTGCGCGCGTCGCCGTCTCCTGAAAGCAATCACAATTATAGCCAACGATAGCAACACGCAGGCGGACCAAACCGCCGCCACTGCCACAAAAGCCGTGGTCAGAACGTCTTCTTTTTCGATAGCTCCATTCGTTATATCAAAAAGATACTCCTCATGGTAGAAAATCGGCACATTAAGGACTATCCGGTCAGATGTCGTAAGAAACACCTTCTGCCCTCTCAGCAAATAGTCTGCATGCCATTTGTAGTGCCAATCACTGGAAGTTTCTGGCAGAAATTGCTCGCTGGAAAAAGCTTTAAGAAGTTGGCCGCAAGTGTAAGTCTTGGTTTCCTTGCCATTTGTGTAGAACTTTAGTGCCCAGTGATGGCCGAACCGGTTCAAGCGTGCAATGTGCGATAGGTCTTGGGTCACTATAACCTCGCTATCGAGAGAAAACCAGTCGATACCATAAACAAGCTTGCGGTCAGCAAGCGTATAAACTCCAGAGTTTGGGAAATCACGGATGAAATCCACCCTCTCGCCAGTTGATAACCGTGGATAACTAACCTGGTCTACGCCCCAACCTGGGCCATCCCGTATCACAAGAATTTTCGTCTCATCCGCGCTGAGTCGGGCAAAAGGAACAGGTGCCGATGTAAACGCAATCGCATTACCGGTCATGCAGAACAGTATAGTCGTGATCAGTATTGAACGGCATATTGTCATTGTCATCAACAGTGTCAATGACACCACAAGTTGTATATGCGATGCCACGGGTTTCCGGTTACATGGACGAACATACCATCCACCAACGAACCCTAGTGCAGTTGCCATGAAAAATGCAAATAGTGCCCGTCTTCGCGAATTAGCATGGGACGGTTTCAAGGGGCTCTTGATTTCTGAGGGAATTAGGATTGCCTGTTTGTGCTTCCTGTCTGCCAGATTCAGCTCGCCTCGTCAAGGAGGAAGACGGAACTCTCCTGACCACATGTTTCTCAGTTATGAGGTCTCGCGCCCTTCGACAAGCTCAGGGCCAAGCTGCAATGGAAGAGGGGAAATGTGGGTTTGATCAGACTGATTCTCCCTGAAGGCCATTACGGCAATCTCTTTATGGGAATCACTCTAACGAATTTCCGCTCCGCTCCTCATGGCAGTTTTTCCTAACACGGATTAGAAATGATCAGTCCGCAGTATCGGAGTCCGCGTTGTTGCGCAGCGCAGCTTCCAGCGCTTTGACGCGATCCACTAACTGCGGCAGCCGGCGCACGTGGGCGCGGAGTTTCATGTCCTCCCGGAGAGGGCTGGCCGGGCGGCCGGAATAAACCACGCCACTTGGTATATCGGCGGTGACTCCGGTGCGGGCAGTTAGGGTGGCGTGGTCACCTATGGTGATATGTCCCACGGTCCCGACCTGACCGGCGAGCGTGACGTAGTTACCGATACGGACACTGCCAGAGATGCCGCAGAGCGAGACGATGAGGCAGTGCTTGCCTATCACGCAGTTGTGGCCGATCTGGACGAGATTGTCGATTTTGGTGCCCTCGCCGATGGAGGTCTTGCCGAAGCGTGCACGATCTATGGTGGTGTTGGCACCTATCTCCACGTCATCGCCTATCTCCACGATGCCCACTTGGTCGATCTTGATGTGGTGTCCATCGACAAGCTGATAACCGAAGCCATCGGCACCGATGACTGCGCCCGGTTGCAGGATGACACGGTCACCGAGGACACAACGCTCGCGGATGCTCACATTGGACATGATGTGGCAATCGCGCCCCATGACCACATCCTCTCCGATCACGCTATTAGGTCCGATTTCCGATCCGTCTCCCACCGAGGCACCGGCCAAGACGACAGCACCGGCATGGACGCGAACTTTATCCGGATTGAGCGATGCGGTGGCATCCACGGATGCCTGCGGATGGATGCCGGGAACAAACTTCCGGGTGATGGCTACGAAATGGCGGACGACCACTGAGAACGCCAGAGTCGGGTTATCCACGGCGATGAGCGCGGTGCTTTCTGGCCCATCTGTCACGCCGCGCGGCACGATGACCGCAGCGGCTTTGGTTTCCAGAAACTGGCCGTGATATTTCTCGTTCCCGAGGAAGCTCACATCATGCGGGCCCGCCATGTCCAGCGCGGCCATGCTCGTTAGAGGAACATCGCGGCCACTGCGGACGATGTCACCATCGACCCAACGGGCGAGTTCAGATAGCGTTAGGGCGATGGCCAAAGCAAACCCTTGGCTGGATTATTTATCGCCGGAGGCTTCGGGAGTCGGAGCCGGAGCTGGGATTTCAGGCTTGGCATCGCCCGGTGTCGGCAGTGAATCAGCAGGAGCGTCCTTGTTGAGGGTTTTCAACAGGTTGGCAGTGATGTCCGTGGCATCCTTGGTGTAAAGAAGGAAAGGAACCTGTGAGGTGCTGAGGCCGGACTTGTCGAAAACGTAGTCGAAGTTATCAGACTTGGCTTGTTCTTCTACCAGCTTGCGGATTTCTTCCAGGATGCCTTTCATGCGCTGGACCATCTTCTCATTGAGAGCCTGGTTGCGGCGTTGCAGGAACTCACGGCGTTCGCGATCCAGGGCGATGCCCTCCTGCTGCTGGGTTTGCCATTCCTTGAAGACCGATTGTTTCTTGGAATCGTTGACTGCTGGGTCTTCGTATTGCTTGCGCAGGTTGGATAGAGAGTCTTCCAGTTCACGGATGCGGGTCAGACGCTCGTTGTTGTCCTTCTGGATCCGGGCGCGCTCCACGTTGATTTGCTTTTGCGCCTCGTTAGTGCGGTAGTATTGCTTGAACAACTCCTGCATGTCCACCGTGGCGATCTTGAGTTTGCCTTCCTGAGCGGCAGTGGCGAAGGAGACGAGGGAGACCGCAAGAGCGGCGGCGAGGAAACGTCTAATGACTGACATGGGATGATAATTTGGGGTTCGGAGAGCGATTAACGGGCCGACTTTGGACGGGAAATGCCTATTCGTCAATGCACAACCCTCACCTGGGAAATTTAATGAACTTGCCGGGGTGTTGGGCGACGCTAGTGTTCCGCCGTCCTTCAGTCCCATGCATGCCCTGACCTCCATTCCTCTTGTGATCCTACTGATACTTGTCGTTGTGGCGGTATTCAACGTCATCATCTTCGTTCACGAACTGGGCCATTTCTGGGCAGCGAAGTGGCGCGGTCTGCAGATCGATCGTTTCCAGATCTGGTTCGGGAAGCCGATCTGGAAGAAGGAAATCAACGGTGTCCAATACGGCCTTGGGTGGATCCCGGCGGGCGGTTTTGTAGCCCTGCCTCAGATGGCACCCATGGAAGCCATCGAGGGCGGGGAAAAGCATGAAAAACCCCTGCCCCCGATTACGCCGCTGGACAAAATTATCGTGGCCTTTGCGGGGCCGGCCTTCTCGATGTTGCTGGCGCTGCTTTCCGCATTGGTCGTTTGGCAAGTTGGGAAACCCAAGGATTTTGTCCCTTCACAGGAGATAGGCTACCTCCTTCCCGGCAGTGCGGCCGAAAAAGCGGGGTTGCGTGTCGGTGATAAGATTCTCGAAATCAACGGCGAGCCGGTCAGTGGTTTCGCCGGGTCCCTCGATTCGATCAGCGAGCGCATTGTTCTCAGCCGTGGCAGTGAGATCAACTTCACTGTCGCAAGGCCGGGGGAATCCAGTCCCATCCATTTAAAATCAGGCTTTGAAACTGAGAAATCCCAGTGGTGGCAGCGCCGGGGCCTCCGCAAGGTGGGCCTTGAGCCTTCCGGCCCGGCCATAGTCGGGGATGTGGTGAAAAACAGCCCTGCTGCCAAAGCGGGCATCGTCAAGGGCGATCAAGTCACCACCATCGATGGCAACAAGCTCTTCTGCTACGCGCAGTTTATCCAATACCTCAAAGACCAGAACTGGAAAACCGTGCATTTGGTGGTGCTGACTGCCGCCGGGGTCAGCCGTGAAGTGGACCTCACCCCTATGCAGCCTCTCAAACCCGAGGGCTCCGACCCGAAAGTGGGCATCCTGTGGGATACGAGAGGGGATGTGGATGTCCGTTTGGTCTATCCGGAGCCCATCCAGCAAGTCAGGGACAGTCTGAACACGATGTGGATCACCCTAGGCAGTGTGAAAGCGCAGGATTCCAATATCGGCGTGGAACACCTGAGCGGGCCAGTCGGCATCGCCAAGATGTTGTATGCTCTGCTTCAGACGGAGGATGGATGGCGCCGCATCCTCCACATCATGGTGCTCTTCAATGTGAACCTGGCTGTGCTGAACATGCTGCCCTTCCCAGTGCTCGATGGCGGCCACATCACCCTGGCCATCCTCGAAAAAGTCTTCGGCCGTCCGGTGAAGGCCAAGCCCTTGGAAATCCTCCAGACTATCTGCGCCCTGCTGTTGATCTCCCTGATGCTCTTTATCACCAGCAAGGACATTTTCGACCCCTTCGGGCGGGGTTCCAGCCCCAAGAATACGGAGGAAATGGTCTTCCCGGCGAATTGAGGGAAAAGTTTAACGTTTTTCGGATTGCCAGAGCTGCGGCTTGCCCCTAGTTTCCGCCTCCCGCGATTTTTCCAACCACTTCACGCGATGTCCAAGCACAATAGTCTCAAATCAGGCGCCACCGTCGGCGGCAAGCGTTCCGTTCTCAAGCGTTTCGAGCGCGTCAAGTTGCTCAAGGAGCGTGGCGAATGGACGGCTGGCCGTTCTCCTGTCGGCCTCCCGAAAACCAAAGGCGAGGGCTGATCTCTTGCTTAAGTTTTTCTTTTCGACGCGCGGAACCTTTCAGGTTTCGCGCCTTTTGTATTCCGCCCAAACGCTATGAAAGAAGGCATTCGTCTCAACAAATACCTCGCTTCGTGTGCCGTAGGATCCCGCCGGAATTGCGATGAACTCATCCGGACCGGCCGCGTGGAAGTCAATGGTGCCCCCTGCGTGAATCTAGGGACCCGCATTACGGAGGGCGACCACGTCCGCGTGGACGGCAAGCGCATGGTCCCGCGCGATGTGCTCATTGTGGCGTTTCACAAACCCCGCGGATATGTCTGCACCCGCGAGGATGAACTCGGGCGTGAAACGATTTACTCGCTATTACCCGAAAACTTGCGCGCACTCCATCACGTAGGCCGCCTGGACCGAGACTCCGAGGGACTGCTCATCCTCACCAATGATGGCGATCTCTCCCAGCAGTTGATGCACCCGTCCAAGTCCGTGGAGAAAGAATACCTCGTCACTGCCAACCAGGCGTTTGAAGGCGTGCACCTCGACCAGTTTCTTGCGGGCGTCTACACCACCGAGGGCAAGCTCAAGGCCAAGTCTATCGAGCGCCTTTCGCCCCGCCGCATCAAAATCGTGCTTGATCATGGTGCCAAACGCCAGATCCGCGTGATGTTCGATTCCCTGGGCTATCAGGTCTCCAAGCTCCTGCGGGTGCGGGTTGGCGGCCTCTGGCTCGGTGACTTGGAGCCAGGACAGTGGGCCATTCTCAACCGCATGGAAACCGCAATGTTGTTAGGGAAGCCTGCCGTTGTGGAAAAATCCAAGCCCTCTCCCCGCCCGCGCGGAAAGAGTTGATAGGTCAGGATGCCTCGGCCCCCAATCATTTGGCGGAGCCCCCTGGCTGAATGTAACAGAAAGGTCACAATATATTTCCCGGTTCTTGCAGCTTGCGGACCTGATAATCTGTGCTTAGAATATCCCTCCGTGCATGGCTCTCCCATGCAGCGTGAGAATATTTCCCAAACCATGAGCTCCAAGAATACGACTCCCAGCCATGATCAGGACGCGGTTTACCTGCCGTCCAAGGAGTTTTCCGTCAAGGCCCGCATCCCATCCATGGCGGCCTACAAGAAGCTTTATAAGGAATCCATAGCCGATCCCGAGTCGTTCTGGGCGGCGGAGGCCGGGGAACTCGTCTGGCGGAAAAAGTGGAACAAGGTGCTCGATTGGAAGGTGCCGTCTGCGAAGTGGTTCGATGGCGGCAAGCTCAACGTCTGTGAAAACTGCGTGGACCGCCATGCAACTGGCCCGCGCAAAAACAAGGCTGCCATCATCTGGGAGGGTGAGCCCGGAGACAAACGCGTCATCACATACGGCCAACTCCTACGCGAGGTTTGCCGCTTTGCCAACGTGCTGGAAAGCAAAGGCGTCAAGGACGGCGACCGCGTGCTCATTTACATGCCGATGATCCCGGAGGCGGCCATCGCCATGCTGGCCTGCGCCCGCATCGGGGCGGTGCATAACGTGGTTTTCGGCGGTTTCGCAGCCGAGGCCATAGTTGATAGGCTTCAGGATTCCGGCGCGAATCTGGTGATCACCGCAGACGGCGGTTGGCGGCGCGGTAAAGTGGTGCCACTCAAACCCGTGGTGGATGAGGCGCTGGCAAAATACAAACAGGTCCGGAACGTGATCGTGGTTAAACGCTGCGAAAACGAGGTGACCATGGATGTGAAACGCGACAGTTGGTGGCACACGGATGTGGCCGGAGTTTCCGCCAAACACGAGGCTAAGGCGTTTGATTCCGAGCACCCGCTGTTTGTTCTCTACACCTCCGGTTCCACTGGCAAGCCCAAGGGCATCCTCCACACGTCCGGCGGTTACCTCACTGGCACCTACGCCACCTGCAAATACATTTTCGACATGCGCGATGAGGATGTGTTCTGGTGCACCGCCGATGTCGGCTGGATCACCGGGCACTCCTACATCGTCTACGGGCCGCTATCGAATGGGGTAACCCAGGTGATGTATGAGGGCGCCCCCAACCACCCGGATTTCGGCCGCTTCTGGAAAATTATCGAGGACTATGGCGTCACGATTTTCTACACCGCACCCACCGCCATCCGTGCCTTCATCAAGGCGGGGGACCATTTCCCCGCAAATCACGATCTCACCTCGCTTCGCCTATTAGGGTCGGTGGGTGAGCCGATCAACCCGGAGGCGTGGAACTGGTACTACAAGCACATCGGTGGAGGCCGCTGCCCAATCGTGGACACTTGGTGGCAGACCGAGACCGGCGCCATCCTTATCTCCCCGCTGCCCGGTGCCACTCCTCTGAAACCAGGTACCGCCACGCTGCCCTTCTTCGGAATCGATGCGGCGATCCTCGACGACGCCGGTGTTGAGTGTAAGGCGGGCCAGGACGGACGTCTCGTCATCCGCAAGCCCTGGCCGTCCATGGCTCGCACGATTTACGGGGACAAGGAGCGCTACCAAAAAACTTACTGGTCGGATTATCCCGGTATTTACACCGCAGGCGACGGTGCACGCCGCGATAAGGATGGGAATTTCTGGATCATTGGCCGTCTCGATGATGTGCTCAATGTCTCCGGGCACCGATTGGGCACGGCGGAAATCGAAAGTGCGCTGGTTTCCCATCCCGCTGTGGCCGAGGCGGCAGTGGTGGGCCGCCCCGATGATATGAAAGGCCAGGCGGTCGCCGCCTTTGTCACGCTCAAGGGCCATTTCGCCGAATCCCCCGAACTTTGCGAGGAACTTCGTAACCATGTGGCCAAGGTCATAGGAGCCATCGCGAAGCCGGACGACCTCCATTTCGCTACAGGCTTGCCAAAAACGAGATCCGGGAAGATAATGCGGCGTCTGCTGAAGGAACTCGTGTGCACAGGCAAGGTTTCAGGCAATGTGACCACTCTTGAGGACTTTTCCGTGATCGAGAACCTCCAGCGCAAAATCTCGCGATAATCCCCCCCCATGACCACTACCCGTTACATCGTCGCCCGAGTTGCCCAGGCTTTTGGGTTTTTCCGCAGAAACATCCGCATGTCGGATGCGGCCAGTGAAATGCACTTGTTGCGCGAGGCTGAGTCCATCCTCGGCATCGCCCTCTGGGAAAACGTCGGAAACATTGAGGCTCTGTCAGTTGAATACTGGAATCTCCGGAAATTAATCAAAGAGCGCGACGATGTGCGCGACAGGCTGGATGCCTGTCAGGAAAGGCTCAACCAAGCCCACGAGGAGCGCGTTACCCTGCTCAACAGCACCCCGGAGATCAACCAGGAGTTGATGGAGGAAAGGATGGCCCTGCTCAATGAGGTCGAGCAGCTTTCCAAAGAGCGCGACCAGGTTGTTGCCAATGCCCGGGAGGTGCGCCGTATCTATCTCGGCTTGTCTATGAAATTCGAGGTGCTTTCTAACGAATTCGACGGATCCGTGGCAATGAAGGAGGAAATCGATGGTGTCCGGTCGCGCATGCTGGAACTCAAGGGCCAGTTCGTGGTCCTCAAGCAGGAACGCATGCGCATTGGTGATCTTATCGAGAAAGGGGATACCAAGGTCGACGCCATCGATGACAAGCTCAAGGAGGCCCGCCAACAGCGTCGTCTCCAAGCTTCCGAGACTTTCCAATTGATAGGTGAGGGGAACAAGGAGCTTTCCCTTCTGCGGGCAGAAAGCGGATTGATCGATACCCGGATGCGCCAGCTATATGCTGAAATCGGCCGTTATGTGAGCCGCAACAGTGCCAGGGACCCTGCCTGCAGCGCGGCGGCCACTGCACAACGCGGCTTAGTCGATGTCATGCGCGCGATGCGTCGCTCGATCGCGCTCAACCACCGTCTGGCTGGCACCCATTGATCGGGCGGGCATCACTCGTCCTTGATTTCCAACCGCTTCGGACGCCGCAGTGGGATGGATTCCTCCACGCCCCCTAGATCCAGGCTGTCTAGCACATTGGTGGAGTGGCGCACAAGGCCTGGCTGATCCGTGGTGGCGGCATAACCTGGTAGCTCTGCATGATAGGGATCATTCCCTATCAAAGCGGGGGACTTCGGTCGCACGGGCACGGCGGTGGTAGCGGGCATATTGAGCAGCGTCACGTCATGCGTATTCGCGTCCGCCCGGTCTGCGCCGGAGTGGACCTCACAGAATGGCAGGGTGTCCGTGCCCTTGCGGAAGTATTCGGAAACAGCGGTGGAAACCGAGTGGACGGCCCCGGTGTTAGGGTCTTCTGCGTATTGCTGGCAGAATTGGGTCGCCCGCTGGCCGGATACCGAACACACGGGAATCTCCACCACATTGGCTGGCGGGGAGATTTTTCCCCGCCCGAATGCCGGGGTGGCGGCATTCATCGCGGCCTGCCACACCGGCATGGCCAGATCCCGGCTGAAGGCACCCTGATAGATAGCCTCGCCGTTTGCCGTGAGAAAACCCGTCCATACCCCGCAGGTGACCCGCTTGTTGTATCCGAGGAACCAGTTGTCGCGGAAATCATGCGTGGTGCCGCCCTTGCCCGCGCCGTTGAAGGGCTTTTCTATCAATCCATCGAGCACTCCCTTGGAGCTGCCCCGGTAGAGCGATCCCGCCATCATGCTGTGCACCTGCCAGGCGGTCGCCTCGTCTATCACCCGGGTCTGCACCAGTGGCTCGTGCTCGCGCCGGTAAATGACCCTACCCGCCGCGTTCTCAATGCGGTCCACATAGGCCAGTTCCGGCGGGGCTAGCATCCCGCCCGTGGGGAAAACTGCCATTGCTCTAACGGCCTGTTTCAATGACACCTCGTCAAATCCCACGGCAAGGCGTGGCAGGAGTTCAGCTTTTTGGAATGGCAGCCCGAATGCGCACGCAGTCTTAGTCACATTCTGCAGGCCGGTTAGGTCTGAGAAGCGCACGGTCGCGGCGATTTTGGACCACTCCAGCGCTTTTCTGGCAGTAATCTTCCCCTTATATATTGGTGAGGGAATCTCCATGCCCCACTCGCCCAATATACCCTCGCGTCCTCCCACCATCACTGTCCGGTTATCCAGCGGCTCGTCCTCCACCAGCGTGGCTGGAGTGAGGCCGCGCTCCATGCCTGCCGCATAAATGAACGGGAAAAACGCTGTGCCTAAAGGGCGTTTACCCGTCTCGATGAAATCAAACTGTGACTGTGCATAGTCACGCCCGCCCACATGGGCCAGCACCTCGCCCGTTTCATGGTCTATCATCAGTACGGCTCCCTGCAGGTATTCGGGTGGCTTGCCGCTGTTCCTGCGGTAGTTGTCGTACTTCTGGGCGCGGTATCCCGGGTGGGCCTCCGCACGTGCCAGGCTTTTGAGCAGCTCTTTCTCCGCTGCTTCCTGGGCTTCCGCCAGAATCGTGGTGTGGACGGTGAAGCCGCCGGAGGCCAGTGCATCTTGGCCCAGCGCCTCTCCCACAGCATCGGCCACCCGTTCATAGAGATGAGTTGTTCCGCGCTGCAGTGGCTTGGGATTGAGCCCCAGTGGTGTTGCCTTGAGCTGGGCCAGCTCTGAGGAGGAGATCATGCCCTCCTCCTGCATGCGCATCAGCACATAATTGCGCCCATCCCGGTTAACTTTAGGATCATTAAGCGGGGACCGCTTGTAAGGGTTCTTGATCAGCGTCACCATGGAGGCGCTTTCTGTGATAGACAGATCCGCCGGCTCCTTGCCGAAGTATCCTAATGACGCGGAGCGGATGCCGTAAAAACCGCTGCCGAAGTAGATCCGGTTCAGGTAGAACTCCAGAATCTCGCGTTTCGTGTAGCGCTTCTCGATGCGCATCGCCAGGAAGATCTCCGCGATCTTGCGTTGGTATTTGCTTTTACCCCGCCGGTCCGCTTCTTCCTTCAGATTGTATGCGTTGCGTGCGAGTTGCTGGGTGATGGTGCTGGCTCCCTGAGTGCTCCCCTGCGCGTTCAACTTTATCGCCCGGAGGATCCCGATGAAGTCCACACCCTTGTGTGTGAGGAAACGCGAGTCTTCGCCCGCCCGCAGTGCGTTGATGAACACCTCCGGCACCTTGTTGATAGAGATCACGCTGCGGTTTTGCACGAAAATCCGGCCTATCTCCTTGCCATTGCGGTCCACGATCAAACTCGGGATTTCCAAGTCGTTGATCCGGTCTAGATCATAGGTATCCGCCCATTCCCTATAGTCGCGGGTGTAGTTATCCACAAACATCCAGCCTGCCAGGCCCGAGATGATCCCCAGCAGCATAAGGCCCAGCCAGAAGCCTTTGCGCTTGTAGAAACGCGGCTTGCTGTTCTTCTTGCGGTTCGTTTTCTGCGGATTCGCCATGCCAGATTCGGATCCAACCCCGCCATCGCGGTCGCCAGAGCGCCCACACGACTACCCGATCCGGACGTCCGCCGCAACTCCTTCGTTGGGGAGCATCCTGCGTGACCGCATCGCCCAGGAGGGCCCTCTCACGTTTGCCGACTTCATGACCACCGCGCTCTACCATCCCGGGCTCGGATACTATGCCTGCCAGCCCCGCCAGATCGGGCGCGCGGGCGACTTCTTCACCAGCGTGAGTGTGGGCCCGCTTTTTGGGCAGTTCTTGGCTGGGCGCTTCCTCCGGGAGTGGAATGACCGCGGCCAACCCGCCCACTGGCGCATCATCGAGTGTGGCGCGCACGATGGGAAACTGGCCGCAGATGTGCTGGCGGCCATCGAGATGGCAGAGCCCCGAGCCTTTGCCGCGCTCGATTACGCCATCCCCGAGCCACTGCCCGCCCTGCAGGATGCCCAACGCGAGACTCTGCAACGTTTTGAGGGTCGCGTCCGTTTTCTCACCCACCCGCAGGAACTTGCCGCCCTTCCGCTGCCCGGTATTGCTTACGGCAATGAGTTGCTAGATGCACTGCCCTTCCACGTCGTGGAGTGGCGTCACGGCGCGTGGCAGGAATGCAGGGTCGCCCTGGCCCCTGACGGGCGTTTTTTCTGGCAGACAGCGGCCATCACCGAACCAGGTCTGATAGGATCCTTGCTGCCCTTGGGCGTCGCGTTCCCGGATGGTTACCGTACGGAATTCCGCAGCGGATACCGTGCTTTTCTTGAGCCGCTAGCCAGTGCCCTGGATGGAGGCCTCATGCTCTGGATCGATTATGGTTTTGCCCGTCCAGAATATTATCACCCGGACCGCAGTGCAGGCACCCTGCGCACTTTTTCCCGTCACCGCGCGGGCGAAGATCCGCTGGCACTGCCCGGGGAAACCGACATCACCGCCCATGTGGATTTCACAGCCCTCGCGGAGGCTGCCATTGCCCTGGGTGGCCACCCCATGGCCTTTCAAAGCCAAGGCTCGTGGCTCCTCGAAAACGCGCGTGATTGGTTGCTAGAGCAGGAGGGCACACCACAGTCTCCCGGTCTGCGCCAGTTCCAGACTCTGGCGCACCCGGCCCATTTGGGCGCGCGTTTCCACGTGATAGAACTCTCGTGGCATCCTGCCGCCACCCCATCAGACCCCGCCGCCCTTGCCCATAGGTTGTTCGCGTCGGCGTGATCTTTCGTCTGGGCTTAGACAGGCATGATCACTCCTATAGCCCAAGGTCTTTCATAACAGACCGTGAAACCTCTTGCGTCTCGATGCCACAGGTGAGCCTTTGCCCTTTACAGGATTGAGGAATCTGACAGCATCACTAGCATGTATAAAAAAGCTCTGATTCCGTTGTTGTTTCTATGCATGTCCGCCAGTTCACCTGCCTTGACAGATGCCGGAAAGACGGCTGGAGATGAATTGATCGCCGCCCTCAAGGAGGATGCGAAAAACATCAAAGAGGATGACAAGGACGACAGAGAGGGTATCAACAGGAAGTATGCGCTCAACCAGCTCATCGTCCAGTTCCAATCTGCCCTGGCCAGCAATAACACCCGAATGATCGAGCAGATGTTTGAGGGGCGCGTGGGCCCTCTCACATCTGACAAGACCAACCAGTGCTTTGCCAAACTCGTGGAGGCGCTGAAGGTCGAACGGGATCAAAAGGCTGAAGCACGAGCCAAGGAACTGGAGGATCTAGTCAAAAGGGCCAAGGACAAGGTCCTGCAAGCTAAGTCTCCCGGAGAACTCGACGGGATGCTGGCCGAACTCGCAAAAAAACAATCCAGGGATTACGATTATGAAAACGGCCAGCCCAACCCCCGCCTAGGTGAACTCCGCCAACAGCTTCCACAGATCAAACAGTTTGTCACCGAGTGGCAAAACTACCTCCAAGCTATGCATTCAGGCGATACGGGGGCTGCCTTGAAGACACTGAATACACTTTCCAGCATAGAGGTGGGCTTTATCCCACGCTCGCAAATTCTAGAGAGGCAGGAACAAATCAAACCCAAGGAGGCCAGCCTGGGTGATATCATTGCAGGGATCAAGAATCTGGATGGCATAAAGGATGCACTCAATGCGCTCTTCGAATACCATCAAGGTACTCATTTCGCGGATAGTTCCAATTCTGACACCTATGAGCTGATAAAGAACCTGAATAACATGGAGAAAATTTACCGTGAGTTTCTTGCCGGCTTGCCCGTCAATCTTGAGATCATTGGGCGGACTAACGATTCATCCGGCCGCGCGGGAAACGCGAGCCTTGTGAAGTTGAAGGCGGAGTTGATCGCGCTTGTGCTGCCCCGTTATCTCGGAGCCCCGGAAGATACCCATGCCAAGCCAGGTGAAACCGTGCAACAGCTCATCGACAGGATGACAACCGAGGCCAAGGAAAATGGCGATGTGAAGCTTTGCGAAAGAATCAGGGAAACCCAGCAGATCTTCACCAGAGGTGGAGCCTACATGATGAGAGAAACGACCGGCTTGAACGATTATTCCGCCGCGCAAAATCAAATCGGCGCGGGACAGTATATGCTGGCAGTAGTCTCCCTGCAGAAAGCCCTCAAAGGGGGAAATGACATGCTGCCTTTACAAAAAATAGGCCAGCAATTGGAGAGTATCCAAAAAGAGCATCCCAAGGAGTATGAAGCAGGCATGAAGGAATTTCTCACGCCCGCAAATTCTTCCTACCCGGGAGGGTCTCCCTTACCCGGAATGCCTTTCAGTGCAAATATGGATGACCGCATGAGGGCTCAGCACATGAGAAACAACGGCCAGCCCGATGCTGGCGAGCCGCCCATAGTTATGCCAGTACCAGGCAAGGATAATGCCGCCCCTGCAAAAACCGCCGACGCCACTCCCCCGAAATCCCCGGAAAAGAAAGGGCAGCCCAAACCAACTCCGCTCGCCAAACCTGTAGGGGAGTAATCACGGGTAGCCCACCGGATTGCCTTACCCAGAATTTCCGGAGAATTTCACTTGCGGCCTTCGGGAAAACGCTTAATGTTCTTAAGAACACTGTTCAAAAGCCATGTCACTAGAACTCACCCGCCGCCAGAAGGAGATTCTCGAATATCTGCGGATGTCGCACCGCAAGACAGGTATCATGCCGTCCACCCGCGAGCTGCAGCACTACTTCGGCTTCTCTAGCCAGACCGCCGCCATGAGCCACTTGCGCACGCTGGAGCGTAAGGGGGTCATCCAACGCCTGCCCGGCAAGGCCCGGGCCGTGATCTTCCCAGAGGAGTTGGACCGTGGGGACATCGTGGACATTCCCATCTATGGGAACATCGCCGCAGGCATGGCGCAGGATGCGGAGCCGGAGCGCCAGGGATCACTCTCGGTGGATGTCACAGCGCTGGGCATCCCGCGCAAGGCCCGCACTTTCGCACTCAAGGTGCGCGGTGATTCCATGATAGACGCCCACATCTGCAACGGCGATACCGTGATCCTCGAATGCCGCGAACCCCGCAAGGGCGATATCGTGGCCGCACTGATCGATGGCGAGACCACCCTGAAGCGCTTCTTGATAGAAAAAGGCAGCCCCTTCCTCCGCGCGGAAAACGCCGATTACCCGGATCTCATCCCCGCCCGCGAACTGGTCGTCCAGGGCGTCCTGGTGGCCCTGATCCGGCGTGCTGCGTGAGCGTGGGTTTCCAGAAAAAAATCACGGTTGGCCTTGGCATTGCCAGCGGTATCAAGAATGGGCTCACACCATGCCCTTACAAGGATCAGTCAGATCCGCCCGATTCGTACATGCCTAGTTCGTCGAGGCGTGGATGCCAGTAGTTAGCTAACGCTTCCTCAATTGAGTTCCGTGCGTAAGAATCGTTCTCAGCCTTGATCTCCAGATAGCTGATGATGCAGGAGACTTGGTTGATATCGAACATCGCGAATTTGGCCCGCTGGATGTCTATCCAACGTTGTCTGCCGAACCGTAATGGATTGACGAGGGTGAATCCAGATTTGTCATCTAATCCGTGAGTAAGCGAGAACACGACACCCGCCATCTCCAGTTCGTCGTTAAGGTCTGCCACCATGTAGGCTGCGATATAATACAGAAAAGCTTCCGCCGCGAAAAAATACAAGGCGCTGCTATAACCATCGGGTGCCTGGTCTAAAAATCGGGGTGTCAGCGCATTCAGGGGTGGCTTGTGTTTAAACTCCTCAGCAAGAAGTTTGGGTTCCACTCCTTCATCGCTGTTGATAATCCGAAAGGGCGGCGACATCGACGACCACGCCTTAAGAATTCGGTCTTGGAGAGATAGTTTCATACTATTCGCAAAACGCTTTTACGCCATCTCAGGGCGAAAGTGGAGTGGCCGCATTCTTTTCTGTAAAATCCTTGGCAGCCCCATCCTTGATTCCAAATAGAGTCTTAAGCTTCAGAAACCATTCCTTGGCTTTTGCCTTGTCCTTTGATTTGATCTCAATGGACGTATAACGATCATCCTTGCCGTTTCCTGACACGGTCACGCCTTCTGAGATTACGGATCCACCTACAAATATGATTGGAGCGCGGGTCTCAGGCTGATTCTCTTCAAGGTCTATCGTGATGTAAAATATCTCTGCTTTGCCAGAAAGCGTGATTTTCTTGGCTCGTGGCACAGGAATCTTTTCTACGCTCCACTGGACCACAAGAGATCCGTTCTCAATGACAGACTTTGTCGCCTTATCTGACTTGGTAACATAAATACCGTCCTCCGCAAATACCGGTGTGGAAATCTGAATGACTGCTAGCAAGATTAAGAATGTGCGTGTCATTTTCATATTACGCTTTTTATCCGACGTTTCATATATTCTTGGTGTTGGTCGATGGTGCTAGAAATTTCACCGGGCATGCGGGGACTTGCGATACTCGGCTGGGTGCTGAGTCAAATAGGCTTCTTTTTGTTGCCTCACGAAATGGTTGGAATTTTCTCAATCAGGCTCCGTAAATGGACGTTCCGGGCCTAGCAAATCAGGCAAAGGCGTCCATTCCGCGTCTTTGACAATGAAGTATTCTTTCAGATCCCGGTCCTCCTTCTCAGATATTTGATCAAGACTCGGTAACTGGGCCTTCTCCAGACGCCCCCGGATGATCATGGATTTCCAATGATTATCGACATTCCACCCAGGCAGGTTCTGCATATTTTCGACATAAAGATCAACGCCCCGGTAGTGAAACCACCACTCGCCGTTTAAGCTCCTGGCGCGTCCGCGAAGTTCCACCTTGCGACCGACTTGATCTTCTAGCTGGACGAGCCTCCATGTGCCGTCTATCAATGTGAAAGTCTTGCGCTCGCCACCGTCCTTATACATGCCCCAGGTTTCAATCTGCTTCCCGATTATATCCTTGGGCCATGCGGTATTGCCGCCGGAAACAGTCCAACCATTGCCAATCATCAAGGCCTTGCCTTCCCTCGACACCGCCATGCCTTGAATCAGGGCACGCTGCCCTTCAAACATGCCGGGTGTATAATTGATAGGTTCAATTTGTTTGGCCTTTGTGACCGTGAAGACCTCCCGGAAATAATGATTTGTAGTTTGGATAATTACAGCGCCTTTTCTGAACACTTCACTTGGGACCCCTGTGTATCCACCGGTCTCATAACCCTCCATTTCATAGGTCTTGCCCATCTCGATCTTGGGCAGTGCATTGCCGCCGACTGTTGCCTTTTCGCCCCACTTGTAGAAGAAAGGGCTTATTGGTATCTGAATATCCTCCTGAGTTGTTTTTCCTTGGATTCTCTGAACCCGCAGATTGAAGCCTCCCTCATATCCCTTGTATGGTCCTTCGACAACGACTCCCTCAACTGTGACCACTTCCCCAAGGGGCACATGAAGTTTACCGATTAATCGGTAGTTCTTGCCCAACTGGCTAATTGGAATGTTCTGGGGTTCCGCTGCCAGACAAAGTGCGGCAAGAATCGGGATGGCTATCAGATTAATGATGGTTTTCATGTGCTTTAACGGTGAATGTTCATTCAAACGACCTTTCCCCTTTTCCACCCGTATTTTGTTTTGCCGCCTTCTGGGGATTGCAAATCGAATAAGTAAGTGGGAAGCGTTTTTCAGGCCTGCCTGAATGACCCTGGAATTCATTCAAATCTTCGGCGACTGCTTGCCTGATCACCGGCGTTTCATGTATCAATACTTCAGCATAGGCCTTATCACCCCATTGCTCCAGCAATTCGCCAAGAACTTCAATGTGAGTGTTGGCACCCTCGCCCATCAACGAACTGGTGTGAGTATAAACAAACAACTGCGAAAGCGCGTGAGAATCGCCATTGGCAGCTTTTGCGAGGGTCTTCCTGTAATTAAATCCATCGTATCTTCTCGCTTGCGTATAGACGTCGCCACTCTCATCTGGCATCCTGAGCTCTTCCAATATATGGGGAGATGGGTGGTATTTCGAATCATTGGCGTGGCCCACCGGTGCGCATTGGCAAGCAATACAGGCAATTTGGACGACGATAGAGAGCAGGCCCAGCCTCATATTGATACAACATTCCAGCCCAGCCAGCCGACTACTACGGAGCAAGCCATTCTTTGAGGGTGTGGGTGTGTCAGTCATTTGGGATTCGAATCAGGATCGGCATCCTGCTGCGCAGGGCACACTGGCTCATTTTTTGACTTCATAAACGACAAGTAAAGCAAGATGCATGCGGGAATAAGTCCAAGAAATGCTAGAAGGGTGATGTAACTCATGGAATCTGATGCAAAGTTTCCTGCCAAGGCGGCAGGCATGATTGGGATAAGAGAAAATATTCCCAAAAATATTCCAATGCGACACCAAAGGCCGATTGTGTAATCAGGCTTGCCATACGCAATTGCAGCATGAATCCCCGACCAAATTCCATACGCCCCGATTCCCCACCAGATCACATAGAAAAGATTGAGAGGATTGCCAAAAATAACCGCTGGCAAGGCAAACAGCAGAACAGATATTGACATCGCGCAGAAGAATATGATGGTCGGCAATCCCAATAGAAACAGGAATATTTGGAAAATCCGTTTCATCATACCCGCTGGAAATGTGTATCCTTAAAGCCTGTCTCATACTTCAGGCCGTAGCCAAGCATTCGGTCAAAACCAATGTGAGCTATCCATATCAGGTCAAGCCACACATAAGATGTCTGCCCGAGGCTCCATAGAATTACCAATAACAAAAGCGGTGCCAAATAAGCGTGCCCGAGATTGTACACTGCCGCGCCCAGTTTCTTGTTGGCGAGGTACCCCAACATTGAAAAATCAGGTGTCAGAAATAGCAAAGCAAACCACAACCAACGGCCGCGCGCCTGCTGGTAAAAAATACAGGAGGCAAGCAACACAGCCGCTCCTTCTGTGTGGAGTATGATTTTGGGATGTGTCATGGATGGTTGTGAGGAGTTTCTCGTCTGGCTTGCCCTGAGGACAGTTCGCGGGGCCGCCAGATGACCAGACGATAGCCCACAAATCCAAGCGCAACCACTGAGAGGACTGCGAATACAAAGGAGAATTGCTGTGTGAAGTCTAATGATCCAAGATGGTCATTGTGGGAAGCTATCCAGACAGTCCCGCCGACGGCAATCACAACGCAAATGCAGGATAGAACGCCAATGATCCATCGCGCAATTTCGGATCCGCTAAAAAGCCATATTAGCAGGACGAGTGTAGTGATATCCCGTATGACGCTGAGATAGTAATGGCCAGTCAGCAGGTAGTTTGCGAATGCCATCATGACCGTCTCAATTGCCGCTATTCCTGCACATAATCTTTTGTTTTGAAGGGAAGTCATTATCTTGTTCTTGTCTGGGCCAGATTTTAGGACGCTCACTCGTCTGGTTCTGCTGAGGTAAGTTCGATAGTAATTCCGCAGGACGCAAAAATCATCGACATTGATGGTGAAATTCTCACGGCAGTCGACCATTGAGGGAAGATCAATTTGAGGTGAAGGGTGTAGTCTGTGGAGCCGTCCTTAAGTGCTCTCAGAAATGTCTCGTTCAGCGTCAGAGTGTGAAGGAACCCTGATAACCACTCGGACCAAGGCAATAGGTCATATGTTCCCAGTTCTAGAACCCAAAGGCCAGGCACTTCGTTGATTCGCTCGAACAGCGGAGCTGCCTTGCTGTCTTCACGATTGCAGCGAAGAAGGGCGTTGTAGACCAGCGGGTCACGGTTTGCTGGGTTGTCTGTATGTGGGGAGGCTTTCATTTCATTTATCGCAAACTCAACGCTGGAACTCTCCGCCCGCACGCATGGCGCGGTGTCTGATTCGCATCAGGTATTTCATTTTGCCCCCCCCTTCACACCCCCGTGTCTATCGGTTTCCCCGGCCTTACGCAATCGGAATCCATAAGCCTGCTGGAAATCTCCACCCAGCCGCCCGTCCGACGGGAGAATGTTAGTCAGGGTCGTTTGTGAAAGGTGAACGCAGGCGTCCTACGCGAAACTCTTTGAGAGTGGTCACCGCCTTGAATCCCCTGATGCCGGGCTCGGCAGCCAACTGTTCCATAACGGTAACTGCATCTTCGTCGCCTTGTGACAAAAGCTGTGCAGCTACCCAGCCCCGCACGTGGGGTGATTCATCGAAAAGCATTGATTTGAAAGCGGCAAGTCCAGGTGAACCCTCGGACGCAAGACACGTAAATGCCACGGCCATACGTTTGTGCAAGGCGTGATCTTTGGGAGAGGGTGTTGCGAAGTCAGCTTTCAATATTGCCGCTGCCCGGAACTCACTGATGGATTCGAGTATGGTCATATTTTGTTATATTGCCGAACTATCAGGGTAAAACAACTTTTCCACAACCTTTGCATCATTTATTCTAGCACGCGTTATTTGTGGTGCAATTTCCACATCCAGGAATGAATCACCGTTTGGAATCCTTGACCCGTCCGGCCTCGCTGAGTGCGCGCCAGCCGCCGCGCAGGACGGATACCTCCGCGCCAAGGTCCATTTTCCGGATGCGCTCCGCGACTTGACGGCTGACGCCGCAGTTTTCGTCGCTACAATATACGATGACGCGCGGGATGGCCGCTATCCTAACGGCCGCCTCAGCCTCGAACTCCTGCATGTCCTCTGCAGGGTCCAGATTCCACAGCATGGAACCCTTGACACCGTTCTTCTCCCAGTCCTTGCGCGGGCGTGCGTCCACCCACATCAC
>Ga0118677_10000930_pt1 | contig 62582 bp, 51 predicted proteins | sample AliMusrvi5mmetaG_FD_86154 | JGI IMG/M metagenome (GOLD analysis project Ga0118677, IMG submission 86154) | reverse complement strand
GCCAATTAATAGTGCCATATGCTTTTCAACTCATACGAATTTATTTTTCTCTATCTTCCTGTCGTTTTTATTGGGTTCTTTTTCATCGGCAGATACAACTTCCGTTTTGCTGCGCTTTGGCTAGCGGCAGTGTCGCTTTTTTTCTATGGTTGGTGGAATCCGAAATTTGTCGTTCTGCTTCTTGGATCCATTTTATTCAATTTCGGCGCTGGATACCTGATAAGTCATGCCAAAATTGCTGAAAAATCCAAATCAATCTTTTTTATTTCAATCATAGCAAACTTAGCGCTTCTTGGTGTATTTAAGTATGCTAATTTTTTTATTGCGACAGCTAATACTTTTGGTACTCAATGGGATAGTCTTGATATTATTCTCCCATTAGGTATTTCTTTTTTCACATTTACGCAGATTGCCTATCTCGTTGACGTTTATCGAGGCATTGCTCGCGAATATGATTTCATCTACTATCTATTGTTTGTCACATGGTTTCCCCACTTAATTGCGGGTCCAGTGCTGCATCATAAGCAGATGATGCCGCAGTTTGCATCGCCGTCAATCTACAAACCAAACCCGGAATCTATTGCTGTAGGTTTGACGCTCTTTTCTTTTGGACTGTTCAAAAAAGTGATGCTCGCCGATCAGTTTGCATTATATGCAAACCCAGTATTCGCCGATGCAGCAAAAGGTGCACAGCCGATGTTCAATGAAGCATGGATTGGAGTTCTCGCCTATACCCTGCAGTTGTATTTCGATTTTTCCGGATACTCTGACATGGCTATTGGTCTGTCGCGAATATTCAACGTTAAATTGCCGCTGAACTTTGATTCTCCCTATAAAGCTGGAAATATTATCGACTTCTGGCGTCGATGGCATATGACGCTTTCAAAATTTTTACGAGACTATCTTTATGTGCCATTAGGAGGTAACCGTAAAGGTCCAACTAGGCGTCATCTCAATCTACTGGCTACTATGCTACTTGGTGGCCTTTGGCACGGAGCTGGGTGGAATTTTGTGCTGTGGGGAGGTCTACACGGTTTATATCTGGTTCTTAATCATGCCTGGAGGAAGCTGACGAGTACAAATGGAACAGCTAAAAATCAGTTCACCCATGCAATAGGTGTTGTGATTACTTTCATAGCTGTTATGATTGCCTGGGTGCCATTTCGAGCCACAAGCATGTCTGCTGCCAAAAACATATGGTATGGAATGCTCGGCCTTCATGGCTTCCCTTCCCCGAACTCACTGTCTGACATTGCCAGTATCCCTACCCTGAGTTGGCTTTTTTTCGGGTTGTTCATTATTTGGGGCATGCCCAATACTCAACAGTGGCTCAACGAATATTCACCAGCATGGGACAATGTTATTAGTAGTGGTGTTAACCCTCGATTCTCCTGGAAACCAAGCAGGACTCTTGGCATTATTACCGGCATTATTTTCGCAGTCTCTATTCTTTATTTCAAAAAAAACAGTCAGTTTTTATACTTCCAATTCTAGCCGATGTCATTCATAAAATATTATCTATCAACGGCTCTTCTGATCCTTTCTGCTTTTTGGTATCTCGGAGTTTTTCTTCAGCCATTATCTGGCGATCTGACAAGGCTTGGTGAATTTTCGGAGCGGGATTTCGAGTACACGGCAAAACAGCCTCAAATCGCCATAAAGGATACACCAGTTGAAACGAAACCGACAGTAATTGTGCTTGGCGACTCATTTTCCGATGGGAATCTCTGGCAGTCTGTAATTATGGATAAAAGCGGATTCAAAATATTGACTTTCCAATGGTCAGGACTCGACAATCCTTTTACTTGTCTCGAAAGTTGGATTGAAACTGTAAATAAAACTTATCCAACAGTAAAGTATATCATAGTTGAGACTGTTGAACGCAATTTTTTGGAAAGATTCGTATCTCAACAATTTTTTAGCCAAAGCATGAGACAAATACCTGTCAATGCAGATAAACATACAACAGCAATAACTAAGGATTTTAATATAAAGATTGATATGCCTGATCCAAACTATGCCGTTAGAGCAACAATCAACTCTTTTAGAAAATTCGAAACAACTACGGAAAGCGGAGATGCGTTTATTACCCCATTGAACCGTAATGATCTTTTTTCAAACAGAAAACCGAATTTACTAATCTATTACAAAGATGATGATGCAAAAAAAAATTGGACCGCTAATGGAATACACAAAGCTGTGCGAAACATAAAGCATATTGAATCATTAGCTCGAGGTAAAGGTATTACTTTCATAATGGTCGTAGTGCCCGACAAGCTAACTACTTATTATAAGTATATAATAAATCCGCCCTTTCATCAATATCCTCCAGATGTCTGGAAAGAACTTGATGAACAGGAAATAACACAAGCTAACCTTCGAGACCCAATGATTTTAGCATCGAGTACTACACAAGATCTTTACTTGCCAAACAACACACATATTGGAACGAAAGGATATACGTTGATGGGAAATATCATATTGAAACGACTTAATGAAATCGAATCTTCCCTGCATAAATAGATTGCACCCCAATCGTCTTTTTTCGTAAAAAAAATGCTTTTAACATACAAAGTGAGCACTTCCTCACTAAAACCCTTACGGATCAAGTGACTCTTTTCTTTTCCAACGGTTATGGAGCCAGAGCCACTCTTCCGGGTAGCGATAGATGTAACGTTCAATGGTTTTGGTGTAGCGACGGGCCAGTTCTTCGGCATCAGTTTTGGTTCTACCAAGTCCTGTCATGTTGATTTCTTCTATATCAACTGTATAGTGTCCGCTGCCTGAAGGACGGCACATGGCGACAAAGAGCGGAACTTCCGCTTTAAGGGCAAGATAGGCAGGACCAAGAAAGACGGTCGTCCGGCGTCCAAGAAATTCAGTAAAAAAAGAGCCGCTTGAATCGGACTGATCGCCAAGAACCGTTAACAATTCGCCATTTTTGAGGATTCTAAGCCCCTCACGCAAAGCTTTCCAATCATAGATAATTTTGTTGCCACGCATTGTTCGCCATGCGTTGATCTGCTGGTCGATGGCTCGATTTTTCAGTTGCTTTACCACGATAGTTAAAGGGAGAACCAATAATCCACTGCAATAAGCGAGTAGTTCCCAGTTACCGAAGTGAGCAGAGACGAGTACTCCTCCTTTTTTCTGGTCAAGGGTTCTGGCAATGATAGCAGTGGCATCGACCTCCAGCAATCGGGCTGCATCTTCAGCTGTTTTGATCATGGGAAGACGGAGCACCTCTATCATATTTTCGGCCTGGTTGCGGTATATCTGCCGTGCTATAGCATCGATGTCAGATTGTGTTTTGTCAGGAAAGGTGAGCGCCAGATTCTCCTCAACAAGCTGCCTCCTCGTTTTAGGAATGTTATAGACAAAATCCCCAATGAGATGAGCTATTGCTGTTGAGTGTTTGCGACTTATGCTTCGTACCAGTATACCGAGCATTTTAATGAGGCCGTAGAGTGCCTTGTCTGCAATATTATCGTCATCTTCCCATCTGCGTTTCATAGTAATCGTCTCTATTTTACCATGCGGACAATCGAGGAGTATACGCTAAATTGAAAAAAGTATCTGAAATATATTTTTTATCCTGCTGACAGCAAATCCCATTCAATAAGGTAATTATAAGGCAATGACACATGGCTGATTTCAACAAACTGTTGAACCGAGAAGAGGCGCTCGAAAAAGTCCGCACATGGCAGGCTTCGGGGAAAAAAGTTGTGTTTTCAAACGGCTGTTTCGATATTCTTCATGCAGGACACGTGGAGTATCTTGCAGCAGCAAGAGCCCTGGGTGATGTGCTTATTATCGGCCTGAACAGTGATGCTTCTGTTCGCCGGCTGAAAGGGCCGGACCGGCCGATCTGCAGTGAAATGGATCGTGCGGTGGTACTCTCGGCGTTGCAGTTTGTCGATGGTGTCACCCTTTTTAACGAAGATACTCCTGAAGAGCTGATAGGCATCCTGCTTCCGGACATTCTTGTGAAGGGGGCGGACTGGGCAATAGAGCAGATTGCCGGTGCAAAGACGGTCCTTGAACATGGGGGTTCTGTGCTCACGGTGCCTTTGCTGGAAGGCCGATCAACAACCGGCATTATTGAAAAAATCATTCTGCTCCATTCACCATCATCAACAGGCAGTGGAAAGGATTAAACGTCATATCCTCAGAGTGCTGGCAGCATGCTCCGCCGTTGTGCTTCTCCTGTCGCTCATCTCTCTGGTTATCCTGAACAGCGGAGTGCTGGACAGTTTAGCTAAAGATCAGGCTATTGCCCTTTTTAACAAGAAGTTGTTTGGCAGGCTTGAACTGCAGGAGCTTCATCTTCAGTTTCCCAACAAGGTAACGCTGGTCAATCCTCGTATTTATGGACCTGATGACAAAACACCTGCTCTGAAAGCGCGCACTGTTTCGCTGAAATTCAACTTTCTCACCCTCCTTCAGCCTAAGATTAAAAGAATCTATCTGCGTCAGCTTTCCGCCGACTCGCTTAACGCAAGGATGACAACACTGAAAAACGGCAAGCTCAATCTTGAACTTATTTTTGCCTCCCGCGACCTCGATTCAACAAAAACGCAACTTGAACATTTTTTCTGCAAAAATCTCCAGATTAGTAACAGCACCCTCTCCTATTCCGGGGACACCGGCAATCCTGGCAATCAGCCGGTTGTTATTAACAATATCAATGGTGAGCTTTCAAAATTCACCGTTAAGAAAAAACTTCTGAAAGGGACTCTTGATAAATTACAGCTCAACATTCCAAAGTTTCAGTTTTCATTGCATCAGACATCAGGACAATTTCTCTTTTCTGAAACCCGATCTGAACTCCTTGCCTTTAAAGCCGCCAGCAACAAAAGCAGCGCTGAGTTATCAGCATCACTTGATCATTTCAATATTTTCTCCCGTCAGCTGCAAAAACAGCTCGCTCTCAGCACATCTTTTCTCAATGTCGAGAAGCTGACCCTTCACAGCGACGACCTGAAGATATTGTTCCCGGCAGTTGCTCTACCCTCTGGCATCTATACTCTTAAAGGTAACGCACGAGGGAAAAAAGACGATATCCAAATCCTTGATGCACTTTTAACCCATCTGAAAAGCAGAATAGCCGTAAAGGGTGAGCTGCTTAACCTGCAGAACAGAAAGTCCCTTGCTTACAAGCTGAACTGCGACAGTTCAAGAATTTCCGCACCTTTGATTGAATCCGTCCTGAAAGAGAGTTCTTACAAGGATATAGCCCGTAAAGCCGGCGATATTATTTTTTCTGGTCATGCACAGGGAAGCCTGAGTGCGATAAAAACAGAAATTGCCACGCTCTCCTCTCTCGGTGAGGCTTCCGTGAATGCTGAGGCATCAAGGGAAAAACCAGATCAGTTATCCACTAAGGGGACGTTTAAACTGAAAGGGTTTAAACCCCACAAACTCCTGCTGCAGGAGAATGGCGAAAAAAGTCTTGTCAACGCATCCGGCAGTTTTGAAGGAAAAATCGGTAACAAAAAGATCAACCGGCTTGCTCTGGATATGAAGCTTGCCAATTCCTTCTGGCGGAATCAACAGCTGAACGAGGGGGCACTCTCTCTGAAGTATGATGCTGGACTGCTGAACACCACCCTCTCTCTGAAGAACAAAGTGACAAGTTTCAGTCTGGATGGAGGAATCGACTTTAACGATAAAACTCCCCGCTACCACGCTTCAGGAAAAACCGGAGGACTTGATATTTCGGGAATACTTGGTTCAAACACCTTCAAAACTGATTTGAACGGAGTCTTCACATTGCAGGGATCGGGAAATGATCCAAAAAACCTGAATGTTGCTGCTGTTATGCAGTTTTCACCTTCCTCCATCAATGGCCTCCAGCTTAAAGACCGCTCAAAAGCAGCGTTCGAAATTGCCCAGACCGCCGGGTCTTCACGGGCAGGCATCAGCAGCGATTTTCTTGATGTTTTTGCTGATGGGGACTATTCGCTTGAAGAGCTGATAGCTCTCGGCAGACTTGCAGGTTCAGGCGTATCAAGGGAGATAGCAGCGCAGAATATCTGGCACACAACTCCTCCTGCACCGGTTGCGGTATCGAATTCACTAAAAAAACCGTTCACTGTCAACTACCGCATTACGGTAAAAGACAGCTCGCCTTTAGCGATACTTTTCCCCTTACAGGGCCTGACACTTAAGGGTAGCGCTGAGGGCAGTGCCGTTTACCGAAACGGACAATGTTCAATCGGTTCATCACTTAGCCTTGATCGATTACAACCCCGGAGTGATATTCTTTTTGAAAATCTCGCCATGAAAGCAGAAGTGGAATGCAGCAGCAGCGGAACACAGAAAGCATCAGTCAGCGGAAGGGCATCAGCCATGGCTATCGGCGGAAATAAAACCGGGGCGGCAATCTTTTCAGGACTCTATACCCCTTCACGTCTCGATGGTGCTCTCGACCTTGTTCTCCCTGATCCGGCAGAGAACTTTTCAACAAAATTTTCAGCATCAAGGGAGGGGAGCGCCTATAACCTGCTCTTTAACCACCTTTTGATAAAAGATGCTGCTGGAATGTGGAAGACAGCGGAGAACTCCCGTATTTTGCTGGGCAGAACATCGGCAAGGTTTAACCGTTTCACGATAGCAAAGGGATCACAGCAGGCGGTATTGGACGGTGAACTCAGCAACTCAGTGCCGGGCAGCTTTCAATGTCTCCTGTCAAATGTTGAACTCAATGAACTGAAGCGTTTTTCCATCAGTCACTCTCTTGACAAGCTTTCGGGGACAATCAATGCCTCGCTTGCGGTCAGCGGTAACCCCGCAGCAAAAGCAAGCACCCTCAAAATAAGCGGAAAGGATATCCGGTACGATAAATTCGCTATAGGCTCCCTGCATTGCAATGCTTTCCATAGTGGTCACCTTCTTCGTTTCGACCTCCATAGCAGTGCTTCAGCAGCGGATAAAATCGCAGAACGAAGTGCATTATCAATGAACACTATTGATGGCAAGGGAACAATTCCTCTTGTTCTCAACTTTTATCCTCTTGAGTTCCGGATGGCCGATCAAGAGGCGATAAGCGCATCATTCAATTCGGATAATCTTTCCGCGCAAGCCCTGACATCCCTGATGCCCTTTTTGGAATCAGCAGAGGGTATCATACCGACAACCATTAAGATCGAGGGAAGAACACCGAAACCTGACATTTATCTGACCACCCATCTTCGTGATACGAAAATAAAGTTGGAACCCACAGAAGTTTCCTACGTACTCAACGGAGAGGTCTATGTCACCCCGAACAATATTGAACTCCGAAATGTATCCATCAATGATAACCTGAATGGAAAGGGGAAAATAAACGGCATAGTAAAACTTGAGAAACTGCAGCCGATGGGACTGGATCTCGGCGGCAGATTTGACAACCTTCTCTTGTTCAATAAAAAAGACAGAAAAGATGAAACTTCATTCGGGACTATTACCGGCACAACCAATAACATCAGGATTCTCGGTACTCTCTCTGAACCGATTGTCGAGGGGGAATTGAGAATCAATGCTGCGGACTACTCGCTCTACCGGGCGGGAGCCAACGTTAACGCAAAGTATATAGGCATTAACAAGTTTATCACTTTTGCTCCACGGTACCCCTCGCGGAATGTTCCCGGCCTCGATGCATCGAACAAACCGGTAAAACAGGCGGAGTTTTACCACTCGATGATTGATATCCTGCAGATAAAAAATCTAAGGCTCAGCAGTGTCGAACCGCTCAAGTATACGGTTATTTTTGACCGCATCAGAGGTGAAGATCTTGAAACAACCATCAATAATCTTTCCCTGGTGGTCAATAAAAGCAATCAGCAGTATCGATTATTCGGTTCAGTCAATGTCGTTGGCGGGAAATACAAATTTTCCAATACCAATTTTGACCTGCAGGATGGTGGAAAAATCAGCTGGAACAATGCTGATATCCGAAGTGCTGTGATGGATAATCTTTATGGAATTAAGTATGTAAGCGCAACAAACCAGCAGACCAGTGAACGGGATAATGTAAAACTGCTGATTGCCATTACCGGAACCCTGAATGAACCGCTGGTCAGCATGGGATATTATCTCAATGAACAAACCCAGCCCTATGCATCGTCAAATTTGATTGGCGGAAAATCGAGCCAGATCGACCCTAATGCTGAATTGAACGTTATATCCATGTTGCTTTCCAAACAGTGGTATGCAAGGCCGGGAAGCACCGGACAGGTTTCGAATATTGCAGTTACAAGTGTAGGAATGTCTGCAGGGTCAGGTCTTCTTTCATCCCAGTTTTCGAAGGTTGTTCAGGATATAGCAGGTCTTGAAAGTTTCAATGTCAATGTCGGGATGGATAAACGGGGGGCGTTAAGCGGACTTGACCTTTATGTTGCACTCAGTGTCCCCGGCACCGATGGAAAAGTACGATTCATCGGTTCCGGCAGTGCTCCGACAATCAGGGATTCCCCCCTCTCGAATTATTACGGCACTGAACAGAAAATTGAATACCGGATCACTCCCAAAATCTATCTCCAGACTTACCGGTCTTACGGACTCAATGCCAATGGGACATCCAGCACCAACTTACAGTCACCCTCGGAGATATGGGGTGCCAGTATCTCCTATAAGGAACGTTTCCAGACATGGGACCAGTTCTGGAAACGTCTTGTTCCCTCATCCGACAAAAAAAAATAAGTCCTTCTGTTTTTGTAAATTCAAAGGAAAGCCATTCTGCATTACATCACATGGATAACGTCTTAAAAGGTAAAAACATAATCATTGGCATCTGCGGTGGAATTGCGGCCTATAAAACACCACAGCTTGTACGATTGCTGAAGAAATGCGGGGCAAATGTCAGGGTTGCCCTCACCGATGGAGCTACCCATTTTGTCAGTGAACTTGCCCTTGCAACAGTTTCTGAAGAACGGGTGTACCGTTCTCTATTTCCCCCTGCAGACACCTCAGGCACTGACTACACCCGCCACATCTCCCTTGGAGAGTGGGCTGATGCTTTCGTGATCGCCCCGGCTACGGCAAATACCCTTGCAAAACTGAGTGCCGGCCTTTGTGATGACATGCTTACTGCTCTGTTTCTCACGCTGCGTCCTGACAAACCTGTACTGATTTTTCCAGCAATGGACGGACAGATGTACCTGTCGGCTTCTGTCCAGCGAAATATTGCCATGCTTACCGCCCAAGGGTGCAGCGTAATCGCCCCTGAATGCGGTGAACTTGCTTCAGGACTAAGTGGCATAGGCAGAATGCCGGAACCTGAATCCATTGTATCATCTCTTGAAGAGGCTCTGCATGTCAATACTGTCAGTTCTCTCCTTCCTGGATTATCCGTTGTTGTTACCGCCGGACCGACACGGGAAAAAATTGATGGCGTCCGTTTTATCTCTAATTACTCTTCGGGAAAAATGGGATTTGCCATTGCCCGTGCTGCTGCCAGACGCGGAGCGCTGGTTACCCTCATTACCGGACCGGTTCATCTTGAGACGCCTCCTGGAGTGACCCGTCTTGATGTTGAAAGCGCATTGGAAATGCATGATGTCGCCGAGAGCTGTTTCAAGAGCTGCTCAATCTTTATCGGAGCGGCTGCTGTTTCCGATTATCGTCCTCTTGCCCCTTCGGAAGGAAAAATGAAAAAGGAGGAGCCGGAAATCCAGCTTACCCTAGTAAAAAATCCTGATATCCTAGCCGAGTTCGGTATGCAGAAAGCTCCGGGACAGCTTGCCGTGGGCTTTGCTCTTGAAACACAGACAGGCCTCGGCAATGCACGCAAAAAACTGAAAGCCAAAAACCTTGACCTCATTGCATTCAATTTTTTTGATCGTAAAACCTCGGGCTTTGAAGTCGATACAAATATTCTTACCCTGATAGATAGCGAGGGTGCAACTACTGAACTGCCGCAGCTTTCAAAGGATGCAGCCGCAGAAAAACTTCTGGACTTTATAGAAAAGCTCTGCGTTTAATACCGGCATTAACCTCTGAAGAACGTGTAATTGTCATGCAAGGTTTTTTATTCGGCACGGAGGAACAGGCTACACCTGTTCCTGTACATACGGAATCATCATCAGAATCGCTGGCTCTGTTGTACAATGCCGCAAAAGAGTGCCGCAAATGCAGGCTTGCGGAAACGAGACTGAACTTCGTTTTCGGTGAAGGTAATCCGAGTGCTGATCTTGTTGTTATAGGTGAGGCCCCAGGTGCCGACGAAGATGCTTCAGGCAGGCCTTTTGTAGGCCGATCCGGTCAGCTGCTCGACAAAATCCTGCTGGCCGCCGGATTTCTGCGCGAGGATGTATTCATTTGTAATATTCTGAAATGCAGACCACCCGGAAACCGTAACCCGCTTCCTGGTGAAATCGAGTGCTGCAGACCCTTGCTTTACCGTCAGTTGCAGATTGTGAAACCGAAAATCATTCTGGTTCTTGGAAAGGTTGCGGCCAATACCCTCTTTGAAAACTCTCTTTCTTTAGGCTCAATGAGGGGGGAAGTCAAAAAATGGAAAGAGTATGATTGTTTTATTACCTATCATCCAGCGGCCCTGCTTCGTAACCCTAACTGGAAACATGGCTGCTGGGACGATATACAAATTATGATGCGACATTACGCACAGATTTCGGGGCAGGGAAATGCTCATAAAATGCCACTGAACGATGATTAAGCGATGAATAAGCAAGCAATTGTTGCTATAGATTTTAACAAGGATATCGATTTCAGCAAGGAAGGTCGTGTTCCTCCCTATTCAACTGACATTGAGCAGGAGGTTCTTGCCTGCATTCTCCTTGAAGATGATCCTATTGAACAGGTTATCCAGATATTCGGAGATAACGGCGAAGATGTGTTTTATGAACGGCGCCACCAGATCGTCTTTAAAGCAATGATGCAGCTCTATAATAAACGGCAGGCGATTGACATTATCACGGTCAGTGAAGAGCTGCTGAAAATGAATGAGCTTGAAGCTGTTGGTGGACGGCACTACCTTGCCGAGCTTTCCGGGAAAGTTATCAGCGCTGCAAACATTGAATACTATGCACGTCTTGCAAAAGAAAAGTATCTCTACCGCCGCATGATATCCATTTCGGCTAAAATCTCCGGTGTTGCCTACAGTTCATCGATGGATATTTTTGATCTTGTCGAACATGCATCTCAGCAGTTTTTTAACATTTCTCAGGCAGGTGTTAAAAAGAAAGCATCTTTAATTAAGGAACTTGTCAAAAATGGTATACGGATGCTTGAAAGCCTGAGGGCATCACAATCATCTGTAACCGGTGTCGGATCCGGTTTTTCTGAACTGGATCAGCTTACCGCCGGGTTTCAGCCATCCGATATGATTATCATTGCTGCAAGACCATCTGCCGGTAAAACTGCATTAGCACTGGCGGTTGCCCGTAATGCAGCTGTTGATTTTGATACTCCTGTGCTATTTTTCAGCCTTGAAATGGCTGAGGTGCAGCTGGCTATAAGGTTAATGTGCGCTGAAGCCTATGTTGAATCCCAGCTTGTCAGAACCGGACGGATAACACCGGAAATGATGGGAAGAATCATCAACAGCATGGATAAGCTCAATGAAGCAAAACTTTTTATTGATGATACTCCCGGTATTTCCATTATGGAACTTGCCGCCAAAACCCGAAGGATGAAGCAGGAGCATAATATCGGCATGGTTGTGGTCGACTATCTTCAGCTGGTAACCCCTGTCAGGGATGGCAGAACAAACAGGGAACAGGAAATTGCCCAGATATCCCGTTCATTGAAGGCACTTGCCAAAGAACTGAATATTCCAGTCATTGCTCTCGCTCAGCTTAACCGTTCGGTCGAACAACGCTCGGGTGACCGAAGACCCCAGCTCAGTGATCTCAGGGAGTCCGGCTCTATCGAACAGGATGCGGATGTCGTCATGTTCCTGTCGAGGCCGGAAATGTATGGCAAAACAACGTTCGAAGACGGTTCTTCAACAAAAGATGTTGTTGAAATAGTCATCGGCAAACAGAGAAACGGTCCGATCGGGGATATACGCTTATTATTCCTGAAGAACTATGGACGTTTTCAGTCAACGGCCAACAGCTATGTTACCAGTGGCGAGGGATCAGGAGCTTCTCAGGAACAGAACCATTATATTCCTTCACTGCCGGAACCGGGCAAAAAAAATGCTGGCGCATTTATCACTCAGGACGATGCACCTTTTTAAATCCCCATTATGTCAGAAAAAAAAGACCCATTGACCTCTGCACGCAGGATAACAAACCCACCGGAGCCTGCTGTTAAAAATCCTGAAGAGAGCTATACCGGAATCGGTGCATCAAAAGGTATTGCGATCGGTGAGTGCTATGTCTTCGTTAAAGAGATGGGCCATCATGAAACAAGGGAGATGAACGAGAAAACGATCAACGAAGAGGTTGAAAGGTTTCTCAAAGCTCTTGACCGGTCAGAGAAGGAACTGAAAAAAATTGAACGGGTTACAATAAGAAAGCTTGGAAAAGGATACTCCAATTTGTTTCAGGCCCAGATCATGATGCTGCACGATTCTGTGCTTATTGATGCCATTGCCGACCGTATCCGCTCAGAGCGTAAACCGGCACACCTGGTTATTGCAGAAGAGTTTGACCAGTATCTTGATAAGTTCATTAACTCCGATGATATGATTTTTCAGGATCGGGCTGATGATCTGCACGATATCAAAAACCGGATTATCAGAAACCTTCACGTCAGAAAACTGCACTCATGGCTTCCGGAAGGGGTTATTGTTGCAGCCGATAATCTTTCTCCTGCTGATATCATTCTACTTAGCCGCAGCAATATTAAAGGATTTGTAACCGATACAGGAGGGAGCACTTCGCATATTTCCCTGATTTGCAAGTCACTCAACATTCCAATTGTTGTAGGACTTGGAAACCTCTCACAAAAGATCACAACCGGAATGCCTCTGATCATAGACGGAAGTGCAGGAACCGTGATCACAAATCCTGATAAAAAAACCATTGCACGATATATCGGCAGAAAAGAGGCTGAGAAAAAAAATGCAGACGATACATCACTGACAGCAATGCTTCCTGCTACTACAAAATGCGGCATTAGAATCACCTTTTATGCCAATATCGACTTCAAAGAAGAGCTGACCGCTATAAGCACGGCAGGAGGTGAAGGTGTAGGCCTTTTCAGAAGTGAAAACCTCTTTACCGACGGCAATAAAGTCCCCAGAGAGTCCGAACAGTACTCCTATTATCGGGAAATGGCTGAAATGATCACCCCGATGCCTCTTGATATCCGCCTGTTTGATATCGGGGGGGATAAACTGATTTACTCTCCGGTCAAGGAGCAAAATCCCAACCTTGGATGGAGGGGTATAAGAATCCTGATCGATCTCCCTGATATTCTTGATAACCAGGTCAGGGCTGTCATCCGCTCAAATACAAATGGAAACCTGGCAATCCTGATTCCAATGATCATATCGCTCGATGAAATCCGGCATGTCAGGAAAGTCGTCGACAAGCATTATGCTGAATTAACCAAGGAGGGGAATTCGCAGATTGAAAAACCGGGAGTCGGTGCAATGATCGAGGTCCCTGCAGCAGTAGAACTTATTGAAGAGATTACACGGTGTGCGGATTTTATCAGCATAGGCACCAATGATCTGACTCAATACACTCTTGCCGTTGACAGAAACAACGTCATAGTGCAGGATCTTTTTGAAAATTTTCATCCGGCGATTATCCGGCAGCTGCACAGAGTCATCAAAACCGCCAATAAAAACCACTGCAAAGTAACAATGTGCGGGAACATGGGGTCTGACCCGCTTGCACTGCCATTCCTGTTAGGATGCGGACTCAGAAGGTTCAGTGTTGTCACCTCGGATATCCCGAAACTCAAATCACTGGTATCCCGCTACTCAATTGTGGAAACTGAAGCTCTTGCCGAGGAGTGTCTGACGCTCGATACGTCAGCAGGTATAAGAACCTGCCTGGAAGCCTTCCAGGCAGGCCATTGATCAGCTAATAAAAGCGGATTGTTCAGGGACGCAGATCCTCAATTTTCGCAGTCTTGCGTACTGACGCAAAATATTCAGCAAACAACTGTTCCTGCTTTGCGCGAAGCAGCTGCGGGGCTATACCTGCTTTTTCCACCTTGAGGTCAAGCCCGGCAGGAAGAGTTTTCTTGCTGACCACAACAAGGGCATAACCATCAGATGTTTTCACCGGGCTCGAGAGCTTCCCAGTATCAAGCCCCGACATCGCCTCAACAAGAGCTCTGTCAACAGCGTATCCCGGAATAACTCCATCGCTCCAGCGAATCTCATCAGCGGTGACGACATGAAGACCCGGGTTCTGAGCAGCTATTTTTTCAAGGGTCTGACCCGGCCCTTTTGCCATAACAGAAAGTTTTTTCTCCAGAACCGCGCCTTTCTTTTCCCTTAACAGCTCTGCAGTGATTCTCGATTTCAGCTCTTTGTCAAGCAGACGATATCCGGTATCATTTTTCCCGGTCAGACGCATGACATAAAACCCTTTTTCAGTTTCAAGAACGTCCGAAAGGTCACCTTCTGCCGCCTTAAAAGCAAATGCTGTCACTTTTTCACTGTAACCGATCGGAGCGACAGGCATATGCTTGCCGAACTCTGCAGTCTTGTTGATCGACAACCTGGCGCTTGCCGCGCTTTTGTCGAAACCTTTCTCTTTAGCATTCAACTGAAAGGCCATAGCAAGACGACGTCCACTGTCGACCGTTTCCGTTGAAGGCTTGATTTTTCTGACAATTTCCGAACAAACAATGGCGGTCTGGTCAAAACCGGTAACCTTGATAATATGGAGACCGAACTGAGTCTGCACTGGACCGACAATCGCACCCGGACGCGCGTTGAAAACGGCGGCTGAAAATTCAGGAACCATACGTTCTTTACTGAACCATCCTACATCACCGCCATTAACGGCACTTGCGATATCAGCTGAATATTTCTTTGCAAGCTCTTCAAAAGGAACACCGGCCTGAAGCTGTTTGGAAATAAGCATAGTGAGCTCACGAACTTTCTGAACATCCTCCCTGCTTGCCGGATTGAATCGCAAAAGGATATGTGATGCCCTTGCTATAGGCTGGGCGGTGGAGGTTACCTGTTTGATCTTTATCACGCGGTATTCTCCACGATCAGCAATCGGACCAACAACCGTTCCCTGTTTTAGATTTGATGCGCTGAAAACAGCCTCTCCAGCGGAAGGAGAAAAATCAGCACGACTATAGGTAACGTTGATTCCTGTAGGACGGTCACTCTGTACTTTTACATAATCGGCATCGTTGACAGGCCCGGAAAACTCGGTACGGATTGTTTCAAGTTCTTTGCGGACTGCAAGACTGTCTTTTGATGAAGCCGTGAGTGGGAAAAAAACAAAATCAGCTTTTCTTGATGGTACCTGTTTAAACAGATCTTTATGCTCATCAAAATATTTACTTATCTCCTCTTCCTTTACTGGAAAGTTGCTGTCAGCACCGGCAAAACTGAATGGAACCGGAATAAAAGAGGCTGAAAAACGCGAAAACTGTCTGCCGACAATATCGCTGATCTCCCGGTCAGTAACATGATCAAGAGTTTGAAGCGCCCTGATCAGCTTGTTGATTTTAAGCTCACGGCGGACAATCTGCTCAACCTGTAACCACAACTGCTTGTTGTGCGGATCACGACGTGCGCTCTCCAATTTTTTGCGATCGATTGCTCCGGTGGCCGGATCACTGAAATTCTGGCGAATCACCAGAGGGGGGGTAGGACTGTCGAGTGCTTCGACAACTTCCTGGTCTTGAAGTCCAATTCCAAATTTCACAAACTGCTCTTCAAGCAGGGTCTGGTCAACCACGGTATTCCATGCCTGCTCCTGAAGGCCGAGTTCTGTTTCAGCTGTAACTTCAGCGCCAGGGTTATTTCTCCGGAAATTCTCGGTATACTCCTTATATACCTCATCGTACTGACTGAATGGAATAGACTTGCCATTGATTTTACCCGCCTGATTGGCCTTGCCGCTAAATCCGGAAAAATTCATACCCCACTCAAAAACAATCAGCGCAAGAAATGCTGCCAAAAGGGTATACAATATAATATGAGTCTTATCCCGCAAGCTGGACATTACAGCCATAGATCATCCCTTCGTTAAGATGTTGTTAAAAAACACTATCGTTCCACCCTTCCTTACCGACCAGCGGCACAAAAGAAAACTGCTGAAATACTTCTTTCCTTAAATCATTACCCGATCTGCTGATAACCGTCATCTGCTGTGAAGAACTCCCTCCTATTGGAATAACCATACAACCATTCCGGGAAAGCTGATCCAAAAGCGGCTCGGGTTCCTTTGGAGATCCCGCAGTTATCATAATCCCATCAAAAGGAGCCTCATCCTTCCATCCAAGCGTCCCGTCTCCAAAGCGACAGGCAATATGCAGACCAAGCCTTGAAAAAAGTGTCTCGGCCCTTTCATAAAGCTCTGCAATCCGCTCCACAGTAAAGACTGCATAGCCCATAGCATCAAGAATTGCTGCCTGATAACCTGATCCTGTACCAATTTCGAGCACCTTTCCTGAAAAGCATCGTTCAACAAGCAAGGTAGTCATATATGCTACCGTGTAGGGTTGGGAAATGGTCTGCCCGAACCCTATGGGGTAGGCTCCATCGTTGTATGCTAACTCCAAGGCTGCGGCATCAAAAAAAAGATGGCGCGGAACCTCAAGAAAAGCATCAAGCACGCGACGGTTAACGATACCGTACCCTTTCAACGTTTCAACCATCTCCCTTCGCCTGAGCTCGAGGAGCTGTTCCGACTTTTTCATCGAAAGAACACCCATTGTGCTGTTACCGATCAAAAACTTCACGAAACATTTATCTTTCAATCAACTTGAGAGGGTTTCCATTCCCGCTCCGGATCGCTAATATTGCATCAAAAACAACAAAAAACAATGTCTGGTTCACAGTTTACCATTTTCGGCAATAAATACACTATGGGCTCGTATATTCTCTTCATCAGGATTTCCAGCTCTTTTCAGCTTGCATTCGGCAGGTTTCAGCAATCAAGGATCTTTTCAATTCCTGAAGGTGACTTTCTCTACATCGGCTCTGCACTTGGCAGTACGGGGAATCCTCTTGCAAAGCGTCTTATCCGGCACGCCTCACGTTCAAGCGAAAAGAAACCCCATGAAATTCGGGAAGCAATAATAAAACTATTCTCCAAAGATGATGCCTCGCGAAACTGCTCCGTAGAACCCATGAAAAAAAAACTGCATTGGCATATCGATTATCTTCTTGAACATGCAGAGACTGATATATCCCATATCGTTATCATACGACATCCTGAAAAAATTGAGCACAAGTTGTCGGAGTTTCTCGCTTCTGTCCAGGAGACATCTCTGCTTGCTCCCCGCCTTGGAGCTCAGGATACCCGGAACAGTACCCACATTCTCAGTATCACTGACCGGCAAAGGATTCTTGAGCAGCTTGGACTATATATTCCGGTCTTGATCGGCCACCCTGAAATGCAATAAACTACCGACCCAGAAGTGCTTCAACAAACTCGGCCCGATCAAAAAGCTGAAGATCATCTATTTTTTCACCAACACCGATATACTTGACGGGCAGATGCAGCTCGCGTGAAATGGAGAGTACAATCCCTCCTTTTGCGGTTCCGTCAAGTTTGGTAACCACAAGTCCGGTAACCTTGACAAACCGTGTAAATTCCCGCGCCTGCAAAACAGCATTCTGCCCGGTCGTGCCATCAAGCACCAGTAACACTTCATGAGGGGCTTCAGGAATCTTTTTTGTAGCCACCCGCATGATTTTGGCAAGCTCCTCCATCAGATGGCTTTTGTTATGCAGGCGACCGGCAGTATCCACCAGCACCACATCGGCATTTCTGGATACCGCAGCACTCACAGCATCGTATACAACTGATGCAGGATCAGCACCCTGCCCCTGGCCGATAAGCGGGACACCTGCCCTGTCAGCCCATATTTTCAGCTGTTCATAGGCAGCAGCCCTGAAGGTATCGGCTGCGGCTATAATTACTTTTTTGCCTGCTTTTTCATAGTTGTGAGCCAGTTTTGCAACACTGGTGGTCTTGCCTGCGCCGTTCACTCCTACTATTAAAATCACATACGGTTTTGCCGGGAGTACTGCCTCAAAATCAAGGGGATGTTCCTCCCCTGTTTCACGAAGCATCTGCTGAATCTCCTCCATCAGCATCCCGTTCAGCTCCTCTTCCGATCGATAGGTTTCCTTTTTTGCCCGTTCTGTGATGGCATCAACAATCCCGAGGGTGGTTTCGACACCGACATCGGCTGCTACAAGAATTGTTTCAAGTTCCTCAAGAAAATCGTCGTCTATCTCGGTTTTTCCCTGTGTAATAACGGAAAGTTTTTCCCGAAGCGTATCCCGGGTTTTTCCGAGTCCTTCCTTAAGCCTTGATAATTTGAACTTGTCAAAAAAACCCATAAAAAGGAGATATTACCATCTGGTTATTGAAATATTGAAACCCCGGCGGCTTACCTTTATAAAGAAGCACGCAAACGAATAGTTCAGGGTGAAATTTAATTTACGTAAAAATATGCCATATAAAGCTATCTCGGGAATCGGTGAATTTGGACTGATTGACAAAATCGCTGCTATAGCGGAACCTACCCTTCATTCAGTGCCGAAACTGATGACTGGAATCGGGGATGATTGTGCAGTCTATCAGCTGTCCGAAGAGCTTTTGCAGGTAGCGACAACCGATATGCTGGTTGACCAGGTGCACTTCGATCTCTTGACGACCCCCCTGAAACTGCTCGGAAGTAAATCCATCAGTGTCAATGTCTCTGATATCTGCGCCATGAATGCTCTTCCCCGCTACGCTCTTGTGTCCATTGCCGTTCCCTCATCCTTTTCAGTTAAAATGATAGAGGAGCTTTATGAGGGTATGAGCTATGCGGCAAAGGAATACGGGCTTGCTATTGCCGGAGGTGATACCTCTTCATCACGCTCAGGACTTGTCATTTCAATTTCCATGATCGGGGAGGTTTCCACAGATCAGATAACCTATCGAAGCGGCGCCAAACCAGGTGAACTTATCTGTGTGTCCGGCACTCTTGGCGGTTCCGCTGCAGGACTCAAACTGCTTATGCGAGAAAAAGAGATCATGCTGGAGCATATAGAAAATAATGAGCCTTACAATAAAAGCGTCATGGCTGACCTGAAAGAGTACAGCGATTCAATACAACACCAGCTGCTCCCTCTTGCACGCATCGATATTGTTCGGTTATTACACTCGAAGAATATCCGTCCCTCTTCGATGATCGATGTTTCCGACGGTCTCAGCCCGGACCTTCAGCATATCTGCCGCAGTTCGAATACCGGCGCTCTGATTCATGAAAGTCGTATTCCGATCCATCCCGCCACTCGCCGGATTGCCGATGAACTTCAGGATGATGCTCTTACCTGGGCATTGGCGGGCGGTGAAGACTATCAGCTGCTGTTTACGATACCGAAAGAGAGGTATGAGGCAATTGCTGACAATAAAGAGATATCAGTCATCGGCGAAACAACCGAAATGGAAGACGGTCTGCTGCTGAGCGATATTTATGGTATGACTATTGATCTCTCCTCTATTAAAGGATTCGATCATTTCAGCTCCTGACACGTTACTTCTCTGAAAAAAAGGGTTGAGCAGGCGCTGTTTATTTTTTGGGAAACACGTTGAAGATAGTAAATTGCTCGTCTTGTCTTACCCATGGCAGGCCGAAGTGGCGGAACTGGTAGACGCCCAGGACTTAAAATCCTGTGTTCAGCAATGGACGTACGGGTTCGATTCCCGTCTTCGGCACCAATCTTACCCTTTTTTTACCGGTATTTGCATTGACTAAACTTCAGTATAAAGGATCTATCTTTTGAGGAGACAAGCCGGTGACAACACTCGGACGCATAAATCTTGAGGGATTTAAGTCTATCAAGAAAACGAATATTGAGCTACATAATCTAAATGTTCTTATTGGTGCGAACGGAGCAGGCAAGAGTAACATCATTTCGTTCTTCAAAATGCTCAACGAAATGATGGGGGGACGACTCCAAGAGTATATTGGCACTTCTGGACGAGCTCAATCCCTTTTGCACTTTGGACCGAAGGTAACACCACAGATCACAGCTCAACTTGAATTTGTAGCAAATAATGGAATTGATACCTATAACATGCGTCTCTTCCATGCACCAGGAGATACGCTCTTTTTTGCCGAAGAAACAGTGAGCTTTCAGCCAACTGGTCATCGATCGCCAAAAATAGTCCCGTATGGCACGGGACATCAGGAATCACGAATTGGTGAGTTTACAGAAAAAAATCAAGATAAAATATCCAAGACTCTCCGTTTTTTTCTAAACCGTTGTAGGGTATTTCATTTCCACGATACATCATCGACTGCACGGGTACGCCAGTTCTGCTACATCAACCATAATCGCTTGCTAATGCCTGACGCAGGCAACTTAGCTGCGTTACTCTACAGGTTTCGTAATGACAATAATTCTTCTTACAAGCAAATTGTCAGCACAATTCGTTTAATAGCACCGTTTTTTGACGATTTCGACATTGAACCGTCTGGCCCGGGAAAAACTGAAGTTATTCTTAACTGGCGAGAGAAGGGATCGGATCAGGTATTTGGCCCGCATCAACTTTCGGATGGAACTCTACGCGCAATCTGCCTTGTTACATTGCTTCTTCACCCAGACAATGAGCTCCCCGGCCTTATTATTGTTGATGAACCAGAACTCGGGCTTCATCCATATGCCCTCAATATTATCGCTGCGTTATTTAAAAAGGCATCTCATTATACTCAAGTACTCATCAGCACCCAATCAACCACGTTCCTCAACAACTTTGATACTGAAGATGTGGTCGTTGTGAGCCGGAATGGGAATGGATCACAATTCGAACGGCTTAATCCAGAAAAACTGCAAACATGGTTGGAAGAATATAGTCTTGGTGAGATTTGGGAAAAGAATATTATTGGCGGAGGACCACACTGATGGTACGTCTCTACATTTTCGTAGAAGGACAAACAGAACAAACCTTTGCCACAAATGTACTCAAGCCACATCTTGCTAACTTCGACGTATACATGCAAGCTGCGATACTTATCGCGCATGCAAAGAAAAAAGGAATCATCCATAGGGGAGGTGGTCGAAACTATCCTCCAATGAAAAATGATATCCTGAGATTTCTGGCTCAGGAAAAGTCTCCGGATGTTTTTTTTACGACCATGATTGATCTGTACGCCCTCCACGCTGATTTTCCAGGACAAACAGAAAGCAAAAAACTGCTTCATTTACCTAATAAGCGCACTGAAACTCTTGAAAAAGCGTTTGCCGAAGATATTGACGACTCTCGTTTCATTCCATATATCCAGTTACATGAATATGAGGCTTATCTGTTTTCCGAACCTGAGCAGTTTGCTTTTTTCTATAACCATCATCACAAAGAAATATCAGCACTTATAGACATCGCTGCTACAAAATCAACACCGGAATTGATTAACGATGGGCCACATTCAGCTCCAAGTAAACGCATCATTAATCAGCTTCCCGATTACGAAAATGCTAAATCTGTGGTTGGTCCACAGGTAGCAGAATTGATCGGCTTGAAAGTGATTCGGAGCAAATGCCCTCACTTCGATTCCTGGCTTTCTAAGCTTGAAAAACTCGAAAAAGAATAGTTATCAAATTATTGGTTATCCACTTTTAGAAACGATCTGGTCTTTTTATTACAATATACTTGATACCTTGTTTCCTGGTAGTTACTCAATACCAACGACATCCAGTAATATCGCCACGATTTCCGCTTTTTGACCCAGTTACTGCAACGAAAACCACATCATTACCAACATGAGTTCTGAATACACGAAGATCCTGCTGACTGAAGACGAAATGCCCCGTCAATGGTACAACATTCAGGCTGATCTGCCGACACCGCTGCCACCGCCATTAGGTCCTGACGGTAACCCTGTCGGCCCTGATGCCCTCGCGAAGGTTTTTCCGATGAATCTTATCGAGCAGGAAGTAAGTACTGAGCGATGGATTGATATTCCCCAGGAGATACAGGCTATTCTGAAACTGTGGAGACCTTCACCGTTGACAAGGGCGAGACGGCTTGAAGCTGCATTGCAAACACCGGCAAAGATCTTTTATAAAAATGAAGGAGTATCACCGGCAGGCAGCCATAAACCCAACACCGCTGTTGCCCAGGCCTGGTATAATAAACAGTTCGGGATAAAACATCTCATTACTGAAACCGGTGCCGGCCAGTGGGGAAGTGCACTTGCCATGAGCTGCAAGCTTATCGGTATCGATTGTAAGGTATTTATGGTGCGTATCAGCTTCGACCAGAAGCCGTTTCGTAAAATCATGATGAATACCTGGGGGGCCGACTGTATTGCAAGCCCAAGCGATCAAACCGCAATAGGACGCAAAATTCTCAATGAGATGCCTGATACCCCCGGCAGTCTTGCAATTGCGATCAGTGAAGCTATTGAACAAGCTGTCGAACGCGATGATACTCGTTATGCACTCGGCAGTGTTTTAAACCATGTAATGCTCCACCAGACCATTATCGGGCTTGAGGCCCGCAAACAGCTCGATAAGGTAGGCCTGTATCCGGATATCGTGATCGGTTGTGCTGGCGGAGGTTCAAACTTTGCAGGCATCAGTTTTCCTTTTATCTGTGATAAAATTCACGGACGGGAGGTTCAGATCATTGCTACAGAACCTGAGGCATGCCCAACACTCACCAGAGGACCATATATTTATGACAACGGGGATGTTGCAAAAATGACACCTCTGCTGCCAATGCACAGCCTTGGACATGGGTTTATTCCTCCTGCCATTCATGCCGGAGGATTGCGCTATCACGGTATGGCCCCGCTTGTAAGCCATGTTAAGCAGCTCGGTCTGATTGATGCAACGTCCATACCTCAAACGGAATGTTATGAAGCGGCTCTACTGTTTGCACATACTGAAGGCTTCATCCCCGCACCGGAAACATCACATGCCATAGCGCAGACTATTCGTGAAGCAAAAAAAGCAAAAGAAGAAGGTAAGGAGAAGGTGATTCTCATGAACTGGTCAGGCCACGGACTGATGGATCTTCAGGGCTATGATGCGTTCCTTTCAGGGAAGCTCCATGATTACCCGCTGCCCGATGAACTCCTGCAGCAATCTCTTGCCGCAGTGAAAGACAATCCATTGCCTCCTCAGCAGGCTTAAATAAAAAACCCCCGGAAACCGGGGGTTTTTTACTCGCTGACTCTCTGAAACTTCAACCACCTTATTCAGTATCAAGTTTTTCCTCTCGCTTGCCTTTTTTGGCCGGAGCTGCTCCATCAAGAAAACGGAGTTCATTCTCCACTTCATCAAAAGCGATCCGAATCGTGCTGCCTTCGGAAAATCTGCCTTTCAGCATCTCTTCGGCAAGAGGATCTTCCACATATTTCTGCAGTGCCCTTTTCAGGGGACGTGCACCATATTTCTGGTCATAGCCCTTATCGACAAGAAACTCCTTGGCTTTATCATCGATTTCGACCTCAATCCCCATTTCATGAAGCCTCTTGAAGAGCTTGCCGGCGGTAATATCGATAATTTTGAAAATATGCTGTTTTTCGAGCGGATGAAAAACAATAATATCATCGATACGGTTCAGAAACTCCGGATTGAAGACTCGTTTAAGGGCATCTTCGATGGTGGACTTCATCGCCTTGTAGTTTCCTGTCGCATCATCGGGAGCTGTAAAGCCCATGCCTGATCCTGCACCGAAACTCTTGATATCTTTAGCACCGATATTGGAGGTCATGATGATGATGGTATTACGAAAATCAACCTTTCGTCCCATTCCATCAGTCAAAATCCCCTCATCAAGTACTTGAAGCAGGATGTTGAACACATCAGGATGCGCTTTCTCAATCTCATCAATAAGTACAACTGAATAAGGCTTACGGCGGACTTTTTCCGTCAGCTGACCGCCTTCCTCATAACCGACATATCCTGGAGGCGCTCCAACAAGACGGCTGACTGAAAACTTCTCCATATACTCGCTCATATCGGCTCGGATCAAGGCATCTTCAGTGTCGAAAATATAACGGGTCAACGCCTTTGCGAGCTCAGTTTTTCCGACTCCTGTCGGCCCGAGAAATATAAACGATCCAATAGGACGCGAGGGATCTTTCAACCCGGCACGGGTACGCTGTATAGCCTTGGTAATCTTTTTGATAGCCTCATCCTGACCGATAACCTCTTTTGTAAGGTCAGCCTCCATGGTGAGCAGCCTTTTCGATTCCGACTGGGCAACCCTTGCTACCGGAATACCGGTCATCATAGCTATCACAGAGGTGATATCTGCCTCGGTAACATCATAAACACTTTCGGATGCCCGGTCCTCCCACTCCTGTTTTGCATGATCAAGGGCATCAAGCAGGTTTTTCTCCTTGTCGCGAAGGCGTGCGGCTTCTTCAAAATTCTGCATCTTCACGACCTGATTTTTCTCTGTCTTGACCTCCTCTATGGATTTTTCAAGTTCAAGAATCTCCTTCGGTACATGGATGTTGCTTAAATGAACCCTGGCCCCTGCTTCATCCATAACATCAATTGCCTTATCAGGAAGAAAGCGATCGGTTATATAACGCTCGGAAAGCTTTACGGCTTTTTCGATAGCATCTTCCGAATAGTTCACATGATGATGTGACTCATACTTCGACTTGATATTGTTGAGAATCTGGATTGTTTCATCAACCGACGTCGGTTCAACCATGATTTTCTGGAACCGCCGGTCAAGAGCACCGTCTTTTTCAATAAACTGACGGTATTCGTCAAGCGTGGTGGCTCCGATGCACTGCAGCTCGCCACGGGCAAGAGCAGGCTTGAAAATATTGCTGGCGTCAAGTGAACCAGAAGCACCACCGGCACCGACAATCGTATGCAGCTCATCAATGAATAAAATGACATCGCGAGACCGTTCAAGCTCATTCATGAGGGCTTTCATCCTCTCCTCGAACTGTCCCCTGTACTTGGTACCTGCAACAAGCGCTGCGAGGTCCAGGGCAACAACCCTCTTGTCGTAGAGAACCCTCGATACCTTACGCTGAACAATCTTGAGAGCAAGGCCTTCGGCAATGGCAGTCTTGCCGACACCCGGCTCGCCAATCAGCACTGGATTGTTCTTTTTCCTGCGGCTTAGAACCTGGGCCACACGCTCGATCTCTTTTTCACGTCCGATGATAGGATCAAGTTTGTCCTCAAGGGCAAGACGGGTAAGATCGCGACCAAAGTTGTCAAGTACGGGAGTCTTGGTTCTCTCACCTTTTCTCGGATCCGACTTTTTTGGCTGCCGTTCAGCACCGCCCGAAGAGAATGCTCCCTCCATTGGAGGCTCGTCCGACTCGCCCTTACTGCTTGTAATATTTATAAGCTCATCCCTTACAAGATCATAGGTAACACCAAACTGTTCGAGAATCTGAGCGGCAATATTATCATCCCCTTTCATGATCGAAAGCAAAAGATGCTCTGTTCCTATAACACTGGACTTGCAGATTTTTGCTTCGAGATAGGTAATTTTCAGCACCTTTTCAGCCTGTTTCGTCAGAGGGACATTCCCCATCTGGGTTGCAGGAACCTTGGGGTGGGTACTCTCCTCAATTTTCTGTTTAAGACTGAATAAATCTATCTTGAGGTTCTTCAATATCCTGGCGCCTATACCTTCGCCTTCCTTGATAAGGCCAAGGAGAAGATGCTCAGTCCCGATATAGTCATGACCTAACCGGAGAGCTTCCTCACGGCTGAGTCGAATGACATCCTGTACTCTATTTGAAAAATTGCCTTCCATTCTTTATGTATCGATATAATTGTTGTGAATATCCTGTAGCAACATATCCTTCGATATGCAATAAGCTAAAACAGTAAGTAAAAAAATTATTTATAAAGATAGCTACTAATAAACCTAATTCCATAAATCAGAAAACTCTTTTACCCTGTTAAAGGTTCTCTCTATTCTGACTCAGCTATGAATGTTCAGCACATCCTTATCAACGACAGTAATCCGGAACACCGTGAATTATCGATTTACCGTACAGGAAAGGTAAACAGGGTAAGGCTTCAGGACACGACCTACACAACATACCACTCCATTGAAATGGACGGCCACAACTATGCCGCATTTTTCCATTATGGTATAGCAGAGGCTTTAAATAAACTACCATTCCTTTCTGAAAGCAGCAATGGACTTGACAGCTGGGATGAGGCATTCCTTCATAACAGCGGCCTTGAATCAATGAACAGAATTATCGATGAATGCACGGCAACAATCAATCCTGAAAAGAAGGAGATAATTCTGCTCGGCTGGCATGATCAACCAGTACGGGTAGCATACCTCCGGGAGATTGATCCTGCAAGATTTCTTGCTTTTATAACCACTCTCAAACAGTTTGTCGAGGAATCGGAATCCCAGGGGTGCGATCTGGAATTTATACTGTAAAGAAGCGATGAAATGGCAGTTCAGTGAGAACAGTGCCTCAAATGTTTGAACAGAAATTGTGGAAAGCTGCGGTTTTCGCCCCAGTAGAGATGGATGTAAGAGGCTATTGTATTTCCCGTTCTGTACACCGGAGTTGCCACACTCTCTCCCCGCGCATTCTTCACTTCCGCAATGTTCTTCAATGCTCCCTCACTCTTGATGCGTGAGTAATGAAATTCATGCCCGGGAAGCTCCACACCCTGCAGGTCATCCAGAAAAACTTTTCTATAGCCTAACGAGAGCTTCGAATCCTGCATGGTAGTATCAAAATCGAAGACTCCACACATCTGGAACACTGATCCATCCTTGAGGGTCATAGCTGTTCCCAGATACATCATCCCTCCGCATTCAGCATAGGCAACTCCGCCGTTACGGCAATACGAAGTGACCTCTTCACGCATGGCACGATTAGCTGAGAGTTGTGCTGCATAAAGTTCAGGGTAGCCGCCTGCGAAATAGAGCATGTCCGCTTCAGGAAGCCGATCATCCTCCATTGGGCTGAAAAAGACGATACGACCATGCTCACTGAGCACATCAAGGTTTTCGTGGTATATAAAATTAAAAGCTTCATCCCGGGCAACGGCAATGACCTTGTCACCTTTCCTCTTCGACAACGGTACGGCATTAAAATGGGGAACATCAACCAGGGTAAGCTCTAGCAGACGTTCAATGTCAACTGTTTTTTTGACATGCTCCGCCATAGCTGCTATAACGCTCTCTCGGTCGTACCCGGAGGAACTGTCAAGTCCGAGATGACGCTCGCTTATCGCTACTGTTTTACTGTAGGGAAGATATCCTAATGGTTCAACGCCGGCATCACGGGCCGCCGCCTCAAGGTATCGGTAATGAGCATGGGTATTGACCTGATTAAAGATTACTCCGGCAAGGTTCAGGCGGGGATTAAACGTTCTAAACCCATAGAGCAGGGGTGCTGCCGAATAGGCCATGCTTTTTGCGTTGACCACCATAATGACGGGAATGCCGAGAGTAGAGGCTATCTCAGCACTGCTGCCTTCAGATTTTTCCGCGCCATCAAAAAGGCCCATCACCCCTTCGACTACTGAGGCATCAGCATCAGATGAATAACGGCTAAAGAGCTCCTGAACATGCTCTTTTGAGGCCATAAACGTATCGAGGTTGATCCCCGTACGGAGGTTTCCACCCCATGAAGCTGCTAAAGAGTGGAGGCGGGTATCAAGATAATCAGGTCCGCACTTGAACGGTTGAACCGTAAGCCCCCGTTCGGCAAAAAGCCTCAGGAGAGCCAGTGTCAAGGTTGTTTTCCCGGAACCGCTTGAGGGAGCAGCCAGAAGAAAAGCTGTTTTCGTTAATGCCATTATTGAACCAGGCTACCCCTGCTGAGCCGTCGGATCGGGAAACAGAAACTTATAGTGTAATGCACTGGTCAGCTTATCGCTATTCACTATTTTATATGAAGCAGTCTCAACAGATGAAGCCAGAGGAGGTAACGGTATTCCTGAAGTTTCAGCAGCTCTGGTATAGTAGTCGCGCCGAAGGGGATGAACCGGACTGCAGGCATTGAACACCTCACCCCACTGCTGCAGCCGGATGATTTCCGAGATGATCTTCACGCAATCATCACGATGAATAAAGTTCATCGGCTGATCCGGATTGACGATCTCTTTCATGCTGGAAAGATACTTTTCAGGATTACGGTCATAGCCGATCAAACCCCCAAAGCGCAGCACGGTAGTCTGAAACCCGCTCTCCTTCATCAGCATCTCCTCGACAAGCAGCAGAGCCTGTCCCGATAGTGCTTCAGGGTCTACAGCATCCTCTTCGGTTACTTCCCTGTTGAGGGAGGGATAGACCGATGTTGAGCTGACAAAGAGCACTGAGCGCACCGGCGATTGGCCGAGAGCATCGATAAGCGAAGAAAACTGCTCGATATGATACTCGACAATGTCGTCACGCCTCTCTGGCGGTATGTTGACGATAAGAATATCACTGTGCAGGAAATCGGTAATGTCCTCACCGTTCACCTCTGGATCGAGCGCTACCAGAAATGGCTCGAGGCCCGCCTCGCGCAGTGTTTCAAGGTGATCCTCTCTCGTAGTCGATCCTTTGACCGGATAGCCCGCTTTGACAAGCGCTTTTGCAAGCGGCAGCCCGAGCCAGCCGCATCCGAGAATAGTGATGGTTTCTTTTTGCATGAGACGGTTTTGCGGTTACTGTATTCAATGACCTAATGTAGTTGATCAGCTGCTGCATTTCAACTGAATTCACCTTGAGTTTTAAGCCTTTTATTCGGTAAAAATCCTCAGGCACTTTCACCTGAACCGGCTTTTGCAATCAGCTCGTCGAGACAGGTGCTGCAGACGCAAGTTTTATAGCGTTCGGCAAGATGCTCTTTCAATTCAACAGGAACAGCTCTCGTGGCGCACCAGCACGTTGGCGAAAGGCTGCAGGTAAACGATTTGCCGCATTGTGGACAGGTTACTGTTTTTCCGCTGCCTGCAGTTTGATCGATGGAGTGTGTCATAGGTGCAACATTGGATTATGATTGAAGTGTATACATCGCTACAGTGTCATTGTCTGGCGTAGCGCTTTCTGCCATCCGTTTAAAAGCTTCTCTCTCGTTTCGGGCTCCATAGCCGGCTTGTAGGTGCTTTGTACCTTATGCATCGCCAGCAGCTCCTCGCTTGAGTGCCATATTCCTGTCTGCAATCCGGCCAGATACGAAATGCCGAGCGATGTCGATTCGATATTTGCCGGTTTCAGGATCGGAATATTCAGGATATCTGCCTGAAACTGCATGAGAAATGCGTTGCTCACTGCTCCTCCATCAACCATGAGTTCTTTCGGAAAAATTCGTGTATCAGCCACCATAGCTCTGAAGACATCGTAGGTTTGATAGGCCATCGATTCCAGGGCTGCTCGGACAATATGGTTTCTGTTCGTCCCTCTCGTCAGCCCGACAATAGACCCCCTTGCCTCCATCTGCCAATGGGGTGCACCAAGACCTGTAAAAGCAGGGACGATGTAGACACCCGCATTAGTCGATGCTTCACGCGCCATTGTTTCTGATTCCCCGGCATGCTGAATCAGCTTCAACTCATCTCTCAGCCACTGAATAACGGCTCCGCCGATGAAGACCGATCCCTCAAGAGCATAACAGGGCCTGCCTGACGAATTGATGCCGAGCGTAGTCAGAAGACCGTTGTGCGACTCAATAAAGTTGTCGCCTGTATTCATGACCATGAAGCAGCCGGTACCATAAGTATTCTTGATTGACGAAGGTTCAAAACAGCACTGGCCAAAGAGGGCTGCCTGCTGATCACCTGCAACAGCGGCGATCGGCACACCGTCAAGCTCTTCCAGAGTTGTTACCCTGCCAAAATCATCCATGGAGTTTCTAACTTCCGGTAATAGAGATGGCGGGATCTCAAACAGTGCAAGCAGCTCTTTATCCCACTGTTTATCCCTGATATTGAAGAGCAGGGTTCTTGAAGCGTTGGTGAAATCGGTTGCATGCACCTTGCCGCCGGTCAGTTTCCAGACCAGCCAGCTGTCAACCGTGCCGAAAAGAAGGTTATCGGGATTCAGATCAGGATAGTGGTCAAGAATCCAGCGGATTTTAGTGGCACTGAAATATGCATCAAGTGGCAGCCCGGTTTTGGAGGTGATTCGCTCTTGTTCCGACTCGTATTGGCGACACAGCTCGCTGGTTCGTCTGCATTGCCAGACAATGGCATTATAGATCGGCTTGCCGGTTAACCTGTCCCAGACAATGGTGGTTTCACGCTGGTTCGTGATACCGATCGCAGTGATTGGCTGATTATACCCCGCTCTCAACTCTCTGACCCCATCAACTACGGTCTGCCATATCTCTTCCGGATCATGCTCCACCCACCCTTCCTGAGGATAAATCTGGGCTATTTCCCGGTAGGCCTTGGCAATGACCTGACCCTCGGGGTTGTAAAGAACAGAGGTGGTTCCAGTGGTTCCCTGATCGATTGCCAGAATTGCCATGCTTTATTTCTTCATGCGTTACACTAAACAAGCTCTAAATCAACCTGAAATCGTGAATATCAAGGTGAATCAATACCGGACCACCGAGCGGCTTGCCTTTCGGCCCTTTCGGAGTTACCCGCCTTATCGAAGGATAAACAAGGCCTGTGCTGTTTTTCGAGTGCTGCAGAACAACATTGGATGCGGCTGCAAGCGGGCTGATGATATCGGCAGTATAATCGTGCTGAATCAGGCGGCCGGTCTCACGGTCAAACCTGAATCGCTGCACCCGGCTATGAGTAGGAATTTCATCGGGGAATCGCGCCTCCAGCCAACCCGCCTCCAGCTCCTTCCATTCGATCTCCTCACGCATCAGCATTGCCGGCAGAGTAAAATAATTCCAGGAAGCATAGTTGGCGAAATAGGACATATCCAGGTCATCCCAATAGAATAACCTTCTGCCGATTTTGAAATAATCCCGCGCATGCTTCCGCTCAGAAATGACCTTGCCCGCTCCATTTTCCAGACGGACATCAAGACCATCGAGTACTCCAGTGATACCGGGGTTTCGGCCGATCGGGGTCAAAGTGGAAATTGGTCTGTGAACATCTAAAACCATTCTTGCATGGTGAAAAAACGGTCGCCGTTTCAGGGTAAATGCCAGTCCGGAAGCGCTTATCTCAGTTTCCAGAGTTTTTGCGTTTTGCCACAGCGTGCGTCCGCCATACGCGGAAATTGCTTTTTCTGCTGTTTCTGTCAGACTCATAGGAGTAAGTGGTAAAGATTGAAAGATAAGCAATCTGGATTCAGAATTAATTTATCACGAAGTAGTTTATCCACGTATCCAGGCCCTCATTTCATAGATACAGTGAGACCTACCAGCCGCGGTCTTGATTTTAACCAAGCATGGTAGTTGAAAACTGATTGTAATTTTTGCAATAATATCTTATATCTTTGAAATGTTAACAGTTCTATGAGCACTACAGGAAGACATGAGAACATGGAAAATCGACTCGAATTACTCGAAGCTGAGGCTCTGAAGCTGTCAGCCACAGAACGTGCAGCTTTTGCCCAGCTTTTACTCGCCAGTCTCGACGAAAATGCCGAGATTGAGGATGCCTGGGCTTTCGAAACCGAACAAAGGATAGCCGAGATAGAGAGTGGCACTATCCAAGTCATTCCTATTGCTGATGCACTTGCGCAGGTGCGCGCAGCACTGAAATGAAACTTGTCATTGCACCAGCAGCACTCTCCGAACTGCAGGATGCTGCAGTATTTTATTCGCTGAAAGCAAATGCAAAATTGGGACTTAAGTTTGTGGCTGAGTTTGAACGAGCAGCCAATCTCCTACTGGCCAACCCTCTCCTTGGAACTGAATTTCGTAACAATCGCCGTCGATATATACTCCGCCGGTTTCCCTTCGGCATCATTTATCAGGTCACCCCTGAAGAATTACGGATTCTTGCCGTAGCGCATCATATGCGTCGCCCCGGTTATTGGATTCACCGTAAGCAATAAACCATCGCCATTCCTCAGCATTTTCATCACTCCCCCTGCTTCTCCACAAGATATTTCCAGTATTTCATGGGCATATTGGATTTCTGGAGGCGGGGGTTTTTGCGATCGGGTATGGCAATGGTTTTAAAGAATGCCTGCCAGAGTGCCTGCACCTTTTTTTCATCTTCGGAAAGGGCGGGTGTGGTAAATTGCTCAATAGTACCGAACTGAAGGGAACCGTTGTTCCAGCGTGCGGCAGTACGACGTTTGACGTCATAGAGAAACCAGTGCTGCGCTCTGAGTCTGCAGCTGAAATGATAGGCAAGGGGGTGTATAATATTAAAGTCGGGTTCCATTTTAGCAAGGTAGGCACCATCCTGGAGTTTTTCGAACCTCAGAAGTCCTTTCATTCTGTGGAGCTCTCTTCCTGCTTTTTTTGAAACATTGACAATGTCGCGCACAGCCGGGTGAGTGAGGTAACCTTTAACCTTGTCGCCATGCTTGAAAGCTAACGAAACGTAATGCAGCAGGCTGGTTTCCATCCCCTCCTTTTCTGCAAGCATAAATGAGTATAGGGTATGAGCTGCATCGGGTGCATACTGCTTCAGCCGGAAAAAAAGGGATTCTGCCTGGGTTGCATCAGTGCCAATAGTAAACCCCTCTTCAAAAAGAGTATCCATGCGCTCTCGAATCGTAACTTTTTCGGGATCAGGTTCCTCTTCGAGAATCCACGCTATGGCAGACAACAGGCCGTCGGCAGTTCCGTCGTAGAGGTAGTTGTTCATCATTATGCGAAAAGTCCGGGCAGTACCAGTTGTTTGGGAAGCGCCGACACTGCCGCATCGCTGCTTTCGCCTAGCAACAATCGCTGACGAATGAGGGCTGGTGGCTGATCAGGTTTTTCAAATGACCGGCCAGAGCAGGTGATAAAATATTTTGCCCGTTTTATAACTACCCCGATTTTTTTCAAGCCTTCAGCTGTAATGAGTGAAAAGCGGCGGGCGGCGACAATACGTCTGGCTGAAAGAACCCCGATGCCAGGTACCCGCAGGAGTGTGACATAATCGGCACGGTTAATCTCGACCGGAAAAAATTCCGGGTGACGCAGGGCCCAGGCAGTCTTGGGATCAAACGATTCATCAAGATGGGGTGCATCATCCGAAAGGATCTCTTCCGCAGAAAAGCCATAAAAGCGCAACAGCCAGTCAGCCTGGTAAAGACGGTGTTCACGTAAAAGAGGGGGTGCAGCGAGCACGGGCAGGCGGTTATCAGCTGTAACCGGTACATAGGCTGAATAGTAGACCCGCTTGAGATTCATTTTTTTGTAGAGCCCCTGGGAAAGACGAAGTATCTGGAAATCGTTTTCAGGACTAGCCCCGATAATCATTTGAGTGCTCTGGCCTGCGGGAGCAAACCGGGGCGCCCGTCGACTCGCCTTGCGTTCAACAAGGCTGGTTGCAATTTCCCGCCCGATAAGCGCCATAGGCTCAAGAATCGCATGCTTATGCTTTTGGGGAGCCAGTCGCTGCAGCGATGCCTGCGAAGGCAGCTCAATATTCACGCTGATACGATCAGCATAAAGCCCGGCTTTTCGCACAAGTTCACTGCTGCATCCAGGAATGATTTTCATGTGTATATAACCGCCGAACTGCTCTTCGGTGCGCAAGGCTTCGGCAACCCTTACCATTCGTTCCATGGTGTGATCGGGGCTCCGCATGACAGCCGAGCTTAAAAAGAGCCCTTCGATATAGTTACGGCGATAAAAATCAAGGGTAAGATCAATAACCTCACGGGCTGTAAAAGATGCTCGCTCAACCGGATTGGTCGACCGGTTCACACAATAGGCACAGTCGTAGATGCAGTCGTTTGAGAGCAGTATTTTCAAAAGAGAGATGCACCGGCCGTCATCAGCCCATGAGTGACAGATCCCGCTGCTGGAGGTATTACCTGTTCCGCACGATGGTGCCTCACGCTTGCTTCCGCTTGAAGCACATGAAGCGTCGTAACGCGCTGCGCCGGAAAGAATCTGTAATTTCGCAAGGATATCCATGAATGAAATATAGTGAAGAAAGAACGAAAGAGAAGTCGGACGGATAATTGACTATTGCTGCTCTCGCCCTGTTTTATTGTTCCGCTGCAAAAGCAATTCAATGGCACGGCGCGCTCCGGTTACAACCCCTGGAAGGGACTGCCCTGGAAAGATCGAGTCGCCGACAAGAAAAAGGTTGTCGAACGAAGTTGCCGGTCCACGCACCTTGAACAGTGAGGTCTGGGGATAACCGCCCACTAAGCCTTGAAAACGACCGGTATAGCGCTCCCAGGTAACAGGCGTTGCAGCCGTTATGCTTCGTATTGACTCGCGGGCTTCGGGAAACTGTTCTGAAAGAACATTCAGCACACGAGCAGTATAGGCGCTCTTAAGCTCCAAGTAGACAGCGCTCCCTTTCTCTTTCGCTTGAAACCACTGTTCCGGCCTTGTATGGGTGGAAATCGTGACAGCACAAAGCCCTTCGGGTGCACGATTTGTTTCATCGCCGGGCGAAAATGAAACAAAAATGCTGTTCCCTTCTGCAAGCTCACCACTGGCACCGATAATTTGCACATGATGCGTCGGCAACGCACTGAACAGTGCTGGATCCATGCCCAGATAGAGGACAAAGGCGCTCCACTGCGGACTCTCACTCATGACAACTTCGGGCTTGTTCTCCTGGCCCGTAAGAAGAGAAAGTGATTCAGGCGGGAGGTTTGCAAGCACAAAATCAGCGGCAAGTGCGCTGCCATCTGAAGTTTCAAGACCGAACACCTGTCGGCGAACTGAATCGATGCGAATAACCTTTTTACGATAAAGTACCGCCCCACCATTTTCCTCTATGGCCGCGGCAAGCAACTCTGAAACCGTCCCGATCCCTCCTTTAACACGGTATGAACCCGAAAGCGGTAAATCGAGCGCAATGGCAGCATTGATGGCATTGGCATATTTGGAGGTGGTCTGTACTGAAACCAGAAGCTGGGCATCGATAAACCGGACAAAATCAGGGTCGCTATCGAGGCCGTGGGAAGCAAGCCATTCATGTACTGTTTTTTTAGAAAAAGAAAGCAGATGGGCTGATCCGGGAAGTCCGGCGATACCTTTACGGGCAAGCCGGGCAAGGTCACGAGCCCCTTTTGCCGGCCATGAAAGTCCCCCTTCAGCAAGATGCCAGAGCAGTTTTGCAAGGTCGGCCTGCTCCTTCCAGAAGGGTGCCGAACGTGGAAAGCGTTCAAGAATCCCAAGACGCTGGGGAGGAAGATCAAGGTGAATGGAGTTGTGACGGTACTGCCATGCAACCGCTTCCTGTGAAACAGGCCATTGAATACCAAGCTCTTTACCGAGAATGTCCATCGGCCCGCCATTATGAAACCCGCAGCCAATCGTAGCGCCTGCATCGAAACGGTACCCTTCTCTTGCAAATGTAGCCGCACATCCTCCGGGGTAGTCCTGCGCCTCAAGCACGGTAACCATTGCTCCTTTCCGGGCAAGCAACGCCCCGGCAGCAAGCCCTCCAACTCCTGCCCCAATCACGACAACATTCAGATCCTGCAATTCCATGCTATTAATCTTTGGTTTCACCTTTCCTTATAAACTAACCACCGATATCCTTCTGAAGTTCTTCAGCAATACTCAGCTTTAGAAAAGTAAAGCCCGAAAGAGGCCAAAAAATCCCAAAGAACACAAGAGCGAACAGAAGTTGTAAAATGATGTGGATAGGAAAAACCAGATGAGAGTGCGGGTAAGAGAGTCGGCGTAGCGGGATTTGAACCCACGACCCCTTCCACCCCAAGGAAGTGCGCTACCAGGCTGCGCTATACGCCGATATGACTGATGAGGAAGTAATTATAAGAAAATCCATGAATTAAAATAATCTTTTTTCAAGGACTCAGGTTCTTCAACAAGCGGGTTTATTGCTCAACCCCGTGATACAACTGCAACTTGTCAACATTTCTGTAATTAATCAACATCATTATGCACATTGTAGAAATAGAACCAAACACCGTTTCATTTGCCCGAGAATTAACTTTATCCTATTTTAAAATAATACATTATCTATCTATTTTTATCCTAAGCCAATGCACTCATCTTGAGACAGTAACCCTTGAAATACAACGTTATCAACAATCCATACACATTAATGGCCAGCCTATGTACGGCGGAGTCGATGCTTCAGATACCCTATCAGAGGAGGTGAAAGGGAGAGAGCAATGATAGCGAGAAATATCAGCTTTCTGTTCTGCTGCACAAAAGGCCACTGACCTATAAAATAACCACCGTAGCAAAACAATCCCACCCAAAATAGCGCTCCAGTAATACAGAAAAGAAGAAAGCGAGTGTAGGGCATGGCACCTATTCCGGCAACAAAAGGAGTAAATGTCCTGATAATAGGAATAAACCGGGCGATGATGATCGTCTTGCCTCCATGTTTTTCAAAAAAATTATTGGTTCTGACAAGATGTTCAGGATTGAAAAATCGGGATTTTTGATAATTGAATACTTTTGGTCCAAGTTTGTGGCCGATCAGATAGTTGAGGTTATCGCCGAGCAGAGCTGCAGAAAAAAAGAGGATAAAAAGCATGTGAGGATCGAGCGATGATTCAGGCATGGCTGCAAGTGACCCGGCAGCAAAAAGCAGAGAGTCACCCGGAAGGAAGGGCGTAACGACAAGTCCTGTTTCGCAGAAAATGATGAGAAAAAGAATAGCGTAAAGCCAGAGTCCATACTGTGCGGCGAGAAGCTGAAGATGGGTATCAATGTGGAGAATAAAGTCTGCGAGTGAAGAGATTAGAGCGGTAAACGAATAATCCATGTTATGATCTTTGAAAATGAAGCCTCTCTGCTTTTTGCCAATGTAATGTAGTCATTGAGCCAAAGAGTCGCAAAACGCAGCGCACATGGTTTAGAATAAATGAGAATGCTATGGAAAGTTAGGACCAAGTAAAACCCTGACCCGAATCTGCTTTCTTATAGATTATATGCAAGAATACCTCCCGGTATTCCAAGGCATATGTTCACGCAGATTAGATGTGCAAACACCATATCAAGCATCATGAGAAAGAGCAGAATCATTGATGGATTCGCTTGTAATACCAACTTGGATGAGTTAATAAAAAGCCTTGAGGATATACCGAGGCTTTTTATTAATTTTAAAAGTCAAAAAATTCAATTTGGGTCTATTATTAGTTCTGGCTATTCAGAACATCATTTGTGGGACACTCATTCTTGCTTAAGGTTGTTAACTGTTTTGATAGAAAAACCTAAAAAAAAGGAACGAACCCATGGATATCAGCACACTGCTTCAGCTTGGAGCTTCGGTTATCAGGCAAAACAACGATCAGGCGACCACTGAGCTTGGAACGGAACAGCTAACATCTGCACTTGGGAACTTGTTTTCTGGAGCAGAGGGAAAGCTTGACTTCAGTTCACTGCTTTCACAAATGCATGCCGGTGGCCTGAGTAATATAGTTGCATCCTGGCTCGGTAACGGTGCAAATGCACCGGTTTCTCCAGACACCATCACTGAGTTGTTTGGAGCTGACAAGGTTAATGCATTTGCATCACAGCTCGGTCTTTCGGAACAAAGCGCCAAAACAGCTATTGCCGATGCGTTACCTGAAATGGTTGATAAAGCCAGCCACAATGGGTCAATACTTGAAAATTTTATCGAAAATACTGGCGGCCTTAAAGGATTAACGGATATTGCCAGTAAGTTCTTCTGAGTCCTGCACTGCTTATAATAATTGTGAGAATGATTTCCTGGTTAATCAGGCTACTTACCTGATGTTTTTCATTCAACCTTATAGAGTACTAAGTATGCTGAAAGAGTTCAAAGAGTTTGCCATGAAAGGCAATGTCGTTGACATGGCTGTGGGTATCATTATCGGGGGAGCTTTCGGCACAATTGTCAACACCTTGGTTTCCCAAGTCCTTATGCCTCCACTGGGATTGCTGATTGGTGGAGTGGATTTTTCAAACCTCTATATCGTTTTGAAAGATGGTGTTAAAGCTGCAGGTCCATACCCTGGGCTTGTCGATGCTAAAGCTGCCGGCGCAGTAACACTCAATTACGGGCTTTTCCTGAATTCTGTTTTCAGCTTTTTAATCATGGCTTTTGCCGTCTTTCTGCTTGTCAAGGCGATCAATACGCTTCGTCAAGAGGAAAAACAGCTTCCTTCAGCTCCAACAACAAAGGAGTGTCCTTACTGCTTCAGCCTAGTCCCTCTCAAAGCAAGACGTTGTCCGAACTGCACTTCAGAAATTGAAAAATAATTGTAGAGTGAACTTGCTGCTTCAATAAAATTTAACTCTTAAATCCATTTAAAAATGAACACTAAAAAGATTGTTTTAGGCCTTATGGCATCTCTGGCCATGAGCGGATTTTTCGGTATGGTATCTTTTGCTGAAACTGCTTCCAAAGCACCTGCAAAAGCAGAAATTTCTTCAAAAACCACAGAAAAATCGGATGCCGCCAAGAAGAAAACAGACGCAAAATCCGGTAAAGAAGCAACTTTAAGTGCAACAGCAGGAAAAGCAACAGCCGCCTCAGAAAAAGCCGCACCAGCGAAAAAAGTTGTCGAAGGGGATTTCCATGGAAATACAGAAGGGCATATTTTCCATAAATCAAGCTGCAAGTTCTACAAAAGCAAAAACAGCACTGCGATCTTTAAAACCCGTGATGAAGCTATCAAGGCAGGATATAAGCCATGCAAAATATGTAAACCTTAACTGCTTATTTTTCTTCTAATTCTCTGGACTTGGTCCGGTTGCAGCAGCAAGAATTGAAAAGCGCAAGAGGCCGTCTCATTTTGTCATATGAGACGGCCTCTTGCGCTTTTCAATTGAGCCGTTGAGTCGAACATGCGGGCAGGCGCTGGACTTGCCGCACAGGGAGCAGAAGAAAAGTTATTATTTATTATTGTTATATATTATGAACTGGTTTTGACTTTTCCACAAGACACAATGCAACTCCGATGAGTTATTTAGAGTCATCCCGCTGTAAACTTTATTATGAAGACACCGCGGATTCAGATCCTTCCGGCAAGGAAAAAACGGTAGTGCTTTTTGTGAACGGCTGGGCTGTATCCTCACGATACTGGAAACCGCTGGTCAATTTGCTCTCGACAAACTACCGATGTATTACCTATGACCAGAGTGGCACGGGAAAAACCATTATAACAGGCTATAAACCAACGTTTACCATTCAGGGCTTTACCGATGAAGCTGGTGCACTTATAGAACATCTCGGACTTCAAAAAACAAAACAGCTGCATATTGTCGGCCATTCAATGGGAGGCATGGTTGCAACCGAACTCTGCATTCGCTATCGTGAAGCACTTGTTTCCGCCACCATCATTGCCTGCGGTATTTTCGAAGAGACAGCTTTTACCTCGCTTGGCCTCATGTTTCTTGGCGGACTGATTGATTTTTCAATGAATTTCAGGAATATTTTCCAGCACGAACCGCTGAAAAGCCTCTTTATCAAGAGGGCTGCATCCAAAGAGATCCCGAAAGAGTACCATGATATCATCATTGAAGACTTCACTCAATCTGATAAAGATGCTACTAATGCTGTCGGCAGATTTTCCATCGACCCTGAAGCATTGAGAGCTTATACCCGCCATGTTATAAATATCGCCTCACCTGTCTTGTGCTGTGTCGGTATGGCCGATCATACCATTCCTCCTGAAGGCACCATATCACTCTATGAAAAACGCCAGGCGGAGGCGTCTGGACCTACAAGGCTTGCAAAATTCCCGGATCTCGGTCATTTGCCGATGCTTGAAGAAACAGCTGAATTTGCCGAGGAGCTGAAAAAACATTTTGAATTTGCTGAACAATTTTATAAAAAGGAACCGCTGGAAAATAGAGCCAATACATAACAGCTGATTTCATGACTATCAATATTGTAACTATTGTTACAACGAATCCAACACTAAAGATCTATCGATACTGTGAGTAAAATATTTACCAAAGGCACGCTTCTTTTTACTGCCTTTTTCATCGCCATAACACTGATAAGCCCCAAGTTACACGCGATGAATAATTTTTTGGGTCTGCCGAGCCTTGAAGAACTTGAAAACCCTAACCCTGAACTTGCCTCTCTTGTCTATTCGGAAGATGGTGTACTTCTCCATAAGTTTTTTCTGAAAAACAGGACCTTCATTCCTCTTAAATCCATTCCCCTATCAGCACGATATGCTTTGATTGCGACCGAAGACGTGGCATTTTATCAGCACTGGGGTGTTGATCTGAGGCGACTCACACTGGCGATGGGTGAAAACATCCTCAAGGGGCGCACCCGCTGGCAGGGAGCAAGTACCATTACACAGCAACTTGCCAAAAACCTCTACCTGACCCAGGAGCGTACCGTCAGTCGAAAAGTCAAGGAGTTCGTTACTGCAATAGAACTGGAGAAAACCTATACAAAAGACGAGATCCTTGCCCTCTATCTCAACACTGTGTATTTCGGATCAGGTGCATATGGTATCGAAGCAGCAGCCAATACCTATTTCGGCAAACCGGCATCCCGTCTGACGCTGCCTGAAAGCGCCACACTTATTGCAACATTGAAGAATCCTACAGCTTACAACCCGGCAAAAGATCCTTCAAGTTCTGCGGGGAGAAGGAACCTGATTCTCTCGCTGATGGAAAAGGCAAAATTCATTACACCCAAACAGGCGGCAACAGCTCAAAGAACGCCCCTGGTATTGAAATACACACCTGTAAACCATCAGGGTCTTGCTCCGTACTTCACTGAGTATATCCGGCAGACCATCAAGCCCTCTGCAATGCTTGGAAATATTGACCTTTACCGCGATGGACTCTCCATCCAGACAACGCTTGACAGCCGCATGCAGAACTATGCCCAGCTGGCTGCTGCTGAACATCTTGCTGAGCTGCAGGCTTCTTTTGACCGGGCATGGAGATGGCCTGAACCATTGAAAAACCAGATTATCCGGGAAAGCGAACGATTCAAGGGACTCATCGAGGATGGGCAATCGGATGAGGCGGCAATGGCTAAGCTTAAAGCCGACAAAGTATGGCTGGATGAGACCTTGCGGGCAAAAACCAGAATACAGGTGGCACTGGTGGCCATCGACCCGACCAACGGACATGTGAAGGCATGGGTAGGGGGCAATAAATTTTCACCTGATGATTACAAGTACCAGTTTGACCATGTCTGGCAGGCAAAACGTCAACCGGGGTCAACCTTCAAACCTTTTGTCTACACTGCAGCTATCGACAAGGGAATTCCGGCCAACTTTCAAGTGCTTGACCAGCCCCTTTCCCTTAACAGTGGCAACGGCACTGTCTGGTCACCAAGAAACTCCGATGGTTCATCGGGAGGAATGACGACTCTCCGGACAGCATTGACACACTCACTGAACCAGGTCACCGTCCGGCTTGCCTATGAACATCTTACTACTTCGGAAATCATCAGCTATGCCAAAAGAATGGGCATCACTTCTCCGTTGGCTTCAAACCTCTCTATAGCCCTCGGAACATCAGAAGTAACCCCGCTTGAACTTGCCGGAGCATTTTCAACCTTTGCAAACAACGGCATCTGGAATGAACCGGTCTCAGTCCTGAAGGTCGAGGACAAGCATAGCCGCCTCTTATCGAAATACACCCTCAACAGACGCTTTGCAATTGACTCAACCACCAACTTTGTCATGGTTTCAATGCTCAAGGATGTAATCGCCAAGGGTACCGGTGCAGCGGTCCGCGCCCGTTACGGATTTGATGTCGAGGCAGCAGGAAAAACCGGCACAACCCAAAGCATGAGAGACGCCTGGTTTGCAGGATTCACACCTCAACTTGTCGCAGTGGTTTGGACAGGATTTGATGACGAGCGCATCAAGTTCACCTCGATGGAGTACGGACAGGGTGCACGGGCCGCACTTCCCATTTGGGCAGGGTTTATGAAACGCTGTTACAGCGACCGGTCACTGAAACTTGAAAACAGGTATTTTCATATCCCCGAAACGGTCATTGCTGTTCCAATCTCCGGACAAACCAATACGCCATCCGATCTGCTCGGAAATAACGTCTATATTGAATATTACACGCCGAAAGGTTTTAAATACTATCAGTCCCGCCCTGCTAAATCGTCTGATGGGAACAACAATCCTGCAGATGGCAATAGCATTGCACCCGGTAACGAGAATGGAGCTTCCATGCCACAAAATACTGTTCCGGCAACCCGTCCGAAACCAGAGGAAGTTTACTGATTTAACACAAATTTAACACATAACTTTTTATGCAATCGGTTTTAGTTCTTGATTTTGGATCGCAATACACTCAGTTAATAGCCCGTCGCATCCGTGAACTGGGTATTTATTCTGAAATTCTTCCCTACAATACCTCACCTGAAACCATCAGGGAGCACAACCCGAAAGCTATCATTCTTTCTGGGGGACCAACAAGTGTCTACGGTGAATCTGCCATACTGCCTGATGGAGGTATCTTTTCACTCGGTATTCCTATACTAGGCATCTGCTACGGCCTGCAGGCTATAGCAAAGCATTTCGGGGGTGAAGTTGCAGGCTCCTTAAAACATGAGTTCGGACGTGCAAAAATATTGGTTACCCATGACGCTGAACATGAAAGCCCGCTCTTCCGCGATATTCCGGATTCTGACGTCTGGATGAGCCATGGTGACAAGGTAATCAGGCTTCCTGAAGGGTTCAGAGTAACAGCCAGCAGTGGAAACTCTGAAATGTGCGCTATTGAAAGCTTCGGCAGCAAGGGGGCACTGAAAGTATATGGTCTGCAGTTTCACCCTGAAGTTCAGCATACCCTCTACGGCAAACAGCTTCTCTCGAACTTTCTGATCAATATTGCAGGTATAAAACCGGACTGGTCATCAAAAAGCTTTATCGAGCACCAGATTGAGGAAATAGCCCGCAAAGCAGGAAAAGAAACTGTCATCTGCGGAATCAGTGGTGGTGTTGACTCAACCGTTGCTGCTGTTATGGTAAGCAAAGCTATCGGCAAACAGCTGCACTGCGTTTTTGTGGATAACGGTCTCTTGAGGAAAAATGAAGCTGAAAAAGTAATGAGCTTCCTCAAACCCCTGGGACTCAGGGTTACCCTTGCCGATGCATCCGACCTCTTCCTGAAACGCCTGAAAAACGTTGCTGCTCCTGAAAAAAAGCGCAAAATCATAGGAAGAACCTTTATTCAGATATTTGAAGAGCATATTCACCAGGAGAAGTTCCTGGTGCAGGGCACTCTCTATCCTGATGTTATTGAAAGCGTGAGTGTCAAAGGTCCTTCGGAAACCATCAAGTCACACCATAATGTCGGTGGATTGCCGAAACGTATGAAGCTTAAGCTTATCGAACCGCTTCGGGAGCTCTTCAAAGATGAGGTACGTGCAGTAGGACGCGAACTCGGTATTGCCGAGGATATCCTTATGCGCCATCCATTTCCAGGTCCCGGACTTGCTGTCAGAGTACTTGGATCAGTCAACAAAGAAAGGCTCGATATCCTGCGTGATGCTGATGAAATTTATATTGAAGAGCTGAAATCCAGCGGACTCTACCAACAGGTCTGGCAGGCTTTTGCCGTGTTGCTTCCAGTACAGTCGGTTGGCGTCATGGGTGATAAACGAACCTATGAAAATGTTCTTGCACTCAGAGCTGTTGAATCAACTGACGGTATGACTGCGGACTGGGCCCAGCTGCCGCATGATTTTCTGGCCCGTGTTTCAAACCGGATCATCAATGAAGTCAGAGGCATCAACAGAGTGGCCTATGACATATCATCAAAACCTCCAGCCACTATTGAGTGGGAGTAATACTCGTTTTTTTTTATCTCATTTTTCTAAACAGTTACAGTACGTCCTGATAAACCTCAAAGATCCTTATTATAGCAGGGCCTTTGAGGTTTTTCATTATAAATCAACTATGACCCTGATAGAAAAACATTATCATGGAGCAGGCATCCACTCCTTTACATGCAAATACCTGATTTCAGAAACCCAGGGAGTTATCTCCATGTCCCATGTTCACATATTGATAAAGAGACCCATAGTCCCGAGTATTTTACCGGGCGCATCGGTGATTGATATGATCAAATCCAATCTATCATGAAATCAAGAGGGATCCTGGCAATAACTCTTATAAGCATCTGTCTTTTAAGCTTTCTGTTTGGATGTAACAGGGAGCCGTCTGAAATTTCAGTTGACAATACCTGTCAAATAGTCATCAATCCACAATTCTTTGCTGTTGAAGAGTTTAAAGAAGGCTTCGCTGCAATTAAGATTGGTGATTCACTTTCCTCTAAACAAGGTATTGTAGACCTGCAGGGAAAAATGCTCATCGCTCCGAAATTTGATGATGTCCACGAATTTTCAGAAGGATTGGCAGCAGTGAAAATTGGTGATGAAACTGATGGTAAATATGGATTTATTGACAAGAGTGGTAAAATGGTCATTAAGCCACAATTCTTTTTTGTTGGAGACTTTTTTCAAGGTCTTGCTCTGATGAGAGATGGTGATGCGTTTACTGGAAAATATGGATTTATTGATAAACGAGGCAAAGTTATAGTCACCCCGAAATTCGATGCTGAAAACGGCTTTAAAGAGGGCCTTGCTGCCATGAGAGTTGGAGATGCCATTTCAGGAAAATGGGGGTTTATTGATAATAAAGGAGTTTATGTCATCAACCCTCAATTCGATCTGGTGGGTGACTTTTCAGAAGGTCTTGCGCCAATGAGAACAGGAAGTGAAAAATCTGGAAAATGGGGATTTATTGACAAACAGGGAAAAGTGGTGATTTCTTTGCAATTCGACTACGCTGAGCCCTTTAAAAATGGTCTTGCAGTCATACGGATTGGCGATAAAAACAGCGGTAAATGGGGGGTTATCGATAAGCAGGGTAAAATGTTCATCAACCCGCAATTTGATGATAAATGTCAATTTTCAGAGGATCTTGCCTGTGTAAAAATTGGAAATGGAGTCACAGGAAAATATGGGTTTATTGACAAACAGGGAAAAGTGGTCATAAGTCAGAAATTTGATTCAGCTGGTGACTTTTCAGAAGGCCTTGCCGCGATAAGAATTGGTGATGCAACAACAGGGAAATGGGGATTCATTGATAAAAAAGGGAAAATGATCATCACTCCGCAGTTTGACTCAGTTGGTAAATTTTCACAAGGTCTCGCGCCAGTCAGGATTGGTAATGCAACAACAGGGAAGTGGGGGTTTATAAGCAGGCAAGGCCATGATCGGTAACAGCAAGATTGCTGATGATCGAGGTTGCTGTTGGTTCATTACTGAAACAACCTTATGTTGGAATCATTAATTGTTTTGATAGTTGGTGGTTAGCTCCATCAACGGATAAAAAAACAGCCATTTGCCAGTGCAGGAAAACATAACATTACTCCATCTGATATGAGAGAGCTTCTCCTTATCAATATTACAGGCCCGGATAAACCGGGTTTGACGTCGAAAATAACCTCTATCCTTTCAGGGTACAAGATACCAATCCTTGATATCGGTCAGGCAGTTATCCATAACCATCTTTCGCTGGGCATGCTGGTAGAGGTACCAAAAGAGTCTGCCTCATCGCCTATACTGAAGGATCTGCTCTTCTGCGTTCATACGCTTGGCATCCAGATAACATTCACTCCTGTTTCGGATACAGAGTATGATGAGTGGGTGCAGGAACAGGGAAAACCAAGATATCTGCTCTCGCTGCTTTCAAGAAAAATAACCGCCGAACAGCTTGAGCGGGTATCGTCGATCATTGCATCGCATAATCTCAACATTGATACCATCAACCGACTCTCGGGACGCATTCCTCTTGAAAACGGACAGACCAGACAGACCAAGGCCTGCGTGGAGTTTTCAATACGAGGTACCCTGAAAAACGAAAATAAGTTCCGCGAGCAGATGCTTGCCATTACCGACACTCTTGGAATTGATATAGCTTTTCAGGAAGACAATATATTCCGACGTAACCGCAGACTGGTTGTGTTCGATATGGACTCGACCCTCATTACCTCAGAAGTGATCGACGAACTTGCTCTGGAAGCAGGCGTCGGCTATGAGGTTGCTGCAATTACGGAGCAGGCCATGCGAGGAGAACTTGATTTTACCGAGAGTCTTCTGCGAAGGGTTTCCTTGTTACAGGGGCTTGACGAACGTATTCTGGAAACCATTGCCCAAAGACTTCAGCTTACTGAAGGGGCTGAAACGCTCTTCCATAACCTTCACAACCTTGGATTTAAAACAGCGGTCATTTCAGGTGGATTCACCTATTTTGGCCACTACCTGCAAAAAAAGCTCAATATCGATTACGTCTACGCCAACACGCTGGAAATCGAAGAGGGCCGCTTAACCGGTAAGGTACTTGGGCAGATCGTTGATGGAAAAAGAAAAGCTGAACTGCTGGAGCTTATCGCGAAAAAGGAAAAAATACGGCTGGAGCAGACCATTGCGGTCGGTGACGGCGCCAATGACCTGCCGATGCTTGGAAAAGCAGGACTCGGTATCGCCTTTAGAGCAAAACCGATTGTCAGAGAAAGTGCAAAGCAGGCTATATCAACCCTAGGGTTAGATGCAATTCTTTACCTGATGGGATTCAGAGACCGCGACGACCTTTCGGTCAGTCAACATACTCAACAAAATGCTCAAACTCCTCTTTCGGAGGGAGGACAATAGCTCCGGAGGTACAGACAGGTACGCATCGGGTACAAAGCACGAGGCAATTATAAGGATGCCCGACAATCAGTTTCGGACGGTGAATGCCTGTGGGATCTGGCTCGCCCAACTCGAACACGCCCGGTTTGCAGAGAACCTTGCAGTCGCCGCAACCATTGCAAAGCTCCGGCTTGATCGTCGGATACCACGCAATCTCCTCCCTTGGAGCGAGCAGCCGCTTCCGTTTTTTAGTCGCATCCTGTTTCTGTAGCGTCGCCGTGACGTGCACCGTCGCTGTCTCGGGTTTATCCCATGAACCGACCGCTCCAACGGAGGATTCTTCTTTTTTCTGCATCGCACGCGACTTGAGAGAAATGCGCAGTGAACGGACAAGCCCAAAAGCGCAGCTCTCGCAAGAAGGTTTTGTGCATCGCCCGAAAAAGCAGTCAAGAACCAGCAAACCAGTATATCGGTGTTTCTTCATCCCTGCAGCGCAGCCTTTACCGAGACGGTATAGAGCTCAAGGGCTCTGGGGACTCCGTCAAGGTTTTTGCCACCGGCAGTAGCAAACTCTGGCTTGCCTCCACCGCCACCCTGCACGCACTTCGCTGCCTCACGAATCAATTTTCCGGCATCAAGACCGAGTTCCCGGACAGCCTTGTCGGAAACAAAGCTGACCAATGATACTTTTCCATCTTCCACACTGCAGAACAGAGCTGCAGAACAGGGCAGCAGTTCACGCAGGGCAAGAGCGGCCTGACGCAGTATATCAGCATCCACATCATCGACAACTTTTGTCATAATCCGGCAACCGCCGATATCAGGAGATGCATTAAGTTCGGCCGCAAGTGTGCTGAGAAGCGAAGCAATTTTTCCATCCTGAAGTTGCTTTTCAAGCTCTTTTTTGGCCTCCATCAATTCGGCAACCCTCTCTGATGGAGACTCATCTCCTTTTGCTTTCAGCAGATGACGAACCTGCTGGAGTTCGCGGTACTCATTCCACAAGAGCTTTTCAGCAGATTTGCCGGTTAAAGCCTCAATACGCCTGACGCCTGAAGCAACAGAGGTTTCACTCACGATTTTAAAAAGCCCAATCCGACCAATATTATCTACATGGGTGCCCCCACACAGCTCAACAGAGATACCGGGAACTTCAACCACTCTTACGTTGTCGGCATACTTGTCGCCAAAAAATGCAAGGGCGCCCTTCGCTATCGCTTCATCATAAGGAACGTCTGAATGCTTGAGCACCTCTTCAGACGTTCTGATCTGTTCATTCACCTCTGCTTCAACCTCTTCAAGCTGAACATCGGTAAGCTTGGAAAAGTGGCTGAAATCAAAACGAAGACGTTCGGCATTGACAAACGATCCTTTCTGCTGAACATGCTGTCCCAATATCCTTCGAAGGGCACCATGGAGCAAGTGTGTTGCTGTATGATTTCTCTCGGTATCCAGACGAACATGCCTGTCCACAGAGGCTTCAGCAGATAACTGGTCACCGTCAATCGTCATATCGTCCGGATTGACGGCTGTATCGAGAATCTTATCGAAAACAGTGCTGATAACATGGACAATGGAATCGCCATCCTTGATGGTGTCAGTCACCTGAAGGCGGTATCTGCCACTCTCAATCCAGCCCCGATCACCCACCTGACCACCACTTTCTGGATAGAATGGAGTTTGATCAAGCACGACAAGAAGTTTGCCTTTAACATGCTTGACACCGTTAATCATGACAGGCATCCCAAGGTGATCATAACCGGCAAATATTGTATAATGCACCTCACTGAACCATAGCCACTCAGCTCCGTCATCCTCAACATGCTGCTTTTCCCTGCGGTCGGTTCTTGCCCTCGTTTTCTGCAGCTGCATAGCGTGTTCAAAACCTTCGCCATCGACCTCAAAGCCAACATCAGCAGCCATAAGACGAGTCAGATCGAAAGGGAAACCGTAGGTGTCATAAAGTTTGAATGCATCCTGGCCATTAATGGTCCTACCATTGTCTGAACGGACTTTTTCGATGACATCGTTGAATATTTCAATTCCCCTGTCCAGTGTAACAATAAAGCTCTCCTCTTCAGCTTTGATGATTTTTCTGACTGTATCCTGCTGCTTCTTTAGCTCAGGAAAAACATCGCCCATGGAGTCGGCAAGGGTACCGACAAGCTGATGAAGAATCGGTTCGTTATAACCGAGATTTTTTGAATAACGCAGGGCACGGCGGAGAATGCGGCGCAGCACATAACCACGTCCTTCATTGGAAGGCATGGCTCCGTCTGAAAGCGCAAAAGTCAGTGTGCGTGCATGATCGGCAATAACCCTCATGGCAATGTCCAGAGGATCATCCATTGACGCACCATACCGAACACCGGTAATTTCGGTTATACGGTCAAACAGCGGCTTGAAAACATCCGTATCGTAGTTTGACCCTTTACCCTGGAGAACCGCGGCCACCCTCTCAAACCCCATGCCGGTATCGACATGTTTCTTCGGGAGCGGCTCCAGGCGTCCATCGCTTTGGCGGTTATACTGAATGAAAACAAGATTCCAAAGTTCGATGACACGGTAATCTCCAATATTAACAAGACTGCGGCCTGAAGCATCCTCAGTGAGATCGATATGAATTTCAGAACATGGACCGCACGGGCCTGTTTCACCCATTTCCCAGAAGTTGTCTTTTTCACCAAATCGAATGATATGATCCGGATCAATATCTGTATGTTTCTGCCATATCTGAAAGCTCTCATCATCATCATGAAAAACTGTAGCGTAAAGACGCTCTTTAGGTAACGTCCATACTGCTGTGAGGAGTTCCCATGCCCAGGTTATTGCCTCAACCTTGTAATAATCGCCAAAAGACCAGTTGCCGAGCATTTCAAAAAAAGTATGGTGGTAGGTATCCCTGCCAACATCCTCAAGATCATTATGCTTGCCTGATGCCCTGATGCATTTCTGGGTATCAGCAGCCCGCACATAAGGCCTTGTACCTTTATCTAAAAAAACGTCCTTGAACTGGTTCATTCCTGCATTTGTAAAAAGCAGGGTTGGATCATCTGCCGGAATAACCGGTGCTGAACGAACAATATTGTGACCTTTTTGAGCAAAATAATCCAAAAAAGATTGTCTGATTTCCCGGGATTTCATAGAGATTATCATCTTGTTTCAATGCATTCAACCATACCGTTACCTGCGGAACAGGTGCCTCTTACGGCCCCAAAGTTACTCTTTTTTAAGGCTTGTTGCCAACTTAATTTTATCACCTTTCACTCAGGAGTAACGCAATACTTCAAGGCTTTCTGGAGATTGGTGATGAAGTATGTTCTTTTTAAAAAAGAATTATATTAAAACATCATGATTCGGGTTTAAGAACCCGTCTATTTTTCCATTTAAACAGGGAGACTGTTATGAGTTGGGGAGTGGAAAATCAGCGACGGAGGGAAGGTGTTATGGAATTGATGGAGATTTCAGCCAGGATAATGAAAAATAACCCCAACCATGTCAATGAAGTACGTAAAAGCGCCACCGGTTGCTGGATGGAGCAGATGTACGGCATGTTGCGTTGTGATTTCTGTGACTTGTCGCCTGATTGCCCGATCAGGGAAGAGCAGGAATGGCAGGAGTATCTGACAAAAAACAATATTGTTATTGAAAAAAATTCTTAGATAAAACAGTCAAAAGCTTGTTTTAACCCTAAGCATCCTTTATATTTATTTTATTGCAGAGGACTGTACTGTTTAGCTATTGTCCTCTACTTTACCCACCAATAATACATTTCACCAGATAACAGGCCAATGACTTCCCTGTCATGATGTTCATTGTCACGGGAATTTTATTGCTGTTTACTAACTTTGAAACGTAATTAACAGGGACAATGACTGATACAAAAAAGACAACCAGGCAGGTCAATATAACATCGAAAACCAGCGTATCCGTGCTTTTTGCAGGAGATTCAGGTGACGGAATGCAGTTGACCGGCACACAATTCGCCAATACCGTGGCAGTGCGCGGATCCGAACTGAATACATTCCCTAATTTTCCTTCAGAAATAAGAGCCCCTGCAGGGACCATTGCAGGTGTATCAGGCTTTCAGCTTCAGTTCAGCAGCAAGCCGGTCTACACTCCGGGAGCACGATTTGATGTCATGGTAGCCATGAACTCGGCAGCACTGAAAGCAAATCTGAAAGACCTGCACCGTGGTGGTATCATTATCGCCGGTACAGAGGGTTTCGATGAGAAAAATTTAAAGCTTGCGGGCTATGCTGAGGGGGCTAATCCTCTCGAGGATGGCACACTGGATAACTATATCGTCTTTCCTGTCCCTGTTTTGCAGTTCACACGCGAAGCACTGAAAGAGAGCGGACTAAGCAGCAAGGAGGTAGACCGCTGTAAAAACATGTTTGTTTTAGGGCTTCTCTACTGGCTCTACACACTTCCGCTTGAAGGAACAATTGAAACACTGCAAACTAAGTTCGAAAAGAATATCCAGTTAGCCGAAGCAAACATCAAAGCAATGAAGGCCGGCTATTTCTTTGGCGATGAAACTGAACTCTTTGCAAATCTTGGACGTTTCGATATTGCCCCGCAAAAACAACACGGTACCTATCGCCGGGTTACAGGTAATGAAGCATGCGCTATCGCTCTGACTGCCGCATCCAAAAAAGCAGGTCTTGACCTTTTTCTTGGTTCATACCCGATCACACCGGCAACTGAGATCCTGCAGACACTGGCGAAAAAGAAAAAATATGGGGTAAAGACCTTTCAGGCTGAAGATGAAATTGCCGGTATCGTAAGCAGTATCGGCGCTGCATACGGCGGTGCACTTGCTGCCACGAACACTTCCGGCCCAGGACTTGCCCTGAAAACAGAAGCACTAGGTCTGGCAGTCATCCTTGAAGTGCCTCTGGTTATTATCAATGTACAGCGTGGTGGCCCATCAACAGGACTTCCAACCAAACCGGAACAGTCTGATCTCTTAATGGCCATGTACGGAAGACATGGAGAAGCACCGATGCCTGTTATTGCAGCACGCTCTCCTGTTGACTGCTTCTATACCACATACGAAGCTGCAAGAATTGCCGTAGAACACATGACTCCGGTAATCTGTCTTTCTGACGGCTACCTTGCACTGAGTTCAGAGCCATGGCTTGTAGAAAGTCCGGATAATCTCGCTGCAATAACTCCCCGTTTTCAACCTGCAAGAAAACCGGAAGACCCTCCATATCTCCCCTACAAACGTGACGATCGCCTTGTTCGCTCCTGGGCTATCCCCGGAACCAAAGGCCTCGAACACCGTATTGGCGGACTTGAAAAGCAGAATGAAACAGGAAATGTCTCACATGACCCTGAAAATCATGAATTGATGACAAAGCTTCGTGCTGAAAAAATCGCACGGATTGCTGACACTATTCCGCTTCAGTCCATTGATAATGGGCCAGAAAAAGGAGATCTGCTCGTCCTCGGATGGGGTTCATCATATGGTGCGATTAAAACTGCAGTTGAGCAGGCCCTTGAAGAAGGATATAGTGTTGCACACACACATCTCCGTTATATCCATCCGTTCCCAAAAAACCTTGAAGCAATTCTCGGCAACTATAAAAAGGTGTTGATACCCGAGATGAACAGCGGACAGCTTATCCATCTTATCCGTGATGCCTTCCTGATTGCCCCTGTCGGGTACAGCAAGGTGCAGGGAGTGCCGTTCAATGAAATGGAAATTCTGGCTAAAATCACTGACCTTATCAAGGAGATTTAATCATGACTGATAACGATACAACAATAGTAGCTTCGCCGGTTCGGACTGCAAAGGATTTTGCTTCGGACCAGGAACCGAAATGGTGTCCTGGCTGTGGCGATCATGCCATTCTGCAACAGCTTAAAAATGTTATGCCGGAACTGGACGTTGCACCGGAAAACGTCGTTTTTATTTCAGGGATAGGCTGCTCCTCCCGCCTCCCCTATTATATGGCAACCTATGGCGTTCACGGAATTCATGGCAGAGCTCTGCCAATGGCAACCGGACTGAAAGTATCACGGCCTGAACTGAGTGTCTGGGTTGCAACCGGTGATGGCGATGCGTTATCGATTGGAGGCAATCATTTCATTCATACCCTGAGAAGAAATCCAGACTTGAACGTTGTGCTCTTTAACAATGAAATTTACGGGCTCACTAAAGGCCAGTATTCACCAACTTCAAAAATCGGGTTAAGGACCATTACCTCTCCCGCCGGTGTTATCGATCAGCCTTTCAATACCGCAGCATTGACGATCGGATCTGGAGGTTCATTTTTTGCGAGAGCTTTTGACCGTGACGGAAAGTACCTGAGATCGGTATTGAAGCGGGCAGCATTGCATAAGGGAACATCACTGGTTGAGATCTATCAGAACTGTCCTATTTTCAACAACTCTGCATTTGAAGCATTTGCCACTCCAGACAGTAAAGCCGACAACACCGTCTATCTGGAACAGGGCAAGCCTCTTGTCTTCGGAAAAGAGAAAAACAAAGGTATCCGGCTCGACGGATTCACGCCGGTAGTTGTTGATCTTGATAAAGAGGGTCTCTCAACTTCTGATCTTTGGGTTCATAATGAGGCTGATATCAACAAGGCATCCATTCTTGCCCGCTTTGCTGATAATCATGCTCAATCGGAAGAGATACTGCCAAGACCTTTCGGGATCTTCTATGCTGAGGAAAGGGTAACCTATGAAGATGCTCTGACCGCACAGATCCGTGATGCCCAGAAAAATGGATGTGCAACACTTGAAGAACTGCTCAAGGGAGAAAGCTCCTACGTCATCAAGTAAAGCAAAAATAAAGCAACGAAAAAAGCCGGTCTGTATGCCGGCTTTTTTGTTTTTATACCTCTTCTTTCCAGACGCCCATGGCAGAAAACTTTTCTATCCGTTGATGAACGAGATCTACCGGGTCTCTCGGAAGAAGCGCTTTCAGCTCCTCGATCAATATACCCTTCAATGTAGCTGCCATTGCATCAGGGTCGGTATGAGCTCCGCCAAGTGGTTCAGGGATAATCCTGTCGATAATGCCCTGGGCAAGAAGATCATCGGAGGTGAGCTGTAGCGCCTCAGCCGCCTGTTCTTTATAGTTCCAGCTTCTCCAGAGAATGGAAGAGCAGCTTTCAGGTGAAATAACTGAATACCAGCTGTTTTCAGCCATAATAATCCTGTCGCCGACACCGAGGCCAATAGCTCCGCCACTTGCACCTTCTCCAATAATAACACAGATGACCGGGACCGTCAACTTTGCCATTTCAAATAAATTCCGGGCAATTGCCTCGGCCTGTCCTCGTTCCTCAGCTTCTATACCGGGAAATGCTCCAGGTGTATCTATCAGGGTAATGACCGGTTTACGGAATTTCTCGGCAAGCTTCATTAACCGGAGCGCCTTGCGATATCCTTCAGGTTGAGCCATACCAAAATTCCTGTAAAGATTGGATTTGGTATCACGACCTTTCTGATGTCCAATGATCATGACTGGCTGAGAAAAATCTGACGAACTCTCTTCAATTCGTGCAAAACCACCAACAATCGCTTTGTCATCGCTGAAATGCCGGTCACCGGCAAGCTCGACAAACTCTTTGGTCATCATGTAAATATAATCGAGCGTAAACGGGCGTTCAGGGTGTCGGGCAAGCTGCACCTTCTGCCATCGGGTAAGATTTTTATAGATCGACCTGCGGAGAGCATCGACTTTAAGCTCGAGCGTCTCTATATCATGACTGAGCACCTCAAGGTCAGACTGCGCCTGCTCTCTTGTGTTGCTCCGGAGGAGCAGACGCATTTCATTGAGTTTGACTTCAAGCTCAAAGAGAGGTTTTTCAAAATCAAGGACAACTTTCGTAGCCATAGTGCTAACATAAATGATAAAAAAAGTCCATCAAGCAGAGGCTGGTGATGGACTTTAAAAGTAATAAACAATCAAACAGCCAGGATCAACCGCCGACCTCTTCTTTCAAAGCTTTGCCTGGCTTGAACTTAACAACTTTTTTCGCTGAAATGGTAATTGCTGCACCTGTCTGAGGGTTCCGCCCTTGTCTTTCCGCTCTATCGCCAGTGGTAAAGGTTCCGAAGCCGACAAGAGTAACATCATCTCCAGCCTTCAATGATGCTGTTACTACATTGATAAAGGCATTTACAGCTCGCTCGGCATCTACTTTTGTCAGTTTGGCCTGCTCGGCGATTTTCTCTACTAATTCAGCTTTTGACATATGGCATGTTTATTATTGTTGAAGTAAAACCAACCTTTTTTCACTGTTACTAATTGAATGAATTTAAACAGTACTTTACAAACATGCAAAGAGCTTTTTAGCATTATCCAGCTTTGCTTGTTCTGGTGGTTTGTATTCATCCGGCACTGTGTTATATTTAAAATCATTTTATATAAAACGAACAAACCGCACAAGACAAATTTCTTCCTGTTTATGATTTCAATCAGCAATGTTTCAAAAGGTTCAATTATCCGCTTCAAGGGAGAACCGCATAGTATAGAAAGCCTTATTCACCGTACTCCTGGAAACCTGAGGGCTTTTTACCAGGCAAACATGAGAAACCTGAAATCCGGTAGAAATGTCGAGTACCGCTTCAGTGCTACAGAATCAGTTGATGTGATCGTTACAGAGAGAAAACAGTATCAGTATCTTTATCGCGACGGAAGTGACTTTGTGATGATGGACAACGATACCTTTGACCAGATCAACGTTCCCGAAGTTGCGATCGGCTCTTCGTCCCGCTTTGTCAAGGATGGCATCGTCGTCACCATTGTATTCTCCGATGACGGTTCTATTCTTGGCGTTGAACTTCCTACATTCGTTGAAGTTGAGGTCACAGAAACCAGTCCCGCATTGAAAGATGACAGGGCAACCAGTGGAACAAAACCGGCAGTAGTTGAAACCGGGGCAGAAGTCAATGTTCCCATGTTTATCCAGACTGGCAGCATTATTCGTGTCGACACTCGCACAGGCGAATATATAGAAAGAGTTAAAAAGTAGTTATCTTTCAGGCTTTAGATCAGGACGCGTGTTTTAAACTTAAGTAACATCATCATGAACTTTAACGAAATCAAACAGCTTATCGACATTGTTGATAGCTCAGATCTTCAGGAAACTATCATCGAGAAGGGAGACTTTAAAATTATTCTGAGGCGTGCTTCCCCAACAACGGTAATTTCCCAGCCGATCGCACAATTGGCAGCAGAACCTTCATCAAATACGATTCCTCAGGCATTGAATACCACTCCGGTTGTTAAAAAGGATGAGCTGATACCGGGCCTGATCGAATCACGCTCTCCAATTGTCGGGACATTCTACCAGTCATCATCACCAGATGCTCCGCCTTTTGTTGCTGTCAATGACACCATTAAGAAAGGTGATGTCCTCTGTATTATCGAAGCCATGAAACTGATGAACGAAATTGAAGCAGAAGTTTCAGGTACAATCGTTGAAATTCTTGTTGAAAATGGACAGGCGGTAGAATATGATCAGCCCCTGTTCCGGATTAAACCATAAACATTCATCCCAAATACCTTGTTCAAGAAAATACTTGTTGCAAATCGCGGCGAAATTGCATTGCGTATTATGCAGACCTGCCGTGAAATGGGAATCAGTACTGTTGCAGTCTATTCTACAGTTGATGCTGAATCAATGCATGTCAAATACGCCGATGAAGCTGTCTGTATAGGACCTGCTTTATCAAGAGAGAGTTATCTGAACATCCCTCGTATTATTGCTGCCGCAGAGGTTACTAATGCGGACGCTATTCATCCCGGTTACGGTTTTCTTGCTGAAAATGCAGATTTTGCTGAGGTATGCGACTCAGTCAATATCAAGTTTATCGGCCCGACTGCCACAATGATCAACCAGATGGGTGATAAAAACACGGCAAAGGCAACGATGATTACTGCCGGAGTTCCAGTTGTCCCCGGTAGTCCTGGGCTTGTCACCGATCTGCAGCAGGCCATTGAAACAGCTAAGAAAACCGGTTACCCTGTTATCATCAAGCCAACTGCTGGTGGTGGGGGAAAGGGAATGCGGGTTGTTACCGAGGAAAGCCAGCTTGAAAAAGCCCTGAACACCGCGCGTAGCGAAGCTGAACAATCTTTCGGCAACAGTGGTGTCTATATCGAGAAATATCTTGAAAATCCCCGCCACGTCGAAATCCAGATTCTATCTGACCAGCACGGAAACACTATCCATCTCGGAGAACGTGACTGTACTGTCCAGAGACGTCATCAGAAACTGATTGAAGAAACTCCTTCACCTGTAGTTAATGACGCACTAAGAAAGAAAATGGGTGATGCAGCTGTAGCTGCCGCAAGGGCAATCAACTATGAAGGAGCCGGAACCATTGAATTCCTGCTTGACAAGCATAAGGACTTTTACTTCATGGAGATGAATACCCGTATTCAGGTTGAACACCCGGTTACGGAAGAACGCTATGATGTAGATCTTGTCAAGGAGCAGATTCTTATCGCTGCCGGTGAATCAATTGAAGGGAGAAACTTCGTTCCGAAAGGGCACTCAATTGAATGCCGGATTAATGCTGAGGATCCAGAACAATCATTCCGTCCATCTCCGGGACAGCTTCAGGTTTTCCATACACCTGGCGGCCACGGTGTAAGGGTTGATTCGCATGCATACGCGAGCTATGTTGTACCTTCGAACTACGACTCCATGATTGGCAAGCTCATCGTTACAGCCCACACAAGAGATGAAGCCATAGCTAGAATGTCACGAGCTCTGGATGAATTTATTGTTGTCGGGATAAAAACCACTATCCCATTCCACAAACAGGTCATGCACTCTCCTGTTTTCCAGAGCGGGGAATTCGATACGAGTTTTCTCGAATCCTTCAGGTACGAAAAGAAGTAAAAAAAAAGGGAGATGAAAATCTCCCTTTTTTTTGTCTCATCTGAACTGAGTATAAGGACTACCGCTCATTGGCAAATCCCTCTCTTGTCGGAGCCTCTTCTATCTTGCTCTCACTGTCAGCAGCAGAATCATGCCCTTCTCCGGTGAGTTTTATTGTCTTGTATCTCTTGAGTCCAGTTCCTGCAGGAATCAGTTTTCCGACAATCACGTTTTCTTTCAAACCGGCAAGGAAATCAACTTTCCCGGCAACAGCCGCATCAGTCAGCACCTTGGTCGTCTCCTGGAACGATGCAGCGGAGATCACACTCTCAGTCTGAAGCGCTGCACTGGTAATACCAAGAAGCACTGGATGAGAGGTTGCCTGCAGAGCCGGTTCGAAAGCAATCATGTTTTTACTGTTCTTACGAAGCTCACGATTGAGTTTTGTAATATCACGCAATTTGTGAAGCTGACTATCCTGAATTCTTGCCGGAGCATCACCTTTCTCAGTAATACGTACCTTCTCAGCAATACTATTATTTGACTCAACAAAAGCACTCCTGTCAATCAGGTCACCGGGCAGCAAATTTGTATCTCCTGATTCCTCAACCCGGACTTTCTGAAGCATCTGGCGCACAATAACCTCAAGATGCTTGTCATTGATCTCAACACCTGCGTTGATCTGGTATACTTTCTGGATTTCATTCACAAGATACTGCTGTACAGCATTCGGTCCCTGAATACGAAGGATATCCTGCGGTGATACTGCACCATCGGTCAATGGATCACCGGCCTTGACTTCATCGCCCTCATTAGCAAGCACATGCTTACCAACCTGGACATAATAGATCTTTTCTTCACCGAAATCATTTTTAACCTTGATCTCTTTGCTGCTTCTGCGCTGTGAACCAAAACTGACATATCCATCGATTTCAGTGACAATTGCAGGATCCGAAGGAATACGTGCCTCAAAGAGTTCGGTAACCTTTGGAAGACCGGCGGTAATATCACCACCTACACGGTCAAGATTTCTCGGCACCTTGGCAATGATATCGCCGGGAGAGATCCTCTGGCCATCTTCAACATAAAGATTTGTCTTGATCGGCACTGGATAGGTCTTTTTGACCTCACCGTTCGCATCAATAATGATCAGTCTTGGCTCTCTTGTCTCTGTCGCTCTCAGCTTTGAACGCCAGTTGATAATGGTATGCTGTGAAAAACCGGTTTGAGGATCAACCTCTTCCTTGTATGTAACACCTTTTTCGATATCAGCAAATTTGATGAAACCAGGCAGCTCAGCAATAATCTGTGTACTGTTTGGTTCACTGCTGAACATCATCTGATCTTTTTTGATAAGATCACCATGTTTGCAGTTAAGATGCGCACCATGCGGGACAATGTAACGCTTCAGAATCTTGCCGCTATCTGGATCAGCAATATTGATTTTTCCGTTTTTCTGAATAACAATAATCCGGAATTCTTCGACCCCATCCTCGTTTATAGCAGTATGGTCAACAGTTTTGATATCCTCGAACTGGATCTGGCCATCATAAAATGCCTTGGTCTCGGTTTCAGTGATACCACCTTGAGCTGTACCACCCTGGTGGAACGTACGAAGCGTAAGCTGCGTTCCAGGTTCGCCAATCGACTGCGCGGCAATAACACCAACAGCTTCACCGATTTCAACGAGCTCATGGACCGAAAGGTTTGTTCCGTAGCATTTGGAACAAATACCAATTTTCGACTCACAGGTCAGCACCGAACGAATCTCAGCCTCTTCAACACCTGCAGTCTCCTGAATGAGTTCAGCAAGTTCCTCTGTAATGATCTCTCCAGAGCCTACAATAACCTTGTTGTTAAGCGTATCGTAGATCTCACGGGCAGCAACACGTCCCTTGATTTTCTCACGGAACTTTATCTGGCCGCTTGTCTCTTCTTCAATATTGCGATGAACATAGAGACCTCTTGTCGTTCCACAGTCATCAATGGTCACAATGACATCCTGAGCAACATCGTGAAGTCGTCTGGTCAGATAACCGGCATCAGCCGTCTTCAGTGATGTATCAGAAAGACCCTTACGTGCACCGTGTGTTGAAATGAAATACTCAAGAACCGTCAGCCCCTCTTTCAGGTTCGAAATAATCGGATTCTCAATAATTTCACCCGGCTGTCCCGACATGGACTTCTGCGGACGAGCAATAAGACCTCTCATACCCGTCAGCTGACGAACCTGCTCTCTGGAACCACGGGCTCCGGAGTCAAGCATCATATAAAGTGGATTGAAACCGTCACGGTCTTTTTTCAATTTCTGATATGACTCTTCAGCAACGATATTCGAAGTTTTCTGCCAGACATCAACAATCTGATTGTACCGCTCATTGTCAGTCAGCGTACCGCGGTTGTACTCTTTAACAACCTTGGTGCTCTCACGCTGCGCGTTTTTGATATGCTTGACCTTTGTTTCAGGGACAATTGCATCAGAAAGACCAACCGACAGGCCGCCTTTCATAGCATAATGGAATCCTACTTCCTTGATATTATCAAGGAATTTGGCCGTCTCAACGTTTCCGACATCACTGCTCAGGCGCCCGATAAGCTCCTTGGCTACTTTCTTGTCAATAACACGGTTGATAAACCCTATCTCATCAGGTACATGCTGGTTAAAAATCACCCTGCCAACAGTAGTCAGCACTATTGCATTCTTTTCAAGCTGTGATTTCAGCCAGATAGACTTTTCGGAACTTGGCTCAACAATGGTATCAAGCACCCGAAGTGGATCAAATTTTTGATCGACCTGCCCGGTATACTGGACAAATATCTGAGCATGCAGTCCTACTCGCTGTTCATTGAACGCGATGAGGACATCTTCAGGGCTGTAGAATATCTGACCTTCACCTACATCGCCAACGCGTGACTTGGTAAGAAAATACATACCAAGTACCATGTCCTGTGAAGGAACGGTGACCGGCTTTCCGGACTGAGGCAGAATAAGATTGTGAGAGGAAAGCATAAGCAATGATGCTTCAAGCTGCGCTTCCTGTGAAAGAGGAATATGAACAGCCATCTGATCACCATCAAAGTCAGCGTTGAACGCTGTACAGACCAGCGGATGAATCTGAATTGCCTTGCCCTCAATCAGTACCGGCTGGAAAGCCTGAATACCAAGACGGTGAAGAGTCGGTGCCCTGTTGAGCATAACCGGTCTGCCGTCAATGACTTTTTCAAGCACATCCCAGACAATCGGATCTTTTTTGTCAATAAGTTTCTTTGCAGATTTCACCGATTTAGCAATACCGCGATCAACAAGACGGCGGATTACAAACGGCTGAAACAGCTCAATAGCCATGCTTTTCGGCAGACCGCACTCATGCAGTTTCAATTCTGGGCCGACAACAATAACCGAACGACCTGAATAGTCAACCCTCTTACCAAGCAGGTTCTGGCGGAAACGACCCTGTTTGCCCTTGAGTGAATCCGAAAGCGATTTCAACGGTCTGTTAGATTCGCCTGTTTTCACGGCATTTGCCTTGCGGGAATTATCAAACAGGGCATCGACTGCTTCCTGAAGCATTCTCTTTTCGTTACGCAGAATAACCTCAGGTGCGCGAATATCAATGAGCTTTTTCAGGCGGTTATTACGGATGATAACCCTGCGATAGAGATCATTAAGATCGGATGTGGCAAACCTGCCGCCTTCAAGCGGAACAAGTGGACGAAGCTCAGGAGGAATGACCGGAACTACCTCCATAACCATATACTCTGGCTTATTGCCTTCATAGACATAAGGCTCGGGCAGCTCGTCCTCCGGAAACAGTCCAAGTGGTTTTTTCCGTGTTTTTTTATGAGGCTCGTAACTTTTTCTGAATGCCTCGACAACCTTGAGTCTTTTCAGCGCATCAGCTCTTTTCTGTTCGGAATTACTCTCCTTGAGCACTTTGCGCAGATGGATCGCTGATGAATCAAGATCGATGTTCTTAAGAAGCATATGAATAGCTTCACCACCCATTTTTGCAACAAACTTGTCCGGATCTGAATCCTCAAGATCCTGATTATCCTCATACTCCGTAATAATCTGGAAATACTGTTCTTCGGTCAGACGGTCAAGCTTCTTGATACCCTGCTTCTCACCGGGTTCACCCGGATTGATGACAACGTAGACTTCATAATAGATGATCCTTTCAAGCTCCTTGGTCGAAAGGTCAAGCAATGCTCCGATTTTGCTGGGTACCGAGCGGAAAAACCAGGTATGCACGACTGGAACAGCCAGAGAAATATGTCCCATACGCTCCCGCCTGACACTCTTGGTCGTAACCTCGACACCGCATCGATCACAGATTATTCCTTTATAGCGTACGCGCTTATATTTGCCGCAGTAACACTCCCAGTCCTTTGTAGGACCAAATATCTTTTCGCACATCAAGCCGTCACGCTCAGGCTTGAACGTACGGTAATTTATTGTTTCCGGCTTCAGTACCTCTCCCCTTGAGTGAGCAAGAATGCTTTCTGGTGAAGCAATACTGAACTTTATCCTTGAAAAATCGCCCTTCAAAGGCGAAGCTCCCTGTGAAAAAATCATAGTCAATTCCTCTTGTTAAACGACTCTGTTTATTGTCCGTTAATGATGTACCCGCGAATTAACACATTACTAAGGAACCCTGTCGTCAATACGAATCTCAAGACCAAGTCCCTGCAACTCCCTGATAAGGACATTGAAGGATTCGGGTATACCCGGCTCCGGCAGGTTCTGACCTTTAACAATTGCTTCATAGGTTTTGTTCCGACCGATAACATCATCGGATTTAACCGTAAGCATTTCCCGTAGGATATTAGCTGCGCCATAAGCTTCAAGAGCCCAGACTTCCATCTCTCCAAATCTCTGACCGCCAAACTGGGCTTTACCGCCTAGAGGCTGCTGTGTGATAAGAGAGTAAGGACCGGTAGAACGGGCATGTATCTTGTCATCGACAAGATGGCCCAGTTTGAGCATGTAGATATAACCAATGGTAACTTCATCATCAAAACGCTCACCGGTACGTCCG
>Ga0118677_10000928_pt1 | contig 62653 bp, 35 predicted proteins | sample AliMusrvi5mmetaG_FD_86154 | JGI IMG/M metagenome (GOLD analysis project Ga0118677, IMG submission 86154) | reverse complement strand
TTGCCCGGCTGCTGCCAAGCCGTGGCGGAAGTCATGCGGATGCCGGTGTCCGCCTGGTTGAGGCCCCAGATGCCCCGGAGGCTGCTGCCGGTCGTCACCTTGTTCACGATGAAGACGGTTTGCGGCGAGGTGGAGCTGCCGAGCACGAGACGGTTCGTCACGCCGTCGAAACGCAACACCGGTTTTCCGCTCAGCGCGTTGGCGACCAGCAGCGGTTGCCGGGCGGCGGCGGCCTGCGTGAAATGCTGGCTGTTTCCGCTTTTGTCGCTCCACTGGCTGACGCGGTTCGACGCGTTCACGGTGAGGGTCGCGCCGTCCGACGCGTCGAGCCAGTAGAGCATGCCCGACACCGGCGAGCCTGCTCCGCTCTGGTCGAGCCGCATGGTGCCGTTGCTGACAATGGTTGCGCCCGTGTAGGCGTTCGTCGCGCTGACCGTCAGCGTGCCCGGTCCGTCTTTCACCACGCCAGGCGCACCTGAGATGGGCTGGCTGACGATCAGTTGTCCGTTTGTGACGACCGTGAAAACCCGACTCGCGCTGCCCAGATCCAATGTCAGATTCACTTTTTGCGCTACGGTTGCCGAGTCGGTGACATTGCCTCCCAGAACCACACTGTTTCCGCCTAAAGTGAAGGCGCCTGAGCCTGCGCTGAACGCGAGGCTGCCAAAGACCGTACCGGCAGAAAAATCGTTGATGTTGGTCACTGAGCTGCCGGCGAAGACCAGGCTGTCGTTTGTTACGGGTGCGACGCCTCCTGTCCAGTTGGCCGGAGTGGTCCAGTTGCTGTTCGTGCCACCGCCGCTCCACGTTTGAGTGCTGCCCAGAGCATAGGCAGCGGCAACGAAAACGAGAAGAGTGGCGAGAAGTCTCCGCTCCGGAAAAATCGGTTTCATACGGACTCCGAGGGGCTGTAGCACTGAGGCGAAAAACAGAAGGTATCAACTCTCTAATCATAACAGCAACGCGGGGTGGTGGGACAAGCAGAATGTACGGGAGCATGCAGCTTCCGCGTTGCCTCATAGTCATGCACACCGAAAGTGGGAGAGACATTCAGTCGAGAATAAGCGCTTGCCTCAAATGCGGGACACCGTAGCAGGGGGCCCATGAAGATGAGCGGGACGGAGTCGGTGTCGCGGCGGGGTTGCTTTTTTGGTTGTGTGCAGCGGCGGACAGCAGGTAAGATACCGCAAAATTCACGGGTGTGTGTCGCCGGGTGTGGCGGCGCTAAAACAATGAGGTGTTCGAATGGCTTATTATCTGGGTATCGACAGCAGCACGCAGAGCATGAAGGGGTTGGTGATCGATCCGGCTGCAGGAACGATCGTGACGAGCGCGGGTGTCAATTTCAAGGCCGACTTGCCTCAATATAACTGTCCTGACGGCGTGTTGCCGCATGCCGATCCGCTGGTGAAGCATTCGGATCCACTGATGTGGCTGGCGGCGCTGGACCTGCTGTTGGCGCGTTTGCAGGCGACCGGCATCGACCTGTCGAAGATCGCGGCCATCGGCGGCGATGGCCAGCAGCACGGGTCGGTGTATCTCAACGCCCGCTTCGCTGAAATTCTTGCAGGGCTCAAACCCGCCGTTCCTTTGGCGGAGCAGCTCAAGCCCGCGCTGTCCCGATCCACGAGCCCGATCTGGATGGACAGCTCGACGTCGGCGGAGTGCCGCGAGCTGGATGCGAAATTCGGCGCGCGGATGCAGTCGGACACCGGTTCGCCAGCGATCGAACGTTTCACCGGTCCGCAGATCCGCAAGTTCGCGAAGGCCGAGCCGGAGCGGTATGCACAGACTGCGCGCATCCACTTGGTGAGTTCGTTCCTCTGTTCGGTGCTGATCGGCAAGGACGCGCCCATCGATTCCGGCGACGGCGGGGGCATGAATCTGCTCAACCTGCGCACGATGGCGTGGGATGCGGAGATCGCGGAGTTCACGGCGTCCGGCCTGGTAAAGAAATTGCCGGAAGTCGGCAGCGGCGTGGCCGGCGGACTTCACGCGTATTTTGCGAAGTACGGGCTGAGGCCAGGCATCCCCGTGGCGGTGTGGTCCGGAGACAATCCGGCGAGCCTGGTGGGCACGGGCGCGTGGGGCGCGGGGGTGGCGGTGGTGAGCCTAGGCACGAGCGACACCTTCTTCGCTGCGCTTGACGCGTTCCGCACCGACCCCGAGGGCTGCGGCCACGTGTTCGGCAATCCGGCGGGCGGGTTCATGAGCCTGGCCTGCTTCAAGAACGGCTCGCTCGCCCGCGACCGCGTGCGGCGCGAGGCCGGTGCGGAGTGGGCCTTCTTCGACACGACTGCGTTCGAGCTGACTCCGCCCGGCAACAACGGGCGGCTGGCGCTGCCGTGGTTCGAGGCGGAGATCACGCCGCCGGTGCTGACGCCGGGGCTGCGGTCGAACTTCGACTTCGCAGCGGCCGCACCCGAGGTGCGCATCCGCGCGGCGGTGGAGGCGCAGGCGCTGGCGCTGCGCAGCCACGCGCTGTGGATCGGCCGGTTCGGCACGATCCGCGTGACGGGCGGCGCGTCCCGGAGCCCGGGCATCCGGCAGACGCTGGCGGACGTTTTCCAGGCGCGGGTTGAGAGCATCGCGGTGGCGGATTCCGCGGCGCTGGGCGGCGCCATGCTTGCGGCCCATGCGGACGGCGTGCCGCTCGCCAAGATGACGGAGTTTTTCTCGCCGGTGGCGGCAGTCTGCGAGCCACGGACAGCCAACGCCGCCGTGTACGAACAGCTGCTGCCTGCGATCCGCGAACTCGAAAAAACTTAGCGAACCCCGAATTGTGGTCCGCAGGGGAGGCAAAGCCTATGAAGAGATACTGCGGTTGGAGCTTGTTTGCCTTGGGATTGTTGCTGTCTTCTTTGCAGGAGAATCTGTGGGCCGTGGAATTGCACCCGTCGGACCGGAACCTTATAGCGGTTGCGGCGACGACGAATTGGCTCGCGCAGTGGTTTGATCAATACCACACCGCGTACTATGTCTATTCGGACGCCGATTCGGCGGGCAATCATTTTCCCGTGCTGGGGCAGATGGGGGACTGCGCGAATACGGCGATGAACGTGAGCTGGACCAATCTGGCGTACTCGGGGACGTCGTGTGTCAAAGCCTATTGCCCGACGCATGAGGGGATGTGGGGCGGCTACTATTTCATGAACGGTGTCCTGCTGTCGGGTGAGACGACGCCTCGGGCGAATTGGGGAGCCTATTCGAACGCGGGAGTTTCACTCGCGGGGGCGACGTGTTTGCGTTTCCGCGTGAAAGGTCTTGTGGGCGGCGAGCGCGTGGAATTCTTCGTCGGCGGTGTTGGATGGAGCAACGAAACAGGGAAGGCGATGGCGAAGTATCCCGATTCGCTGCGCAAGACCTCGACGGGGTATGTGACGCTCGGAACCGGGTGGAAGGAGTATACGATCAGCCTTTCCGGCACGAATTTGACCGCGGTTTTGGGCGGCTTCGGCTGGGCCGCGTCCGCGGCGCAAAATAGCAGTAAGGACATCACGTTCTTCATCGACGATGTTCGCTTCGACAAGTCCCGGCTTTCGGAGCCCCACTTCATGCTGAGTTTCCAGACGCTGCAGGGCACAAACCTCTTCGACACTACGATGCGGAACGTGGCCTATACGTACGACAATGCGGTTGCGGCGATCGCCTTCCTCGCGTGCGGCGACACCAACCGGGCGGCCAAGATCGACGATGCGTTCGTCTACGCGCTGCGGCACGACCGGTACTACTCCGATGGCCGTCTGCGCAGTGCCTATCAGGCAGGCGACCTGTCGACCGCGCCCGGGTGGTTCTCGAACGGCCGGACGAACACGGCGCGGATTTCAGGGTGGATGAACGCCGCTTCGAACAGTTGGCTGGAGGACCGAACCCAGGTTGGCATCACGGCGGGCAACCAGGCGTGGGCCATGCTGGCGTTGCTGAACGGCTATGCCGCGATCGGCAACACCAACTACTTGGCGGCCGCGCGCATCATGGGCGAGTGGATCGAGTCGCACTGCCGGTCGGACGAGGGGCCGGGCGGTTATACCGCTGGCACAGAGGGATGGGAGCCCAGCCCGACGAACCTGACGTATAAAAGCACCGAGCACGCAATCGACCTTTACGCGGCGTTCTCGTGGCTGCACCGCCTGACGCCCGGCGACACGGTGTGGTCGAACCGCGCGGAGCACGCCCGGCAGTTCATCGAGGCGATGTACGACTCGGCGAACCGGCGGTTCTGGACTGGGACCAAGGAGGACGGAACAACGGTCAACACCGACGTCTATGCGCTGGACTGTCAGGTTTGGCCGCTCCTTGCGTTCGGCGACAGCGGTGGCGCGTTCACGGCGGCGGTGACGTACGCGGAGGCGCACATGCGGGCCGGAGCGGGATTCGCTTTCTCTGAGGGAAATACGAACGGCGCATGGATGGAGGGGTCGGCTTTTGCCGCAGAGACGTATAATGCGCTGGGAAGAACGAACGATCAGCGGTCCGTCGTCGATTTCCTCGCGGCGTCGCGCGATTCGTCCGGCGGGCTGTTTGCCACGGACGCGGAGTACCTGCGAACGGGAATCGATCTTTCGGACGGCTCCCCGTGGGTCTATTACCATCGGTTGCACGCGGCGCCTACGGCGTGGTTCCTCTTGGCGGTCGCGTCAAAGAACCCCTATACGGGAGTGGCGGGCATCCAATTGCCCGAGTCGTATAGCGTCGCCTTCAATCCTGGTGCGGGAACGGTCTTCCCCACGACCGCAATCGTGACGAACGCCCTGAAGTACGGCGCGCTGCCAGTGCCCACGCGACAAGGCTATGCGTTCGGTGGTTGGTGGACGGGGACGGACGGTGGCGGCACACGGGTCACCAACGCGACGCCCGTCGCGCGGTTCAGCGATCAGACGCTCTACGCGAAATGGCTCGCCAATCAAGCTCCGACGTGGTCGGTGCGGTCGCCGGTCGCAGTCGATGTGCGAGTCAGAGAGGGCACATCGGTGGCGTTCAGTGTGACAACGAGCGACGTTACAGATCCGACCTCCGACACGCGCGGTATGTCGAATGTGACGTGGTATGTGGATGGGGCGTTGAAGCAGGAGACGCGGACTGGGGCGCCTGGCGCGATCGCGAGCACGTTCACCTTCAAGACGGACTCGGCCACGGTGACGGGCGTGGCGAGCCGCGCGTTCGAGGTGCGGGTTGTCGCTATGGACCGGTGGGGGGCCTCGTTGGAGGCGAACTGGACGGTGTGCGTGAGCAACGTGCCGCTGAGCCAGTCAATCACGTTCGCGGCGTTGCCAGTGAAGGGGTTGGGCGACGCTGACATTTCGCCCGGGGCGAAGGCGTCCTCGGGGCTGCCGGTTGCGTATTCGAGTTCGAACGAGTCGGTGGCGACGGTGTCGAACGGGGTGATTCAAATTGTTGGTGCCGGCGCGACGGTCATCACGGCGAGCCAGGCGGGCAACTGCGACTTCAAGGCTGCGAGCGTCTCGCAGGCGCTGACGGTCAAGGTGCGGCTGACGGCCTTGACTCCTTCGGGCGGAGGGGCGGTGACGGGCCAGGGGTTGTACGCGCCGAGCGCGAAGGCGGCTCTGGCCGCCTGGCCCAGCGCGGGCAACACGTTCCTGCGCTGGGAGGACGGGTCGCAGGCCGCCTCCCGGAGCCTGACCATGCCCGGCAGCAATGTGACGGTGAGCGCGTGGTTCGGTTTCACGACCAACGTGCCGCCGCCAGCGGTCGTGTCGCCGGGGTCGCAGCAGGCGATGGTGGGCGTGTACTATGCGTTGCCGCTCGATGTGAGGTCGGAAAGCCTTCCGACTGTGACGGTGACGGGCTTGCCTGCGGGACTGGCCTACGAGGTGTCCACACGGACGATTAAGGGTGTGCCGACGGCCGCCGTGTCGAACAAGGTCGTGACGGTCATGGCCAAAAACGTGAACAAGGTCACGGGAACCAACGCGTTCATGCTGACGGTGTCGCCGCTTTCGGCGCGGGCGCAGGGGACGTTCACGGGCGCTGCTTCGGACGGCGGCACGGGCGATAACGATAGCGTCGTGAAAGGTCTGCTGAACGCCACGGTGACCGCGCAGGGCGCGTTCACCGCGAAGGTGACGGCGCAGTCTGGAACGGTGAGCTTCACAGGCACGTCGTGGGACTCGGCGAGCAATGGCGTGTTTCTAGCGACGCTGAAGACGGCGAAGGGCGAGACGCTGACGTTGGCACAGGACGCGTTGAAGGCGCGGAATGTGGTCGGGCTGACGGGCGCGCTGACGGGAGGGACGTTCACGTCAGGATTGGAGATCCTCGGACAGCGGAATCCGGCGGCAACGAAAACGGCGTCGGATTACGCGGCGGGGACGAACGCGCTGGCGCGTTTCAAGGGCTACTATACGGTCGCGCTGCCGCCGGAGGCGGAGCTGGAGTCGCCTGGCGCGGCGGGCAATGTGCCGCTGGGGAGCGGCTGGCTCGCGCTGACGGTGAAGGACGGCGGGGCGGTGGCGCTCGCGGGCAAACTGGCGGACGGCACGGCGCTGAGCGGAGCGTCGACGCTGGTCGTCATTGCGGAAGCTGAGGCGGGCGAGGCGGCCTACGTGCCGTTCCTCTTCCCGCTCTACGGCGCGAAGGGCGTTTTCTCCGGCGTGCTGGAGATCCTGCAGGCCGCGTCCGCACCGACGGGGAACGTCGCTCTCGCGGACGACAGCTTCATTCAGGCGTGGGCCTATCCGGGCAAGGCGCCAGCCGCCAGCCCGGCGCAGACCGAGGACCGCTTCACGCTGTCGCTGGGGATGTCTGGCGGCTGGTACAACACGCTGGCCGACCTGCGTGCATATTATTCGAACGCGTGGTTCTCGGCGGCCGCGGCGTCGGTGTCGAACACCTACGCCAGTGGCGCGTACACGACGGTGGTGGGGTTTGTGGCTTCCGAATTGCCGGAGGAGGCGCTGCGGTTCGACGCGAAGACGGGCGCGGTCTCGCTGCCCGCGGGCAAGGCACCGGTCTACGACGATGTGACGTCCAACTACGTCTATACGGCAACGAACTCGGCGGTGGCGACGCTGACGGTGGTGAAGACGACCGGGCTTTTCTCGGGCACGTTCAACCTGTACTACGAATATTTCGACCAGAAGGGCGCGCTCCAGCTCAAGACGGTGTCGGTGTCGCACGGCGGCGCGTTGACGCCGGTGCGTGCGGAGCCGGAGGTTGAACCGTCGGGGAGTGGCTTCTACCTTGTGCCCAACACATGGAAGAGCCTGGACGCCAAGCCCGTGGCCTATCCGCTCAAGCGCTCGTATGGGGTGGAGATACGGGACGGAGAGTGATGCAGGGATGAACGCCCAACGCTGAGTGTAACTCGCATTGTGGACAGGATTGCATAATTCAAGGGGCGCTCGGCTGGGCTGCGTGCGTCTGTGAAACCGCCTCGCTTCAAGTAATCAAGCGTTCAATAAGTCAATACAGCTCTCTACCTGGAGGAGTGAACGACGATTCGCGAGTGGAAAATAGGTGTACTGTGGCGCTTTTCGAATGGCGTTCCAGATGCGCTTGTGGTATTGATATTTGCACCGTCATTTAAGGCGGATATTTTAGGGGGGCAGGGGATATGGCAGACATTCGGGAGCCCACGCAGGGTGATGCCGCGCTAATTCAGGAATTGCACGGACTATGTGACCGCATGAAGGCCCAGCTCGGGCAGGTGATTGTCGGGCAGACAAGCGTCATTGACGAGGTGTTGGTCGCGGTGTTCAGCCGGGGCCACGCGTTGCTGGTGGGTGTGCCGGGCGTCGCAAAGACCCTGCTGATCAGCACGGTCAGCCGCGTGATGGATCTCAGCTTCAAACGCGTCCAATTCACGCCGGACCTGATGCCGAGCGACATCACAGGCACGGACGTTTTGGAAGAGGACCGCACGACGGGCCGCCGCGAATTCCGCTTTGTCAAAGGGCCGATCTTCGCGAACATGGTGCTTGCGGACGAAATCAACCGCACGCCACCCAAGACTCAGGCTGCGCTGCTTGAGGCTATGCAGGAGCACTGCGTAACGGTCGGCGGCGAGAACTACCGCCTGCCTGAGCCCTTCTTCGTGCTCGCCACCCAGAACCCGATCGAGCAGGAAGGCACCTATCCGCTGCCCGAGGCCCAACTGGACCGCTTCATCTTCAATATCATCGTCGATTACCCGCACAAAGACGAGGAGAGCGTGATCATCCGTCAGGTGACCGGTCCGCAGAGCGATTCGGTGGAAAAAGTATTGAACGCCGAGCAGGTCGTGAAGATGCAAGAGCTGGTGCGCCGCGTGCCGGTGGCGGACCACGTGATCGATTTTGCGCGCGATCTCACGCGTGCCACCCGTCCCAACCAATCCGAGGCGCCGGATTTCGTTCGCGAGATGGTAGCCTGGGGCGCGGGGCCGCGCGCGGGCATCAGCCTCATCACGGCGGCCAAGGCGCGCGCCGTGCTGTACGGCCGGTATCATGCCACCACGGCGGACGTGGCGGCGGTGGCCCATCCGGTGCTGCGCCACCGCGTGCTGACCACCTTCAACGCCGAAGCGGCGGGCGTCAAGAGCGACAAGATCATCTCGATGCTGTTGGAGCGGCTGCGCCCCTCCGAAAATCTCGACGTGTAACGGTATGGCATGGAGGGCAGACACGCAGGTCTGCCCCTACGGTAATACTGACCTCTGACCTCTTCCCATGTCCGCACCCTCTTATATGCAGTTTCTGCCGCCGGAGGCGCTAGCCAAACTCGGGCGCTGCGAGTTGCTCGCGCGCGGGGTGGTTGAGGGTTTCGTCTCCGGCAAGCACAAGAGTCCGTTCAAAGGCTTCTCCGTCGAATTTTCAGAGCACCGGCAGTATGCGCCGGGCGATGACCTGCGCAACCTCGACTGGCGCGTGCTGGCGCGCAAAGACCGCTATTACATCAAGCAGTACATCGAGGAGACCAACCTGCGCGCCACGCTGTTGCTGGATGCGTCCGGCTCCATGTCTTACGCGGGCGAGCAGGCGGCGTTGCGCAATGGAAAGCCCTGTTCGAAGTTCGTCTACGCGCAGCACATCGCGGCGATTCTCGGCTACCTGCTGGTCGGCCAGCAGGACGCGGCGGGCTTGGTGACCTTCGACACGAAGCTGCGCACCTATCTGCCGGCGCGCGCGCGGGCCAGCCAGATACGCAGCATTTTGGAGGCCTTGGAGAAAACCGAGCCGGGCGGCGAGACCGGTCTCGCGGACATTTTCCACGACATCGCCGAACGCATTCCGCGGCGCGGGCTGGTGGTGATTCTGAGCGATCTCTACGACGATCCCGAGGCGCTGATCAAAGCGCTGCACCATTTCCGTTACCGGCGCCACGAGGTGCTGCTTTTCCATGTGGTGGCGGAAGAGGAGCTGACCTTTCCGTTCGATTCGTTCACGAAGTTCCGCGACTTGGAGCAGGTGGAGAACCTGCTGCCGATCGATCCTCGAACGATCCGTGCGACCTACCTGGAGCGCATGAACGGTTTTCTCAGCGACATCGAAGCCGCCTGCGGGCGGATGAAGATCGACTATGTGCGGATGAACACGCGCGTGCCCTACGACGAGGCGTTGTCGGCGTACCTGATGAAGCGACGTTAAATGCTGTTTCTGCATCCATTTTTGCTGTTGGGGCTGGCTGGGATCGCGATCCCGGTCATCATCCACCTGTTCAACCGCCGGAACGCCCGCGAAGTGCAGTGGGGCGCGATGCGGTTTCTGCTGGACAGCCTGATGAGCCGTCGGCGCAGCCTGCTGATGGAGGAGATGCTGCTGCTGGCGGCGCGCTGTCTGCTGGCGGGGTGCGCGGTGTTGGCCATGGCGCGGCCCTTTGTGCCGGCGGGGTCGTCGTTCCCTTGGTGGCTGGTGCTGCCGCTGGGCCTGCTGGGCATCATCTTCTTCGGCATGAGTTTCGCGTTGGGCCGTTACCGCAAGTGGCAGCTTCTGGCGTGGCTGACCTGTCTTCTCTGCCTGGCGCTCAGCGCCGCGGCGATTCTGCTTGAAAAACGGCTCAGCCTCAATCGGTTTGTAGGCGGTACGGCGCGCGACATTGCGATCGTGATCGACGGGTCTTCCTCCATGACTCTGACCGTCGATGGCGAAACCAATTTCAGCCGTGCGCTGAAGGAGGCGTCGCGTCTGATCGAGGGGGCTCCGCGCGGAGTGGCCTTCAGCGTGATTGTGGCGGGCGCCGTGCCTGATCCGCTGGTGCCTGCGCCGGTCACCGACCGCAAGTATGTTCAGACGGCGCTGGAGCAGGCGATCCCTGTCCACGGCGTGTTGCACGTGCCGGACGCGCTGGCGGCGGCGGCGGCTTCGCTCGCGCAGGGGTCGCACATCACCAAGCAGATCATTCTCATCGGCGATGGCCAGTCGATCGGCTGGCAGACCGGCGATCTGGAGAGCTGGGGCTTTCTCAAAGAGGCGTTCGAGCGGCTTCCGTCCATGCCTCGGGTGTTCGTGCGGTTCTTGGATCTGCCGCAGGGCATCCGCAACCTGACGGTCAAGAACGTGGCCTTTTCGCGTCCCGTGGTGGGCACGGACCGCGACGTGCGCATCGACGTGACACTGGCGAACACCGGACGCGAGGCGGTGACGCCCGCGAATGTGGCGCTGCTGGTTGGCGGCAAGGAGAAACTGGACCGATCGGTGGGGCAGATGGAGCCGGGAGCCGAGCGGGTGGTCTCGTTCCTGCACCGCTTTGAGACGCCTGGCGCGCAAGTGGTGGAGGCGCGGGTGGCGGCGGACGACGAGATGGCGTCGGACGACAGCATGAAGCGCGTGATCCAGATTATGCGGACGCTCAAGGTGCTGGTGGCGGACGACGGACGTGCGGTGCGGCTGCTGGACCGGCCCGGCGGATATGTGGCGCTGGGCCTGATGCCTTCGGCCAAGGCGCTGCAAGAGAATCGCTCGCGCGAATCGGAGCATCCGCGTTTTCTGATGGAGCCGGAACTGACCACGGTGAGTGGCTTGGGACTTAAGCGGTCTCTGACGGGATATGCGGTGGCGGTGCTGGCGGACGTGCCTTCGCTGCCCGAGGCGCAGGCGGCGCAGATCGCCGATTTTGTGCGTCGGGGCGGCAGCCTGCTGGTGGTGCACGGGGCGCGGTCCGACGAGGCGTTCTACAACGGGTGGCGGAGCGCGGGCGAGCCGGTGTTGCCGCTGACGTTGGGCGCGTGTGAAGTGGTGTCGCGCGAGCGTGGCGGCCCGGGCGTCAAGATCGACCCAGGCACGTTCAAACATCCGGCGCTGGCGCTGTTCCGCGAATCGGGCGATCTGTCGGACGCGGTGGTGGAGTGCTATCGGAAGGCGGTGGAGACCAATGGCGCGGAGCACGTGGTGGCGCGCTTGCAGAACGGCGCGGCGTTCATGGCCGAGCGGTCGTTCGGCAAAGGTCGCGTGGTGCAGCTCTTCGTGCCGCTCGACCGCACGGCCGGAAATTTGGTGGCGCGGCAGTCGTTCCTTCCGCTGATCCAAGAGGTGACGTCCTATCTGGCGCAGCCGGTGATCGCGACGCTGAACATTCCGCCGTCGCGGGGCGCGGTGGTTCAGCTCTCTTCGCCCGCGCTGACGCAGATGAGCGGCAACGGCCTTTTCGCCGAGTATTTCAGGAAGGGCTCGTTCAAGAGCGCATTGGTGACGCGCGTGGATCCGACGCTGGACATGAACTGGGGCGCTGGCAGCCCCGCACCCGGTGTGCCGCGTGACTACTTCGTGGTGCGCTGGTCGGGCTCGTTTGTGCCCAAGCAGAGCGGCGCCTACAGCTTTTACATTTGGGCCGACGACCGGATGACGCTGAGGATCGGCTCGCAGGAGGCACGCGTGAACGAGTACGGTCAGACGCGCGAAATCCATGGCACGTTCAAGGCGGGCGAGCGCTATCCGCTGACGGCGGATTTCGGCGAGGACAACGGTGAAGCCGGTCTTTGGGTCGACATGGAAGGGCCTGGGTTCCCTCGCGGACGTCTGCCGACCGACTGTCTGGTGCCGGTGCGAGGCGATGAGGGGTCGTGGGCTGAGGCGGTGGATACGCAGGTGCAGGCGCCGGGAGGCCGGACGCTCTTTGCGAAGATCCGCTACGGCGAGCAGGGGCTGGCGCTCCGCACCGACAGCCCTCTGATGCAGGGCTTGTACGAGGTGCGGGTTCCTGCTGCGGCCGAAGGCTGGCTTGGCCATTTGGCAAACGGCAACGACACCTTTCCCTTGTGCGTGATGGAGAATCCCGAAGAGAGCAAGCTAGACGCGCTGACGGCGGACGAGCAGGCGATCGTCGCGCGGCAGGCGGACATCACCGTTGCGCACTCGTTCGAGGACTTGCAGAAGGCGCTGCTTGGAAAGACGTTTGGGCGCGAGTTATGGCGTATTCCCGCGCTGATCCTGTTCGCCCTGCTGGTTTTGGAGACCGTGCTGACGCGGTGGATCTGCATCCAGCGTAAGACGGGAGAAACGACGCAGTGAGAAGTTTGCTGGCAGTCTTTTTCTTTACCTGACAACCTATGGACCCCATACGCATAGATTTGCTGCCGCCCGAGATTCCGACCTGGGCGGTAGCGGTGATGGCGCTGGCTGCCGCCGGGCTTTGGCTCGGCGTGCGCATGCTGACGCGCCGTTTCCGCGAGCGGCTGCCGCTGCTCAGCGTCGTTGTGCCGCGCGCACTGGCGTCGGTGACGGCGGCGTGGTGTCTGCTGCAGCTGCTGGGCCGCGTGGCGGTGTACGTTTGCACGTGGCCACTGTGGGTCGCCGCGCTCATGATCGGGCTCGGCATAGAGACAGCGTCGGTCTGTTTCGGACGCGAACGCAAGGCGGTGCCGCGGCGTCTGGGTACGGTGGTTCTGGCATTGCGAGCGACGGCGATCGCGCTGGCCGCGCTGATTCTGATGCAGCCGGTGCTGGTGCGCTTCACGGGCAAGAAAATCACGCGGCGCGTGGCGGTCCTAGTGGACGGCTCCACGTCCATGCGTTTCACCGACCGTCAGTGGCAGCCGAGAGAGCGTTTGGCATGGGCCTCACACCTGGGACGGCTGAATGCGGCGCAGCGGACTGCACTGGCCGATGAGAAGAGCGATGCGCAGGCGCTTTGGGACGGGTTGCCGCAGGCGGACCGCGATGCGGTCAGTGGCCTGTGCGAAACGACGCGCGTAGACTTGGCGTGCGATCTGCTGACGCGCCCGAGTGCCGAGGGCGGGTCATTCCTCAAGAAATTAGGAAGCCGTTACGATCTCGACCTTTTCACCTTCGGGCGGGGCCTCGCGCGCATCACCGAGGACGAAATCGGCCATGGGTTGACGAGCACCGGGGAGACCGCTTTTGCGGATCACTATTTCCGTTCCGCCACGGACTTTACTGCCGCGCTGGAAGGGGTCATGAAAGAGATCCCTTCCGAACAGCTCGCGGGTGTGCTGGTGTTGAGCGATGGCATTCATAACGCCGACACATCGGTGTTGCCGGTGACGCGCCGGTTCGGTGCGCAGGGTGCGCCTTTGGCCGGCGTGATGATCGGTGGAACGCGGCTGCCGTTCGATATTGCGCTGGCGGATGTGGTTGCGCCGGAGTCGGTGTTCCTGGGTGATCGCGTGCGGATGATTGCGACCATCAAAGCCACGGGCGCGATCGGCAAAAAAGTCAAGGTGCGGCTCACCTGCGAAGACGCCGTGGTGGAGGAGACCGAACTCGACATTTCCTCGGACGACTGGCAACGCGAGGTGCGGCTGACGCACGAACCTAAGACCAACGGTGTGGTGCGCTACGAGGTGAGCGCTGAAACGTTGGACGGCGAATTGTTCAAAGACAACAACGCATGGAAATCGGATGTTGCTGTGAGCGATGACCGCATCAATGTGCTGCTGGCAGACGATTCTCCCCGCTGGGAGTTCCGCTACCTGCGCAACCTCTTTTTCGGGCGAGACAAGTCGGTCCACTTGCAGTCGTGGCTCGTGCATCCGGACAAGCTCAACGGCGCGCCGGAGGCGGCGTTGCCGGCGGCATCGGCGGCACGGAAGTTCGGTGACGCGGAGTCTGGCGGGTGGCCGGTGAGCCGCGATGAGTGGCGGGCGTTCGACGTGATCATCTTGGGGGATTTGGACCCCAAAACGCTGACGAAGCAGGTGCAGGAGGAAATCCGCGCTTGCGTGGCGGAGCGCGGCGCACTGCTGGTGACGATCGCCGGTCCTCGCGCGATGCCGCACGCGTTTCCTGCGGATTCTCCCCTGGCGGAACTGGAGCCTTTTACCGTTCAGCCGCAAGAATCGTACTGGCAAGGCCCTGAGCCGTCCTATCGGCTGGCGCTGACGCCTGCGGGGCAGAACCATCCCATCATGATGCAGTCCGGCAGCCTCTCCGAAAACGAAGACGTGTGGCGTTCCATGCCGACGTTCGATTGGCGTCTGCCGGTAACGGCCAAGCCGGGCACGGAGATTCTGGCCGTGGCTGCGCCTGAGGGCGGCGAACAGGAGAAAGTGCTTTCCGATGTGCGGCAGGCGGTGGCACATTTGGATGACGTGATGCAGTACCGCAGCCGGCACGCGTTGATTGTGGCGCAGCGGGTGGGACGAGGCAAGGTGTTGGGGCTGGCGTTCGACCGCACGTGGCGGTTGCGTTACCGCACGGGCGACATACGCCACCACCGCTTCTGGGGCCAGATCATGCGTTGGGGCCTGGGTGAGCGATTGCGCGCGGGGCAGGAGCATTTCCGCGTCGGCACCGACAAGCTGGTATACGGCCCGGAGGATCCGATCAACGTGATGGCGCGCGTGCTGGCCGATGATTTTTCGGGCGTGGAAAATGCGGAACTTGAGGCTGTTCTGAAGAACAGTGAAGGCAAGGAGATCACGCGCACGCGCTTGGTTCCGCGCGCGGAGTCGCACGGCTTCTACGAGGCCGCGCTGCCGCCGCAAGGCCGCGCGGGATCGTGTCGGCTGGAAGTGGTCCGGCGCGATTCCGTGGCGCGTGAGCGCGTGGAGACATCGCTGCTGGTGACAGCGTCGCGTCGGCCGATCGAGATGGGCAACGTGCGTCCGGAGCGGGACGTGCTGGACGCGCTGGCCAAGGGCACGGGCGGCAAGGTTGTGACGCCCGACGCGATCGGCACGCTGGCGGAGATCTTTGGAGAAGGTCGGCGCGTGGTGCAGGAGCGGCGCGAGTATGCGCTGTGGAACAACCCCTATGTGTTGATCCTGTTGGCGTTCTTGCTGACCCTCGAATGGCTGCTTCGCAAAAAGGGCGGCCTGGCGTAGGGAGTGGAAATTCGAAACTGGAAACGGGGCTGTGAATCGCGCAGACCGGGGGAGTTATGAAACAGAGCCTACCACCTGAGTTGACGGCGCAACTCGTCCGGATGATCCGGCGCGTGCGGCTGATCCTGTTGGCGCGCGGCCTCTTGGCTGTGGCGGCTGTGACGGTCGGCTCGGTTCTTGCGATCATGGCCGTCGACGCGGCTGTGGTTCTGTATCACCCGGCGGTGCGCTGGGCCTTCTCCCTGTCTGGCCTTGCGCTGGTCCTTGCCACGGCGTGGGCGATGCTGGTGCGTCCGCTGGCGCAACCGCTCACACTCACGCGCATGGCGCGTGTGCTCGAGACGCGGCACCCGGGCATGCAAGAACGCATCAGCTCGGCAATCGAACTGGCCAGTCTGGGCGGAGTGGAAGCGGAGCGTGCCTCCGCCGAGCTGGTGCGCTTGCTGACCCAGGACGCGGCGACTGATCTGGCCGGGGTGAGGGCCAAGCAGGAGTTCACTGTGCGCACGGTCAAGCCGTTTCTGTTGGCGTCGTTCGGTGTGCTGGTCGTGTTAAGCCTGCTGTTCGCGGTGTGGCCCAAAGAGGCGTGGCTGCTGTTTTGGCGCGCCCTCGAGCCTCACCGCGAGTTCGATACGCTGTCTGCGAGCGCGCTGGAGATCGAGCCGGGCGACATCATGCTGTTGGCTCAGTCGCCGCTGCGGCTGGTTGTCAAGGCGCCTGAACGTCACGGGTTACGTGCAGAGGTGTATTTCGAACGGGCCAGCGGCTCGAAGGCCGTCGAGCGCATGAAGCGACTTTCGCCTCAGGGAATCGAACCGGTTGTGTTCGAACTGTTGATCCCTTCGGTCGAGGAGGGATTCGAGTACCGGGTACGCTACGGCTCCGGTTACACCCGCCCCTACACGATCACCGTGGTGGCCGAACCGCGCGTGACGGAGACGAAGGTCACCTACAGCTATCCGGCCTACACCGGTCTGCAATCCACGCAGCAGGTCGGAGAGGCTCAGTCCATCGCGGCAGTGAATGGCACACGGGTGCGCATCGAAACCGCATATGATCGCCCCTGCACGGCGGCGCTGCGGATCAACGCGCTGACGCTGTCTGCGGCGCTCGGCACCAACGCGGTTTGGCTGCAGACGCTGAGCACCAACCGCACGGGGCGCTGGGCGGTGACGATCCGCGACGGCTACGGGTTCACCAACCGCCTGACTTGGGCTCCTTACACGGCGCTGCCGGACCGTCCGCCAGAAGTGACGCTCGGCGAGCCCGAGGCGTCGAAGCTGACGCTGCCGCCGTACGACCAGCTGGTGTGCGTCGGCCAAGCGCAGGATGATTTCGGTTTCGGCGAGATGTCGCTTGTGATCGACTCCGAGAAGCGCCGTGACATCGTGTTGCCAGTGAAGGCTACGCGTCTGGATCAGACGCACGCGAAACTCGAGGGCGCACCCGACTTGCAGTCGCTGTACGCCCAGAACATCCGGCACTTCAAACTGTTCTTGCGCGTGGCCGACAATCTGCCGCCTGAACTGGGCGGTCCGCACGTGCGTGAGAGTCGCGCGATCCATGTGACGCTCCAGAGCGACGCGCGCACGCTGCGCGAGCAGGTGCGCGAGGCGGTGCGCAAGGATCTCGAGGAGGAGTTGCGCAAGGCGAGCCAGCAGTTGCAGGAGGCCGCGAACCGTGTGGCCGAGGAAAAGTGGACTTACGACAAGCCCGAACTTCCCGAAAAGGCCGTGCAGAAGCTCGAACAGGCCAGAGAGGCGGCTCTGAACGCTGAGGAACTGATGGAGCATGCGGCTCAGGCCACGGAAAAAACGCCGTTTGCGCCGTTCGCCAAGCAGATTCTCGACGTGCGCGACGAGAAAGTCGAGCCGGCGTTTAAAAAAATGGAGAAGATCCCGCTGGCGACAGCGGAGTCGCGCAAACAGGCCGGCGAAGAGGCGGAGCGCGCCTTGCGCGAGGCGGCGGAAAAGGTGAACGAATTGGTCTGGAAAACCCTGCAAGAGGAGAACCGCGCCCAGGAGGAGCAGAGCCGGCTGAACGAACTCGCGCAGCGCGAGGCCTCACTGGCGGAGCAAGCCAAGGCTGAGCGCATGGATAAGCAGGAGATGCAGGAGTGGGCCAACCGCCAGAACGAAGCCGAGCAGAAGCTGTGGCAGAGCAAACCGCAGCTCACGGACGAGGCCTTCAACAAAGCGATGGAGAATTTGCGCAAGGCGCGCGAGACGATGCAGCAGGCTGAACGCGCGGTGATACCCGAGGCGGATCAGGCCCAGAAGCGTGAAGAGTACGTGGCGCGCGAAGCCGAAAAAGCCGCGTCCCTGGCCGAGGCGGCGGCTGAGAAGGCGATGGAGGCCACAGAGAAGGCGGAAGCTTTCGCGGAGAAGCGCTCGGCGTCGGACGCGCTGCAAGCGGCGGCGAAAAAGACCGAGGCGGCGGCCGAGATGGCGGAACAGGCGGCTGAGAAGGCGGAGCACGCGGCCGAGTCGCGGCAGGCCAACGAGCAGGTTCAGGATGCCGCCGCAAAGAAGGCGATCGCCGAGAGTGTGGCCCAGGCCGCGCATGAGGCGCAAAAGGCCGCGCATGAGGCGTCACAGAGTTCGGAGCAGGCGCAACAGGCTGCTGAGGCGCAGCAGGCGGGGCAGAAGGAGACGGCCGCCGCGGCAGAGAAGAAGGCCGAGGTGCAGGCCGAACAGGCGAAGCAGAACGCGCAGCACGCAAACGCGCAGGCTGTGGAGGCCGCGCGTCAGGCGGACGAGCAGAAAGGTATGGAGAAGGCAGAGGAGGCGGGACAGCTCGCGTCGGAGTCGGCCGCCTTTACGCAGCGCGCGGCGGATCTCGCAGCGGAGGCCACGGCCAAGAGCGCGGCTGCCGCAGCGCAGCCCGAGGCTCAGAAAGAGGCTGCGCTGAAGGAGTCCAAGGGGCTTTCGGAACAGTCGAAACAGGTGGCGGCCGAAGCGGCGCAGAAAGCTGATCAGGCGGCGCAGCGAGCCAAGGAACAACTCGAACAGCTCGCGCGGGAGGAGCAGGCGGCTGCCGCCAAACAGGCCTCTCCGCAGGCCGTGAAGGAACAGGCTCAGGCGGCGGTTCAGAGCGCGAAGGAGGCTGTGAGTCAGGCCCAAGAGGCTGTGCAGGCGGCTCAGGAGGCGATGGCCGAGGCAAAGAAAGAGGCGGGGCCGTTGAATCAGGCGCTGGCCGAGCGCATGGACGAGGCGTCGGCGATGTCCAGGCAGGCGGGCGAATTGGCTGAGAAGTCGGGCGAACGGACGCAGGCGGCCGAGCAGGCCGATCTGGGTGCCGCGAAGGAGCGGGCCGAGACGCAGCAGGCGATGGGGGAGGCTCAGGCCGCCGCCCAGTTGGCCAAAGAGGCTGCGGCCATGGCGAAGCAGACCGCGCTGCAGGCGGCGGACGCGGTGGCCGCTCTGAAACAGGCGTCGGCCGAAGCCGCGCAGGAGGCGGCGCAACAGGCAGGGGAGGCGTCCCAGAAGGCTGAACAGGCGGCCAAGTTCACCAAAAATCTGAATGAGCCGGCTCTGCAGCAGTCGGTCGAGAAGAGCATCGAAGCGGCGAAGTTGACCGGCGAGGCAGCTGCACTGGCGCAGCAGGCGATGCAAACGGCGCAGCAGGCGACCGCTGCGGCCGATGCGCAGGCCGAAGGTCAGGCACAGGCAGGGCAGGCCAAGGCGCGGCAGGCGCTGGATCTGGCGCATCAGGCGCAGAAGCAGGCTGCGGAGCGTGCGGCTGCGGAGCCGCTGCAGCTACAGGCAGCCTCGCAGGCGCAACAGGTTTCGGAGGCGGTGTCGGCTACGCTGGAGCAGCAGGCTCAGAAAGCGGCTGAGGCGTGGGCCATTGCACACGGGCGCATGGGCGGCTCGATGGCGCACCGGGCTGAAGGCGGCGGTGCGGGGATCGGCATGGAGCGCGCCCAACGGGTGCCGCTCAATCAGGACTGGGTCCGGTTCCGCGGGGAAATGAACTCTGAGGCGTACGAGGAGATGCTCAAGAAAACGCCTGCCGAGTATCGCGAGCTTGTGAAACAGTACTTTGAGGAACTGTCCCGAGAGGGCCAGCAGAACGAACAGAAATAGAGGAAACTAATGAAACAGATGGTGATCCTGGCGGCGTTGGTGATGGGTGTGGCGGCCTGCGGTTGGGCGGGGCCAAAGAAAACGGTGGTGGTGTGGTCAGAAGGCACTGCGCCGAAGAATGTTTATCCCAACGACATCAACGGGGCTATCGCCGAAGGGCTGCGCGCGTCGGAAGCGCTGAAGGATTGGGATGTGGTCGTCGCTTCGATTGGCGATCCTGAACAGGGGCTGCCGGACGCCTTGCTCGCCAGGGCGGACGTGTTGATCTGGTGGGGCCACAAGAAGCACGGCGAAGTGAAGGACGAACTCGTGAGCAAAATCGAGCGGCGCGTCAAGGAGGACGGCATGGGTTTCATCGCGCTGCACTCCGCACATTTCTCCAAGCCCAATAAAAAGCTGATGGGCACGCCCTGTTCGTTCAAGGCTTACGTCAGTGACACGAAGGAGACGGTTGTCAAAGTTGCGTCAGCCGATCACCCGATCGCCAAGGGCGTGGCCAAAGAGTTCACCGTCTCGAACGCGGAACGCTATAGCGATCCTTACGCTTGCCCCGCCACGGAGGAGGTGCCTTTCGTCGGCACGAACGTCCGCAAAGACGGCACTTCCGAGGATGGCAAGCTGGGCTACTGCTGGGAAGTCGGCAAAGCCCGTTACTTCTACTTCCAGTTGGGACACGAAACCAATCCGATTTTCTTCCAGCCTGAGATTCGAAAGATCATGGCGAACGCGGTGATCTGGGCCGCGAAGAAGTAGGCTTTGCGAGCTCGACTTTTCGGGCAGGATGAACAAGATTGTCAGGCGTGTTCCAGCTGAAAAAATCCTGAATGTTTTGTCGGTTTGTCCGAAACCATTTTGACTGACAGAGGCCTAGGCTGTTCAATGAAAAAACGCGCCATCCAATACCTCGTGCTCGCGACGGTGCTGGTAGGCGTGCCGATGCTCTGCGCATGGCTGGGCGGCAGGTATGATCTGCTCGACGGGTTGCTTGCCTTTCCGCCGCGCACCGAGGACTGGGGCCTCGATCCGTCGAAGCTTTGGAACATGCGGCGGCCCTTCTCTTGGCCTGTATTTCTCGCCCTGTCGGCGTTTGTGCTTGCGGAGGTCGCACCGTTCGCGTGGCGCGTGGCGAGGGGATGCGGCTTGCGAGGACGGCTGCCCTCCAGTGCGAGGCGCGCATTCCCGTGGTTTGGCTGGTGTGGGTTGGTGATGGGAGCCGCCGTGTGGGTTCTGGCATGGAACCGCTTCGCGTGGTTTACGTCCTTTCAGGCACACACCTTCCTTCCCCTTTGGCTGGCCTATATCCTTGTGGTGAATGCGCTGTGCATCAAGCGTTCGGGCCGATGCCTGATGACCTCTCATCCCGGACCCTACGCGACGCTCTTTCCCGTGAGTGCGGCGTTCTGGTGGTTTTTCGAGTATCTCAACCGCTACGTGTGGAACTGGTACTATCAGGGGGTCGAAGGGATGAGCGCGGCCGAGTACGCGTTCTTTGCGACGTGCAGCTTCACGACCGTGCTGCCTGCGGTCACGGCGACGGCTGAATGGCTGAGAACCTTCCGCCCATTCGCGGACGGGCGGCTGTGCGGGTTCGGCCGATTCGATGTACACCGCCCGGTCTGCGTGGCGGGGCTGGCTCTCACGGCGGTGGCAGGGCTGACGGGCATTGTCTTCTGTCCGCAGATTACCTTCCCGCTGCTCTGGATCTCGCCGCTGGCGGTGTTCCTCGTTGTTCAGGCGCTGGCGGGCGATCAGACCGTGCTCGACGGCGTGCGCGGCGGGGACTGGCGGCTGCCTGTGAGGTTCGCATTGGCGGCGTTGATCTGCGGCGGGTTCTGGGAGATGTGGAATTTCCACAGCTTGGCCAAGTGGGTCTACGCGGTGCCCTACGTTCACGCGTTTCAGATGTTCGAAATGCCCGCTGTGGGCTACTCGGGATATCTGCCGTTCGGGCTGGAGTGCGCCGCGATCGCGGCGTGGATACTGCCGGAACTGGCTGGGCTACGGAGGTCTGAATGAAAAAGGTGCAAACGCTTCTGGCTTTCATGCTGCTGGCCCGGGCTGCTCAGGCTGGCGGGATCGATCTGTCGAAGGGCCGCTTGGATGCGGATAACTCGACCGTTTGGTACGACGGGCAGGCTTTGCCGATCGAGGGCAAGGCGTTCAGCGACACCGAGTCGTACTATGACCGCTTGCCTGCGCGGGCAAAGGCGAGCGTGCCTGCCCCGGTGTGGAGCCTGAGCCACAACTCGGCGGGACTGGCGCTGCGGTTCGTTTCGGACGCTGACACACTCAAGGTGCGCTGGGTGGTCCGCAGCGCCACCCTCGCCATGCCGCATATGCCTGCCACGGGCATGAGCGGGGTCGATGTCTACCGCCGCACGCCGCAGGGGTGGCGCTTCGTCAAGAACGGCCGGCCTTCGGGCGTCACGAACGAGGTGACTGTTTCGTTGGCTCCGAATTCTGAGTGCCTCGTCTATCTGCCGCTCTATAATGGTACGGCAATGGTCGAGGTCGGTGTTCCGAAGGGTAAGACGGTCAGCGCGCCGCCCGCGCGTCCAAGCGGCTTCGCAAAGCCGGTTGTGATTTACGGGACCTCCATTACGCAGGGCGGGTGTGCGTCGCGTCCGGGCATGGCCTTCACAGCTGTGGCAGGGCGGCTCGTCGATGTGCCGGTGGTCAACCTCGGGTTCTCTGGAAACGGCAAGATGGAGATGTCGCTGTGCGACTTGGTTGTGGAGATTGACGCTGCGGTCTATGTGCTCGACTGCCTCTGGAACATGAGCGATGATCTGGTCAAAGAACGCGCCGAACCCTTCATCCGCGCGCTGCAGCAGAAACGGCCCGGCACGCCGATCCTGCTGGCGGAAGACTGTAATCCGTTCGACTCGTCACCGACCTCCAAGGCGCGCCTGTTGCGCGGCATCTACGATAAGCTGAAGGCCGACGATGCGGCGCGCTGGAAAAACCTGCACTATCTCGAAGCGAAAGACATGCTCGGACACGACGGCGAAGGCACCGTGGACGGCTGCCATCCCACCGACCTCGGAATGGAGCGACAAGGCGAGGTCTTCGCCGCCGCGATCAAGAAGCTGCTCGCTCAGTGATATCACGCGTGGGGGTTGGGTCGAGCCAGTGGCCGCGCCAGGCGGGGCGGCGCGTCAGGCGCATCACGTCGGGGTCGGGCGACTGCTCCTTGGCCGGATCCCACACGATCTCGCGCCCGCCGAGCTGGATCGAGAGGTGGCCGAGCTGGCACATGGAGCAGGTGCGGCGGGAGAACGAGGTGTGTGTAATGGCATGTCCTTACTTCGGCTGCAACTTGCGCCAAGCGGTGATGGCGGCTTTCAGGTTGGTGTCGATGTCGCCCGGGATGTTGTAGAACTGGTGACCGACGGGCCCGTTGTAGCCGATGCGTTTCAGCTCGGTGAGAAACGCCGCGATGTCGAAGGAGCCCTCTCCCAGCGGCAGGATGTAACGTTTCTTGTCGGCAGGCTCGACGCCGTTGATCGAGACCAGCGCGGCGTCGGGACCGAAGGTTTTTAGGCTCTCCATGGCCTTGTCGCCCTTGCCGGACAGAAATTCGTGACAAAGATTATAGGAGGAGCCGACAGCGGGATGCGCCACCAGTTTCGCAAGTCGATGCGAATCCGCAGCCGTGGCCGCATATAACCCGGCGTGCGGATAGATGACCACGCGCAGGCCGGAAGCCTGTGCGAGTTCGCCGAATTCGCGGAGCGCTTTCACGATCGCCTTGTCGTATTCATCCGGCGGCATCGCCTTGGTTGCGGGCAGGGTGATCCACAGGACCGTTTGAGAGCCCTTCAACATCATGATCGCGTCTCGCAGGGCGGGGTTCCACGCCGTGCTCTTGTCTGCGGTAATGGGGAAGTAGAGGCCGAAGATTCTCAACGCCGCCTCGCGGTACACGCGGATCCAGGTTTCGAGGTCCTTGTTGTTCGTGTAGTTGTAGCTGATGCCGTCGTAGCCCAGCGCTTTGAGCGTGGCCGCCTGTTTCTCGGCAGGCCACTTGCCGCGGCCGACGCCGTTGTCGAACGCGAAGAAAGGCCACAGGGCTTTCTCTTCCGCGAGTGCGCGAACGGGCGTGATGAGCGGCAGGGCCGCGAGTGCAGCTCCGGCCTTAATGAAAGAACGGCGGGTGGGTCGAGTAGTCATAGTGACGCTTCCGGTGTTAGCCCAAGGTCCACGGCGCGCGCAGGGCCGGGCGGTTGATGAGTGCGTTGGCGGCAGGGTTGTCCACAAAAATCTCCTTGTCAGGATCCCATGCGAGCTTGACGCCGCCGAGTTTGATCGCGATGTGGGCGAGGTGGCAGAGCGACGTTGTGCGCTGGCCGACCTCCTCGTCTTCAAGTGTCCGGCCGCGGGTCTTGACGCAATCGATGAAATCCTGCTTTTCGCTTTTGAGCGGGAAATGGATCTCTTCGGGGCCGATTTTTTCCTGGAGGATCTTCGGGTCGCTGGCCATGAGGCGCTCGGGGGCCAGTTTACTGGCGGCGTAGTTGACGTGGATCCAACCCTTTTCGCCTTCGAACCGGACGTGCGGCTCGCCCATCTGGTAGAAGAGCTCCATGCCGTTGGCGAACTTGTACCAGGCGTCGAAGTTCTCCAGCACGTTCCAGACTTTGCCGCTGTGAAACGTGCCGGCGGCTTTCACCTCGACCGGGCCGGTGAGTTCGGTGCCTGCGCCCCACTGGCCGATGTCGTTGAGGTGTGTGCCCCAGTTGGTAATCATGCCATCGCAGTAGTCGAGGTTGCGCATCCAGCCGGGGCGCGCTTTGAGGTCGCGCGGCGTATGGACGCGCTTCTGCATGTAGTCCACCTTCGGCGCCGGGCCGAGCCAGAGGTCATAATCGAATCCGGCCGGCGGCGCGGTGACGGTCTCGGCTTCGTCCGGAAAAACCTCCTTCGGCGAACCGGTGCGGATGGCGAGGATTTTCCCGATGCGCCCGTTGCGGACGAGTTCGGCGGCGCGGTGCATCGGCTCGAGCGACCTGAACTCGCTGTCCACACGGAACACGCGCTTGTGCTTGGCGACGAGGTTGGCCAGTATCCGGCCTTCGCCGATATACCGGGTGATCGGCTTCTCCAGCGCCACATCCTTGCCGGCTTTGACGGCGGCAATGGCCATCGGCACGTGCCAGTGGTCGGGCGTCGAGATCATGACGGCGTCCACGTTCGGGTCGGCGAGCAGCTCTCGGAAATCTCCGTATCCTTTGGCAACTTTCTTCTGGTAGTGCTTCTCGACGGCCTGCAAGCCCTGCTCGAGCCGCCACGCGTCCACGTCGCAGATGGCTGTGACCGTGCAGTCGGGTGATTTCAGGAACGGCGGCAGGTTCATGCCGTACGCCTGCCGCCCCATGCCGATCATGCCGATGCCGATCTTCTTGCTCGGGGCGCCGGCGCCGAAGAGGGCGCGCGGTAGAATGAGCGGGCCTGCTGCGAACAGGCCCGCAGTCTGGATAAAGGTTCTTCGGTTCATGGGTATCTCCTAATGGGAGTCGTATGCGACTCGATGGATTCGATTTCGGCGATGCTCAATAGCTGCCTTCCTCCGTGGCGGCGCGGAGCATGGCTTTTACGTTTTCGAGGGGCGTGTTCTTTTCGAGGAAATCAGAGGCCGCGAAGAGGTAGCGCCCGCCCGGCTTGCCGATGCGGACGATCTCGCGCGCCTTGGCGTCCACTTCGGCGGGGGTGGCGGTCTTGAGGAAACGGAGCTGGTCGAGGTTGCCCAGCAGGCAGACGCGGTCGCCCATGACGCGCTTGGCTTCGGCGAGGTCGTTGTCGCCCTGTGGGGGCTCGGAAACCGTTTCCCAAAGGGTCATGCCGAGTTCGCGATAGCAGGGGTAGAAGGCCCGGGCGCAACCGCAGTTGTGGTAAACGGTGAAAGCGCCTGCGCCGTGGATCGCATCGATCAACCGCCTCTCATAGGGGAAGACGAACGACATGAAATAGTCGGGGCTGACCGAACGGGCGTTGGCAATATGGCCCTGAAGTCCGATGGCGTCGGCGCCGCCTTCGATGAGTGGCAGGTTATAGGCGATCATGTGGCGCGTGAGCGTCTCCATCAGGGCTGCGTAGAGCGACTCATCTGTGTACGGGGCCATCATCAGATTCTCGATGCCCCACAGGTCGGAGGCGTAGTTGAAAACGCCGGCCCAGCCCCACGGCGCGTTGATGCCGAGATCTCCGGTTTTCTCGCGCCAGCCCGCGGCCGTCGCGCGCAGGGTCTGGATCTCTTGGCTGTCCTGATCCGGGAGCCAGCGGATGAACGCATCGATATCGTCTGGCGTCTCCAGCAGGTGCTTGCGCATGGCGGACATGAGGCCCGATGTCGCGGCACCCGCATCTGGCTTGACGCTCTCTTGGATCAGCGTGCGATCCGGCGTGGTGATCTCAACGCGGGTGACCCATAGCGCCTCTTCCCGGACCGTCTCGCGGCGCACGCGCCAATTGAGATGATCGCGCATCATGAAGGACGGATTCATGAAACGGTTGTGCTTGGTGATCACATCGAAACTCAGGTCGCGAGCCAATTCGATCACCGTGTCCACCCGGTCGAGGTGCTGGCGCTCGGGGTAGGTCCAGGCCAGGTACTCTTCTTGAATGAAGGGGGTGACTGGGACCCGGTCCGGAATGCCGCCGCGCAGGACGGTCAAGATGCGTTCACGAGAGGTCATGGTGATAGCTTGGCATACCCATCAAACATCTGACAAGGGATGGTTCGCGAAAAGAAAGGATAAAAAGCGAAATTAGGCTTGCGACGGTCGGACGGGTGGCGATAATCATCCTGATGAAACGCGAAATGCCGTACGTGGCTGTCGTCTATCCAGCGTCTGTACCTTGGATGGCCGAATGTCTGCGGGGTGTCAAGAGTTATGCCGACGGGGTGGGGGGGTGGCTGTTGGTAACGAGTCCGCCGTCTTTGCGCAGCGCGGGGGAGGAGGACCTCCATCTTCCCGCATTGAAGGCGTGGCGTGGCGACGGGGTCATCGCCTGCCTGACGACGAAGAGCGAGGAGCGCGCGGCCGCGCGGTTGTCGATGCCTGTTGTGAACTTGTCGGGGTGGCGGCCGCCGGGACAGGGCGTGCCGCGTGTGAATGCAGATCACGAAGCCATCGGACGCTTGGCCGCCGAGCACCTGCTCTCCCTCGGGCTGAGGCACTTCGCCTATTACGGAATAGAGGGCCCGTGGTATTCCGAGGCGCGCGAACGGGGCTTTGTGCGGCGCCTTGGCGAGGCCGGATTTCCTTGCTCTGTACACCGTCAGCCAGTGAGCGGCGGAATATCACAGTCGTGGTACAAACGCCATGCGCGGCTGGCACGCTGGTTGTCTGGCTTGCCGAAGCCGGCTGGGATCTTGGCGGTTCACGATTACCGTGCGAGGGTGGTGGTGGAACTCTGCGGGCAACTCGGTTTGGCCATTCCTGATGAGGTCGCCGTTCTGGGCGTGGACAATGATCCGACCACGTGCGACTACTGCGTGCCCTCGCTCTCCAGCGTGTCGCGCGACCCATTCGCATGCGGCATGGCGGCGGCAAGCCTGCTCGACCGACTGATGAAGGGCTTGCCTGCGCCGGCACGCGACACGCTGGTGCCGCCAGAGGGGGTTGTGGAGCGGCGCTCGACGGACCGCTTCTATGACGATGACCCGGTTGTGCGCCGGGTTGTGGACTATGCAGTTGCCCATGCTGGCGAGGCCTTTTCGGTGACGGAGATGGGCAAGCGGCTGAAGATGTCCCGCCGGTTGATCGAACTGCGTTTCCGTGACCGGCTGGGGGTGACGCCTCACAGCTATCTTCAACAGCGGCGCGTCAATCGCGCCAAAGTGTTGTTGCTGGATGCGGCCGAAAACCGCTCGCTAGGCGAAGTCGCTGCGGCGAGCGGGTTCGGTTGCGTGCGCGCGTTTCGCGAAGCCTTCCGTGCGGTCACCGGTTATACGCCCGCCGTGTACCGCGAACGGCTCAGAGCCGCTCGACGGTAACCGTGTAGCGGAAGCGAGCCGAGGCGTCCGGAGCGAGTTTGAGCGGTTCGTGGAAGATCATCGAAGGCCCGACGAGGTAATAGCCGCGGCCTTTCTGGGCGGTGAGGCTGTGGCGCGCGAACCACGGTGTGGGATGACGCGGGTTTTCGGGGTGGTCGGTGAACGTAATCTTAGCTTTAGCGCCAGAGGCCTTGGCGGTCGCAACGACCTCCATGCGGTCGCTGCTTTCACCGCAGGTCTTGACGTCGGTCTTGCCCGCCGCATTAGTGAAAGTGTAGGTGTTAGTCGGACTGTCGGTGAAGCGCCACATCAGGCCTGCGTAACCGCCGGTGGCCCAATCGCCGTTCTTATCTTTTTTTGACGGGGTGCAGTCGAAGACCGCACCCGCATCGTGAGCGGTGAAGGTGCTGTCCCACTCGATCATATAGTTGCCGTTCGGCTGGGTGGTCACGCTGATGGTTCGCTTTTCGCGCACAATCTCCGCGCCTTTTGCTACATAGGCAAGAACGGCTTCCGTGCGGAAGGTCTTGTCTTCGGCGGGTGTGACGGTCTGCGAGAGCACGCGGGTGGCGGCGTTGGTGTCGGGCTCCCAGAAGTTGACGCCGTTGATGAATTTCCAAGAGAACCAGAAGCCGAGGTGCCAGTTGTGATCTGGCGGGCGGAACGAGGTGAGGACGTCGTCGGTGCCGGGGATGGCGAGCGGGTGAAAGTAGGGCTTGCCTTCCTTGCTCTGCGGCACGTAGGTCCAGCAGGACTTTCCTCCGACCCGCATGGAGACCGAACCGGTCGCTTGATCCGTGCTGAACTGGCGCGTGTCTTGGGCCAATGAAGTGAGTGAGGCCAGGCAGAGGAGGCGCGTGGCGCAAGCAAAAATCGAGAAGGCTGTTTTCATGATGCTCCTTAAGGTGAGACGTCATGTATAGTATAGCGCTGAGACTCGGGTTGAAGCGATTGCATTCTTTGGGATCGAAAGTGCGCTTTTTAAGCTTGGCTCACTCCCATCGCCCGCAGGACGGTGTACCGTTTGCGGTAGGTGCGCGGGGTCAGCGACTCTGCTGTGCGGAAGGCGTTGTTGAGGTGTTGCGCGTGACAGAAGCCGGTTTGCCGCGCGATGTCGGCGATCACGAGATCGGTGTGAATAAGCAGGCGTTTGACAGCGGCCAGACGGGCCCGCTGCACCTCTTCGTGGACGGAGCGGTTCAGGTTCTGAAAGAAGAGACGGTCGAGGGTGCTGCGCGAAACGCCCGCAGCGGCGGCGACCTCGGCGATGCCGAAACTGCGGCCGAGGTTCTCCTTCAGAAAACGCATGGCTGTGCGCACCACCGGGATATTGATGGCCGTGAGGTCGGTGCTCTGGCGCAGGACGACGTCGGTCGGCGGGATCAGGATGGGGGCCGGAGGCGGAGGGGCGCCGTCGATCAGCCGGTCGAGCAAGGCCGCGCCTTCGAAGCCCACGCGCATGAGGTCGTGTGCGATGCTCGAGAGGGGAATGGGTTGGTTCAGGCAGATCAATTCGTTGTCGTCCACTCCGAGGATCGCGACCTCTTCGGGCACGGCAAGTCCTGCGACGCGGCAGACGTCTTGGACTTTGGAGGCATCGTAGTCGTTATAGGCGAGCACGGCTAGCGGTTTCGGCGCGCGGGTGAGAGACTTCTCCAGCCAGCCCCGCATGCGTTTCCAGTCGTCAGGCGAGTCTGTGGATGTTTTCTCCCAAACCCACTGCAAAGGGGCAAACAAGCCCTGCGCCGCGCAGGCGGCCTGAAACCCTTTGAGCCGCAAGGCCTGAATCGGTGACGCCGCGGTTGAGAACCATGCGGTGTGGCGGAACCCGCGTTCGACGAAGTGTTCGGCGGCCATGACGCCGATCCGCGCATGATCTCCGACGACGCGCGGAATCGGGATGTCCGGCCGGTAGAGACCCATGTCGACGGCAGGAATCGTCAGACGGCGCACATAGGCGACGATGTCGCGGCGCTGATAGAAGACCGTCATGACGCCGTCGCCTTCCCAGCCGCGCGGGATCAGCGCCCGCTCGTCGACGGTCAGGTGCCAGTTGTGTTCGCGCGCGTAATGCCCAATGCCTTGCCGTATCCGGTGGTCGTACCACTCCATCAGAATCAGAATGTTGCGCTGGGAGAACGCTTTGGAGCGCTGTTTCATGACAAAAGATTGCACCTAATTGAACGAAAAATGCAATAGAAAAGATTGACCGGGTCCGTTAAAATAGATTCGCACATTTGGAATTTTGACCACTGTTGTCTCGCGCATGAAACAAGAGGAGTGCAGGCATGAAACGGGTGAATTGGGCGCTGGCGATCAGTCTGTGTCTTGGGTCTGTCACGACCTGCGTGCAGGCGCAGAGTTGGCTGAACACCTCAGGCGGGAGCTGGGGGGCGGGAGCTAACTGGTCGGGCGGAACCGTGCCGACGGGAGCGGCGCTGTTGGCCTTCACCAACGTGCACGCAGGCACGGTGTCGGTGACGCTGGACGGCAACCGGACGCAGACGAACAGTATGCTCTTCGGTAGCGGGGACTGGTCGCTTCAGCCGGGCACACCCGGGACAAGCGCGCTGTCCCTGGCCGGCGGGAGCGTCCTGACGGTCTCGAACGGCGTGACGGTCTTCGGCGTCGCAGGTCCGGCAGTGGGTAGCGGCACCGTGGTCAAGCGCGGGTCGGGCGAGCTGCAGTTCACCAGCGCGAGGCAGTTCACCAACAGCACCCCGTCGGTCGAGGAGGGCATCTTGCGTGCGGCGGCGGGCGGAGCCATTCAGACCGGGGCGGGAGTAGACACGTTTGTTGACAGCAAGGGAACCCTGATTGTAGACGGCGGCAGGATCGACACCAAGATCGTCAGGATCGGCCAGAATGTGATGGCGGACGGCGCGCGCTTCCGCATGACCTCCGGTACAGTGGCGTGCGGCGGCAGCGGCAATGCGGTCTTGCTGGTAGGGTACACAGCGGGCACGGCGCTTTTGGGGAGCGCCTATGCCGATCTCTTGGGCGGCACGTTCTCGGCGACGGGGAGCGTCGATGATGCGGGTGTTTTCATTGGCATTAAGCAGCCGGGAGCGCTGACGGTCGCGGGCACGAACGGCGTGACTGCAACTGTGAATGTCGGGCGGATCTACTTCGGGTGGAAGGATGCTTCCTACAATTTCGCGACGACCAATCGCTGCGACATCGGCAGCAACGCGGTCGTTTCGGCGTCGGTTGCCGTGCTGAAAAATAACGCGTTGGGGTTAGGCCGGCTGTATCTGCATCGAGGGGGAACCCTGCGCACGCCCACAGTCTATGCCGCGCTCGGAGCCCTTGATTTCCACTTTGACGGCGGCAAGCTGGAGCTGACCGCGCCGTCTAACACGCTTTTCGCTGGCGCAGGGATGAGCGTCGCTGTCGACTCGGACTCGGAGCTGAACATCGGCACGAACACGGCGCTGACGGCGGCGCCGTTTGCGGGTTCGGCCACGCTCGCCAAAACAGGAACGGGCGCGCTGCAGTTCGGCGGCGACCAGACGGGGTTCGCGGGTACGCTGGCGGTGCAGAACGGGGCTCTCATGATCACCAACATGACGGGCGGTGCAAGCATGACCCTGCGGATGAGCGCAGGCACGGCGCTGGATCTGACGGCCATGCCGGTGCTCGCTTCTGGCCTGACGGTTGACGGCAGCGCGGCAGTCACGGTGGCCGACAGTGGCGTGACGCTCTCCTCGCTGACGCTCACGGGCGGTACGCTCACGCTGCCGAACAATCCGTATCTGACCGTTCTGACGCTGGCTGTACCGGCCGGGGCGAACGTGACGCTCGCTTCGGCCGGCACGGTCGCCATCGGTTCGCTCACCGGCGGCGGCACGTTGACCGTGGCGGGCGGAGGCACGTTTGCGGTCGTCGATGTCTCGGCGTTCACCGCGTCCGGCGGCGCGCTGTCCGCAGAAGCTGGAACCACGCTGAGCACTGGCGCGGCGACAGTCAACCGGCTGACTATCTCGGGCAGCCGGACGGTCTCGCCGGTCAGCACGCTGACGGTCAGCAATCTGGTGTTCTCGGGCGGCACTCTGACCGTGGCGGGCGGCGGTGAACTGGCGCTGGGCACTGTGACGGTGAATGTCGGTGCGGCGGCCGGGTTTGCGCTCTCAGGCGGCTCCGTGTTGACCAATGTCGCTTCGCTCACGCTGGGCGCGGGCAGCGTGTTCCAGCCGCAAGTGGCGTCAGGTTCGGTGCTCTCGGTTGGTGCTGCGGCCGGCTCGGGCACGCTGCGTCTGGACGGTGGTAACGTGGCAGTCGGCGCACTTGACACCGGCATGAGTTTCGACATTCAGTCGGGCTGCGTGACGGTGCTGCCGCTGGCGGGGCCGGACTCGGTCACCTATACGTCGGGGAGTCCCGCCTTTTGGGTGGATGCATCAGAGGCGGGATCGCTGGTGACGGTAGGCGGCAAGCTTGAATGGAGGGACAAGCGCTATTCCGTATCGGGGCCGTACGACATGAAAGCGACAGCCACGGCTGTGCAGCCGACGGTGACGGTGTCAGAGCCCGGCCTGAATAACCGGAGCGTGGTGTGCTTCGCGTCGCCGTCGTCCGCGACGTACAAAGGCATGGTGTGGAGCCGCCGCCTGACGGGGATACGGACGATCTTCTGGGTGATCGGCGCGCAAGAGGGCGGCGGCACGCTGATGGGCGACGAGTCATTGATCGATTTCCTGCGCGGTGAAGTTCCGCCGGGCACCGGTTATGACGTGCCGCTCAACATCTATTACGCGCCGCTGTTCAGCCTGAAGTATGCGAATTTCAACCGCGATCACCTTCAGAATGTGCAGAACGGTGTCACGCATATCAACGGTCAGACAGTGGACGCTTTTCGCAACGGCTTCCCGTCGCCGGACTACCACATCGTGTCGCTGCGGACCGCTTCCAACACGGTCGGTGAAGCGTTTGCATCCGAACGCACAACCCAATTCTATGAACGGTCTGGCTGCCAGCGGTTGGCCGAGGCGCTGGTCTTCACTAACGCGCTGACGGACGCGGAGATCGCGGCGACGGAGTCCTACCTGCAGAAGAAGTGGTTCGCTACCTCCGTGCGTGCGAACACCGTGCGCATCGGCACCTCCGGCGCGCGTTTCGAGTCGGTGGGCGGCAAGGTGATCGTTAACGAGCTGCAGGTGGTGACGCCGAACCTGTCGCCCACCAATTATCTGTCGGGAGTCGACCGCATCGAGCGGATGGTGGTTTCCTCGTCCGGCGTTGTACTGGGCAATGCGGCAAGAACCGCGCTGCCGTACGACGTGGGCGAGCTGCGCGTCCAGAGCGGCGTCACGGTGACGGTCGACACGGCGTCGGCGGGCGCGGTGTGGCTGGGGGCGCTGTCAGGGACGGGCACAGTGGCGGTGGCGGGCGGGACATCGCTAGAGGTCGGCGGGGCGGCGACGGCGGCTGGCGACGACCTGACGCTCGCTTGTCCCAGCGCGCCCTTGGCGGTTCGGTCGTGGAATTCGGCAGGTGCGTTGCGTATCTCGGGAGCGAACGGCCTTAAGGTCAACAGCATGGATCTTTCGGGAACCAACTTGCTGTCCTATGCGGGCGCGGGTTCGATTCAGGTGACGAATGACGTGATCAGGGCCGCTGGCGTGTTGAACGTGGCGGGAAATTTGTCGCTGGTGGCGAACACCTTCTCAATGAACCAGGGCAATCAAACGCTCAACCTTGACAACGGCGGGCGGAACGTGCAGGTCGGCCTTCTCAATGGGAATGGCACGCTGTCCAAGTCGGGGACTGGGACGCTGACTGTCGGCCAGATCAACGTTACGGGAGCCTCTTTCGCCTTCGCGTGCGGGACCTTTGCCAATCCGGTGATAACGCTCGTGGATCTGATTGACGGCGGCTTCAGCGTGACGGGCAGCGGGCAACTGACGGTGGGCACCCTGCGCACGGATACGACGGCGACGCGGGGATTCACGCTGGCTTCCGGGGTGTCGGCGACCGTGAGCAACCTGATCCATACGGTGGGAACGCTCACCCTGCCGGCCAACGGCACGCTGAGCATCGTCAACCTGACCCCGTCGGGCGACTGCCCGGTGGCTTTCCCGTCCAATACGACCACCGTGGTGCGGACGCTCGCGACGGCGGCCAACGGGCGCGTGGTGCTTCTGGGCGGCACGCTCCAGGTGCTCAGCAGCATCACGAACGTCCAGCGGTTTTCGATTTTGAATCAGGGGCTGATCCTGCCGGACGGCACGGTGCTGACGCCGGCGCTATTCGACGTGGAGTCCGCCGCGCGGATCGATCTGGGCGCGGGCTCCGTGCTGACGCTGAACGTGGCGGGACAGTCCTTCTCGAACGGCGTGACGTTCGTGCGGGGCGCTGTGAACGTGTATGAAAGCCTGAGCATGCCCGGCGCGCTGCGGCTGGAAGGCACGTCCGTGAGCGTGGCGGCGGGCAAGACCCTGTCGGCTGCGGCGCTGACGGGCAACGGTCCGGTGACGGTCGCGGCGGGCGGCACGCTCACGCTGCCGAACCTCAACGGCTACGACGGCACAGTGGAGAGCCAAGGCGGCACGCTGAACATCAGCAATGACCGGGCTTATCTGGTGCCGACCAACCCCGTTGTGTCTCCGACCTTCTGGGTCGACGCGAGCCAGAGCGGCTCGCTCACCACCAATGCGCAGAGCAAGCTGGTATGGCTCGACAAGCGCACGGTGCGCGATGGCACGCCGGGGCTGATGTACGCCACTTCGAGCAACATGCCCACTGTGTTGCCGGGGGCCTTGAACGGGTTGCCCGTGGTGGACTTCGGGACGATTGGCACGAACGCGACAAACGAGAAAGGCATGACCTGGTCGGCGCGGCTGACCAACGTGCAGGCCGTGCATTGGGTGATCGGCGCGCAGAACGGCGGAGGACAGATGCTGGGCGATTACAACGGCGGCCACATCGACTACTTCCGCTACAGCGACCAGACCACAGGTGTCTACACCAACAACTACGGCTACGGGGATTACCGCACGCCGCTCTGGTCTGGCACGCGGTTTCTCACGCGCGAACTCCAGTCCAACATCGTGTACGGCGTAACCCACATGGACGGCACGCAGATGGCGTCGCCGGGCTTCACCGACGGATTCCCCTCGGCGGACTACCACCTGCTCTCGCTGCGGACGGCGGGGCCGACCTGGGCAGCGGCGTTTGCGAGCGAGCGTGTGGGACAGGGGTATGGTAACCGTTCCGGCGGGCAGCGGTTGGGCGAGGTGCTGGTTTACAACGCGGTGACGCTGACTGAAGACCAGCGTCATGCGAACGACGCCTACCTGTCGTGGAAGTGGTTCGCGCGGCTGGTGTCGCAGTACCGCAGCGACGGGGGCGACCTGATTGTGCTGCGGGGCTCCGGCACGGTGAGCGGCGCGAGCGTCCTGGCCCGCGAACTGGCACCGGCGGCGGCCGGGCTGACGGTCAGCGGAAGCCTTTACTTGGACTACTATCAGGCATCGTCGAGCACTGGCGCGGTGATCCGGCTGACCTCGCTGCCAGCGGAGGGCGTGGCGGCGGTCAGCGTGACGGGCAACGTGTCGCTTGCCACGCGCGGAACGGTGATTCTGGGCGTGGCGCGCGGCGGGGTCTTCAAGGTGCTGTCTGCGAGCGGCACGTTGGGCGGCGCGTCGAACATCACGTCTTGGAGTTTGGACGTCTCAGCCACTCCCCACGCGTCCGGCTACACGTTCGGGCTGTACGTACAGGACAACGCCGTGATGCTGAAGATCACGGCCAAAGGCACCGAGCTTCTGCTGCGCTAGCCCGTGTGCCATAGTCACGGCGCCGAAAGTCGAGACGTTTCCGGCGCGGCTGCGGCGGGGCTGGTTGCATACCTGTTTGGCGCGCCAGAAAAGATGTACCCGTGCTTTCTTGACGGAGGGGTGGGCAGGGCATATAATAATCAATTGTTTTAAAACGTGTTTTAGGCATTCCAAAGCGGGAAATACTTATGGCAGGCGAGAGATCGGATCAGGCGGCTCAACAGGCGCAGAACTTCTTCAACAAAGGCGTGGCTGCTTTTGAGCGCAACAACTATGATATTGCGATCGACCTTTTGATGCAGTGTGTGACGCTGACGCCTGGTTTTTCACGGGCGCGTAAGTTCTTGCGTGCGGCGCAGATAGCCAAGTTCCGCAGAGAGAAGAAGAGCAAGATGGCGACCCAGGTTCAGGAGTTCAGCGCGATGCTGTTGCGCATGAAGATCAAGGGGCTTTTGAAGGGTGGAAAGAACGAATCGGCCCTGCTGGAATGCGAGAAGCTGCTGGCGATGAATCCGCTGCATTCGCAGAACGTGGAGTTGGCGGTGGAGGTGGCGGACGCGTCGGGACATCCGGACGCGGCCCTGTTTACAGTTGAGGCGGCCTACGAGAACAATCCGGACGACATGCTGCTGTTGCGCCGGGTGGCTGACTATTACATGGCCGTGGGCGACTACGCCAAGGCGCGCGACGCGTACGTCAAGCTGAACGCCTTCCTGCCGAACGACCAGACCATCTTCAAGCAGTTGAAAGACGCCGAGGCGCGCCAGACGATGGCCTCCGGGTGGGAGGAGGCTGCAGGCCAGAAGGATGGCTACCGCAAGCTTATCGCGGACAAGGATCAAGCCAAGAGCCTGGACATTCAGGCCAAGGCTGTCGTTGCGGGGTCCGATGCCGATGCGCTCATCGAAGAGGCGAAGGCACGTCTCGAAAAAGAGCCCAACAACCTCAACTTCTACCGCGCTCTGGCGCGTCTGTACACGCAGAACAAACGGTTCGAGGAAGCGGTGGCGACGTTGGAGTCGGCCCGCGCGGTGAACGCCGCCGATCCGGAGTTGGACCGCATGCTCACGACGACCAAGATCGCGGCTTTCGAGGGGCGGATCGATGCGCTCAAGGCGGCGGGCGATACGGCGGGTGCGCAGGCCTTGGATGTGGAGATGAACCAGTTTGTTTTCGACGACCTGAGTGCGCGCGTGCAGCGCTATCCGAACGACCTCAAGCTGCGGTTCGAGCTGGGCCTGCAGTATTTCAGATACGAGTATTTCGACGACGCGATCGGCCAATTCCAGCTGGCGCAGCGCAGCCCGAAGGAGCGCGTCGAGGCGCTCTATTATCTGTCGAAGTGTTTCTCGAAGAAAGGCCAGCGCGATATGGCCGTGATGCAGCTAGAGACGGCCAACGAACAACTGCAGATCATGGACGACCTGAAGAAGAAGGTCGTGTTCGAGTTGGGCATTCTGGCCGAGGAGGCCGGAGACATCGAGAAGGCTTTCAACTACTACAAGGACGTGTACGGAGCGGATATCGGCTTCGAGGACATCGGGGCGCGCATGGAGCGCATCTACAAGTTGCGCCAGACGCATCAGGGATAACGTTCTTCAGGCGTAATACGGAGACACAAAGGCACAAAGACACTGTGTTTTTGTGTCTTCGGTGTGTCTGCGTCAGACGCCGGTCACCACGGGGCGGGGACCGTGACGCCCAGCAGGGCTGCGGCGTTGCCGCCGAGAATGGCCCGCTCCGTTTCGGGTGAGAGCCCCATTGAGCGGACGTAGCGCAAGCCGTCAGCGAATCCGAGCCACGGCCAGTCGGTGGCGAACAGCAACTTGTCGGCGGGGTGTTGGCGCAGGATGCGCTTGGCGTCCTCGTCGCCGAAGTGCGCTTCCAGCACGGCGGTGTCCAGAAAGACATCTTTCCCTGGCAGGCACTTGGCGCCCTCGCTCCAGTGGCGCCAGCCGCCGAGGTGGGCGGCGATCAGTTTAAGTCCGGGGGTGTTCCGGATGACATTCGCGACGCGTTCAGGATTGCAGATGAGATCGAACGGAAAGCCGATGTCGAAGCCGCAGTGGCACTGCACCACGAGTCCGAGATCCCTGCAGCAGCGGTAGTAGTCGAGCATGTCGGGGGCATCGAGCGTGAACGATTGGTAGTAGGGGTGCAGCTTGACGCCTTTGATCCCTTTTTCGGCGACTGCGGCGAGATGCGCGAAACGCGCCTCGTCGGCTGGATGTACCGAGGCGAAGGGGATCAGGTGGCGCTGCGCGTCCTCGCCGCGTGCGCCGTCGCGGAGCATCAGGGCTTCGGCAAGGATGCCCTCGAACTGTTCGGGTTTCGTGGCCACGGGACAGACCACCGCGTAATCGACGCCGTCGCGCCGCATCTGGCCGAGAAGGTCCCGCACCGTGCCGTCGCCGGCGGGGGCTATCGAATGGCCGGTCTTTTCAACGAGTTTCTTTAATGCCCGCTCCGCAATCGCATCCGGAAACGTGTGTGTGTGAACATCGATCAGCATGTCGGAACTCCGTGGTTCAAAATAATCGGGCAGAGTTTAGTCCGAGGGGCCCCAGGATTCGAGACTAAAATGGATGTGGGCCGCGCTGGATGTGTTGCCAGACTTGTTTATCCGGGGGGATCGGGGTAAACTACCCGCCAATCAGAGTTCATAAGGAGTTTAGTGATGTCTGTCAGAGTCCGCTTCGCGCCCAGTCCCACCGGCAATGTCCACATCGGCAATATCCGTGCCGCCATTTTCAATTGGCTTTTCGCGCGCCACGAGGGTGGCAAGTTCCTGTTGCGAGTGGAAGACACGGACCGCGAGCGTTCGACGCCCGAGGCGATCGAGACGCTGCTGGCCTGCATGGAGTGGCTGGGGCTCAACTACGATGAGCCGGCGGTCTATCAGAGCAAGCAGTGCGCGCGGCATCTGGCCGTGGCCGATGAACTGGTCCGCAAAGGGCTCGCCTACAAGGACAACAAAGGCGGCGGGGGCGAGTGCGTGATTTTCCGCATGCCCAAAGAGGGCCGGCTGGAGTACACCGATCTGGTCAAAGGAACGATCAAAAAGAAGGCTGAGGACACTCAGGACTTCGTGATCGTGCGCTCGGACGGCACGCCGGTTTTCCACCTCTCCAACGTGGTGGACGACATCGACATGGCGATCACGCATGTGATCCGCGGCGACGACCACGTGGAGAACACCTTTAAGCATATCGAGCTGTTCAAAGCCATCGGCGCGCCTGTGCCGCTCTACGCGCATCTGCCGATGATCGTGAACAACATGGGCAAGCCCTACTCCAAACGCGACGGCGCGGCCTTCGTGGGCGAGTTCAAGGAGCAGGGCTATCTGCCGGACGCGCTTTTCAACTTCCTGCTGCTGCTCGGCTGGGCGCCGGGCGATGACCGCGAGGTGCTGACGCGCGAGGAGATGATCGCGCTCTTCACGCTCGACCGCTGCAAGTCCAGCGCGGCGCGCTTCGATACGAAGAAGCTGGTGTGGATGAACGGGGAGTATATCCGGCGGCAGCCGCGCGAGGTGTTCGCGACCGAATTTCTTTCACGCGTGCAAGCTGCGGGGCTCTCCACGGAAGGCACTGATCTCGCGGGCATCATGGAGCAGATGCAGATCCGCACCCGGTTCTACTCTGAGATCCCGGCCTCGTGCGCCTATTTCTTCACGGACGGGTTCGCCTTTGATCAGAAGGGCGTGGAGAAGCGACTGAAGGTCGAGGGCGTTCCGGCGCTATTGGACGAGGTGGCCGAGAAATACGCGGCGCTGCCGGTCTTCGATTTGCAGACCGCGCACGAGGTGTTGGCTGCGATGGGCGATGCGCGTGGCACGGGCTTGGGCGCGATGGTGCATCCGGTGCGCGTGGCGGTCTCGGGCCTCACCGAAGGACCGGGGCTTTTCGAGATGCTGTCGCTGCTGGGCCGCGACAAGGTGTGCGCGCGGCTGCGCACGGTCGCGCAGAAGCTGCGCGACGGAACGCTCTGAGTCGGTTTGAAGCAGGCATACCCAATTCAGACACGATTACAGGATTGACATGACTGAGATGGGGTGATACGAGGCTCAGCCAATCATGTGAATCATGTCATCATGTCAGAACGGTTATGGGGAGGGTTGGCATATGCTGACACTTAGCTCGAGTCTTTCGGTCGCTTTTCTGGCGGGTCTGGGGTTTGTGTCGCTGGCCGCAGCCGCCGAGCCAGAGCCCCGCGAATGGACGGTGGACGGGGTGGCGCGTGAAGCGCTGGTCTATGTGCCGCCGCAGGCGCTCTCCAATGCGGTGCCCGTGGTTTTCGTGTTTCATGGGCACGGTGGAAATATGAGCCACATGGCCCGCAGTTTTTCCGTCCACACGCTCTGGCCTGAGGCGCTGGTCGTGTACATGCAGGGCCTGCCTACGCCGGGGCGGCTCACCGATCCGGAAGGTAAAAAGCCGGGTTGGCAGAACAGGTCCGGCGATCAAGGTGACCGCGACCTGAAGTTTTTCGACGCCGTGCTGGAATCGCTCCGCACCCAGTACAAGGTCGATGAGAAACAGGTCTATGCCACGGGCCATTCCAACGGCGGCGGCTTCACCTATCTGCTGTGGGCGGCGCGCCCCTACGCGTTCGACGCCTTTGCGCCGTGCGCGGCGTTGTCCCTTCACCTCGACCGGCTCACGCCGAAACCGGTATTGCATGTGGCAGGCGAGAAGGACGGCCTCGTCAAGTTCGCTTGGCAGCAGCGGACGTTGGAGGCTGTGCGCAAAACCAACCAGTGCGGCAGCGAGGGGCGTCCGTGGGGGACGAACGCAACCCTCTACGCGTCCAGTGTGGGCGCGCCTGTCATCGCCCTCATCCATCCTGGTGGGCACGAGCTTCCGCCTGAAGCGCTGCCTTCGATTGTCCGTTTCTTCAAGGAGCGGACCTCTCCGCCGGTGAAATCGTCCGCCGTGAAATAAAGGCCGTTCACTTGTCGGTTTGCGTGATGCGCTCTCGGGCGAAATTCATGAAGACGTCGAAGGCTTGTTTGCCGTTCTTCGGGAAACCAGCGTGCTGCACGAGGTAGACCGTGACCAGCCCCTTGCTGCGGTCGACGGACATGTTGGTCGCGTAGGCGCCGCCGTGACCGAAGCCCGTGGGGGTGAGTGACAAGCCGAATCCGTAGTTGTCCTGCAACGCGCCAGTCTGTTTGGATGTCATTTCGCGCACGGCGTCTGCGGAGAGGACGCGCTTCCCTTCGAAGGTGCCGTTGTTGAGCAGCATCTGACAGAAACAGATTACGTCTGCGGCGGTGGAGAAAAGCCCGCCCGCGGGCATGGGGTAGCGGGATGCGCGGTCGTGCAGCGGATAGGTGAGCTGCGAGATTTGGGTTTCTTCGAGGCCTGAGCCTGCGCTGTCGGGCTTGTAAGATTTCGCAAGGCGAGCCTCCTGCTCGGGGGTCGGCCAAAACGTCGTGTCCTTCATGCCGAGCGGATCGAAGAGACGGGCCTGCATGAAGGCTTCGTAAGACATGCCGCTGACGACCTCGATGATGCGGCCGCAGGTGTTGATGCCCGCGTTCGAATAGCTGTATTTCGTGCCGGGCTCAGTCTTGAGATAGGTGAGCGCGTAGGTGTAGACCGCGTCGCGCAACGGCAGGCTGTCGAGGTGAGGGGCCTCCACTTCGGAGGAAAAGGGCAAGCCTGAGGTGTGGCTGAGCAATTTGCGGACCGTGACGGGCGTGGCCGCATGCGCGAGGGTCATGCGGTTGTTAGTCGCCTCTTGGACGACCCACGGGTTCTTGAACTGCGGGATGTATTTCGTGACCGGGTCATCCAGCTTGACCTTGCCTTCGTCCACGAGCATCATCAGCGCGGCGGCAGTCATGGCTTTGGATTGCGAGGCGATCCAGAAAAGCGCGTCGGTTTTCATCGGGCGTTTGTTCGCGATATCGGCGAACCCGACGGCGTCGGTCTGCAGAACGGCGTTCGAGGTGGCGACCGCGGTGACGGCACCTGCAAGGACATGCGCCTCCACGAAAGGCGTCAGGCGCTCAACGAGCGTTTGCGCATGCAGGTGCGCGAATGCGAAGACAGCGGCCAAGAAGCAGAGCGCGTTTTTCATGAAATATCCCCAATCATGTGCGGTATCCTAGCAAAGCAGTTCGCGGGATGCAAAGGGCATAGGCGTCCTTTTCTGCTGTCGTTTATATGCTTTGCGCAGCGCGGCGAGGGCCTTGAATATCGGGTGCGTGGCTTGACATTCGCCACAGAAAAGCGTATACACATCAACCACATGCATAAAGAACCGTTTTTTGAGCGGCGTGGAGAACGTCCCCGCCCTCCTTTTCGTCGTCAAAACCGCCACCCTGGACTAGCCGAGCGCGAGGCACCGAGACAGCTTCCCAAACCGAAGGGTGAGATCCCCGCATCGTTTGTAGATAATGTTTTTGGATTGGTGCATCCCCTCTTGCAGCACGCCGTGGCGGAGCAGGACTACCTGACGCCGACGCCGATTCAGGAGCAGTCGATTCCGCACTTGCTGGAAGGCAAAGATCTTCTCGGGTGCGCTCAGACGGGCACCGGCAAGACCGCCGCGTTCCTGTTGCCGATCTTGCACCGCTTGACCGTGACGCCTAAAACAGTGGCTCGGAACAGGCCCCGTGCGCTGATTCTCGCGCCGACGCGCGAACTCGCGGCCCAGATTGCGACCAGCACCACGACCTATGGCAAATACATCGGTTTGCCGTTCGCAGTGGTGTTCGGCGGTGTCAGCCAGTATCCGCAGGTGACCGCCCTCAACCGCGGTGCCGCGTTGGTTGTCGCCACGCCGGGCCGTCTGCTCGATCTGATGGAACAGGGACACCTGTCGCTGGAAGATATTGAGGAGTTTGTGCTGGACGAGGCCGACCGCATGTTGGACATGGGCTTCCTGCCGGACATCCGCCGGATTCTTGCGAAGCTTCCGGCGCAGCGCCACTCTCAGTTTTTCTCGGCTACGCTTTCGCCTGAGGTGCTGAAACTGGCCAAGGAATTGGTCAAGGATCCGGTGCAAGTCACGATTTCCCCGGAGCAGCCCACCGTCGACAAGATCAACCAGAAGGTCATGTTCGTCGACAAGCCCAGCAAGGACAGCCTGCTGATCCATTTGCTCAACACCCGCCCCGACTTCAATAAGGTGATCGTGTTCGCGCGGACGCGCCACGGCTCTGACCGCATCGAAAAGAAGCTGGAGATGGCGGGCATCCGTGCCGAGGCCATTCACAGCGACAAGACGCAGCGGGCTCGCACCGACGCCATGAACGCGTTCCGCACCGGACGCGTGCGCGTGTTGGTCGCGACGGACATCGCCTCGCGCGGCATCGACGTGGACGGCATCACGCACGTCATCAATTTCGAGCTGCCGGAGGAGTCTGAGTCCTATATTCACCGCATCGGACGCACGGCGAGAGCCGGCGCGGAAGGTGTCGCCATCTCCTTTGTGAGCGCTGAGGAGCGCGGCTTGCTGCGGTCGGTCGAACGGATGATCAAAAAAGCGATTGAGGTCGATCGCGAACATGAGTTCCATTCCGAAAAGGCCGAGCGGGCCGCCAGCAAGGGCGGGTCGGATTCGATGTCGCGGCCTCCGGCGTGGGCGCAGAACCGGAACCGTCAGCAGGGCGGAGGTCGCCGAGATGGCGGCAGGCCGCAGAACCGGCCGAGCGGACAGGGACGGCGTCAGCCGGATTTTCAGCGCGGGCACGCTGAAGAGGGCGGTGCACCCGTACGTCCGCCCCGTCAGGAGCCAGCGAGCGTCGCCGCTCAGCCGCCGCGCCGCGAGACTGAAGGCGGGGGTGACAAGTGGTACAAGCCTTTCAGCAGGAAAGCGGCGGCTCCTAGTGACGGACAGCCGGATCAGAAGCGCGAGCACAGCGACAGCTCAGAGCGCCCTCCGCGTTTCGACGACGCGCGCGGTGGCGAGCACCCGAAGCGGGTGTTCCACAAGAGCGGTGACAAGCCTCACAGCGGCGACAAACCGCCTTTCGTTCATGGCGCTCATAAGGTGGGCTATAAGCCGAAGAGTTCGTTCAAGCCGCCGCGCTGAGGCGGGACTGGAAGAAGCGGACTGAAAAGCGCACAAGAGCGGCTGGGGCAGAAGTCCCGCCGCTCTTTTCATGTCAGGTTTCAGCGTTCACAAGGCTTCGGTGAGACGTTAAAGGGGATCCTTTTGGCCTCGGTCGCTGAACCCAGAGCCCTGATCCCTTGGCCTGAATAAGTCCCTTTCGTCAGTGCAGATCGATGACGCGGGCGCCTTGGCCGGGAACAAGGGCGGTGATGCGCACGGCGGCGTGCGGATCGCTGACCGGATAAAAACTGGCCTCATAGGGGAACCGGTCGCACGCCTGTGTGACGCCGCCACAGGTGAAACACACTTTGGCGCCGGGAACCGCATCGGCGGTCAGCACCGCGTAGATCGCGTCTTTGCCCCACGGCGAGCGGATCGTGAACGCATGCGCTTCGCCGAATGATCCTGCGTCCGACATGCGGTGTGAGGCGGCGAGCGGCTGGCAGGTTGGGAAGGCTTGCTGCGCGGCTGCGGGGTAACCGAGGGTGACCATCGAGAGCGGCGCGACGGTCACAGTCAGCGCGTCGCCTTTCAGGGCGGGCGCAGTCTCCGCTGCGGCGGTCGCTGCGGCGTGGACGGGATCGGCGTTGCCCGTGAAGCGCACGCCAGCGCCGCCGGCCAAGCCGATCTTGGCGTGGTTGAGCTTCACGTTGACCGTGCGTTCCGCGTGCGTCTGGTTCATGAGCATCACCCAGAAGCGCTCCGGACTGCGCGCGGCCAGCCAGTCGATTTTCGGATCGTCAATTGTCACCACGCCGCGTTCGAGCCAGAGCACGGCCTGCTTGTCGCCGTACACGGTTCCCGGTTCGGACGTGTAGACGCGGCTGTTGAACCAGGCGTAGTTCTTCTGTTTCACCCACGGGAACGCGACCTGGCCGCCAGAGCGCACGTCGGCGTCGGCCAGCAGGTAGTCGACCGTGAAGGCGTAATGCACCGGGATGTGGTGATAGTAGAGGCTGGTGATATCCGGCCCGGTGTAGGGATAGCGCGGGTCGTGGACGCGGTCAGTGAAACAGGTGAGGTAATAGCCGGGATAGTTCGCGAAGCGTCCGATCACGCTGTTGCGGGCGAAGGTGCGGAAGATCTCACGGTCGGTGTAGCGGAAGACGCGCAGCAAGTGCGGTGCCCATGTTGACTGCATGACGTTGTTCATCGCGCCTGGAAAGGCCGTGTAGGTGGAGGGCTGCTCCAGTCCGAGGCCGATGGGCGAGACCTCCCACGCGGGCACGGCGTGCTCGGGAGTATCGTTGGGCTGGCGCGGCCAGCCGAGGCGGAAGAGCGCGTCGTTCTTGTGCCACAAAGGATGATAGCTGACCTGCGATCCGCCCGGATGAACCGTTACGTCGCCCTCGGGAATGCGCGGGTGCGACCATAGGCCGGCGACCGTATGGAAGGCGCCCTCTTCGGCGTCGTCGAGATAGCGCTTGTCGTGAGAGGCTTCGTACAGGTCGATCAGATCCCACCAGTAGGGATAGAAGTGGATGTTGTAGAACGCTTGGAAGTCCACGGGTGTGGTTTGGCGGCCGTAGACCGCGCGGGCCGCCCAGTCGTTCGCGTCGGACGTCACTTGGCCGAGGGTCATGGCGGAGGGCGAAAGCCGGTTGGCTGCCAGCATTTCGGTCCACGGCGCGGAGGCATTGTAGTCCCGTGCGTGGCGGAAACGTCCGTTGGGCAGGGCGTACTCGGTCAGCCACGGGTTGAGGCCTGCAGTGAGACGGAGGAGACCTTCCCAACAGGTGGTGCCATAGAACTGTCCTGGCACGCTGATCTGGCCTTTGATGCTGACGCCATTTTGGTTGGTGCCGCTCTGAATGATATCCGCCCTGCGGCGGCTCAGCACGAACTCGAAGGTGGGCAGGGCGCGCTTCGCCCAGAAGGTTTCGTTGCGCGACAGCACGGCGGCGGAGAGCAAAGCGAGCGGAGCGGCCTGTTTGGCCATGGTGGCACTTTCGATGTCGTAGAAGCCTTTGAGCCGGTCTCCCCAGCCGCCCGCCTCGTCGGCGAGCATCAGGTCGGTCATGTTGAGCGCGGCTTCGGTGAGCGAGGCGTTGATGGGCTCGCGGTAATCGGTGACCTGCATGATGTTCTGACAGCAAGCCTCGAGCGTGGACTTCCAGTCGGCCGGCCGGGTCATGACGCGCCAGTTGACGATGCGTGTTTCGCCTGCAGCTAGCCGCGAGTGCGGACTGCCGAGCACGGGGCTGAAGAAGGTCGGCTGAACCTCTGCGCGGCTGTTGAGCAGCGCGAAACCGCAGACCGCATTGGTGGCGTTCGGCCAGACGAAAGGCAGATCGGCGGGTTCGGCTGTGACCGCAACGCAGAGCAGCGTGCCGTTGGTCTGCCACGGAAGTTGAACGAGAGCCAGCGGGTGCGGCGTGAGCGTGTTGGGCAGCATGTCCGCCACCGCGGGCAGCCGCTGGAACTGGTAGAGCGGGGGTAGTTGTACGGCCGTGATGCGCTTACGGTCTGTGCCTGCGAGAACCGAGAAGCCGAGCGAATAGGAGGCTTTCTCTGTGGCGGTTAGCCTCGCCTGCACACGTAGCGTGAAGGGGTCGTCCGGGTCAAGGCTCCAGCGCACGGGCAGCTTCTGGCCGTCTGACGCGCGATAGAGGATGTCGACCGAAGTGGCCGTGGCTGCGGTCCGCTCGCGCGGCGCGAAACGCAGCGTCGGTGCCGCAGAGTAAGGATCGGTGCTGGCTTCACAGGTGCTGACGCGCTGGCCGTTGACCTCAACTGTGACCGGCACACGCGCGCCGCTCCAGACGGGAACGCGCAGCAGGTTCGCTGTGACGCCCGCGGCGCGCTGCAGGAAGAGCGTCTCTTCGCCCGCAGCGTCGGCAAGCGGCTGCCACATGTTGCCCACGCGCAGCGCCGTGCGCCGCACGATCCAAGGGGCGCCAGCGGCGTCTTTCCCTGCCACAAAGGTGACGCGCATAACGGGCGTCGTCAAGGTGGCGAGAGGAACGGCGCCGTCTACAGTCACGGGGACAGGCCGGAAAGCGTCGAGGTCGGCGGAAGGCAGAGGCGTCGGTTTGATGCGGAGGCTGGCGAGTTGCTGGGGCTTCAGAGTGTCCGGCCGACTCTTGCTGCGCGTGATGAAGAGGGCGTCACAGCGACTGTAGAGGCTCACGGTCTCGTGAAGCGCGAGCAGGTGGCCGCCCGCCTCTAGCGTGCGCGTGCCGAGCGCCTGCCACGCGAAGCCTTCCTGTCCGTGCGTGCCGGCTTCGGTGTCTAGCGCTTGATTGTCTACCCGCAGGGCGAAGCGTCGGGATTTCGGATGGTCCTTGGCGAAGTCGCGAGATCGCACCCAGAAGGTGTAAGCGCCGGACACGTCCAGCGAGACGAGTGTGACGGCGTCGTAGGAGGGCGCTTTAATGCCCGTCTCGGGCGAGAGCTGAAGCAACTGCGATCGAGAAGCGTTCGCGTCGTGTGCGCAAACCCAGCTGCCCGCGAACTGGAAATCCTCAGCTTCCAGCATCAGGCTCTCAGCGGCACACAAGGGCGAAGCGCTTCCAGCGAGAGACGCAAGTAGTAAAGGTGTTAGGCGCATAAGAACTCCAGACGACTCGGTAACAAGGACGCTGCTGATCAAATACTGTTGCAAGGATTCTGGATGAAACGGGACGGTTCTTTTGCTTAACTCCAAACCCCTGTTAATCCTGTCTGAAAAACAGCGTGTGCAAGGTGTTAGAACGTGACCGGGCCCGGGTTAAGCGTGGCGGGGTCGCTGAGGATATTGACCTCGCTCACGGCGACAGTTGGGAAAAAAAGCGGATGCAGCGCGTCAGTTTCGGCGATCCATCGCCCGTCTTTTTTCTCCGCTGCAACCGGCTCGCCCATCAGGTTGAGGATCGTCGGCGTGACCGTAGCCGTGACCGCGACACGCACGCGGACCTCATCCGACCAAACGGCGGAGGCTTCGCCCATGCGGAACAGGTACACGCTGTTGGCCGTGGTTCCGATCGGAATGCGTGTGATCGAAGGCTGGCCTTTCTGGAAGGTGCGGCAGACCGCCGCCAGCGCGCGGTAAGCGGGCTTGGGGGTGAGATCCTGGTAAGTGATGCCGAAGTTCTCTTCGTTGTAGTACGGGTTCCAGCCGTCGTTGCGGAAGTCGTACCAGCAGATGTTGTGGCTTGCGCCGGAGCCGATGGCGGAGAGATAGCTGCGCGCGAGCAGAGCGGCCTGCTGGCGCTCCGAGGCGTTGCCGGGAATGGTGGGCCAGCCCATCTCAGTGATCCACACCGGTCGTCCGCCGACCTGTTTGCGTGTGGCCTCCAGCTCATTCACGAAGGTCTGCTCGTGCAGCGCGCTGCGGTACGGGTGGATGGTGAGCGTGTCGAAGGGCGCTTGGGCGTCGAGGCACATCTGGATGAAGCGGTTGTCGATGCCGGCCGTGCTGCAGCCCAGCACTTGGGCCTCGGGGTCTTCCGCCTTCACCGCCTCGTAGGCCATTTTCAGCAGCGTCGGGTAGCGGTCGTGCGGCCCGCTCCAGAAGAAGATGTTGGGCTCGTTGTAGATTTCCCAGCGTTTGATGCGGCCTTTGTAGCGCTTCACCAGCTCGCGCAGGAAGGTGCAGTAATCTTTGAAGCCCTCCTCTTCGTAGGGCTTGGTCCAAGGAGTCCAGTAGGCGACGATGGCGTAGACGCTGATGCCGTGGCGGTTCGCGGTGTCGACGAGCCGGTCGTAGAACGCGAAGTCGTAGGCGCCGCGCGTGGGCTCCATGCGCCCCCACTGGAACTCCTCGCGCGACCACTTGACGCCTGCGGCTTGGGCCAAGGCGGCTACGCGGTCCATGTTCTTGTAGCCAGCCTCGTCCGCCCCGTTGCGGTAGAGGTAGACGCCCATGCCCCACGGCAAGTCGGGACGCAGTTCGGACGTCCCCGCATCGCTCAGGGCTGAGGTCCAGGTGGAGGCCCACGTGGCTGTGAGGCCGGCCTGCTCAGGAGTGAAGGTTGCGATGCTCTCGACGAAGGGAGCGTCGCCAGGAAGCTGCGGCAGCGCGAGCGTGAAGGTCTGCGTCTGTCCGGGCAGGAGGGCCGTGAGGTTAGTGGCGAGCGTGGCGAGCGTGGCGCCGTCCCAGTTCTTGAGCTCGATGGCGAGCGGTCCGGCGTAGGTGGCGTTGTCGAGGTTGCGCAGTTCGCCTGTGATGGCGGTGGGACGCGCGTCGGAAGGCTGCAGACGCGTGCGCAACGCCAGGGCGTTGGAGCGGGCGATTCGCGTGTTGGCTTCGAGCGAGACGAGGCGGACATTGAAGGCGTTCGACTTCGCGGTGCCTTTGCGGATATTCAGGAAAGAGAGGCGCAGCGGGTAGTTCAGCTTGCCGTCGTTTGCGCCGCCATGCCACTGCCAGCCTTCGGCGGGCGGTGCGGGGATAGCGAATGTTTGGAAAATCTTCTGTCCCGCTTTGAGCGGCGGCCGGATCGAGCCCACGCTGCGCGTGAAACACATGAAGTGCGAGCCGATGCCGATCTCGATTTCCGCGCCCGCGGCTTCGGCGTCCGCCTCGACGGTGAGCAGCAGTTCCTCGGGTGTGCCGAGGATCGCCAGCGAGTGGCCGACGGAAACGTGGTCGGCCTTCGCGAAATCGGCCCGCACCACGCCTTTGTTCAGGCAGCCGCCGGGATGACTGGAGAAACGGTTGTGCTCGAAGGAGTTGACCTCGCCGCTCTCGAAATCGGTCACCGTGTAGCGCGTGCAGAGGCGGGGCGTGCTACGGTTCGGCAGGCCGGCGCGCTCCCCATCCGCGTAGGGTTCGAGGGTGATGCCTTTGAGTAGCAGTTCGCCGGCGGGAGCGGGCTGACGCGTATTCTCGAGGAGGATCGCGAATCCTTTGATGGGCTGCTGCAAGATGCCGTCGTCGGAGCCACCCCAGCTGCCGGCCCAATTGGACATGTCGAAGCGGAACGTGGCCCAGCCGGCGACGGCGTGGCTGACGGTCTTCTGGAAGCACTGTCCTTTGGCGTCGCGCACGCGTATGGTCAGCGTGTAGCCGGCGGGCTTCTCTGCCTGGAAGGTGACTGACCTGACGGCTTGGGCTGGCTCGAGATCGAAAGCGGTCTCCACATAGTTTCCGCCGCCCGTGAAATCGAAGCGCGTGTGGACAACATGTGCGCCGTCGACCGTGGCCGAGCCCTTTGCGCCGGGGAACTCGCGTCCCTCCCAAAAGCGCGGAGGATGTGTGACGATGAAGTCTGTTGACGTGTCGGCGCGAAGTGCGCTTGCGATGAGAAGTGTGAGCGCGATGAGGCGAGAAAGCTCTGGCATGTCAGTATCCCTTTATTTGATATTCCATTAAAACACAGATGGTGCGTTTTCGCGAATGCGTTTTTCATCCGATGGCGGGTGGGGCGAGCACCCTCCGAAGTTTGAGCCTCCGTGACTGGATGGGCGTTTGACGCGGGTTATTTTCTACTGTACTCTATTTCAGACTCATTGAGTCGAGGAACGCAAGGATCGGCCTCGGCCCGAGTTCTCATCGAGACAGCAGCCTTCAAAAATGGGGTGCGGGCTCGGCTGTTTCGGCTTTTTCAGGTTGACCAAAGGGCGTGCACCGTGCCGATTCTCTCGGGTGATAGCCAACGGGCGGACTGCTCATGAAGGACCTCTTCCCGCAGTCTTGACCGAAGCGATTTTCGCGGCGGGTATAGGCCATACGGCATGGAGATGGAACAGCTGAAAACAGAAAGACAAGCTATTAGCAAGTAAAGCGTAAAATGGTGAAGTTATTGACAAGTTGTGCCTCCCGCGGTTTGAAGGCTGAACGGCATGTCTGTTTTGTACATGCCGCAGAGGACTTCGACGAGCTTTCGCGCGACGTAGAAGAGCGCGACGGAGTGAGGCTTGCCCCGGCTGACCTGCCGCTGGTAGACGCCGGCGAACAGCGGGTTATGCAGCCTGCACATGGCGGAGGCCTGCCAGAGCGCGGTGCGCAGGGCGGGGCTGCCCCTCTTGGATATCTTCGTCCGGCCTTTCCACTTGCCGCTTTCGCGGAGCCGGGGCTCGGCGCCGGCGAAGGCGAGGATGCGTTTGTCCATGTCGCGCGGGGGCTTGCCGGAGGGAGGATGGCGGAATCGCTCCATGTCGCCGATCTCGGAGGCGATGACGCGGGGGAGGAGGGTTCCGAGCCCCTTGACGGATGCCAGAAGCGCGGCGGCTTTCGGCGCGGGCATGGCGCGGATCTTTTCCTCGGCCTTTTCGATCTGGGCGGCGGCGAAGCGGATCTGCTGGATCAGCGGGACGAGTGCGGCCTCGTCGCCCTCGTTGACGACCCCGGCGGAGACGCTCGTGCGGGCAGCGTCGCGCAAGCGCTTGGCGTAATCCGCGGCCAGCCTGCCTTTGGAGGCTTTGGAGACGAGTGCGGTGAGAGTCTTGAGGCTGGCGCCGGAGAGCAGCCGTGCGGACGGGAACGCTTCGAGGACGGACAGCGCCGTGGCGGAAAAGAGCGGGCCGAGAATCGCCCCGGCTTCGGGGAAGGTGACGTCCAGTGCGGCATGCACGCACCGTTTGACGTTGCTCCTCTGGCGGACCAGGAACGACCGGTGGCGGGTGAGCGACTTGAGCGCGTCAATGGCGGCGTCCTCGGCGGGCGCGGGGTTGTGCCTGTTCCTGAGAAGCGCGGATGCGATGGCGAGCGCATCGGCCTTGTCCGTCTTGCGCCCGCGCACGTCCTTGGCGATCTCGGCCGAGGTGATGAGCGGGTTGACGGACTCGACCCGGCAGCCCTTTCCGGCGAGCGCGTGGCGCAGCGGAAGCCAGTAGCGGCCTGTGGCCTCCATCCCGATCCGGATGTCGGCGGTCTTCCCGAGTTTCTTGAGACGGGCGAGCAGAGCGGAGAACCCCTCCGCCGTCTGGGCGAAGAATACGGGCTGCATCAGGACCTCGCCTGTCGCGGTGACGGCCGCCACAGCGTGTTTCTCTTTTCCGATATCGATCCCCACGGTGATCATGTCGAACTCCTTTCCCGGCGCGGTGTCCGAGGCGTTAAAACGGGGCAGCCCCATCCTGGTTGCGATATGAGGCATCGTCAGGCGATGGCCTTGAAGCGCGAATCAAGCTATCAGGGGTCTGTATCCCGGAGGTTGAATCGGGTGTTCCCAGTCTTTCGTCAGGGCTGCGAGCCCAAGGAAACAACTCTGATGGATACACCCGAAAGCATGATCGTCCGGCATCGCGCCCCCTCTTGGCAACAACGGAACAAAGAAAAAGTAGCAAAAAGAAACTAACCCGCATCCCCGTTCCTGTTAATAAGTCGGCCTTGTGGGCCTCTGAAGGCCCCGGCCGACTTCTTAACAGGCGTGCGGTGATGCTTATACCAGGAAAAAGGTATGAATAGCATTCTCAACGCAATCAATGTCGCCCTGTTCATCGGGGTTGCGTTTGTGCTCGTACGCAAGTACTGGAGATCAGGGCAGCCAGCGTTTCTGTGGCTTGTCGTGCCGCTGGTTCTCCTCCCTTTCTTGGGAATGCCGCTTTCCCATTGGGTCGGAACGTCGATGGACCGGCTCGGCGCGGGCGAAGTCACAGGTGTGTTTCCCTTCACGCTCGTCGAGACGAAACGTCTGACGTTGGGAGGTCTGCTTTTCGCTCTCAACGGGGTGGAGCACGTCGTGTGGTCGACCTTCGTGCTGGTTGCCGTCCTCATGTTCAAACGGCCGCGTGGAGCGGAGCGGAAAGCCTGAATGGTTTGCGACAGCGAGCGTGTTGGATCACTCTGCGCCGTCGCCTTCGACGCAACCTTAGCAAGCTTCTCCTAAGATGACAGAAGCGGAAAAAACGCTTCATCCTAAAGGCGGACGGCGTGTGGAAGGATGACCTCGGCAGCGGCTATGCGGGTATTCGGGGCCGAATTACACAATGGAGAGGCCCTGTTGCCTGGGGAGTTTTTTTGAAAAACATCAGAAGGGGCGCTTTGAGCCAGACGGGGGCAGACATGCTAGGTAAGGGTTTATTTCCGCGTGCCGGTTGGTTATAATAGATTTCAACCATGCAGAACGAATCGATTAGATTAGGGGAGGCGGAACGAGATCTGTTGGTGCCGTGCGACCGTGACAGGCGTTTGGTGCTGGAACAGGCCGTTATGTCGTATGCGACGCATGAACGGCTGGTGCCGCCCCTGACGGCCGAAGAGTTGGCTGCGCATGCCAAGTGTGCGGCTTCGTCGGTGCAGGCCGTCGCCGAAGAGATCCCTTACGTGTCGGTGCTGCTGAACAACGTGCTGTGGGCTGACGTGGTTGCCGGCGTTCCTTTTGAGCGCCGCCTGCTGCTGTTGCCGCAGTGTCTCTCGGACACGGCGGTGTGCCGTGCGGACCGCGATGGCCTCGGATTGCTGTGCGCGCAGTGCGGGGCCTGTGCGATCGGCGAGCTGCAGGCCGAGGCGGATCGGCTCGGTTATGTGACGCTGGTGGCAGAGGGGACGACGGTGGTCAGCAAGCTGCTCACCAGCGGCAAGGTCGATGCCGTGATCGGCGTGGGGTGTCTGGACTCGCTGCGCCGCATTTTCCCGATCATGAACACGCACGCGATTCCCGGTCAGGGTATTCCGCTGCTGGCGGACGGCTGCGTGCATACGTCGGTGGATGTTCCTTGGGCGTTCGAGGTGATCCGGGCGCGCAAGCCGAAGCTTTCGGATGGCGTGACGGATCTCGATTCGGTGGCAGGCGTCGTCCGGCGCTGGTTCATGGCCGACTCGCTCGCTGCGCTGATGGGCGCGTGCACGACCGAGGCTCAGCGGATAGGCCAGGAGTGGCTGATGACCGGCGGCAAGCGGTGGCGCCCCATGCTGACGGCTTCGGTGTTCGAGACGGCCGGCGGCGATGTCGAAAAGATCAAGTCGTCCGCGCTTGCGGTGGAGTGCTTCCACAAGGCGTCGCTGATACATGACGACATCGAAGACAACGACGACGAGCGGTACGGCGAGCCCACCGTCCACAAACGATACGGAGTGCCTGCGGCGATCAATGCGGGCGACTATCTGATCGGCGAGGGCTACCGGCTGCTGGCGGCTTCCGATTTCTCAGGAGAGGTGCGCGCCGGCATGATGCTGGCTGCGGCGCGAGGCCACCGCGAGTTGTGTCTGGGACAGGGCGAGGAACTGGCGTTCTGCCGCCGTCCGTCACCGGTGACCGAGTCTACGGTCTTGCGCATCTATGAGCAGAAGACAGCGGCGGCTTTCGAAGTGTCCGTGCTCGTAGGGGCGGTCGCCGCGGGAGTGGACACTGCGACGTGTGCGCTGCTCTCCGCCTTCAGCAGAGCCGTGGGCACGGCGTACCAGATCCAGGACGACATCGAAGATTTCCGCTCGGTGCGTGGGCGTGCGGCGGACATGTTGGCCATGCGGCCGACCTTGTTTCTGGCCGTGGCCTGCATGAGCGAGCACGAGGCGGTGCGGGGCGCGCTGGGCGCGGTGTGGAAGGGTGACGCGGAGGGGCGGCAGCGGCTGATCGGTGCGATCGAGGAGGCCGGCTTGCACACGCGCGTGGAGCTGCTGTATGCGCACTACCGGCATGAGACCGAGCGCGTTCTGTCGGGCATCCAGCACTCGGCCTTGAAGCGGCTGTTGCGTCGGATCATGGCGAAGATGCTCAAATAGGGCTCTGGTTAAGAGAAGGGCGACCCGCCGGTCGCCCGTACAATATGCGTCGGATCATTCCAGTTATTGTCACCCTGCTTGCGGCGCTCGGCGCGGCGTGGGTGATGCGTGCCTGGCTGGCTCGCGAGTCGGTGCCGGTGGCTGTGCGGCAGGCGACGGCGATGGGTTCTTTGGCCGAGAGGGCTGCTGCTACGGCGTCGCGCGAGACCGATCTGACCGGGTGCTTCAAATCCCATCCGGACGTGCCGCGCGGAAACGCGGCGGGTGTGTGGCCGGGATTCCGCGGGCCGTCACGCGACAACGTTGCGCGGGAGGCCGGCGAACGGGCGACTGCCTGGCCAGCGGGCGGACCACGGGTGCTCTGGAGCGCGGCGCTGGGAGAGGGCCACGCGATGCCCGCTCTTGCCGACGGATGCCTCTATTTGCTGGATTATGACGAGACGCGCGGCGGCGACTCGCTGCGCTGCCTGAATGCGGACACGGGGCAAGAACGGTGGGAGCACCTCTATGCGGTGAAGACCAAGCGCAACCACGGCATCTCGCGCACAGTGCCGGCGATCGACGGCGACGCCGTGGTGTCGGTCGGCCCGCAGTGCCACGTGCTGTGTCTGTCGCTCAAGGACGGCAAATACCGCTGGGGATTCAGCCTGACGCAGCGCTATGGCGCGCAGATTCCACTCTGGTATACGGGGCAGTGCCCGCTGCTGGAGAACGGCGTGGCGGTGCTGGCTCCGGCGGGAACCAACGTCTTGCTGTGCGGCATCGATGTGAAAAGCGGCGCGACGGTGTTCGAGACGCCGAACCCCGGCGGGTTCGCGATGTCGCACTCGTCGGTGATGACGCTGACGTCCGCAGGTGTGCGGCAGTATGTGTATGCGGCACTGGGCGGGATCGTCGGCGTGGCTGCGGATGGCGCTGAGCGCGGCAAGCTGCTGTGGCGGACCGGCGCGTTTCAGCCGAGCGTGGTTGCGCCGTCGCCGGTGCCTTTGGATGGCGGGCGGTTCTTTATGACGGCGGGCTATGGCTCCGGCGGCGCGATGTTCCGCGTGACGCGCGACACGGGCGGCGTGTGGCAGGCGGAACTGCTGTTCAAGACCGACCGCAAGCAGTTTGCGAGCGAACAGCAGACGCCGGTCTGCCTCGACGGACTTCTTTACACGGTGCTGCCGAGCGACGGCGGCGGGGACCGCCAGCAACTGGCGTGCATGACGCCTGAGGGCGAGCGGCTCTGGTCGAGCGGCAAAGAGGACACCTTCGCGCTCGGGCCTTACGTGGCTGCCGCTGGCGGCCTCATGTACTTGCTCGACGACACAGGCACGCTCACGCTGGCGCGCGTCGGGCGCGGCGGCTACACGCGTCTCGCGCGGCACGCGCTGATGGGCGGCAAGGGCCGTGACGCGTGGGGCCCGATGGTGCTCGCGGGCGGGCGGCTCTATCTGCGCGACAGCACGCGGCTGTACTGCCTTGAGGTCGGGAAGACTAATCCTTGATAGGAATCCGAAATGTGTCATGCAGGTTGCTTTGGAAAAGTCGGGTGGCGGCTTTTCGTCGGAGCATGATGCCTTTACGGACACACGGCAAACGGTTGTGAATCGTTCGCAGTGACGCCGCCAGACGTTAGAAGAACGCAGCACGTAATGCGACCTCGTCGACACCTTCAACGCAGGGACTCTCGCCCAGGAATCTGAGAGAGAGACAAACGGTCAGTGTCCTTCTTCCGGGAAGAACATGTGCTCCATGAAGAGATCCGTGAAGCGCGGCTCGGATGCCAACTCCACATGGACGGTGCGCGTCCGCAGCGCTTGGGCGCGAACGAACTCGGTCTGCGCGAGCAGCGCGCGTTTCGCGCCGGTGAGCGAGGCGTTGCCGATGAAGCGGATCGAGAGGTAGTGCAGCGGGGGCAGCAGGCCGATGCGCAGGGCGTTCTCGCGGCGGATGTAGTTGCCGAAGCCGCCCGCCAAGAGAATGAAGTCTAGCGCACGCACGGTGAGACCGGCTTTGTGCAGCAGCGCTTCGATGCCCGCGCGGATCGCTCCGGAGGCAAGCTGCAGTTCGCGGATATCCTGTTGCGTCAACGTGACGCACGCATCCCCATCTTTTCCATAGGCCAGCACGTAGCTGTTGCCGTTCTCGCCTGGTGTCAGCCGCCGCGCGAGCGCATCGGTGAGGGTGGCGGGACGAGGCTCGGGCAGGGCTAGCATGCCGGTGGTGTCGATGAGGCCGAGGCGCAGCAAGACTGCGACCGCATCCACCAGCGCCGAACCGCAGAGCCCGCGCGCTTCGGAGTCGCCGATCACGTGACAGCGAAGGTCGCCGTTCTGGAGCCATATCTGGTCAAGGGCCCCTGTGGTGGCACGCATGCCTTGGCGGATGCGCGCGCCCTCGAAAGCGGGGCCTGCGGCGGTGGAGGCGGCGTAAATGGCGTCATCCTTGAGAAGCGCGATCTCGCCGTTGGTGCCGATGTCGACTAGCAGGGTCGGCTGAGTGAGCGTGTCGAAATGCGTGGCAAGGAGGCCCGCAACGGTGTCGCCTCCGACGAATCCGCCGATCTGCGGGAAGACTGCGAGCGTGGCGTCGGGATGGGTCAGGAGTCCGAGCCGGGCGGCCGGCAGAGACTGCGCGTCGATGAAAGCGGGCGTGAAAGGCTTCTCGCCGAGCGGCGATGGGTCGAGGCCGAGCAGCAGTTGCTGCATGGTGGTGTTGCCCGCGACGGTCAGCCTGTGGATCGACTGGGGCGTCTCGCCGCACTCGTCGCAGAGCGCTCGGAGAATCTCGTTGAGCGTAGCGACCGCGAGGGCTTGGAGCCGGACGAGGGCGGCCGGGTCATTGCGCACGGCCGTGATGCGGCTGATCACGTCGTCGCCCATCGAGATCTGACGGTTCATCACCGCATACGTGGCGCGTTCGAGTCCGGTGTGGAGATCGAAGAGCGCGCCTGCGACGGTGGTGGTGCCGAGGTCGAAGGCTACGCCGAGTTTTCCCGCGGTGTGAGCGTCGCGGCGGACCGTGACCGGCTCGCCATCCACAAGGATCGCGTCGAGACGGGCGACGCGCGAGGCGGCGGGGATCTCGACCACCAGAGCTTCGGTGACCTTCGTGCCGCAGGCGAGCCGCCAGCCGCAGGCGAGCTCGTCAGCTGTCAGGCGGTGCGAGGAGCCGCCGGAGGCGGTCTTGCCGGAGAGGATCCGGACGCGGCACTTGGCGCAGACGCCTCCGCCTCCGCAGGGCGCATCGATCAGCAGCCCCGCTTGAGCGGCGGCCTGGAGCAGGGTGGTGTTCTCCGAGACAACGACCGTCTTGTCTGCGGGCAGAAAGGTGACGTTGTGGGACATGGGGAGTGCTTCAGCGTTTGGGTTTCAGAAGGGCCGGCTCTGAAAACGGCTCCTGCTGGTCTTGAAAAGGCAAAGGCGGACACACGGGTCCGCCTTTGTTTTTGAGGGTGCGTGTCAGGGCGTTACACGGTCTCGTTTTCGCGGTGTTTGTTGCGGCACTCGGAGCAGTAGAAGAAGGGTTTGTCCCACGTCGTCTCTTCCTCGCGTCCGCAGGTGTCACACACGCGCACCTGCTTGCGGTGCTCGTTGCGGCAATTGGAGCAGAAGAAGTCGGGGCCTGCCCATGTGGTGGTCTCTTCGCGTCCGCAGTTCTTGCAGGTTCGGTGCTGCTCCTCGCGCACGAGGCGAATCTCCTGGGCGTGCTCGTCGAGGAAGATCGGCGGCACATCTTGTATTCCGGGAGTTGTGAGCAACATGGCGCTCGTGAGGAACTTGCCGTCGAGGTTGTTCATGCCCACGATCTGTACGCGTTTGCCCATGGCGCGCACGCGCTTGAGAAGCGGGATGTAGTCCGCGTCGCCGCCGACGATCGTCGCGACGTCGTACGCGCCGGGAACCGATGCGAAGTAGAGCATCGAAGAAGCGAGGGCGACGTTGACCCACTTGTCGTCCGGGCGGGCGTGCGGCTCGCGGCGGAAATCGATCTCAAGAATCTCGGTGTCGTAGGCACACTGCAGTGCGAGAAATTCGTAGAAAGCCTTCTGCTTGGCGGGATTGTAGCCCTGCTTGTTCACGGGGATCGTGCCGAAATAATTCGTTCGAACCACGTCGACTTCCGCATCCAAAACGTCGGCGATTTCGTGGGCGATGATGTCCGGAATGCGCTTGTAATCGATTTCGAAGCCGCTCTCTTCCCCGAGTGATTCAAAGAGCGCCTGACGGCTGTGGTACAACCAGCTGCCGTCAACGAAGATCATTGTTTTTACCGACATACTATTAGCCTTTCACTGTGCGTTATTTTTTCCTTGGACACGCGTGCGATGCACCACCGTGCGTTCCAAGGAATAATTAATATGCCAAAACCCGACTGACCTGTCTACGGGGAAACCGCAATCTTCAAAACTATTTTCTTCACGGATTTCGGCTTGTCGGTGTGTCGTCCAGGCAGGTGGGCGTCTTGCGGAAAGAAGATGGCGAACATCCCTTTTCGGAGGAGGGTGAACCAGGCCTCGCCGTCATAGAAGCCGATGTCTTTTTCGGGGTCGAACGCCTTGGCGACGGGCTGGCCTCCGAGGGGCGCATAACCGACGAATTCCTCGCCTTGGAGCACGAATTGGACGTCGATGTACTTCTTGTGCGCCTCGAGTTTGCCTTCGTGGATAGGCTTGGTCTCATACTCCTGGACGAGCGCGAAAAGAGACGTGCCGTCGATCTCGGTTCGGCCGAGTGCGACCGCGCTGAGGTCGGGGCGTTTGAGGAAATCGAAGGCGGCCTTGAAACGCGGGTGCAGGCTTTCGTAACGGGTGATGTTTTCGAGGGTGTCGATGACCATAAGATTTTCCTTTCGTGTGTGTCAGCATCCAGCCGAAGCGGACTGTTCGAGGAATCGGACGAGACCGGGAATGGCCCGGCGGATGAAGTCGCGGCATTGGCGGTAGTCTGCGAGACTGCCGCAGAAGGGGTCTGTCACATCGAGGTGCGCGGGTGCGTTGGGGTCAAAGGCGCACAGCAGATAGACGCGGTCGCGGGCGTCGGGAAACTGGGTGACAAGCTGTTGCGCATGGGCGCCGGTCATCGCGACGATGGCGGCTGCCTCACGGATACGCTCGGGGGTGACCCTGCGGCTGCGGTGTTTGCGCAAGTCGCACCCCAGTTCGTCCAGGGCGGCGACTGCGAGCTCAGAAGCGTTCGAACCTTCGCAGGCGGCCATTCCCGCCGAGGCTACGCGCCAAGGCGAGGTCTGCGGCAAGGCGGTCCGCAACAGCACTTCTGCCATGGGGCTGCGGCAGGTGTTTCCGGTGCAGACAAAGAGGACAAGCGAGTCCATGCGGTCCTATTCCGGGATCAGCACACGCCAGGGGATTGTGCCGACGTTCTTGGTTTTGAGCGGGATGGCTGTGGCCATCATGCCTTGCGGTGCGGCCGGCGGCGTGACGCCCGCAGGGGTCGCGGGCGGCTCTTTGACTGCCGGAGGGAAGCGCGGGTCACGGGGTTCGGGCTTCGAAGCTGCGGCCGTCAACGCGGCGGGAGCCACGGCGACGGACGGTGCGTTGGCGATGGCGGGTGCCAGGCCCGGAGCGGGTGCCGCGGCCTCGGCGCGCGCAGGTTTCGGAAGCGGTGCGGCGACGGCGGGTTTCTTGGGCTGCGTCTTGATGGCAACGATCTCGTTCTTGAGCGTGGCGCTCTGATCCTGCATCTGGCGGAGTTCCGCGCGCAGCTTTTCCAGCTCGCCGTCTTGAGAGGCGACCTTCTCGTTCACTTTGTTGGCGATCTCGCTGACGCCGTCCAGCTTCTTGTCCAGACTCGACTGAAGCTCGGTCGTGGCGCGCGACATCTGCTTCACCGACTCCTCCAGCACCGGGGACGTCTGCACGGCTTGGATGGGCGCTGGGGCCGGGGTGTTTCTGTTCGCGAGCGCGACATCGAGCAGTTTGCTCTGCATGGTCGTCATGTTTGTCTGCATGGACGTCATGTTGCGAAACATGAAGACTCCGGCGGTCAGAAAGCCGGTTACGACCACACCCATGAGCACGGCGAAGAAAACGGAAAGTTGGATCACGCGCTTGCGGGCCTGCGTGCGTTCGGCCTCAAGGTAGTCCTGAAAGGCTTTGAGCACGGGAAAGGATTCGGCGTTGGCGTGAGAGGCCGCGTTGTACATCGCGACCATTCCACCGCCGGACTCGGAGGCCTCATAGGATGACGTGTCGGGCGTGTGTTTGGGGGGAATTGCACTCATACAACATAGATTAGAGTATTTGGGGAGGGCGGGAAAGGGGAAAATGGGAAAGGTGTCAGTTTACACGCCCTTCGTCGCATAGGGTTGGTGTGCGGATTTTCCGGACGGGTGACACCGCAATTTGAATGTGCTATGTTTCTCATATCCCATGTGTATGGGGGGCTATGCTCGGCTGGCATTTCGAGGGATAAACAAGAATGAGAATGTGCAATGGAGGCCTGATAAGCGTTTGGGTGCTCGCCACCGCGGTAGCCACGGCTACTGAATTCTATGCGGCGCCCAACGGCAACGACGCCAATCCCGGAACGGAGTCGGCTCCGATGGCGACGATTCAGGCGGCGGTGAATAAACTCCAGCCTGGCGATACGTGTCTGCTCCGGTGCGGCACCTACCGAGAGACCGTGACATTCCCGCGCAGCGGCACGGCAGGGAAGCCGATCACGCTCAAGCCCTACGGGAGCGAGAAGGTGACGGTGAGCGGCTGCGACCCTGTGGCGGGCTGGACGCGCTACACCAACAACATCTGGAAAACGGCCATGCCGTGGACGCTGGGATTGGGCCGCAATCAAATTTTTTGCGGCGGGCAGGTGATGATCGAGGCCCGGTATCCGAACGCGCCTGCGCCAGGATCGGAGATGCCGGTGTCCGGCCTTTCGCCCCTCTGGCCGACGTATGGCGAATTCTCGCTCCCCAAGGAGACGCGCGCCAGCCAGCCGGGGCGGATCGTGAGCCAGCTGCTGGAGGATCAGCCGGACGACTACTGGAAAGGCGCTCTCTACTGCGGCGTCCACTTCGAGGGCTGGTGCGCCCAGACCGGCGTGATCGAGCATTCCAAGCCTGGCGAAATCAGCGTGGGCGACCGCACAGAAGGCTGGTGGTTCGGTTCGGCCTACGGCGGCGGCTATCCGCAAGAGCACGAAGAGGGCCGCGGCATGATCGTGGGTCACATGCATGCGCTGGACGTCCCCACTGAGTGGCACTGGCAGGACAACACGCTGTATCTGATCGCGCCGGACGGCGGCGAGCCGCATGCGGTGGAGGCCAAGCGGCGGCAGCTCGCTTTTGACTTGAGCGGGCGCGAACACATCCGGATCGAAGGTCTCGTGGTTCGCGCCGCCTCTATGCGACTGGAAAATTCCGCGCACTGCACGGTCGACCGCTGTGAACTCGCCTACCTCTCGCACTATACCCGGCATTACGGAATCGGCCAGATTGAGCACGGGCGAGATACGATCAAGTCGGGAGAGACGGGGATCTACGTGAGCGGACACGATAACGCGTTTCTGAACTGCAGCGTCCGCTTCAGCGCGGGGACGGGCTTCCACATCCGCGGCTATCACCATACGATCCACAACTGCCTCATCGACGAGGTCAGCTATGTCGGCCATTACCTCAACGCGATCACGGACGCGGTGGACGGCTACGAAGAATATGAGAACTTTCTTGTGGGCGGACACGTCATCACCTTCAACACGATGCGCAACGCGGGGCGCCACTTTTTCAATTTCTACGGCAACGGGCCCAGCCTCGCCTCGCACGACCGCGGCCCCATGGACTACGCGGCCACGCTTTTCGCGGGCAACCACCTCTACAACGGCATGCTGCTGACGCGCGACGCGGGCTTCATCACCAGCTACTACGCCAGCGGCGGCACGCTCAACGGCGTGCACGCGCAGGTCGCCTACAACGTGATGCACGACTGCTACGACATTGCGGCGATGCGCTGGAACATCCTCGGCATGGTCTATCTCGACAACGGATCGCGCGAGGTAGACGTGCACCACAACCTGCTGTGGGCCGCGCCCGGCTCGCTCCAGTGCGGCCTCTGGTTCAACCCGCCCAACATCAACGTCAGCGAGCACGACAACGTGTTCCACGGGCTCTTCACCCGCACGTGCGCAGAACTTCGGGCCGACGACTTCCCGAACGGCGCGCCTTTCCGTTTCGGCCACGATTTCGGACATCCCCCGGCTGTGCCGCCGTGGCCGCAACTGGATACCGAGACTCTGGAGGCGGAAGACTGCATGTTGCTGTCTGATGGGGTCGCGAAAAGCGCGACAGGGCTTAACGGATTTAAAGACGGCGATTGGGTCTATCTCGGAGTCGTGGACTTCAGCAAGGGCTGGCAGTCGGCAGTGATGCGGTTCGCAAGTGATGCGAAAGATGTGAACACCGATCGATCGGCGCAGTGGGCGAAGCCGCCGCGCCACCAGAAAGCCACCGATCCGTTGGTGCTCGACACGCGGGTTTTGGACGGCAGCGGGGGAGTGACGAAAAATTGGACGGTTTTCCGCACCGCCTTGGGCGGTTGGCTGCGATTCAATCAGGTGCCCTTGGGCGACGGCTACCGCCGCTTCCGCGCGGTCTATGGCACAACGGGACAGGCACCCCGCCGCATCGAAGTCCATCTGGACCAGACGAACGGGCTATTGGTCGGGCAGGCGCTGCTGCCGCCGACCGACAAGCCTCGGAAGGGCTCGATCCAACTGTTTGAGGAGGCGGTGGGGGAACTCTCGGAGGCGGCGAAAGGCACGCACGACGTGTACTTCGTCGGTTTCTCTGACGACGGGAAACCGGTCGCCGAGTTCGAGTACTTCCGCTTCGAACGCGCCCGCACTCCGGTTGCTCTTCAGAAAAACGATGTCCGGCTGGAGCTGCGCGTCGGCGGCCGGGACGGCGAGAAGATCG
>Ga0118677_10000927_pt1 | contig 62686 bp, 57 predicted proteins | sample AliMusrvi5mmetaG_FD_86154 | JGI IMG/M metagenome (GOLD analysis project Ga0118677, IMG submission 86154) | reverse complement strand
GTCGTACGGCAGGTCGCGGATGATGGTGAATCGCGGACCGCAGTTGGTGCAGTTGATGAACGGGTAACCATGCCGGCGGTCTTGCGGGTCGTTGAGTTCACGGAGACAATCATCGCAAGTGGCGAGGTCGGGCGAGATGTGGACTTCGGCACTACCGGTTGCTTCCGACTCGACGACTTCAAATTTCTGGTCGCCGCGCGGCGTCACCGGTTGCGTCTCAACGCGGGTGATGACGGCCTGGCGGGGCGGCTCGTGTTGGAGGTGGTCGAAGAAACTGGCAACGGCCTGTGCGTCGCCTTCGACTTCGAGGAGGACGCCCTGCGGGTCGTTGCGGACGAAGCCGGCAAGCCCGAGCTGCGTGGCGTAGCGATAGACCGTCGGGCGGAAACCGACGCCTTGGACGCGGCCGACAATCTTCGCCTGGACACGGGTTTTCACGTCAGTGTTTGTGGGGATGGGTGTGCGGCTCGACCCCTTCGACGTGGGAATGCGTGTGCGGGTGAACGTGAATTTCGCCTTCGGCAACGTGTTCGAGCCAGTGCGTCCACTCGCCGAGACCTTCGCCGGTGCGGCAGGAGAGGCGGAAGATCGGGGCAGTGGCGTTGAGTTTGCGGAAATCGGCCTCGAACTTCGCGGAATCGAAATCGGTGTACGGGAGGAGGTCAATCTTGTTGAGGACGAGAGCGGCGACTTCGTGGAACAGGAGCGGGTACTTGGCCGGCTTGTCGTGGCCCTCGGTGACGCTGAGGATGCCGACCTTGGCGTTCTCGCCGAGGTCGAACTCGGCCGGGCAGGCGATGTTGCCGACGTTCTCGATGAGCACCAAGTCGAGCGCATCGAGATTGAGTTCGCCCAGCCCGCGCTGGACCAGCGGCGCTTCCAGGTGACACGCCCCGCCCGTGAGCAACTGGACCACCGGCACGCCGAGCTTCGCGATCCGGTCGCCATCGCGGGTCGTCGCGATGTCACCTTCGAGCACGCCGAGGCGGAACTGTTTCAGTGCCGGGATTGTTTTTTCGAGCAACGAAGTCTTACCGGCACCGGGAGCGCTGATGAAGTTAATGGCGGTAATTTTTTTTGCCGCGAGTTGTTCGCGGTTGCGGCTGGCAACCTGATCATTTGCAGCGAGAACATTCTTAAGAACTTTGATGTTCATGATTTAGCCATCATTTTAGCATTACCGGTGCCATAATGCCTGACAGATTGGCAACCTATTGAATGGACGACAATTAGAACAATCGCATTAAAGTTTAGATACGACTTTAACCCGACACGATGTCAAGCCAGACACTCTACAAAGACAAGTTGTCAGACAACGCTTAGTGTTTTCGCCGGCCAACGCCACTATCGTGGGCGGCAGCTTCGACGGCAGCAGCGACACGGCGCGTGACCTGCTTATTGAAAATGCTCGGCACGATATATTCCTCGCTCAATTCATCACTTGAAATCGATTCAGCGATTGCATTAGCGGCCGCCAACTTCATCGGTTCGTTGATGTCGCAAGCCCGGGCGTCGAGCGCACCGCGGAAAATTCCGGGGAACGCGAGGACGTTATTGATTTGGTTGGCGTAATCACTGCGGCCCGTCGCGATGATGCGCGCATACGGTTCGGCTTCCTCCGGCATAATCTCTGGTGTCGGATTGGCAAGCGCGAAAACAATGGCGTCTTTCGCCATGCGTTTAATATCGCGGCCAGACACAATCCCGGGACCGCTAACTCCGATAAACAGATTGGCATCGTGCAATGCTTCGTTGAGGCTACCGGCAAGGTTACCGGGATTAGTATTTTCGGCGAGCCAAGTTTTACTGGAATCCAGTTTGGGGAAACGCTTCTTACTAATCATGCCGGTCCGATCACAGACAACGATGTTACGCGCACCAGCCGCTTGTAAAATTTTCGTGCACGCCACACCCGCCGCTCCGGCACCGGCGATAACAATCTTAATCGCCTGAAGTTTCTTTTTCAAAATCTTCAAGGCGTTGAGTGTCGCCGCTAATACCACCACGGCGGTGCCGTGTTGGTCGTCGTGGAAAACTGGAATATCAAGCTCACGTTTAAGCCGAGCTTCGATGTCAAAACACCGGGGCGCGCTGATGTCTTCGAGGTTGATTCCACCGAAACCGGTCGAGATCCATCGCACCGCTGACACGATTTCGTCCGGGTCTTGCGTTTGGAGACAAATCGGATAGGCGTCGATGTCAGCAAATTCTTTGAACAACATCGCCTTGCCTTCCATCACCGGCATCGCCGCTTCAGGGCCGATGTTACCAAGACCGAGCACTGCTGATCCGTCGCTGACGACGGCGACGGAATTGTGTTTGATGGTGAGCGTATTGACTTTGCTCTTATCGCTGGCAATGGCTTCGCAAACGCGCGCCACGCCCGGTGTGTAAGCCATCGATAGTGCATCGCGAGTGGTCAGCGGCACTTTGTTTTGAATATGAATTTTACCACCGAGATGCATCAGAAACACTCGGTCGGAAACATGGAGAATCTGAATACCTTTAATCTTGCGTACAGCCGCAATCATCACCTGTGCATGAGCATCGTCGTGCGCCGCAACCGTAATGTCGCGCACCTTAACCTGTCGAGTCGCGCTGACGACATCAATCGCGCCAGGATCGCCCTTCAACGCGGCAATGGTATTGAGAATGCGCGCCAACATGCCGGGTTTATTCGGCAACTGCACTCGCATCGTAAAACTATGACTAACCGTCGGTGAAATCTGCGCCATATTTTTCCTTTATGTTAAATCTAAACTCAGCAATTCCAGTTCATTTCCCTGTAACAATTCTGCGCCGGCTTCATGACAACTCGGACATTCAAACCACGACTCAGCGACCGGAAACGTCAAACTGCACTTCTGACAACGCGCCGTCGCCGGCAATTGTTCAATATCGAGCTGGCAATCTTCCAACAGCGTTCCGCGCACAGCGGCGGTAAAACAAAACGTCAACGTCTCCGGTACAACTTGCCGGAGCGCGCCGATTCGCACACAGACAATGCTGACACGTTTTGCCGGATAATCGCGCGTTTCCTCTCGAATCTGTTCCAGCAACGCTTCGACAATGGACATCTCATGCACGACAATTCACCACTGGCCGGTACTCAGGTAATCGTTAATTGCTTTCGCAGCTTTGCGTCCGGCACCCATCGCCAAAATCACTGTCGCACCACCGGTGACAATATCACCAGCGGCAAACACACCAAGCTTACTCGTCTTGAGCGTCTCAGCGTTAGCTTCGATATAACCACCTTTGCGAGTCTTGATGTCCGGCGTAGTGGACTGAACAAGTGGATTACTACTCGTGCCGACGGCAATGATTACCACGTCGAGAGGCAATTCGTATTCCGAACCTTTAATCGGCACCGGCCGACGCCGACCGGTCTCGTCCGCCGGACCAAGTTCCATTTTGAGACAACGCGCAGCCCGCAACCAACTTTTGTCGTCGCCGATAAACTCAACTGGATTATTCAGCAACAACAACTGAATCCCCTCTTCCTTCGCGTGTTTGACTTCTTCCAATCGCGCCGGCATCTCCGCTTCACTCCGCCGGTAAATAATATAAGCGTTCTTCGCGCCGAGCCGTTTCGCACTGCGAATCGCGTCCATCGCCGTGTTGCCGCCACCGACCACAGCGACATTCTTGTCCCGGCAATCAAAAATCGGCGTCTCAAACTCACCGGTCCGGTACGCCTTCATCAAATTCACTCGCGTCAGAAATTCATTCGCCGAATAAACACCGCACAGATTTTCACCGGGCACACCGAGAAACTGCGGCAAACCAGCACCGGTGGCAACGAGCACAGCGCTGAAACCTTCCTCATTGAGAAGTTCATCCACCGTGACCGTCTTCCCGACGACAACATCCGTTTCAAATTGCACACCCATCCGCCGCATGTTTTCGACTTCGTTGCTGACGATGTCTTTCGGCAACCGAAATTCCGGAATGCCATAAATCAAAACGCCACCGATGTCGTGCAGTGCTTCGAACACCGTGACCGCATGACCGCGTTGGATTAAATCGCCGGCGGCGCTCAAACCCGCCGGACCACTGCCGATGATGGCAACTTTCTTACCGGTGGCCGGCGCAATCGCCGGTAAACCAATCTTACCGGACTGACGCTCGTAGTCGGCCACGAAACGTTCGAGATAGCCAATACCAACGGAGCCGAACTTCTTATTGATTACGCAAGCGCCTTCGCATTGTTCTTCCTGCGGACAGACGCGACCGGTAACCGCCGGCAAGATATTGTCTTCGCGAATTTTCGCCGCCGCATCGAGGTATTTACCGTCGAGTACCAATTCAACAAATTCTTTTACTTTCACACCCACCGGACAACCATCCACGCATTTGGGACTCGCACAAGTGAGACACCGACTAGCTTCGGTTTTGGCAAGTTCAAACGACAAACCGAGATTAACTTCTTTGAAATTCTGACTACGTTCGCCAGCATCTTGTTCCGGCATGTGCTGCCGGGGAATTTTCATGCGCTCGGCGGGCTTGAGTGGATTTGCCATGTTACTTCACCATTCCTTCCAACTGACACTGGTGCCGCTCCACTGATTTGCGTTCCAAGTCCCGGTACATTGCATTGCGCTTGGTGAGAATGTCAAAGTCCACCTGATGCGCATCGAACTCTGGACCGTCCACGCAAGCAAACTGACTCTTACCGGCCACTTGCACCCGACAACCACCGCACATGCCGGTGCCATCCACCATGATTGGATTGAGGCTAACAACGGTTTTGATTTTGAATTCACGAGTGACATTTGCCACCGCGCGCATCATCGGAATCGGCCCGATGGCGAGGACATAATCCACTTTCTTACCGGCAGCGATCATACTTTTCAACGGATCAATCACTAAACCCTTTTCGCCGTAGCTGCCGTCGTCGGTCGTGATGATTACTTTATCGGCAAATGCGCGGATTTCGTCTTCGAGAATTACCAACTGCCGGTTCCGACCGCCAATGATGGTAATGACTTCGTTACCGGCTTGCTTCAGTCCTTTCGCCGTCGGATAGGCGATGGCAGTACCAACACCGCCGCCAATCACAACGCATGTGCCGAACTTTTCAATTTCTGAAGCTTTCCCCAACGGCCCAACGACATCCACAATGGCATCACCCGCTTCGAGACGATTGAGCATCTTGGTGGTTTTCCCAATCCCTTGCACAATGATTGTCACCGTACCGGCGGCCGGATCAGACTCTGCAATCGTCAGCGGAATCCGCTCACCGGTATCGTTCACACGAATGATGACGAACTGACCGGGCTTGTGATGTTTAGCGATGCGTGGCGCAGTAATGCGCAAAAGCTTTACGTCCGGCGCAAGAAAATGCGCGGCAACAATTTGAAATCTAGCTGTCATTTAAGCCGTCTCCATCTTGATAATTTGCTCGATTACTTCTGCGGCGGCTTGTTGAGTCGCCGGCGAAAATGTCGTACCAAAATTAAAATCATTTCCCCGGATGCTGAATAATACTCCGGTCGGTGCACAACCGTGCAACGTCTGACACAACCCGAGAATATCCGCCGGCGTCATGTAATGTGCAACCGCATGACTCTGCAAACCAGGCCGGACTTCTTCACGCGTCCATGGCGCTTGGCTTTCCGGAATTGCCGCATCCACGAAAATAACGCGGTCATACCCCCGGACAGTTTCGGCGTAATCCACTTCCAGCTGGTGCGCGGTTTCAAGTGTAACGCCGAGCAAGGCACGCTTCGCCAGTTCCGCAATGACGTGATGGCCAATGCCGTCGTCATTCCGGCTATTATTGCCATAGCCAATGATCAGGGTTTTCATTCGAACGAGCAGGACGCCCGTTCGTCGTCAGGCGTCCCGTCGCAAAGTATCTACCACGTTCCCATTCGGGTCGACAAGCTCAACTACTAATGGCATTTTGCCGACAGCGTGCGTCGAGCAGCTCAGACACGGATCGTAGCACCGAATCGCTGCTTCGACTCGGTTCAACATCCCTTCTTTCAGCTCTCGCGCCTTCACATATTTGTCGGCAATCACACGGACGGCGTGGTTCATCGCAAGATTATTATGACCGGTCGCAACAATGAGATTGGCTTTTTCAATCCGCCCGTATTCATCCACCCAATAATGATGGAACAACGTACCGCGCGGCGCTTCGATAACACCAACACCTTCCGCATTTTTTGGCTCCGCAATCACAATGATATCGGTGCTGGTGATTTCTGAATCATCGAGCAATTCCGCCGTGCGTTCGAGCGCATAGATGATCTCAATCAGTCGCGCCCAGTGATAATGGAATGAACTCGTCCGGATGCAGTTGCTACCGGCGCGCCATTCGGTAAACGCCTTCTGCGCTTCCGGTGTTGAAATCTTGTCGGCGATGTTCAATCGAGCCAACGGTCCGACCCGGTACATACCATCGGGATAACCTTGCGCTTTGATGAACGGGAATTTCAAATATGACCACGGTTCAGTCGCTTCGCCAATTACATCCAGATAATTCGACGGATTAATCTGGTCTTCAATCGTGTTGCCGTGCAAATCCGTAAAACGCAATTTACCATCATAATGTTCGAGCGCGCCATCGGGCCGCACCAGCCCCATATAATTCGAATCAAATGCCGCAAACGTATTTGTCTCTTCCGAGTTGGCAGCCTGATACTTTTGGAGCAACTCGAGCGCAAATTTCGCCGATGCCATCGCCTCCGGTAGCCCCGCTCGCAATATATCGCGCTCTTTCACCGTCAACGCTTTGTTCACACCACCGGGCACTGGGAAATCTGGATGAATCTTTCGTCCACCGGTGGTTTTAATTACTTCCTGACCAAATTGACGCAGCCGAATTCCCTTCCGCGCAATGTCCGGATATTTCTGAATCAACCCAACGACATTCCGTGTCGCCGGATCGCTATCCCAACCAAGCAACAAGTCCGGCGCGCTCAAATGAAAAAAACTTAGCGCATGCGATTGCGTCAATTGCCCCATGTGCAACAACTCACGGAGCAGCTTCGCCGGACGCGGAATGTCGACACCGAGAATTGCGTCACACGCCTTCGCGCTCGCCAGCAAATGACTCACCGGACAAATTCCGCAAATGCGCGCCGTGATTTGCGGCATCTCGGCAAAGAACCGACCTTCGCTAAATTTCTCGAATCCACGGAATTCCACCACGTGAAACCTCGTGTCGGAAACATTCCCGACGTCGTCGAGATGAATGGTAATTTTGGCGTGACCTTCGATCCGGGTCACCGGATTAATAGTAATGGTATTTGTATCAGTCATAACGCACGTTCGTTGGATTCCACACCGGCTTGCGACCGGCGAGCAGTTCGGTCAAGGCGTACCAGATTGCATCCGCATCTGGCGGACAACCGGGAATACTGGCATCCACCTTCACAAATTCCTGAATCGGTCGCACTTTTTTACAGAGCACCGGCACGTTCTCATTTGGAACTTCACCGGCATGGGTGCTTTCGGTTTCGATGTAACCACGCACGAGCGTTTCATCCAGTGTTTTCTGATTCCGCAACGCCGGTACATTACCGGTCATCGCGCAATCGCCGAGCGATACAAGCACCTTGCATTGTTTGCGCAACGTCCGGAGCACATGCTCGTTCTCTTCATTGCAAACCGCGCCCTCGACGATTCCGACATCCACCACCGGTATCTCTTTCAAGTCGCTAATCGGACTCGACGTCAGCTCAATCAACTTGAACAAATCAATCAGCCGTTCATCCAAATCCAAGAATGACATATGACAGCCGGCGCAACCGCCCAGCCAGACCGTCGCCACTTTTACTTTTGGTTTATCGCTCATGCGAACACACTTTCTAAAATCGCTTTGTCATCGCGCGCCTCGCCGTGCGGTTCTAAAACCGGACTCACCGGCAATTCGCGTCCTTCAAAGTTTGTGATGGTTCCGCGTTTTTCGCTCCACACCAGCGCCGGTAGCACCACATGCGCCAGCTCGGTCAGTCGTGAATTATAGGCCGCTTGCACGACGACATAATTAAATCCTTTGAGCAAACCTACAACCTCCCGGTCGCGCAAAACCTTTGCGCCACCGTCAGTTTCGTCCGTTGCAACGATATACACCGCCCGCAGCGCGCCACCGGTGAGCCATTGCGAAACATCGTCCACCGCTTCAACGCCAGCACCACTCAGCGCGAGCGCATTCGTCGTCGTCGGCAAACCAATCACCGCCGGACCGCTACCGTTCTCGAATAGCTGAATGAGTTTCTCCATCGCGGTAATCCCAACCGGTGACATCGCATTCGGACCGTAAAGTAAAACTGGCCGCTTCGTACCTTTCAATGTCGCGCCCACTCGATTCCAAAACGCACGCTCGACACCCACCACACTTGCCACAACGTCGGCATACGCGTCGAGATCGCTGGTGCGCGCGTTCAGGATAATCAATTTCGCGCCACGCTTGCGCACCGCCGTTCGGATTCGCGCCGCGACGACGCCTTGCAACCGACTTGGTTCCGCGCCGAGCAAAATGATGGCATCGGAATCGTTGATCCGCTGAAACGCATCACTGGCAAATGCCGGTTCGCCGCAGAACGATGCTTCATGGTCAGCTACATACATTCCGATGTGACCGACGCGTGATTTCAGCTTTCCAATAGCACCGGCCACTTCGTTTGTGACCTTACCGGAAACAAGCAGACCTTTAGTTTGTGGCGATAATTTACCGGTCTCACCGCGAATCGTTTGCAACGCCTCGTCCCAGCTGACCGGAACGAGTTTGCCGTTTTTACGAACCAACGGTTGCGTAATCCGGTCACGTTGCACCGCCCAAGTCTCATACCGTCCGCGCGCACAGAGATGCCCGTGGTTCACCGGCGAATCATTATCACCAAAGACATCCACAATCCGGTTTTCCTTCGTGTAGACCACAAGGCCGCAACCAACCGCACACTCGGTACAAGTGGTGCGGACCTGCCGGCACTTTGTCAACGGCCCGTGGAATGCCGCATTTTTGTCAAACAACGCGCCGGTCGGGCACGCCGAGACACACGCGCCGCAATTCGTACAAGTTGTGGACTTCGCAAACGTCGTATTCAGATCAACAACGATTTGGTTTTTGACACCGCGATTTCCGATGTCGAGCGTGTGAACGCCTTCGACTTCGTCGCAAGTCCGGACGCATCGCGTACAGAGAATGCAGCGATTGTGATCGATGCCGAGAAACTTACCGGAGAGATCCACCGGAAACGTCGGGTAGAGATATGGATACCGGATCGCATCAATGCCAAACTTGTAGCCTTGCTGCTGGAGATCGCAATCACCCTTGTTCATCGGGCAGATTGGACAAACGTGATTACGTTCACTGAAAAGTAATTCCAACGTCAGTTTACGCAGATGCGTCAGCCGGTCATTATTCGTGACAACCGTGCTACCATCGGTCGCCGGCGTCGCGCAAGACGGTACAGCTTTCGGGCTGCCACCAATTTCGACAATGCACATCCGGCAACCACCCCACGGCGACAGATTCTTCATGTAACACAATGTCGGAATCGCGATGCCGTTGGCGTGCGCGATTTCGAGAATGGTTTGCCCGGCGGTACCGGTACATTTTTTGCCATCAATGGTGAGAGTTATATTCATGCGGTCACCAACATTCCCGGCGAAGTTTTCTTCACCGCGTCGAACCGGCACACCTCGAAGCACGCGCCGCAGTGAATACATTTCTCTTCGTGAATTTCAAATTTCTTTAGCGTTCCAATCCGGCCAATCGTTTGCACCGGACAAGCGCGCGCACAGAGCGAACAGCCTTTGCAGAGCGGTTCATCAATTTCAAAGTGCAACAAATCCCGGCAAACACGCGCCGGACACTGTTTGTCTATGATGTGCGCTTCATATTCGTGCCGGAAGTATTTCAGCGTCGTGAGTACCGGATTCGGTGCCGTCTGACCGAGACCGCAAAGACTAGTGTCTTTCACCATCGCGGCAAGATCTTCGAGTTTCTGAATGTCATCAAGTTCGCCATCACCGGCGCAAATGCGATTCAAGATATTGAGCATCTGCCGTGTGCCAACCCGGCACGGTGGACATTTGCCGCACGATTCATCACAGCAGAATTCCATGAAGAACCGTGCGAAATCCACCATGCACGAATCCTCGTCCACAACGACCATGCCGCCGGATCCCATGATCGAGCCAAGTTTTTGTAACGTCTCGTATTCGACCGGCGTGTCGAGGAATTGTTCCGGGATGACGCCACCGGAAGGACCACCAGTTTGCACCGCTTTGAATTTTTTCCCATTTGGCACACCGCCACCAACTTCAAAAATCATCTCGCGCAACGTCGTCCCAAACGGCAACTCCGCCACGCCAGTATTATTAATCTTACCGGCCAGACAGAAAACTTTTGTTCCCTTTGTCTTTTCCGTACCAATAGATGAAAACCACTTTGCGCCTTTGAGAATCAGCGGACGAATCGTCGCCCAAGTTTCGACATTGTTAATATTCGTCGGCTTCCCCCACAGACCGCGTTGCGCTGGGAACGGCGGACGCGGTTGCGGTTGACCGCGACGGCCTTCGACGGAACGCATCAACGCGGTTTCTTCACCGCAAACAAACGCACCGGCACCAATCCGAACCTCGAGATCAAAATCGAATCCGGTTCCAAAAAGATTTTTGCCGAGCAATTCAGCTTTGTAAGCTTGCTCAATCGCGATGTGGAGTCGTTTCACTGCCAACCCGTATTCGGCACGGATGTAGATGAAACCGCGATTCGCTCCCATCGCATATGCGCCGATAGCCATGCCCTCAAGGACGCTATGCGGATCACCTTCGAGGACTGACCGATTCATGAACGCACCAGGATCGCCTTCGTCGGCATTGCAGACGACATATTTTGGGCTCACCGGTGCTTGCCGCATCAATTCCCATTTGCGACCGGTGGGGAAACCGGCACCGCCGCGACCGCGCAAACCACTGGCTTTAATTTCCTCAATCACCTGCTCTGGCTTCATCTCGGTGAGAACTTTTCCGAGCGCGAGATAACCATCGCGAGCGATGTATTCCTCAATTTTCTCCGGATCGATCACACCGCAATTGTCGCGAACGATGCGGAGCTGCCGGTTGAAAAATGTGAAATCAGCTTGCGTCTGGATGACGTTTTGCGTTTGCGGATCAGTCGGCAGTAGTTTTTGAAATGGACGACCTTTTAGAAAATGCTCTTCGACTAATTTCGGAACATCAGGAGCCAAAACATTTTTATAAAATGTGCCTTCGGGATGCACCAACGCGACCGGCCCAAGATCACACCGACCCATACAGCCGGTCTCAACGACATCGATTTCGTTACTGAGACCATTTTTTTGCAGTTCAGTCAGCAACGCATCGCGAGTCTGAAAGCTGCCACAACTCGTGCAACCGGTACCGGTACACACGAGAATATGCGTTCGTTTCATTCTTTCACCTTACCGACGGCGAGACCTTCAACCACTTTGCCTTTCTCAAGATGCTCGGTCACAATTTTGCGAGCATCAGCGGCATTAACTCTCGCATAGGTCACCTTTTCGCCGTTGGCTTCCTCAATGCGAATCATCGGCTCGGCGTCAACCAACCCAATCTCACCGGTGACGGCGACTTCCACGTCGTCCAACCCGCGTTTGTCAATTTCGTCGAGCATCGTTGTCATGATTTCGCGCGCGCCGGCGGCAATCCCGGACGTGCCCATACTGAACACCACCCGGTACTTCTTATTCCCGTCACGCAGCGCGACTTGTCGTTGAGCTTTTTCTTTCAGTTTCTTGAGTTCTTCGAGGTTCATGTGGTTTCCCTTCTTGTGAGCTAAAATTAAATGTTTCCTGATCGGTCCGGTACTTCAGCCGAACATCCACATCGTCGTTTGCCGCGCAGAGCGACAAGATTGTGGAATTCAAATCACCCAACGGTGGCCGGTCAATATGACTGAGCCGCATCGACGCCGTGACGGATGTGCCCTGCTCCGGTGCCGAGCGCACATGAAAATGCCCATCACACATCTCGCAAGTCTGCCGCAACATCGCCAAACCGAGGCCGATGTTTTTCTTACGGCTCTGCTTACCGGTGGTTCGCTGGTTCAGCACGCGCGTCAGTGTTGCCGCGTCCATTCCGCGACCGTTGTCGCGGACACGCAAAATTAAAAAATCATGCCGGTGGCTTTCCACCACGGAGACCTCCACTCGTCGCGCACCGGCGGAGAGCGAATTCATCGCGATGTCCAAGACATTCAATGACAATTCCTCAAGCATACTTCTTCAAATCTTTCTGACAGAACTTCGGAATCTTGTCCGGCGAGAGCTTCCCGTAAACATCCTCGCCCACTGTAATCGCCGGCGCGAGAGCGCACGCCCCGATGCACCGCGCCGTGTGCAAGCTAAACAAACCGTCTTTCGTCGTTTCGCCTTCCTTCACACCAAGCTGCTGCCCCAACCGCTCGACCACCGTTGATGCACCACGAACATGACAAGTCGTGCCGGTGCAAACCATGATTTGGTATTTGCCGCGCGGAACAATGGAAAAGAAATTATAAAACGTTGTGACACCATAGACATGCGCGAGCGGCAACTTCATCGCTGTGGCAATATACCGAAGCACATCCGTTGCAAGATAACCAAACGTGTGTTGCGCGGCGTGCAAAATCTGAATCAACGCTGTTGGCTCATGATTGTAATGCGCCATCGTCTGGTCGAGCTGGGCAAACCGTTGATCACCGCTTGGGTGATGCGGCAGATTGGGAGCAATTTGTTGTTGGGCTTGGCTCATGCGTTCCTCATTCGTGGAGACCGGCCTGCCAAAGCTTGCCGGCAGCTTCATAAGTTGTCAGCGGCGTCACCAGCAATGTGATTCCTTCTTCTTCTGCCTCGGCAATCACACTGGCTTCGGGCTTCCTGCCACAGGTAAATATCACCGCCGGAATATCTTTGGTCGCCGCCACCGAGACGACGTTTCGGTGCACTTGCACAGTAGCCCACAGCATTCCCGGTTGAGCGTGCGCAAGCACATCGCTGAGCAAATCCGAAATGTAACAACCCTGTATGTTGGCTTCGCTGGTATTGGTTAACGGCGTCGCTTGAATCGCCAGCAATACCGCCGGCAGTTGTGCATTCGTTTCAAGTTTCATAGCGTCCCGGCCGCCTTTCGTAAAAATACTTCGGAGTGAACTAAAGTGGTTTGGCCATTACCGGACTTGATTTCAAACACATCGGAGCATTTCTTCATGTTGGGCAATCCCATCCCGGCGCCAAACCCTAACTCGCGTGGCAACCGGCCGGCGGTGGACCAACCTTCCTGCATCGCTTGATTCACATCTTCGATTCCGGGACCAACATCAGTCGCATCAATCACCACTTTGTCAGAATCAACCGCCACCGTAATCTCGCCACCGAGGGAATGAATAATAATATTCGTTTCCGCTTCATACGCCACGATTGCGGCGCGCCGGCGAACGTCCGGATCAATCCCGCGCTCGCGGAGAACCTGCCGGAGCCGTTGCGAAACCTTACCGGCGCTGTCGTAATCGCCGGTTCGCACCGGAGCCCGGATGACAATTCGCCGTGCCAAATCATCACCGGCACGCGAAGCTAATGCCGCCGCCTCAAATGCAATCGCTTCTTCCGCGCGTTTTTCCAATTGGTGCATGAGACAATTGGTGATGTCGCCACGTGTTAAAACACCCACCAGCCGGTCGGCGCTATCCACCACCGGAAACCTTCCGAATCCATGCCGTTCAAATTCTGCCACGGCGCGAACGAGTGAAAAATGATCGCGAATGGTAATGACGCCTTGCGCCATTCGTTTCTCCGCCAAATCGTCAATGTGTCCTTGATCGAGCGCGGTGATAATGTCTTCGATGGTGACAATGCCGAGGAGTTTGGTGCCGAGTTGAATTGGAACACCGGAGATTTTATGCCGCTTCATCAGCTTTTGGATTTCGCGTAGCGAATCTCCCGGCAACGCAGTGATTGGCGGCTTACTCATCGCATCGCGCACTCGCAGCTCGTAAACCAGAACTTGGGCGATGGTAATTTTGCGAGCATCACCCGCGCTGACCATTGAATCAATTGGAGGCGCGGCATTCATTGTGAAATTTTATGCTTCCGGCGTCAAAACAATACGGACATCCGCCACATGCGCACCTTTGCCTTGCGCGTGAACGATTAGCGGATTGATGTCGAGTTCGGAAATTTCCGGGAAATCAACAACCAATTGCGAGAGCCGCTCCAGACATTCCGCCATCACATCGGTATCTGCCGGTGGTTGACCACGGAAACTTTCAAAGACTTTGGCGGCGCGAATTGATTTAATCATGTTCTGCGCACCGAGTTCTCGAATCGGCACGAGACGGAAACTCACATCCTTGAGCACTTCGACAAACGTGCCGCCTAATCCGAACATCACGATATGTCCGAAGACCGGGTCTTCACTGATGCCGAGAATTACCTCGACACCTTTCGGTGCCATCTGCACCACTTCCACCCCGAGGAGCCTCGCACTAGGCAGCTTTTGTTTCACCCCGTTTGTGATTTTTTCAAACCCAGCACAGGCTTCCTCGACGGTGGAAATATTTAACAACACGCCGCCGACGTCCACCTTGTGAACGACATCCGGCGACACAATTTTCAGCACGACCGGCGCACCAATTTTCTTCAACAACTCCGCCGCTTCCTCGGCAGTCTTGGCAAGTCCATGTTTCAGCGTCGGGAATCCGTACGCTTCCAACACCGCCAACGACTCCAGCTCCGGCAAGAACGTCCGTTTTTCAGCGCGCACTTTTGCAAAAAGTTCTTTTACCTTACCGGTATCAACTTTGAATTTTCTTTCCTTCGTCCGTGGCCGCTTAATCCATTGTGTGTACTTGGCCATCGCCGCCAGTGAACGCGATGCATTCTCCGGGAACTGGTAGTTCGGAATGCCGTGCTTCTCTAAAATCTGAATCCCAGCCGAAACATCCACATGGCCGAGGAATGACGCGAGCACTGGCTTACCGGAACTTGGCGAGACTTCGCCAATCGTTTTCGCAATCGCTTCGATGTCCGTCATGGATTGCGGCGTCAACAAAACCACGACGCCTTCGACAGCCGGGTCGGCGAGCACGGCGGTCATCGCGGCGGTGTAGCGTTCGCTTGTCGCGTCGCCGATAACATCCACCGGGTTATGAAAATTCGCGGTCGGGGGTAGCTTCGCCTTTAAGGACTCGAGTGTCTCGGGTCGCAGTTTGGCAAGCTCGAGTCCATGCCGGATGGCGGCATCGGTGGCCATGATGCCGGGTCCACCCGCATTGGTGACGATGGCGAAGCGATTGCCTGATGGCAATGGTTGGCGTGAGAACCCGACCGCGAGATCGAAAAGTTCTTCCACCGTCTCTACGCGCAAGATACCGGCCTGCGCGAAAATTGCGTCATACACCGCATCACTCCCGGCTAACGCACCGGTATGACTGCGCGCCGCTGCGGCACCTTGCGAAGTCCGCCCGGACTTGATGGCGAGAATTGGTTTGCGGTGTTTTTGCTCGCCGGTCACTTCGCGGGCAAGTTCGATAAACTTGCGTCCGTCCACCAGCGTTTCGAGGTACATCAAAATTACATCGGTCGTTTCGTCTTGCGCGAGGTACCGGAGCAAATCGAGCTCGGTCACATCGGCTTTGTTACCGAAGCTGATAAATTTCGAAAACCCAATGTCCCGGCCGCGAGCGTAGTCGAGAATGCCGGCACAGAGCGCACCGCTTTGTGAGACGAATGCGATATTGCCTTGTTTCGGCATGCACCGGGCAAAACTGGCGTTGAGCATGATGTCGGTATCGGTGGTGATAACACCGAGGCAATTCGGGCCGACCATTGGCATTTTATACCGGTGCACAATCTCGACGGCCTTCTGCTCCAACGCGAGACCTTCCGGACCAACTTCCTTGAACCCAGCGGAAACGACGACCACACCTTTCACGCCTTTCTTGCCGCATTCTTCCAAAACTTCCAGCACACTTACCGGTGGCACGATAATCACCGCTTGATCCACTGCCTCTGGAATATCTGTAATCGAAGCGTAGGCGTGAACGCCGCAAATTGAACCGGCTTTCGGATTCACTGGATAAAGCGTGCCACCATAACCGCCAAACAAAATATTGCGGAAGATGGCATTACCAACGCTGCCCTGCCGGTTGGAAGCGCCAACAACGGCGACGGATTTCGGACGAAAAATAGACTCGAGCGGCTGCGTGGCCGACACGATTTGCGAAATTGATTTATTGGTAGTCATTGCCGCCGGTATATTTAGCAACGGCCTTGCCAACTGCGCCAATTTTCCAGCGAAGAGTCGTAACACTTTGGTTACAAAACAAATCCAGTATAACCGGCGGTTGATCCAAAAACCGGTTTTTAAAAAGACCGGAGACAAACTGTCAAGTTGAGGACTTCTTGCCGACAGATTGTCAGGCCGGAGAAAATTTCCGACCGGCATCAAGCATCGCGAGATAATTTTCGACCGGTATATAATTGGTGACGCTATTACCGGTACCGAGACAATAACCACCACCCGGCAGACACACTTCAAGCGTCCGCCGGACGCGCTCCCGAATCGCCGGAATGCTCGCGCGACACAAAAAATCCACGTCCAACCCACCGAGCAATGCGATTCGTTGGCCATACCGGCGTTTCGCTTCAGTGACCGGCTCAATCACGTCTTCAAATGAGTGCCGCGCGTCAATCCGCACATCGTCAATCAGGTCCGGCATGATGTCGGTTATCTGCCCGCAGCAATGCAGCAAGTACGGCCGTCCGGCCGCGTGCGCCATCTGCGCCATCAGTTTGTGCCCCGGCAACACAAACTCCCGCAAATCGGCCGGACTGATCAGTGGCCCGGTCCGGAACCCCATGTCGTCGCTGCCCCAAATGATTTTCACGCGATCAAACTCCAACAACCGCGCCAGCATTACCCGGTCGATCTCCAGCACCCGGTCCGCGATGGCTTTTACCAACTCGCGCTGGTCGTACAACGCCAGACACAATGTCTCGTACCCCATCAACCGCGATAGATGTTCTGCAAAATGTGAGCACAAACCGCCAATGATACACATGTCGTCCGGCAGGTTGGCGGTCAGCCATTCGAGCGACCGGCTGTTCCACTGCGTCGGCACCGGCCACGGATAACGTTCAAACTCTTCCCAGTTCGTGATTGGCCCGCGACCGCTTTCCACAAATCCCCGGCCACTCGCACGCGCCAGCCCGGCCGTGTCGTCGGCGACGTGGTGCGGGAACGTCCAGACCACGTTGTCCAACCCCATCAGCACGTAATCGTAGCCGAGAAACCGCTGGAGATTGATTTGCCGTACCAAATCGTTACCAGCCACGCCGAATTGCCGGCTGATGGCCTCTTGCACCTCGCCATCCAGATAGAGTTCGATAAAATGTACGCGCCGCAGCGGGCCTTGCCGGCGGATACACCGCACCAGCCCCTCCCAATCCGGTGTCACATCAATCTTGGAAAATTGTCGTGTCATGGTCGTATCAATACCACAGGCCAATCGCGCTGGCGAGTCTAGAGAAACTATGATAGGAGCTCTTTTGAGCAGTGATTTCCAAACCACATTTCCAGAAAAACTCTTGCCACCGGGTTGGCCGCCAGTCATTCTGCCGGTATGAAACGCATTGATAGCCGTCGACCAGATCAACTTCGTCCGCTTAAAATTAAAACCGATTTTGTTGCCACGCCTGCCGGCGCGGTGCTCATCGAAATGGGTAAGACTCGCGTCATCTGCGCCGCTTCTATCGAAGACGGCGTCCCGCAATGGATGCGCAAGCAGGGTGTTGAAGGTGGCTGGATTACCGCCGAATATTCTATGCTGCCATATTGCACTTCGCCACGCAAATCCCGTGAAATCAGCCGCGGAAAAATCGAAGGCCGGACCCAAGAAATCCAGCGGCTCATCGGTCGCTCGTTGCGAGCGGTGATTGATATGGAAAAACTCGGCGAACGCACCATCTGGATTGATTGCGACGTCCTCGAAGCCGACGGCGGAACACGGACGGCTTCAATTACCGGCGCATATGTCGCGGTGGCATTGGCAATGAAACAGTTACTTGCCGATGGAAAAATTGAAACCAATCCGCTCCGCACAGCAGTGGCAGCAATCAGCGTCGGCATCGTAGACGGCGTGCCGCTGCTCGACTTGTGTTACACCGAAGACGTGAAAGCGGCTGTGGACATGAATGTGGTAATGACCGATGCCGGTCAGTTTGTAGAGGTGCAAGGCACCGGCGAAGAAGCGCCTTTCGCGAAGGAACAACTGAATGAATTGCTCAAGCTCGGCGAAAAAGGAATCGAGAAACTAATCGCCGCGCAGAGAAAAGTACTGCGCTAGCCGAGATAGGCGGCGAGCTTTTTTTCTAAGTCTTTCTTACCGGTCATGCCCATGATCTGCTCTTTGACGACGCCGCCTTTGAAAATTAGCAGCGTCGGAATTGAGCGGATGCCAAACTTCTGAGCCAAGTCCTGACTATCATCCACGTTGACTTTGCCGATTTTAAGCTTACTTACTTTTTCATCGGCGAGCTCGTCGAGTATTGGTGCAATCATCCGGCAAGGACCACACCATTCAGCCCAGAAATCCACGAGTACTGGCACAGCAGACTTGACGACTTCTTGGTCAAAGTTACCGGCGGTTAAAGTCAAAATATTTGCGCTGGCCATAACAATTAAATCTCCGGTAAGTGGCTTAGCCTTGGTTTAACAAAAAGATATAACCGGCAACTGCTAACGCCGACACCATCGCGACCAATGCCAAACTTAAATCGAGTCCGCTGACGTTTGAATCGGCTTCAGCCGTTGCCACCGGTACCGGTGCGACTACCGGTGCAGTTTCAACAGTCGGTTCTTCGCGTTTGAGTTTGACGGTCGGACGCGGCATTTCGGCCGCGGCTGGCTTCGCCGCCGTTGGCTGCAACCGGGCGGTATCCTTTTTCACATTCGGAACAGGAGTCGGTTCCATCCGCACAGTGGCCGACGATGCAGCGACCGGCGGCTTGGGAAGATTAATACGAACGGTGTCCTTCTTGGATTCGTCGTGAGGAATGTTTAGTTTTTCATCAGCCATAGGAAAGCCCTCCAATAATTTTCAGCAACATACCGACCGATTGTATTCACGTCAACATTTTTGACCGGCTATTGATTCGGCAACAGTTTTTGAATAAGCTTATCGGCATGAGCAACATTATTCGCGGCCTAGCCTTTGTGGTACGAGACAACATTGACACCGACCAAATTATTCCTGCGCAATACCTGACATTGGTGCCAACTATTCCAGCAGAATACGAAAAACTCGGCAGTTACGCCCTGTGCGGCCTACCGAAAGATCAATATCCGCACCGATACGTCGCCGATGGACAAACCAAATCCGCCTATTCAATCATCATTGCCGGCCGAAATTTTGGCTGCGGCAGTTCACGCGAACACGCCCCGATCGCGCTCGGCGCCGCCGGCTGTGCAGCAGTAGTGGCAGAAGGATTTGCGCGAATCTTTTTTCGCAATTGCGTTGCCACCGGTGAACTCTACCCAGTCGAATGCAGTCAACGACTTTGTGATCTCATAAAAACCGGCGATGAATTAGCGATTGATTTAGATCAGACCACACTCACCTTTACAAAGACCGGTAAAGTGATTTCCATTAAACCTCTCGGCGATGCCAAGCCAGTGATTGATGCCGGTGGGATTTTTAATTACGCACGGCAGACCGGCATGATTGCAAAGTAACCAGTGGCTACCGGAGGATCCAGGACAAGATAAACAAGCCGAGCAATGCCACACCGGTGGCAATCATCCAATATTGCTTAAACCAGTCCGCGATTTGCGTCATCATATCTACTGATTCAACTGGCGAGCTGGCTGTAATCACAGTGGGCGCTAGTTCTGGACGAGCCGCTATCCCGGTATGATTTGCAATCTGTGTAATCTCTGTAAGTTGAGATTTTGACAGTTCGGCTCCCGCCTGGATTTGCTTCAATTGATTCTCAGCACGCATTAAATCCCCCATCGCCTGCGCAACTTCTTTCCCATCCCCCAAGGTAACCGCAGATTGATTATTCATATTTTCTTGCGCACGCTTCAAAATCTCCTGTGCACTTTTCACTACGCCTTGCGCCTGCATTAATTCTTGATTCATTTTCTCCGGACTCTTTGTAATCGTATTTCGCCAAGCCTCTAAACTGGCCGCCAGTTGACGTCGAGCCACAACTTCAGTTCCACCACCGGGCCGCAGCTCAAGAACTGTATTATATTTTCGCGCGGCATCCGGCCAATTTTTTTGCTTAAAAAACCCTCCGGCATCTTGCAGGAGTGTACGCACCCAATCTTCCCGGTGAGATTTATCGAACTCCGCCTGAGTCATCCACTCGCCGTCATGCTTGATTAAACCGGATGCCACCTGGTCGCGCTCCGCCTGCCATTCCGCAATCCGATTATTTACTTCACCGTCGTACGGCGAGCCGGGATAGGCGGTAAGAAATTTACGAAACAAACTGATGGTTTGGTCATAATCACTAACCAAATGGCTATTTTTTTGATCCAAAACATGCGTTCTCAGAACCCCGATATCGCGCTCCATTTTCGCAGCCGCCGCCTTAGCGATTTGCTCGCGTGCCGCAGTGTCCGCTTTTTCTGTGGCAACAGCAAATTCTTGTGACGAGACGAGGAATTCACTTCGGATGTAAGCTGGCTTGCCGTTGTAAGTGGTGAATACTCGCTTGCCAATCTGATTTTCCGCCGTAATCTGCACTCCTTTCGGCAAATGCTCTAAACCATCTGGCTCACCATTTTTTAAATAGAAAAGTTCTGCATTATCCGTGGCAACGATAAAGCTTTGGGGCAGATTCTCAGCAAAACCGACCGGTAAGAATAAAACTACCCACGCCAACACGATCAATTTCGCGCTCATTGGGTGCGGCGAATTGTGACCGAGACGTACTGCGTGTTCGGCATACAAAATTTCTTCACTTCCACTGTCACCGCAACGGCCAAGCGCTTAGACAGAATCGTTTCAGCAATTTCATTCGCAACTGCTTCAATCAATTTCCTCGGCCGGTGCGCAAGCAATTGTTTTACCATATCAATGACCGCGTCATAAGCAGTCGTCGCCGATTCCATATCAGTGCGTCCCGCCTCACCGAGATCGCGCTCCAGCATTAAACTAATCAACAGCCGTTGCGGTCGCTCTCGCTCCGTCGCCGTCACACCAATGTGCATCTGCACTTCCAAATCTTTAATGGTGATGCTGTCCATGGATTAAGCTTTTTCGCGAGCGCGAGCACTGTCGCGATGCCGGCGAGCGAGTCGTTCGGTTTTTAGTTTTCGGAGACGCCGTTCGATTTTGTCGGCAGCAATGTCCAATGCCAACATCGGCTCCGGTCCAATTTGCTCCGCGCTCAAATCATCTCCCGGCAATTCGATGAGCACTCGCACGACGTATTGGGCTTGGTTGGCATGGGCGCTGACTTTGCGAATCCGCACTCGCGCCCGGATGGCACGCGGCGCGTATTGTTCGACGCGGCCGATTTTTTCGGCAACGGCGTCTTCCAAGGTTTTTGTGAGCGTCAGTCCATCGGTGTGAATCAGAATATCCATTAAAGTTCCTCCCTCACTGCCTCACTTTAGCACTGGTCATCAGTTCCCTCAAGTTTTCTTCCACTGCTCACGGACGCGCAACCACCGGCGAACCATTGACCAACACGCACCGGAATCCATACCGGTCGTAACGATAACTCGGATGATCATAGTACCGGTACGACGACAGCAAATCACCAGGATCACCATCGTTCCACGACGCGCCACGCATCACACGCCAGGGCGAAGTCGGCTCATAGAAATCTTCGCACCATTCCCAAAGGTTACCGGTAATGTCGAATAAGCCAAACCGATTGGCGGCAAAACTACCAACCGGCGCAGTGCGCGCAAAACCATCGTTGTAACCGGGAATCACCGTCCAACCCGGCGGCGCACCGCGTTTCGATTCTTCACCGGCATAATTACCGGTGCCCTCCGGCGGCGGCCAGTCCGTGCCCCACGGATAAACACCTTTGAGTTGGCTGTCTTTTTCTTTCGGAGTCTTACCGTCTTCGTTGGTCAATCCCACGGCGAAACTCCACTCCGCATCCATTGGCAACCGGTACAATTGAAGCCGGCCAAGGCGACCTTCCGCTTGTTCTTTTTTCGTCAGCCAATCGCAAAATGCCTTCGCATCTTCCCAACTCACACCGCACACCGGATGCGTTGGACCCTGTAGAAATCCAGGCGCCCGCCAAGTATCACCGCGTTGTTTCCAACCATCGGTTCGCAACGAATACATATCTTTCGTCGCGTTGTACCCGCTCGCGTTCACGAACGCTTCAAAATCTTGGACCCGCGTATGCCAAATGCAAAACAGCACCGGCACGCCCGGCACCGGTACAAATTTCATGCCCAACGAATTTTCCCACGGCGTTGCTTTGGTGGCCGCAACCGTTGCCAGATCGAAAAGAATTGTTAGCGTCGCCATTTGTTCCGCGCTGACATCCACCGGATAATCATTGGTCTTGCCATCCACCAACGCGTGCACCAAGTGTTTGCCGATGGATAGTTTTTCCCATTTCAAAGCTCGGCCCGGTTCAATCTGTGCCGAGTTTCCGTCATCCACCGTCACTTGCACCGGCTGTGGTGATTTGATTTCTAAACTACCGAACACCGGCACCACTGGCGCCGGTGGATTCGTCGGCACCGGTGAATGCTCTACCGCCGGCGTGTTTGCAACAACGACCGGTTGCACCGGTGCCGGTTCTGGTTTTTTGCTCGCCCACCAAAGCACTCCAATACCAATCACAACGGCAGCCAAACCGGTTACCAGACCGTGCGATGTTTTTGGCTGTTGTGAAACCGGTAAGGGAGTTTTTTCGAGCGTGACCGGAATTGAAACTGCCGGCGCACTTTTCGCCGATGTGCGATTACCGGATTGGGCTTGGGTTAAGTCGTGTAGCAAGATTTCGTAATTCGGATACCGGTCGGATGGTTTCTTCGCTAACATTTTTCCCAACATCGCGACCACGGCCGGTGGACAATCCGGTAACTCACGGAGAATCTCCGGTGGTGGCTCGGTCAGATGCCGGACCATTACGCCCAGCGGTGTGCTTTTGGTGTAAGGCGCATTCCCGGTCAGTAGGTGGTAAAGCGTACAGCCGAGACTGTAAATGTCCGACCGGATATCCACATCCACATCGCCGTACAACTGCTCCGGACTGATGTAGTCTGGCGAACCAATCGGCAAACCGGGAACCGTCAATGCGGTGTCAGCGGTGTCGTGGTTCATCACTTTCACCAAACCGAAATCGCCGAGTTTCACCGTGCCATCGGTGGCGATAAAAATATTGTCCGGTTTTACATCGCGGTGAATCAACTGCGCTTTTTGCCAAGCGTAATTCAGCGCCTTGGCAACCTCCACGCCTAGAGCCAGCGCTTCGTTTGTCGGAAGACGGCCGGTGCGTTGAATTCGTTTGGCGAGCGATTCGCCGGCGACAAATTCCATCGCAATGTAATGCGTGCCTTCAAATTCACCGGTCCGAAAAACTTGGACGATACTGGGAGAATTACACTGAGCCGCGGCAATCGCTTCGCGTTTGAAACGACTGATGAGCGGTTGAACGCTGGCGAGTTCCGGACGAAGAGTTTTTAGAGCAACCAGCCGGTCCAACGCCGGCTCGCGCGCTTGATAAACCGTGCCCATGCCGCCTTCACCAAGCTTGGCGATGATCACGTAATCCGCGAACGATTGTCCATTTTGTAATTCAGGCATTCGAGTCCTCAACCAATGGAGCTGAGTGTAACAGTCACTCGCCGCAAATCAAGCGGATGTCCGATATTCCGCTACGGAACCGCCGGTGCTCGAATCGCCGAGGAGCCGAAAGTGGTCAGAATGATGTGATCCGGATCAGCGGGATCAAACGCCACACGTTGGATGTTGCCGAAAGGCAAATCACGGAACGGTTCCCATGTCTGACCGTCATCGCGGCTCAGATAAAGTCCACTCTCTTTGCCGCCACCTTCGCAACAGGTAAGATAAATCCAACCTTTATGCGCCGGGTGGAAATAGCCACCAAAATGTTCACTAGCTTTCGAGACCAGCAGATTCCAGTTTTTCCCGCCATCGAGGGTGCGATAAAGTCCACCTTTCTCACGGGAGGCGGCAACCAGAATTATCCGACTATCCTCGGTGTCGACGGAAAAATCCTTCACCCAAGTCCATGGTTGACCAGTGCTAATTTTTTGCCAAGTCTCCCCTTTATCGGTCGAGCGATACAAACCGACACCGGCTGTTGAACCCTTCGGCCGCTTACCAGTGGTAAGATTAAACAGCGTACCGTCTTTGTGGAGGACGAGCTTCAGACAGCGATACATACCGGATTCATCCAGCCCAGTATTTTTTAGCTGCCAAGTTCCACCACCATCATCGGACCGGTACACGCCACTTCCAAAAACCGACGCATAAAGCGTACGCTTCTCCTTGGGACTGTGTGGATCAACAACCACAGAAAGTGTCGCCCGTTCCACCGGAAGCGAAAGCTTCCGCCACGTGTTACCGTAATCGTCACTCACGCCAACACCACCGGTGCGATTGATGTTCACTTTGCCATAAATCGCATTCCCGTTTGGAATATCATGAACATTCGAGAATGCGCCCCACAGCCGACCCTTCACTTCCGGGTCAAACGCCAATGCGTACGTGGTGTTTTTCCACGGAATAATTTTTTGATCCCACTCCCACATGTGACCACCATCAAAACTGCGCGCGAATCCCATATCCGTGTAACAGAGGTAGCGCCGTTGCGAATCAAACGGATCAATGTAGTAGTTCCACGTCGAAGTCACCACCCAGCCGTTATTACGCCAGACACGATGGCCGTCAGCATCAGTCTTACCACCACCTTCGTGTGGAGATTTCCAAGTCGCGCCGCCATCCGTCGTTAAAAAATACCAACGCCCATGCGACATCGCGACGACATCGGGATTGGAGGCGCTAACTTCAAGATTGCGCGTCACGTCTTGATCACGATTACCGGAAACAACGGTCTGGTAGTCGAGCGCAACATTACACATCATCCCCGGCTTGTTAAATCGCGGATCGGAAAAGAAAGTCGCTCGCCAAGTCTCACCGGCATCATCCGAGCGATAGATGGTACAGTGGTTCGGTGGGAAATAGCTTGTTCCTCGACCGGAGACATAGACCCGTGTCGGCAGTTTGTCTGAAGCGGCCAAGTGCAAATATTGTGGCAGATCGCCATTCGCGAATTCACTCGTCCGTTTTGTTTCGCGATTGAGCCCAGCATTCATAATACATTGCCAAGTATCACCATTGTCTCGCGAACGATACAAGCCACCGGCAAGAACCCCATCTTTCAGCGTACAAGGAGTAGCGGCATAAAGAATCGTCGTCTTGCCATCCGAGGGACCGGCAAATCCAGTCAACTCACCGCCGGGAAGTCCGGTCGTCTTTGGTGCAAATGTCCGGCCATTGTTATCCGACCGAAAGACACCCTGGTCAGTACCAACAAAGTACCGGCGCGTTGCGCCGATTGGCTTGGTGCGGTCCGCCGCAATACGAATGACGCTTCCGACTGTTCCACCGCACAAACGCCAAGTTTTACTCGCGTCTTCCGAAACGAAAAGACTGCTGTCAGTCCCCACAAAAATCGTCTCCGGATGGTCCGGATCAACATAGATCCGTTTGACAGCTGCTCGTTTGCCAGATTCATTCCATGGTTGACTGTCTCCGGTGGAATGCCAAGTGATACCGCGGTCATGGGTCACGCGCAGTTCGCTCTGATGTAGCCAGTAAATCGTATTCGGGTCACGCGGATGAAATTCCGCCGGGCTGGTGCACTGCGAGCCAATCTCGTCGCGATGCAACATTCGCCATGCAACACCGGTGTTCGTGGTCAGAAAGGAACAACTCATATCACTCGACACGGTAAGCAACTGGGAATCATGCAGAGAAACGTTCGCCATGTAGATTGAACCACCGGCAGTCAAACCGACTGGTTCATACTGTCCACCCCAAGGATTCTCCGCTCCGTTTGCCAAGCCGACTACGTTGAAACAGAGTGCGAGACAAATATATTGTAGCCATAAAATTTTCATAAATTTATCGTGGCAATAAATGTTAAGCCCGTCAACGCGAATAGTTCTGTTAATTTTACCAGTGATGAATTATTTTTAATCTGAAACAACATGGATAATATAATATCATGTACCGTAAGAACCCTTCCAATAAGAAAAGAAACATGACTACGTCTCAAAAAAACATACGTCGAGCTGTTCTCTTAGTGGTTCTTAGTACAGCGATTGGCAGCACACCGAAGCCAGAGATCCAAACAAATAGTTCCACATTTATCCCGTACAATGAACGCTGGGACCGCCAACCAACGACAGACGTCCGCACACCTCACTTTGCCTTCGCTCATAACCTTAACCAAGGACCACTCAAGGTATTTGCAATCGCCAGCATCCTCCAAGGTCGCGACGTTTCGGAACTCATGCAACGCCTCGACACACAGATGAGCGTGGTCACGTGGGATCGACAGGGAGATGCTAACTCTTGGGGCCTCGGCGACTTTTATGGCATCCGTGGATACAAAGACGATAGCAAGTTGTTGCAAAAATATTTCGCTAATTCTATGGCGGGGCCAGAGAAGTTCGATGCCATGCTTTTGACTACACCGCAGGGCTGGAATGCTTTTCCACAAGAAGCAAGAGACAGAATCATTAGCCGAGTTAAAAATGATGGAACCGGTCTAATTTTAGTCATGCCATTTCCCGGCGGAAAACAGCCGGAGTGGACCGATGAGCTTCGCAAGGTTTGCGCACTAATAGATCTACAATCCGGTAACAAAAAAACTATTCAGGCCGATGGCATTACCAGTAAGAAATGGCGAACCGTTGGCCAACATCCTATTTTAGCTGGAATTCCACTTGAAGCCATGCCGGTAAAATCTCTGACTGTCATGCCGTGTAAACTGGCCGAAAAGGCTGAAGTTCTAATCGAAACGGAAGATGGTCATCCAGTCATGGCAGTGAAGCAAGTGGGTAAGGGGCGGGTAATCACGTTCGCGTTTTATTCTGATTGCCTGACTCCTCCAATGCGCGTGACGGATAGTGAACGAATCCAGATGTATCCGTATCGTTACTGGGAAGTCTGGTACGATCTCCTAGCCCGGTCAGTCTATTGGGCATCGGGCCGCTCATTCAAACGCGATGGCTCAGCAGTCCCTCTAGCAGCGCAAGGTGAAGATGCTGATCTAAATCTCAAAGTGCAGCAATGGAAAGATGCACAAGGTAAGGTGACCGATTGGCAAATGGACTTCACACCACCACCGGTACTAAAGCACGTGGTCATGCATGCGCCAGAGATGCTGGCTCTTGGTAAAGACATCGAAATCAGTTTTATGCTTCCACAAGAACTGTCAAAAGCAACTTGGCAACTGACGGCGGCAGAGCCATCCACCACCGGTGAAAGGACGATGGAAATTATTCCTTTAGATTTGACTGTTACTAACACGCCCTCAAACGACCAGACTTGTTCAGTAAAAATTCCCGGTGAGCGTTTCACAAAAACTGCCGCACATCTGCAGCTGACTGCCAGTCAAAACGGGAAAATCGTCGCGCACGACAGTACAACCGTTGTATTCACACCAACCCTAATCTGGGACGACTTTGAAATTCACTGTTGGGGCGGAAGTTGTGGACTTCCATTTCTCCGCGACATTGAAAGAAATTTAGAAAAACAACTCGGTGTCACCTGCCAGATGAGTTATGGCCCGGCGGATATGCGCGAGTCCCTCGTGAATGGCTTCCGGAACCAATTCTACGCGAATATCCGCGGACTTCATATTGACGTCGTTGACCTCAAGCGAGCTTACGCACAAAGCAAAGATCGCAGCCTGTTAATCCGCAAGCCGTCGTTTGCTGATCCCGAGGAGTTAGCCACACGCCACCAGCAAGTCCTTGAAAAATTCTCAGGAATCAACCAATTCAAACCGCTCTCCGGTATTATCGCGGACGAAACTTCGTTGACGAGTTATACCCAAGCCTTCGATTTTGATTTTCATCCCGCCAATATTGCTGCCTTTCGTAAAAAGCTAGAAGCGCGCTTCAAAAATATTGCAGCCTTAAACCAAGCCTTGAAGACTTCTGCCACCTCATTTGCCGATATTCAACCACCCACGACAGACGAGGCAAAATCCTCCGGTAACTGGGGACTTTGGAACGAATGGCGAGCACACAACGACGAGATGTGGACAGAAACTCTTATGAGCTATGCAGCTTGGTTTGACGAGGTCTGCCATGGAATTCGGATGAGCGTTTCAGGCACTCAAGTTTCCACGCCGTTTAACGGTATCGATTGGGCAAAGTTGACGAAAGCTTTCCACTCCATTGTTGGCTATCGCGGACGCTATCAAGATTTGGAGCGATTGAGTTTCGCCGCCACCGGCGACTTCAAACCCATGTCGTGGGTGGGCTACACCAACAAGGGCTTAGCCGCCCATTATCAAATGTGGGAAAACTTGTTTGGCGGGAACGTTGGTTGCGGCGTGTTTTGGTGGTTATCCATGCGCAACCCTGACCTCACTTGGAGCCAATCAGCACTGGGGTATAAACCGATCTTCGACATCTTTAAACACGGTATCAGCCGGCAATTCCAGCTCGCGAAACGAGATTTCTCTCCGGTGGCAGTTCTCTGGAGTGCGAATAGCCAACGCGCCGCACATGCGTTTGGCAAAAGTGCCGCCTTTGTTGCTGCGGAATCTGAGGTGATGGAATCGCTCTATAAAGCCGGCTTTGATCCGTATTTTATTTCCGAAGAACAAATCATCGCCGGCGACCTCAAATCAAAAAAGACCGCTGCTCTTTTTCTGCCGCTGACAATTTCGCTAGGAATGGGCACGCAACCTGCCGGTATGAAGGTCTGGCCAAAAATCAATGAATTCCTCAATCAAAACGGCGTCGTTGTTGTGACCTCCATGCCGGAACGTGATGAGTTTCTTCAACCACTGACACCACCGGCAGAATTATCTGACAAAGCAATAAAATTAGCATCTATCAAAAATGACTTACAAGCCGAACTTGCCAAACGCGGTGTCAAACCTCTTGTGACAATGAAGTCGCAGGACGCAACACCGTTGGAAACGCTCAAAACCTACGTCTACGAGTTACATACCGGCGATAAAAATCGCGGGTACATCGTCTCCTTTCTCCTCCCACCACCGGACATGAAGCAAACCATCGGCCCCGATGGTGTTGCAAAACTGACAGTCTCCGCTACGGTTGGAAAATCCATCATTCAAGGGCTCGCCGACTGCTCCGCTCTCAAATATGCCGCCGCCTACGAACAGAGCACCGGCCAACGTCTAACCGGTGCCACCCTTCCAGTGACACTCACCGCCGCTGAGGGAAAACTAATTACTCTTTTACCCTATGTCGTTAAAAGCGTAACTGCAGAAGTCAAAGAAGCGAATCGAAATCTCTTAGTGAGTTGGCGGATTAATCGCGAAGCTGGCACCGGCGGAGAAACTGAGCCTTTTCTCTCGCATGTCATCCGCGTCGATGTCATCAACGCGAAAACTGGTATCGCAAATCCTGATCTTGGACGGAACATCACCTCCGGCAGCAATGGCCAAGGCGAAGTTAAAATCCCTCTCTCGCTACCGGAAGCCGAAAGTAAATGGAATATCGTAGTGACAGATATCTTGACCGGCAAGCAGGTCAAAATTTAGCGCCACTATTTTTACGCAAACCAACCGGCCGGTAACCAGTCGCGCGTAGCCGTGAGTAAATCTTCTAGCAATGGCGCGATGTCGTAACAGTCACGAACGTGCGGATCTAAAAAGAGCGCCTGCCGTGCGGCATCACGGTCACAATTCAACGCCGCTTGAATTGATAGATGATGAATCGTGCTCCAATCATTGACTAAGGCATGCGCCACCGGCGGCAGCGTAATACTAGGACCGGTAATCGTCTTGCCATCCAATCTCACGAGTGCTTCCACGCAGGCATCTTCCGGTAAACCGCGAATCAATAGACCGCGATTGAGAACGTTCAACACGCGAGTATACGGCGTGCCAGTAAAGTAGGCATATAAAATCTCATGCGCATGCTCCGTCGTTTGTAAATCCAAATCACCGGCGGGCTCGTCATAGGTCCATCGCCGAATGATTTCCGGACATGCTCGCCGAGTGAATTTAGCACGTCCCGGAATTACACGACGTAGATGGCTCTTTAAATGCGCCTGCTCAATTCTCCGGTCGGTATAGAAAAAACGGTAGAACTCAGCCAGATGGTCGGCACCACAACTCGGCCAGACGCCCAAAATTTTATAGAGGTCTTGTTGTAAGGTTGTGTCTTCTTCGGTCACCTCCACTAGTCGATCTTCCAACTTCGCACCACTGCGTTGAACTTCGCTCAGAATATCACGCGTTCGATCCACGCCGTTTACGCGAAGACCGGAGATAAAGCTTTGATGATTAACACCACCGACATCTAGCGCAATCTCTGACGGCGATACATTAAAAACTCGCCCAAAGAAATTATAAAGTTCATCCGCTGAATGGCACAAACCAAAACACGGAATATGCGTCGCGCGCGCCATTGCACCGGTCAGCGCCGACATCGGATTCGTAAAGTTTAGCAAAATGGCATTCGGACAGAATCGCTCCATGTCGCGAACAAGCCCGACAACCACTGGAATCGTGCGTAGGTTGCGCGCCAATGCTGTCGGCCCCATTGTGTCGCCGACGCCGACTGGAATTCGATAGTTGGCGCAAACTTCAAAGCTCCGTTGGTCACTTTCCTGCCCACCAACGGTAATCGCCAAGAGGACGGCGTCCGCATCCTTCAAAGCTTCTGCACGATTCAGAGTTCGGGAGACAGTGACATTGGACTGTCGTTGTCGTGCGATTTTCTCCAACAAATCGGCCACGATGTTCATCGGCACTTCATCAATGTCGTGCACCACAAGATGAACATTGTTGAATCCGCCAACAATCAACATATCGCGCAGAACTTTGTGAACAAATAGATAGGAAGCCCCGACGAAAACAATCCGCTTATGACCGACATCAGTTATTTTTTTTGAAGTAATATTCATTTGGCAATCTTCCTTCCGGATTATAAAATCCGATTCTCTTGTTATTTTAAACTCAAGCTGGAAGCGGCACTTCCCAGAGGCTACCCGCACCGGAATCTGTTTCCGCTAAGAACAGCCGCCCTTCCACATAGGCTGCGCCATGGAAGTAGACTTTATCATATCGGTTCGTAATCGGCCCAAAGTGTTCCATGCGATTCAGGTGGCAATCATAGCGCCCAACTCCCATCACCGGGAAACCGGCAGAGAAAACAATACGCCCCTGCTCGTCTTCGATCATGCTCGTAACTCGGCCACCTTCTCCCACAAGACCCAAATCACGCAGACTTAGCTTACGGGGATCAAACTCATAAAGATGCCCATTGCCTGCCATTCCCACAAAAACTCGTCCACTCGAATGCACGAGCCATTGATCGACACCGCGATTCCCTTGCACGCGAGGACCCGGATCGTCCAGCAATACATTCGGCAAGCGCTCCACAAAACCTTTCGCAGGATCATACCGCAACACTCGCAATTTATCGCCACGGTCCATGTCAATCCAGGCACCATAAACAACCCCATCCTGCGCAACCACGAGGTTATGGAAGGCGAACATCGAAATCCGCCCATGATCTTCCACTGTGCCGCGAGCTAGATCCGCCACAAAGAAATGTGCGTCACCCAACGTGTGACCGTAAGCCCGTCGCCGCGCGGAATCAACCGTCATCGATTGCACATATGTCGTAAACGGAACCCGCCCCACCATTTCCACGCCGCCGGTTTCGGGGTCGAACAAAACAATCTTCCCTCCCTTCATACAGCGGAGGTCAAACGTAGCTAGGCTGCGCAATCCAACTCGCCCCATCTGTACGGGCGGGAATCCGCTAATCTTCCTTCGTTCCTGCAAATGTGAGAGATCTTCAGAGATGTCGGAGGCTCCAAATTCGAAAGGAATACCGTCCCAAGTGTAAAGAATTCCCTCACCGATTACCAATCGCCCATCATCCAGCATTCCTAAAGCATTATGGATTTTACTGAGAACAACCTGCGGGCGTTCCTGTTCTACCCACGGGAAAATATCCACCGGTGTCTCAAATTTGCGTGTTGCCAAATCAAATGGCACTAAGCAATAGCGACCGGCCGTGAGGCCACACCAAATCTTCCCTTTGCGATGAACTACACTGGTAATCGCAATCGCCTGCGAATCTGAACCGTGAATATGCTCAATTCCCTTAAGTGCCATTTCTTCTATCCTCTCTATTCCATAAATTTCATGCGACCATAAAGTCGCAAAGTTTCACTATCGTACTGCGGTGCGAATGTGTAAGCCGTGCCACGCCGGATGAATGGATTTGAGGTCACATTCAGGCCCCAAGTTTGTCCAGCCTTCGGCGTCTTACCGAACAATTGAAATGGCAACCAAACGGTCACCTCCCACCAATCCTTACCGGTCTTAAACTCCCGCCGCACATTTTTCAAATTAGCTCCATTTCCAATTGTCACCGCTGAACCGCGTGGATAGACTGTCACTCGGCTAGCCTGCTTGCCCTTCCCTTCGGCATCAATGTGAATTTGCGTTACGAAGCTATCGCTACCGCTACCGGCAAACTCATCCCAGTGTTTTAACCGTTCTTCAAGATTCACATGATCTTCGCGTATCGAAACCACCAGCGCGTTAGTTGTCCGCGAGACGCGGAATGATAATCCGGCCGATTTCAACCAATCCACCGGTCGAAAGAATCCAAGGAAATCATCACTAAAATGTTCACCATCTCGGAAACAATGGTCATGCATCAACGACTGCGTCGTTCCCGGCACGAATCCGCAAGTCAACCGCGGGGCTGTCATATGCCGCTGTTCATGCTCCAAAAAGTTAACCCACGCCTGCACACGTTCCGCCCAAACTTTTTTACCGGGCGCAGTCAACTTCGCTAAAGATTTATGCGCCGCCTTCAACGCAAGTGCTAACTGCCGTCGCGCCGGCGCCAGCGTTACCGGCGTGCGGAGGCGCCGGGGACGAATTTCACGTCGGATTTCATTATAAAGCCGGTGCGATTCGATGTAATCGCCAAATGCAGCGAACGGGATTCCGGGTTGCTGTAGAAAATCCGCCAGTTCACGAACCGGCGCAACTTCGCGTTGTTCGGGATTCAAACTAATCATTACCACGCGAATAAATAATTTACGTGCAACCTCGTTGCGCTGCAAAAGCGGTGCCAGCTCCTGCAAATGCGCCAGTCCACCGGCGGCGAGCTTCCGGAGGCGTTGCGGTGTCCGGGCAAAGTACATGGCAAAAAGCTCACGACCAGCTAGAATTTCGTACCGGAAATAATCTGCCGCCATGGCGTTGTAATCGAGGTATCGACGAAAGATTGCGGCGTGTTTGCGGCCAACTAATTTTTCGTACTTCTTGGCAGCGCTATCGGCCAATCGCGCATACCGGTCAAGCGCTCCGGCAATCCGCCGGGGCGACCAGTTTGCCGCCGGACGTTCGGGATTCGCTTCGTCAATAATGTATTGAAATTCGTTCTCCGGACAAACGTCCGCCGGTAGCCGCTTATTAATCCACGGCATATTCGCAAATGGCTGCCACGGTAAGCGGGAGGATTGTCCATTCAATCCATTCGCCGGCCAGAGGTAAAATGGCTCCTGAATATGCGAATACCAACCGGGATTGACCACTCCATCCGGTGCTGAACCGTAGCAGAACTGACGGAACGCCAGCAACACGAGTTGGCTCGACGCTTCAATCGCCGTCAATAGTTCTTTCCCGGCAGCTAGCGGCACATCGTTACGTTTCGCTAGTGCGGCAGCGCGTGCCGGTTGTGGCCGTGATCGACCCGCAAAAAAATCCGCCGCCGCCAGCAAGTGTAGATAATTTAACCGCGCCAAGGCGCATTCCACCTCGTCAAACACGCCCGGTACAGTCACAAGTATCGCGGCGAATTCAGTAATGGAATGAAAACTGATTCCGTCGACTCCCTTGCGCGTCGCATCGGCTAGCAATTCCTGCACGAAGTCATAATCAGCCCAAAGCTGCTGACACAGATTTGTGCCGCAGTTATGACACGGCCCAACCTCATAGATAAATGGCACGTGCGGCAACAACCGTTTCCAGTCGCGCACCCGACTATCCACCACCGGTAGATAGTAGGTATCGTTCGTGTCGGATCCTTTGTGGCAGAGAATGGATTGCCCCCGGTAGGATTTGACAACCCGGCAAAATTCCTCCGGTTGGTTGATTCCCCAAACGCGCCATACCGCCACCGGTTTGCGTTTCATGCGATTCCACTCACACACCACCGTATTCTCAATGTGGCGAAAGTCCTGCGAACTCTCGAAATTAAAATACAATCCATCCAAGTCAGGCAATTGCGCGAAAGTCTCGCGATAAACCCAGCGCATATAGCGGTCAATTTCCGGGTGTGCGAGATTGGCAGTCCGGTCGCCGGCGGTGGCTCCGAGCTTGAGATGTGCACTAAATGTTTTTGGAATATGCGAAACATAATGCTGCATAAAAGTTCGCAATCCGTAACGGTGGGCAATCGCTAACCCTCGTTTCAGAACTTCGCGCGTAGCTCGACAGTCGGCCGCTTTCCGAGAAGCTGCTTCCGGAAAATTAGTATAATCGAGAATAAATTCGAATGGATGATACGTACTAGGATAAAGCACCAGCCCATTAAAACCGTGATCCACCACATGCTGGCACAATGTCTCCCACACCGCATCGGTATATTTGCCCACGTATCGCGGTGACGCGGGATCAAGCTTCATCTCGTGTTTATAATTCCGGACACTGAATTTCATTTTTTCCTTTGAGTCGCTGGATTTCAAAACTGACTTCGTAACGCCCACAAACCGAGTGCCGGATTGCTGATGTAGAAAACGTCACCGTTGAAGCCGTCTTTGAGACCAGCAACGGGATAATCCTTGAGATTACCGACTTCAAAACCCACGGAGCGAATCGCGTCCGCGGTCAGACCGGATCCGGGACAATACTTAATCCGGAACCGCCCCTCGCTCGAACCATGAATGAGATGCGCCGCCGCGCTGAGATTATTCGCTAGCTCCGGATTCGCCCTCACCGCCGCCAACGTCGCCGGCGTGCCCCGGTAACCATACTTGCGAATGAGCCGGTCAATCTCATGGTCTTCGCCAAACTCTGTGAGTCCCGGTGCAAGAATAATTAACTCACCACCGTCGGCCATCGCCATGCGGGTCCGGTAAATCGCTTTGTTGCCAAGCCAAGTACTCTTGAACTCGTGCGGGTCGAGATACACCAACACTTTCTTCAATGGCGCGTCGAGTAAATCAAGATTCACCTGCTGCGAAAGTTTCGCACCGGTCGTGAAAGTCGCATCGTCATCGCCAATATACAACCCGCGCATCGCCATACCGGTGTTCGTCTTTTGCATCACGGTCAGCACATAAACAATCGGCAGGTCACGCAAGAAAGTTTGAATCCCGTAGTTAAACAACTTTCGCACCGGTGTCTCTATCCGCCCCATCATCCGCTCCATGCCGAATGCCGCACCGAGAAAATGCGATTTGTTAATTGAATCCGGTCCACCGGCACCGGTCATGATATTCTTGGTGTAATTCGCAATTCCAACAACTTCATGTGGCACAAGCTGGCCAACGGAAAGAATCAAATCATAGCCGGCAAAAAGCTGATTACTCACCTCGACGCGCACATCGTAATCTACACGGCCTTCTGACCATTCCTTAATCAACTTACCGGGAACCGTGCCGACATGCCGGATGTTGTTCCGCCAATCGTGAACAAGAAACCGGTCGAGCGGAATCGTATCGCCAAACATCATCCGCAACTGCGCCGGCGTCATCGGCGAATGCGTGCCAAGAGTCGGCAAAACGTCAACTTGCGTCGTCGGCGCCAGCATCTCGTATAAAATCGCCGTCAACGGACCGGCATCGGAATTCAACCGCGTATGGTCCGGCGGCAAAATTAAAACTTTCCGCAACGGACGATCGATTGCTTTCAGTAATTGCGCTAACGCCGCGCGCTTATCACCGGTGGAGATGGTATCGTTAACGCTGCCGCGTTGAAAATATGTTGCCACGTTATTTTAGACTACCGTTGAACGCGAGCGTTGCCTTTCCAAATACTCCAAATCTGATCTTCGTCCGCCGGCAGCGCATAATCAGTCAACATCGTCGTTGCCAACGCGCCGCTCGCCCAGCCAAATTGAATCCACTTCTCCGGTTCCCAGCCTTTGAGAATCGCGTAGAGCATGCCACCGACAAAACCATCGCCGCCGCCAATCCGGTCGAGCACCGTGATGTCGCGCGGTTCCACGACAAACCACTCATCGCCTGCCGCCATAATCGCCCCCCAGAGATGATGATTCGTGTCCACAACTTCGCGAAGCGTCGTCGCATACGTCGAAGCATTCGGATACGCCTTCTTCACACGCTGAATCATTTCCTTGAAACCATCAATTTCCGACTTCAATCCCTTCCCGCCGGCCTCCGGACCTTTCACGCCGAGACACAATTGGAAATCTTCCTCGTTCCCGACCAACACATCCGCCACGCTCGCAATTTCCGCAAAGATGGCCGCCAGTTCTTTCTCGCGCCCTTTCCAAAACGTCGCCCGGTAATTCAAATCAAACGTAATCTTAGTGCCGTGCTTCTTCGCCGCCCGCGCCAGTTCGAGACAGAACTGCCCCGTCTCCGGTGACAACGCGCCAATCAATCCCGACAAGTGAACAATCTGCACCCCTTCTTTGCCAAAGATTCGGTCGAGATCAAAATCTTTCACGTTCAACGTCCGCCCGACTTCACCGGCCCGGTCATTCCAAACGCGCGGCCCACGCGAACCGTAACCGCTGTCGGCAATATTGAATTGGTGACGGTAACCCCACGGCCCACCCTGCGCCACCTCGACGCCTTCGTAATCCATCCGGCGACTCCGGAGGTTATCTTTAATCAACTGCGCAATCGGACTCCCTTTGACAAACGTCGTCAAAATCTTCACCGGCAATCCCAGATACGACGCCACGCTCGCCACATTCGTTTCCGCGCTGGTCGCCTGCATGACAAACGTGCCACCGACATTCACCGGTTGACCCGCCGGTGGCGTAATCCGAATCCCCATACTCGTCGGTACAACGAGCGCATACTTACAATTTTTCTTCAGTTCAATTTTCATGTGATGATTCGTCTTTCATTTTTTCTTCTATCAGTTCCCATTTATTCAGATATTGGGAAATCTCCCATCCGCTGAATGATGTATGCGGAGGGAGATGAACCGTACGCACCTTGCTGTCATTGTGCTTCTGTCCCTTGGCTCCCGGTGTTTTCATCCATAGCTCGTGTGCCCTTGAAACATTGGCTGCCATGTCTGCCGACGGAATAATGTAGTACTCGAAGGGATGGCTTGATTCAGGAGACGGAATCCCGGCTAAAACCCAGAAAAAGGATGGACCAAAATTGCGCTGTGCTTTCATCCCCACACTACACGTCTTGTTTCCGGGTAAGAAAGTCTTGACCTGAATATGAACGAAGCGAGTACCAGCTTTGTTGCTGCACAGAATATCGACGTTGGGAGTGTTGCCGAGTGTGACAACTGCGGAATATCCTCTACGGCACAACTCACCAGCTACAAAAAACTGACTCGCGTTACCCCGGAATGTCTTATCATGTTCCATCTCTGTCTCTGTTCTTACACCGTGTAACTTCGCGCCGTGGTTGTGCCGCCGCGGCCGGTCCAATTCGTGTGGAAGACTTCGCCGCGCGGTTTGTCCACGCGTTCGTAGGTGTGAGCACCGAAATAGTCACGTTGCGCTTGTAAGAGATTCGCCGGCAACCGTTCGCTCCGGTACCCATCGAAATATGTTAGCGCACTGCTAAGACACGGCACCGGAATGCCGAGCTTCGTCGCCTGAATAATCACGCGACGCCACGCGGCTTGCCGTTTGACGACAGCTTTCTTGAAGAATTTATCGAGCAACAGATTCACCAATTCCGGATTGCGCTTAAACGCCTTCTTGATATCGCCGAGGAACGCCGACCGAATGATGCAACCGCCACGCCACATCAGCGCGATACCGCCGTTATTCAGCTTCCACTTGTAAGTTTTCGCCGCGGCGCGCATGAGCTGGTAGCCTTGCGCATAGCTGACAATCTTCGAGGCAAATAACGCTTGCCGGAGGTCATTCACAAATTTCGCCTTGTCGCCTTTGAACGGCTTCGCCTTCGACGTCAGTTCTTTACTAGCTTCAACCCGCTCGTCTTTCATCGCCGAGAGGCAACGCGCAAACACCGCCTCGCCGATAAGTGTCAACGGCATCCCATCGTCGAGCGCCGCAACCACCGTCCACTTACCGGTACCCTTCTGGCCGGCTTTATCGAGAATCAAATCCACAACTTCTCTGCCGTCATCATCCTTGTAACCCAGAATGTCACGAGTGATTTCGATGAGATAACTGTCGAGTTCACCTTGATTCCATTCGGTGAAAATCTTGTGCATCTCAGGATTCGTCAATCCGAGACCGCGCTTCATCAAGTCGTACACCTCGCAAATCAACTGCATATCGCCGTACTCAATTCCGTTGTGCACCATCTTCACAAAGTGACCGGCACCATTTTCGCCAACCCAATCGCAACACGGATCGCCGTCTGTCGTTTGTGCGCAAATTTTTTGAAAAATCGGTTTGACGTGTGGCCAAGCGGCTGGACTTCCGCCGGGCATGATGGACGGACCTTTCAGCGCACCTTCTTCACCACCGCTGACACCGGTGCCGATGTAAAGCAAACCTTTGCTCTCGACATAACCGGTGCGCCGAATCGTGTCGGTGAACAAGCTGTTGCCGCCATCAATCAAAATATCGCCGGGTTCGCAGACCGGAATCAACTGATCAATCAACTCGTCCACCGCCTTACCGGCTTTGACGAGCATCACAATTTTGCGCGGCTTCTCCAGTTTATCCGCCAACTCCTTCACGCTCCGGCAGCCGATGATGTTCTTGCCTTTGGCGCGCCCGGCGACAAACTCATCCACCTTCGCCGTCGTGCGATTGAACGCCGCCACTGTAAAGCCTTTGCTCTCCATGTTGAGTACAAGATTCTCACCCATTACCGCGAGTCCGATTAATCCGATATCTGCCTTCGATTTCATTTCATTTCCTTTTTAAATTAGATTTCCCTGCCAAAGTTTCTATGGAATCCCCATCCAAAACGCAATGCTGAATTCCCACTCACCACGCTAGCCGTAAATGTTCCTGCACCATTGACCGGAGCGCCTTATCTCGTTCCGTCGCCGCCGCCAGCGCCTGCTCAAACGCCACCACCGCCTCACCCGCTTTGCCTTGTTTCAACAGCACGCATCCCAATGTGTCGAGGTAATACGCCCGGCGCTCCGGCTGCAATTTCAGTGCTTGCCGACACAACTCCGCCGCTTCGTCGAGATTCGCCCCGGTCTCCGAGTAAGCCCACGCCAAATTGTTCCGCGCATCGGCATTCGTCGTCTCAACCTGAATCGCCCTCCGGAACGCCACAATTGCTTCCGTAAAAAGCTTTTGTTTCGCCAACGCATTTCCAAGATTCATCTGAAAATAAGAATTCGCCGGCACCAACTCTGTCGCACGCCGGTAATTCCCCGCTGCCGCCGGTATGTTACCGGTGTGTTCTAGAAAAACGCCGAGGTCATTGCACTCATCACCGGTCAACTTCCAAGTCGCCTTGTCGGGCGGACACACCAACAATGTCCACCGGTCTGCCCGGTCCCAAACGCGCCAGAATTGCTCCTGCGACATGACCAATCCGGCACGTTGGTCGGAGTGAACCAGCACCGTCCCGGCAAACTCGTCAAAACCGAGCACCACAAAAAAATGCAGTTTGCTCCCAAATTTCCCCAACACAATCACCGGCACACCGGCGGCAAGTTTTTGCCGGATGTCAGTCGTCGTTCCCCGGTACTGCCGAGTCCAGAGATTGAATTTCTTCGCGTAATTCGCAAGGTCAGCAGTCAACGTTCCGTGAATATCCGGTAGGTAAATTGCGTTCGCGATGTCATCTTGCGAAACTGACTGACCATAAAAACCGGCCAACATTGCCAATGCCGCCGGACCACAATAACCCGGTTTTTGAACGACAAACGGAACATCCAGCGGCTGACCAGCGTGCGCCGGCATGGCTAACAATAGGAGGAGAATCGCACTGCGCATCAGCCGCCGATGCGGAAGACAATATCGCGAATCGCACTCTTGCCGAGGCGCTCACGAATTTTTTGAAGTAAGAGCGATTTGTGGTGTCGCGAAATTTCTTGCAGCCAAACCGGATGATCCACCGCCACGACGAGCAATCCATTTTTGAAACTGACCGGCTGCGCGTGCCGGGAAATATCAGTGCCGACAATCGCCGGCCATTGATAAAAAATTTGCGATTGCAGCAATCGCTGTTCTAGCCCGAGCCGCTTCATGATGCCGGGCACGAGTTGTTGCAATGCCGGCGCCGGCCGCGCCGGTGCTTCAAACTTGGCAAACGGTTGCCATTCGCGCAGCACTTGGGCTCGCAACGCCGGCGTCATTGCGCGTCGCCGTCGTTACCAATCGCTTCGACCGGACAGCCTTCCATCGCTTCTTTGCATTTGGTTTGCTCTTCCGGCGCAACCGGTTGCTTGAAGACGAAACTGTAACCGCCATCTTCGTTGCGGGTGAAATTATCCGGCGCAGTTTCGCGGCAGAGATCGCAGTCAATGCACTGGTCGTCCACGTAAAATTTACCGGTAACGTTATCGGAATATTTATTAGGAAATGATGCCATACAGTTCAGTAACATAGCATCCGCCACCGGCGGTGCAATTCAAAATCCGGTCACGCCACTTGAAATCGCAACCGCGCGCCAATCCGCCCGGCGTCACGCAACGGCGTCGCGCCTTGGAGATGTTTGATTCGGCAATTGCGATGCAACGCCAGCGCGACCACTTCATCCACAATGTCGGCGCACGGTTCAGTCGGTTGGTGACAATGCGGACATTCTGCCGGTAACAACGACGGATAATGACAACCAAAACAAGCCTGCCCCGGCTTCTCGAAACCTTCTTCGACCACCAACATCTGCGCCTCGCCGCGGTCGAGCGCCGCCAGCACCGCCGTCAAACCAGTCACCGCACCGTGCCCATCTTTTTCTACCAATTCGGTGGCAATCTGGAGTTCGTGGTCGCGTTCAAAACGTTGCTCAATCGCTCCGGCCTGTTGCGAAACCTCCGGGAGCGTAATCTTCGCCGGATCCGCATGGAAATCGCCCACCACTCGTTTCGCGAGATCCGGATGCAAATGCTTTTGAAATTCGTGCACTGCCTCGCGTTGGCCGGCCAAAATCAACCGGTCAAAATGATCTTTCTTAAACAATTTGAACGTCGCATCCGCGAGATGCTGGTAGTGATGCTCGACGACTTGCGTGAAATGCCGTTCCATGTTTCGCTCATCGCGCCCCCCTTGACCGGCCTCCCGAACCCGACGCGGCAACTCATCCGTCACGTCGCCGCGCTCCACAATCTCGCCGAGATACGTCTCAAAAATCCGTCCATGCGCTCGGTCCACTATCACGATGCAATACCGGTGATACTCAGCCAGAATCGCGTTCAACGGTTGCAAATGCGGCGCATGATCGGCAACGAGAATATTTCGTCCAAGTCGCGGCAAACTGAAAGTCTGCCAGAACTTTTCGCCGACACAGGAGAAAACCGCCATCGCTTTGCACCGGTTCGTCGCCAGTTCCGGTAAGACCCGCGCTTCAATTTCAGCAAAGTCGCAGCGCAACGATTCGCGTTGCTGGTGGGTGCCGGCCTTTTTGTCGAGTTGTTGCTGCGCCGATTGCAGCAAATCTTTAATGCGAATCTTGTGGGCCGCCGCCGGCAAATCACGCCGATCGAGATTCAGATAACAACTGGTAACGAGAAAAGTGCCATTCTGAAATGCCTGTAACTGCTCAATTTGCTGCCGGGTAATCATTTGCAATCCTCCTTGCGGGTTGACGAGAAGCAATCATTCGCTGACCAAATATGCGCTTTACCGGCAAAAATGCAATTCAACGTTTTGTCAACGAAGGGCCGCCGCAATCAACTCAATCGTCCGGTCAGTCGCGCCAACATTGCGCGCGATAACCAACTTCGCGGCACCGGCAACTTTGACGCGGAGTTTTTTGTCATGGAGCAAATCACGGAGTGCGTGGACGAATTCAGACCGGTCCGCAACCTGCACACCGGCACCCGCCGCGACAAACTCGGCGGCAATCGCTTTGAAGTTTTGCATATTCGGCCCGAACACCACCGGATGTCCACTGGCAGCCGCCTCGACAATATTCTGACCACCCTCGCCCACTAAACTTTTGCCGACAAAAATCACGGTGGCCACCTCGTAAAACCATTTCAGCTCACCGGTGGTATTCACCAGCAAACAATCCGGATTCGTCACCGGCTCGCCACTTTTGCGGAGCGCGAGTTTGATATTCTGCCGCTTGGCTAGCTCGACAATCTCCGGTGTTCGCTCCACATGCCGGGGCACGAGCACGAGAAATAAATCCGGCACCTTCTGCCGCAACTCCGTCAACGCTGCAAAAATAATTTCTTCCTCGCCCGGCCAAGTGCTACCGGCGACAAAAATCGGCCGCGTGCCGGTCACACCTAAATCGTTGAGCACTTGCCGGACATTGACCGGTGCCGCACCGGTGCTGGAAAGCGAGGCATCGTATTTCAGATTACCGGTCATTTCTACCTGTGGCGCACCAAACCGCCGGAAGTTCTCGGCGTCTTCTTGGCTCTGCGCGCCGACCAATGTGATTTTGTCGAAGATGTGACGGAACAACCATTGTCCGTACCGCTGCCGGCGAGCGGAACGCGGCGACATCCGGGCGTTCACCATGAAAATCGGAACATTACGCCGCGCGCCTTCCCAAATATGATTCGGCCAAACTTCGGATTCCATCAACACGATGCAATCTGGTTGAATCAGATTGTAAGCGTGCCGGACCGACCACGGAAAATCTTGCGGGAAGTAAAGTAATACGACATCCGCCGGTAAGCGTTCACGACCAAAAGCATAACCGGTGGAAGTGGTGGTGGTGACAATGAGTTGATTATTGGGGAAACGTTTCCGGAGCGCCGCGACTAATAGGAGCGCCAGATTCATTTCGCCAACGCTAACGGCTTGAATCCAAATCCGCAGCGCAGTTTTGCCGTCGAGTTTCTGGCGAAGCTCCGGAGCGTACCAGCCAAATCGCTGGAAAAAATTCTCCCGGTATTTCCCGCGTTTCCACATTTTGTAGACGAACGCCGGGCTGAGTAAAAGAAATCCCAGCGAATACAAAACGGTGTAAATCACCTGCAGCATGGAACTAACATACCGGAATCCACCGGTGATGTCAGGGAAGATTTACTTCCACAAGTTTGCGCCGACTGGCGTGACCGTGAACAATCGTCACCGCCCGCGGTTTGACTTTGAAATGTTCAGCGAGCGCCGCGATGACGGCATCGTTAGCCTTGCCATCTTCAGCGGGTTCGCGAACTTTGACAACCAGCGTGCCATCCACCGCCGGTGCAATGCCGATTTTCTTTGCGTGAGGAACGACTTTCACCGGAAATCGCATCGCGACTCAGACGTAGTAGTGGTAGTTGACGTCAGGGAAGATGTTGTCGCGCCACTCGACACTCGCCAGCCACGGTTCGTCAATCTTACCGGCTTTAATCTGGTCGTAAATCCGGTTGAAACGCAAAAGATGATCTTTTGTGCGTTTGACGGCGTACTGGACGGTGGTGGCAGTTTTCATGATGAACGCCCAATCACTGGATTGCGCCAACAATAACTCGCGTGCCGCCTGTTTGAGTGCACGCTCGGTCAGGCTGTCGGAATTCGAGTGTTGCCGGGCTAACTCAATCATCCGGTCGGCGGCGACGTGCAGGTGTTGATAAATCCATGCGTTGGAATTTTCGAGCCAAACTTCCCAGTGACCTTTGTGTCCCCAACTTGATGCCGCCGGTTGCGCGACCTGTTGTGTCGGATGATTGCGCAGATATTCGGTCGGCGTGGTGAGCTTGAAAGTCTGTTGGTCAAACGCCGTTTTGCGCATGAAGAAATTCAGAAATTCTGGACCCTCAAACCACCAATGACCATAAAGCTCGGCGTCGTACGGCGCAAGAACCAGCGGCGCGCGTTGTAAGACGCCGTGGAGATGCTCAATCTGTTTGATGCGGTTGTGCATGAAGTTACCGGCGTGACTGGCGGCTTTCTCCATCGCCCAATTGCGGACGTAATACTCTTTATACTGACTCTTGCCGGTGATGCGATGGTATTTGATACCGGTGAAAGTCCGGATGCCATCGGGATGAATGTGCGGTTTGATGTAATCGAAATCCAAATCAAAACCAATGTCCCGGTAAAAGTCCCGGTAGTCCACGTCGCCGGGATAACCTTCCTCCGCGCTCCAGACTTGTTTCGAAGATTCAACATCGCGTCCGAATGCAGCCACGCCATTCGGCGCAAAAATCGGCGCGTACACTCCGTATCGTGGGCGCGGATGGGAAAACATGACGCCATGCGTATCGGTGATAAACCACCGGATGCCGGCTTCCGCGAGAAAGTTTTCGATACCAGGAGCATACGCGCATTCTGGCAACCAAATCCCTTTCGGGTCACGTCCAAAACATTGCCGGTAATGGTCACGCGCTGTGAGGATTTGGGCGCGGACACATTGCGGATGCTCCATCAACGGCAAAAAACCGTGCGTCGCGCCGCAAGTGATGATTTCGAGTTTTCCGAGTTCTTGAAACTTACGAAATGCGCCGACGAGATTGCGACCATAGCCGTCACAAAATGTGGCACGTGCCTCGTGAAATCGATTGTGGTAAAACCACGCAAGATCGTGAAACGGCTTATCCCATTTCGTGCGTTCGATTTCTTTTTCGGTCAGCGCAATCAGTCGTGTGAGATGCCGGACATAACGCTCTTGCAACAACGGGTCTAGCAACATCGAGCAGAGCGGCGGCGTCATCGACATCGTGAGACGAAAATCCACGTTGTCGCGAACGAGACCTTCCATCACCTTGATGAGCGGAATGTAAGTCTCGGTGATTGCCTCGTAGAGCCAATCTTCTTCGAGAAAATCCTCGTACTCGGGATGGCGCACAAACGGCAAGTGCGCGTGCAAAACTAGCGCGACGTATCCCTTCGGTTCCATCATTGAGTTACCGGCGGTTGAAGGTGTGCCGGTTGACTGACTTTACCAATGTTGTCATGCGTCTCTGTTTTGCGTTCAAATTGCAATTCGACAGAGCGAGTTTCGCCATTCTTACCGGAGGCGGCCACGACCGGCAACCGGTACTTGCCGTCCGGAAACGTCCAGTGAAACGAGAACGTACCATCGGTGCGCAATGCGATTGGCTTACCGTCCACCGTTACCTTCGCATCCGGTTCGGTCGCGCCGTAGATAATCAACTCCGCGTTCACAGCGAACCAAAAACCTTTTTGTGGAGCACCGGCCCAACTCGAACTGCTGGAACTAAATCCGCTGAACATCCCGGAACTGGTTTCACCTTGTAACCGCCGGCGCAACCATTCGGTTAATTCCACCGAACCGACTTGCACCCGCCGCAAAACATCGCCACTGAGAATGTGCTCGACTTGCGCGGCTTGCTCCTTCGACCACGGACCGAGTTCGACATCGACGCGAAACGGAAATTGGAAGCCAGTCGCCTGCAAACGTTGCAAACCTTCGGCGAGTTGTTCGCCATCGTTGAGATAGTGACGGACAATCGTCAGCAATTCATCGAAATTCACATCCACCGGAATCGTGGCAAACTGCGCCGTCGTATCCACCGAAAGTGCGTCCGGTGGCGTGGTCGCTTCGCGCGACCGGCTGACGACATTGAACGAACCATCGTGCCGCCAAAAACCGAGTTCAGCAGAATAGGATGTCGCCGCTTTGTTGGCCGGCAAATACCAGTTACGAGCGTCATGCGCCAAAGTTAATTCCGCAACCGGCGTAGCGTGATTTTTCTCAAACACGCGCAAGACCATCCGGCCATCGGAAGCCTGCCGGCGGAAACCCGCCATTTGCTCATGGCTAAAATCCCAATAAGCAAACAGCCAATGTGGATCACGCGCTGCGAGGAACAATCGTCCCGTTCCGTATGTCTCCGGTAGCTCACCCAGATTCTCTTCTTTGAAAATTTGTTTGAGCGCCTTCTTCACCGGCGCCACATCAAACTTGTGCGCCGCTTGTCTCGTTGCCGCAGCCACAGCAACCGCGGTGGCTTTTTTGGAAACAACTTTCGTCGGCTTCTTGACGGTGGTTTTTGCTTTTGCGGTCGCCACCTTTTTAGCCGGCTTGCGCATCGCCCGGCGTTTAATCGCAGTGGCAACTTTTTGCACGGCAATCGCGGCTTGCTTCCGGAAGGTTGTGGTTCGCCCCTGTTTGGCACGCCCGATGGTGTCAACGAGTTTGGGTTTGGTCATCGTGGAAATTCCACGCAACCCGAGGCGCTGCGCCATTTTCAAAAGCTCAGCTTTGGTTTTGGCTTTCAAATTCATCGCACTCATAGTGCCGGCAGAGTAGCCCACAATCCGACTGTCCGTCCAGCCTAGTTTTGTCCGACGAGATCGTTCGGCAAATCGCCTTGCAATTTTTTCCACAACTCCGCCTGCCGGAGCTGCTGCTGCAATACACTCACTAACCGCTCCAAGCGCTGCCCCACATCGAGCGTTTCCAGTAATAATTGTTTCTGCCGGGAATCATCCAGCAACGTGTGCCCGACCAAATCCGTCAAATGCTCTAAATCTTCCACCGTCAGCAACGACTTCAGCGCCGCTGCCGGTAATTCCGAACCAAAGTTGGCACGCACTTTCGTCAATTTTCTCACCGTCGCCACCAACTCCGATCGGGCGAGCGACGACTCAGCGGCAATACTATCCAACGGTTGAATGCGCGCCACCCGGTACGGCTTCAGCTGCGTGAATTCCAAAATCCGGACACGCGCTAATCCTTCGACGACTAAATTGGAAGTGCCATCCGCCTGCCGGATGCTCGTCCGAATCACACCAATCCCGGCCACTGAATGCGGCATTGCCGTGGCCGCGCCTTCCCGGCGTAATGCGACCGCCAATAACCGCGAATCCATCAGCGATTCCGCGAGCATTTGCCGGTATTGCTCCTCAAAAATGTGCAGCGGCAAAAACGCGCGCGGAAACAAAATCGCGTTTGGCAATGTCATCACCGCTACTTGTTCCGGTAAGTCCATGATGGTTAATCCACCAAGCCGAACCGTTTCGTCACCGGCCAATACACAAAAATCGCACGCCCAATCAGCGCACGCTCCGGTAGCGATCCCCAAAACCGACCGTCCAGACTGCTCCGGCTATTATCGCCGAGCACAAAGAGATCACGCGGTGGAACCTGAAAAATATTTCCGGCGTTATGCAGAAATTCCGCACCGGGCACGAGCACATAACCGTTGTAACCATCGGCCCGCGAATAAATCCGTTCAAACGCCGGCCGACTATCTAACTTCTTATCGTTGACCAAAACATACGGCGGTTGAATCTGAATTGTGTCACCACTGAGACCAATCAACCGTTTGATATAAAATTTTCCGCGCGAACTCTCCGGCAACCGGTCAATCTCCGTGGTATCAAACACAATCACTTCACCGCGCTGCGGTTTTCGGAAGTGATACGTGAACCGATCTACAAAAATATGGTCGCCCCGGCTCCGGTACCCATTCGCCTCGTAAATTTTACCTTGCACCGCCATGCCGAATAATCGCTCCGGCAACGATGGTTGACCGGCAAGATACGGCAACGGCGGCTCCATGCGTTGCTCATCTCGATATGGATAAATCCCGTAGAGCGTCGGCTGCATTGAACCAGTCGGAATTTTGAACGGCTGAATAAAAAATGTCCGCACGCCCATCGCCACGATTGCGGCGACAAGAAAAACTTCGACGTTTTCTCGCAACGCCGCCCACGGTTGACAGGGAAATGCTTTCCCAAGTTTTTCGTCGAGCTTACCGGTCAAACTTTCAAGCACGTCAGCATTCTGGGCTTTGACAGCACCGGCAAGATGATCTGCCGCCACGCTAACCGCCGCGACATCCACCGGCGCGATAATGTCCCGGTGCATCCGCAAAAGTTTGTGCGTATTCTTCACCACTTCCCGCGCTTGCTTGAGCGCGGCCCGGCGTTTCCACCAAGTGAACATCGCCTACCCCGCCTTCAAGACGGAGATGAATGCTTCCTGCGGAATGTTCACCTTACCGATTTGTTTCATGCGTTTCTTGCCTTCCTTCTGCTTTTCCCAAAGTTTGCGTTTTCGAGAAATATCACCGCCGTAACATTTCGCCGTCACGTTTTTCGACAATGCTTTCACAGTTTCACGCGCAATAATTTTCCCACCAATCGCCGCCTGAATCGCAATCTGGAACATCTGCTGCGGAATCACTTCCTGCAATTTCAACGCCAATGCCCGGCCGCGCGTCTCTGCTTTCGTCCGGTGTACGATACTGGAAAACGCATCCACCGGCTCACTGTTGACGAGAATATCGAGTTTGATTAAATCGCCCTCCCGGTAGCCGGCATGCTCGTAATCCAGCGAACCATACCCGCGCGTGACACTTTTAATCTTGTCGTGAAAATCCACCAGAATTTCGTTCAACGGCATCAACGCCGTCAACATCACCCGTCGCGTGTCAATCGAATCAGTCTTCTTCACCTCACCGCGTTTTTCCATGATGATTTGGAGCATGTCGCCGATATTTTCGTTCGGACTAATCACGAACGCTTTCACATACGGCTCCTCAATGTGCTCCACTTGCGACAGGTCCGGCAGGAAAGCGGGATTGTCCACTTGCAACACGGTGCCGTCTGTCTTTAGCACCTGATAAATCACGCTCGGATACGTCGCAATGATGTCCATGTCAAACTGCCGGCGCAACCGCTCCTGCACAATTTCCAAATGCAATAAACCGAGGAATCCGCACCGGAACCCAAACCCTAACGCCGCTGAACTTTCCGCCTGATATTGAAACGCCGAATCATTCAAATTTAATTTCGCCAGCGCCGATTTCAGATGTTCGTAGTCGGCCGAATTAACCGGATAGATACCGGAGAACACCATCGGATGCACTTTCTGAAAACCCGGCAGCATCGTCTTCGCCGGCGACTTCGCATCGGTCATCGTCTCGCCGATTTGCACGTCGGCGGTGCTCTTGATATTGGCAATCACATAACCCACGTCTCCGGCACCAAGGCGCGGACGCTTGACCGGCTTCGGATTAAACACACCGACATCCTTCACCTCAAACTTCAATCCGGAATTCATCAACTGAATCATCATCCCCGGAACAATTTCACCGGCAAACAATCGCACATACGTCACCACACCCCGGTACGTATCGAACATCGAATCAAATACCAACGCCTGTAATGCTTGCTCTGGATTCAAACGCGGCGGCGGCACATGCGCAATCACGGCTCGCAAAATTTCTTTGATTCCCACCCCGGTCTTCGCGCTAGCTAACACCACCGTGTCTGCTGAAATCGCCAAAATATCTTCAATCTGCCGCTTCGTCTCCTCAATATTCGCGTTCGGCAAATCAATCTTATTAATGACCGGGATAATCGCCAGCCCCTGTTTTGTCGCCAGATGAACATTCGCTACCGTCTGCGCTTCGACGCCTTGCGCCGCGTCCACAATCAACAGCGCACCTTCGCACGCCGCTAGACTCCGGGACACTTCATAGGCAAAATCAACATGGCCCGGTGTATCAATCAGATTGAGAATGTAATCTTCGCCGTCCTCGGCGCGAAATTCCATCGTGACCGGGTGCGCCTTGATGGTAATGCCGCGCTCGCGCTCGAGATCCATCGAATCCAGCATCTGATCGCGCATCTCACGTTTCTGCAAAGCACCCGTCTCTTCAAGCAACCGATCCGACAACGTAGTCTTGCCGTGATCAATGTGCGCGATAATACAAAAATTCCGAATGTGTTGGACGTCCATGAAGTGGCGGACTCTATCACTCTTCCCAAAATTTGGATAGTCCCGGATTTACCAGAAGAGTGCGGGCGGAGGGACTCGAACCCACACGGATTTCTCCACAGGCTCCTAAGACCTGCGCGTCTGCCAATTCCGCCACGCCCGCAATGCTGATTATTCTGCCGTAATTCTTTTGCGGATGCAAACTCTCTTACCGGTTGTCAGGGAAGAATCGTCACCGGATCGCCAAATTCTAACCGGTCATAAAGTTGCTCAATATGCGGAATACTCATCGCAACGCAACCATGTGTCCAAGTGACATTCGGACACGGACCGTGTAAACCAACTTCGCCGCCGAGCGCGGTTTTCCATGGCGGACATTGTTGACCGGTAATGGCTGACCGAATCGCAACCGCTTCCGCCGGTGCAATGAGCTGGTCTCGTTCACCTCGGTCAGCATCTTCGACATTTGGATAGCTCAGACCGAGAAACCGGTGATAGCGGCTGGCGGGATTTTTGTAGCAAATATAAAATTCGCCTTCCGGTGTCGCAAGATCACCTTCCCGTTCTTTGTCACCGGGATTTTTCCCAATCACCACCGGAATACACAACGTCGCAGTCCCATCATGAAAAACTAGTGTTCGCGTGTGTTTGGTGATTACGACGCGGCGGTCACTCATGGCGCAATCCAACCGGCCGTAACGCCGGCTGGTTCGCCTGCAACCACTCCGTCGCAGCTAAATGAATTTGCAGCATTGCCGAGACTGGGCTGGGAGCGCTGTCGTTGAAATAAATCAAGGCATCCACGCGAACCTTCCCGTCCATCCAGAGCAATGCGCGCCGCCGTGGAAAGCTCGCCAGCTTGCCGGCGAGATCGTCTTGAGATGAACCGATGTGAAGACTATTCAGCCCTAAGCGGCCGGTGCCACTAGTTTCGTCGGTTCGAGTCTGCGGCTCACCGAAGTTTTGAATTAATTCCTGTTCAATTACCTCCGGTAAGACTGGCCGCGCGCGCATAATCAACGTCGTCTCTTTGAGCACACCATCGTAAAAATCAGCGTTAATCAGCAAAACATCACCGGCATTTTTTCCCTCGTAAATCTCCGGCCGGATTCCGCGCGTATTTTGGAGAATCAAATTAAACGACTTCTCCAACTCCTCGCGCCGACTGTCGAGGCGCACACCGCCAAACAACGTCAGGTCGCGCCCGCTGGCTGCCAAACTATTAGTGGGCTGCAAAGCGTCACCAAAAAAAACGTGATTGTGTTGAAAAAAATCCAAAACTCCGCTCGCCCAGAATGGCGAAAGAATCAGCAAGATTAATAATAATCCACCCGCATACGCCGCCGCTCGTGGAATCGGTTCAAAAACTCGCCGGGACGCCGCCCGATCTCTTTTCTCCGCATGTTTGGCGTCCTCCTCCGCAGTCGGCAGCGTTGCCGAATGAATCAGAATCATCGTCCCGCAATGCGGACATCGCGTTTTCTTCGTTGGCCCCACCGACGGCACGCTGAGTCGCGCATCGCAGTTTTGACAGCGGACTTCCATGTACGGAGTATAACAACTGCCTCTCAAAAATCTACAGGAAATCTTTTTGCAAGCTCACCGGCTATGGTAACATGCCAGCCAGCATGTATCGTTTGGCATTCCAATCTCATACCGTCGCACGACCACCGGTGACCGGCGACACCGCCGGCCTGCTCATTGGCCGGGACGCCGCGTGCGGTTTACGACTCACCGATGCCGGCGTCCAAGACCGGCACGCCACGATTGATTGCCGCGCCGATGGCTACTTCATTCGCGACCTCACCACCAGTGCCGGTGTCCACGTCAACGGCACAGCTGTCACCGACCAACGTCTCACCACCGGCGACGAAATTGAAATCGGCTCCGTCCGTTTCACTTTTGAAGTCGTTCATCAACCACCACCGGACCGCCGCACTTTTGACCCGTGGCAATTTCTCGGTGCCGGCATCATCGCCGCACTGGTCGTGGGCCAACTCGCATTATTCGTCTGGATTTTCACCCAACCACATCCGCGCCACGCCCGCACCGATTTCACCGCCAACCAGCCAACACCATCACCCACTCCGGTAGCTCCGACCAATACTCCGGCCTTACTTCCTCTAACCACCGGCACCACTAGCACACCGGAAGTTTTAAGCCGGATGATAAAAATCATTCGCGCCGACCGTCCCGACACCGGCACCTTGCGCCTCCTCATCAAAGCGCAAGTCGGCGACCGGCAACTCGACCCCAAAGCGATTGCCATCAGCGTGCAATGTTCTCCCGCCGCAATCCAATGGCTCACCATCCCGGCGACTTGGGAAAATTTCAAAACTAAAGAATTATCCATCCGCCTACCGGAACCTTGTCCTGGTTGCATCGTCCGCACCTATTACCGGAATCAACCGCAAGACAGCGCGACCATTCCATGAACTTCGCCCGCCGTCTCCTGTTGCTAGTCGCACTGCTGGCACCGGCTTGGCTCCACGCCGCACCACCGGTGGCGTTTGACACCACTGACGAACGCGCTCTGCAACTCGCCCTCCGCACTCTCAAAATGACCGAACGCGATTTGGCATTCCAGAAAACCAATGTCGAATCCGAACTGGTCCTTGCCAAGTCCTATCAATTTTTACAAGATCCGCTCCATCTCCCTAGCTACGCCGAATCTGTTATGAGCAACTGCGCCGCCGCCACCCGCCTAGGTGCGCTTACCGATTTTGCTTTTCGTCAACTCGAAATTCAGCTTCCTCCCAAAAGCTTCGTGTATCCACTCATTACCGTTGATGCTGCATTTCTCGCTAAGTTGCCGGCACCCGTTGCCCAAGCGATTCAGAAGATTACCGATGCGGTCGCATTAAGCTCCGCGCTACTGAAATCTGCGCTACCGGCTGACAGAGCCGCGGCGCTGGCCGGTTTCGCCACAGAGTCACTCCACATCCAGCAGGACAAAGCTGAAATCGAAAGTTGGCAGCAACTCGGTCTCGACACAGCACCGCTGAAACGATTTCTCGAACGCGATGCGCACTTGGAACTCCAAGACACCGAGTTGGCCGACGCCATTCTCAACGCGTCCGAAAAATTTAACTTACCGTTATTAATGGAGGCAGCCATGCAACTTGCCGGTGCTGTCGACAATGCGGTGGCATTGTTGCGCACAAACAAATTTACCAGCGACTTCCGGTATGAGACCGACACGAACCTCGGTAAGATTATCGTTACTGGCACCGGTAAACACGTTTTCACTAACGAAGCATTTCTGATCATCGGACTCGGTGGTGAAAACATTTACTCAAACTCCGCCGGCGGCGCGAACGGTTTAGCCGGATGGCCAATTTCCATTGCCATCGATCTCGGTCACAATAGTCAGTTCGTTTCCAAACGCAGTTTCTCGCAAGGCTCCGGTGTATTTGGCATCGGCATTCTCGCCGCGCTCGGCAGCAACTGCACGTTTCAAGCCAAACATCTTTCGCAAGGTGCCGGCTTTTTCGGTTGCGGGATTTTGATGACCGGTGCTGGCAAACAAACTTTCGAAGCCGACACTTTTTGCCAAGGTGCCGGCATGTTCGGCACCGGCATCCTCTGGCAACGTGGCGAAAATTCAACGTGCCGGGCCGCTGAACTGGCGCAAGGTTTTGGCGGCGTGCAAGGTGTCGGTGTGTTGCTCGACGAACGCGGCCACAATTCGTACTTCGCCGGCGGAAAATATCCGTGCGATTGGTTGCCGGGACATTTCTTTTCACTCTCGCAAGGCTTCGGCTACGGCATGCGACCATTGGCCGGTGGCGGCATCGGCATCCTGTGCGGTTTAGCCGGCCACAATCAGTATCAAGCCGATGTCTATGGCCAAGGCGCGAGCTATTGGTATTCCGTCGGCCTTTTGCTCGACTCCGGCAATAACCGGTACGACGCTCATCAATACTGCCAAGGTGCCGGCATCCATCTCAGCACCGGCGCGCTCATTAATTTTGCCGGTAACAACATCTACACCGCCGGTCACATTTGCCAGGGTGCGGCGCACGATTACGCCGTCGGAATGTTAATCAATCGCACCGGTAACAATCAATTCACCGGCGACACTACCGCCCAAGGCGCGGCCATCAACAATTCTTTCGCGTTGCTTCTCAATCATGCTGGTACCAACACCTACACCGGCACCGACCCGAAACAATCGCAAGCCACCGGTCACGATGGTGGCAAACGCGAGTATGGTTCCATCGCCTTACTCCTCGACCTCGGTGGCCACGGCAATTATTCGCAAGGCCAAACCAACAACGCCATCTGGCTAAAACCATTCTACGGGGCCGGCCTCGACTGCGAAATTTCATCCATCGGAACACCTTTCCAGCCGCGACAAGAATCACCGGTAGCACCGCGAGTCTCCGGTCGCCTCAATAAAGTCACATCAGTCAATCCCCATCACCCCATCGAAAATATTTTCCGACGCGCCACCAGCGACCGGCCTAATGCCGCTCAAGCGTGGGACGAACTCAAAAATCGCGCCACCGAAGCGCTCCCCTATTTAATCACTCGGCTCGCCAGCCCTAACGTCATGGTGCGCGTCAAAGTCGAAGAACTCGTCGATCACCTCGGCACGAATTCGATTCCACCGCTCATCGCCGGTATCCGCACCGCCACCGATGACGACACCGCTCGGCTCTGCTGTTATTACCTCGCCCGCTTCGACGAAAAAGCCCGCGCCAGCATCCCCGCTATTTTGCCGCTACTCCACCGCGACAAAACCCGCACCACCGCCTTCTACACACTCGGCCATCTCCGCGCCACCAAAGCCTTCCGCCCAGCTATGGCAGCTTTGAATGGCACACCAGAATTGGTTCGCCTCCGCGCCGCGCAAGCGCTGGGGAAAATCGGCGACCGGCGCGCCATTCCCGCTTTGCTCCGCAAACTCGACGATGAAATGTATGATGTCCGCTATGCCGCCGAAGATGCGCTCGTCAATTTTGGAAATCCAAGTCTCACTTCGTTGCGCGAAGCCTACCGGCGCGCCACGCCACGTGCCCGACCGCACATTTTGGAAGCACTCGCCAAACTCGGCGATGAAAGCGCATTGACCTTGGCGCGTGAATATTACCGGAACGATGATCCGCTCGTCCGCAACGCCGTTTTGAAATCGCTTGCAGCGACGCTCACACAGGTTCAATCGGTTCCACCGACCTCGCCGCCGGCGACAAAATAATCAACGCGACACCTGCTAGGCTCGCGATTCCAGCCACCACCATTCGCGGCGCGAGATGCTCTCCGCCAAGCATAACTCCCAATACAACTGCAATGAATGGACAGACATAACTGTATGTCGACGCTACCGCCATGCTCGTCATCCGCAATAAATAGGCATAAGAACAAAATGTAATCAGCGTGCTGAAAAGCATCAAATAAACCATTGCCAGAGTCGAACGCAGGCTAAAATGAAGCGAGCTAAGCTGATTCAATTCTCCTGTGACTACCGCAATCCCAAGCAATATCCCACCACCAACCATCATCTGCATCCCAGTCGCCAATATTTGGCGCGCCGGCAGCGGACTTCGGCGCACGTGTAATGAACCGAAAGCCCAACCAATCGAGGCCACCCACAAGATTACTGCTCCAAATAAATTCACATGCTCACCGCCGGCAAATTTCCCCGGCATCACCAATAATCCAGCTCCAAAAAAACCTAATGCCAACCCGCAAAAAACTCGCTTCCGTGGCCGAATCCGGTTTCCCCACCACCAGTCGAGTAATACCATCCATACCGGCGTCAGCGACAAAAGCAATGCAATCATCCCGGACGGCACCCATTTTGCCGCATACACCACACCGCCGCTGCCGATTACCATTAGCAACGTCCCGGTAATCGTCGCCTCGCGCCATTGAACGACCGCTAGTTTTGGCGCACCACGCCGGCATTCCCAGATATACAAAATCAAACCGGTCCCAAAAAACCGGCAACCCGCCATCAAAAACGGCGGCCACGTCTCAATCGCAATCCGGATTCCAAGATACGACGAACCCCAAAACAAATACACCGCCGCCAACGCCAATGCGATTGGCAATCGGTGTTTCTGATCAGCTAGCATCGTCACAACTGAATCCTCATTTTAACTTGTCGAAAAATCCGCTGCACATCTGGCAATCTCACCGCGCCGGTGATGAGTGTTAACGCATTCGCCGTCCCACACGCCACGCCATACCGGACCGCTTCCGGCATCGCAATCCCCTGCTCCAACTTCCGGCAAATCCCCGCCAACATCACATCACCGCTCCCGGTCGGATTCACCGACGCGATACGCGGTGGTTGGTAATGCCAGACTTCTTTACCAGTCACCAACCACGCCCCAGCCGCGCCATTCGTAACGACAATATTTTGCGCACCGCGCCGCACCAATTCCCGCGCGCCGGCCAAAATCTCCACTTTCCCTAGCGTGTTTTTCAACTCGTGCACATTCAACTTTGCAATCAGTGGCCGAAATTCCAGCACGCCGAGCAACGGTTCGCGCTGCGAATCAATAATCACCGGCACGCCGCGCCGCGCAATCTCCCGGTAAATCTCCGGTGACGCTCCCGGCATCAACGCCCCGGCGATCACGACATATCGAGCTTTCGCCAGATTCCGGTCCAGTGTCCGAAAAAAATTCTGCCACGCCGCCCGCGTCGGCAACTGCGCTTCCTCAACTAACTCCGTAATGGTACCGGTGGCGTGGTCAAATAATGTCGTACAAATGCGCGTCGGCTGATTCGTGCGAACCATTTTTTCTGGCACACTTTCCCGGCGTAGATTTGTGGTAATAAATCGACCGGTCTCACCGCCGACAAATCCGAGCAACAGTGGTTTTCCACCAAGCTGCCGGAGCACGCGCGCCAGATTGGTCGCCTTCCCCGCTGGCGACCGGTGAATGGCTATCGACCGGTTCACTTCTCCGAGCTGGAATGATTTGAACTCGCGCAACTCCTGCACCGCCGGCGTCAGACCAATGCACAAAATAGATTTCATCGAACTTTTTCCAGTTCGATTAGCAAATCACTCACGTGTTCCCACGACGTCGCGCCGCGTTCGACCAACGTCCGAATCATCGCCGGCACTTCGCGTTGTGGAGTAAAATCACGCACCGCCACTTGCCGCGTGTTCAACAACACCGGCTTACCGGCCTGCCGCGCCACGTCGAGATTTTTCACATTACCGGAACCAAACGGCACTTCACATACCACGATGACATCCGCCGCTTGCGCCAGTTGACCCGCCGTTGCCAGCACACCGGCACTCAGTGGCGAAAACGGTTTTTCCAACGCCGTCGTGACGCCCAAAGCCAGCGCCGTTTGCGCATCGGTGTCACCTTGATTCAGAGCGCCGCAACTCACCTGCCAACCGGCCAGACAAAGCCGACGCAAAACTTCGACGCCACTGCCACCACCGCAAATTACATGCACCCGCTTACCGGTCGGCGCAGTCCCGGTGCGCGTCGGCAAAATCATCAACACGCCGGTGGCGTCACGCCGCACCGCGAGCTTGCAGTGATAAACTTCTTCCAGCAATTCTTCGCGCAACACCTCCGCCGGCGCACCGGTCGCCGCAATTCGCCCGTGATCCAACAATGCAAGTTGCGGAAAAAATTCCGCCGCGAGATTCAAATCATGGCTCGTCATCACCACCGTCAAGCCGCGTTCCCGGTTCAAGCGTTCGAGCAATTGCAGCACTTCTAACCGGTGATTGATGTCGAGGTGCGACGTCGGCTCGTCGAGCAACAACAACTGCGGTTCCTGCGCCAACGCCATCGCGATGATGGCGCGCTGTTTTTCGCCGCCGCTCAATTCCGAATAATACCGGTCGCGCAACTCCAGCGTATCGGTGTACGCCAGCGCTTGCTCGACGGCCTGCCGGTCCGTCGCCGCCAATCCCGCCCACCGGCCACGCGGCACGCTCCGTCCAAGCGCAACCAATTCCGCCACCGTAAACGCCATCGGCGTTGTCACCTCTTGTGGCACCACCGCCACGAGCCGGGCGCGCTCCGTCGCACGGAGTTGCCGGAGATCACGACCAAACAATTCCACCTCACCACCGGTCAACGGCTGCAGGCCGGTCAGCACGCGCAGCAAGGTGGACTTACCGGCGCCGTTCGGTCCTAACAACGCAACCATCTGACCGGCTTGAATCGTCAATGAGATGTCATGCAGCACCGGCTGTTGCCGGTAACCCGCGCTGACGTTGCGACAAATGACCGCGGCGCTCATTCGATCCAACCGCCTTTCCGCCGGCGCAACAACAACGCCAGAAAAAATGGCCCGCCCACTAACGCCGTGACCACACCAATCGGAATTTCCTGCGGCGCAACAATTGTCCGCGCCACGGTATCGCAGACAACGAGAAATAATCCGCCGATAATCGCCGCCACCCCAGGAAGCTTCCGGTGGTCCGGCCCGACCCATGCCCGCGCCGCATGCGGCACAATCAGTCCGACAAACCCAATCAATCCCGCCAACGCCACCGCCGTCGCCGCCAGCAAAGTCGCCAGCGCCAGACAGCCGGCAATCATCAATCCTGTTCGCACGCCGAGATGATGCGCCGCTTCCCGCCCCAGCGTCAGCGCGTTCAATTGTGCGCCAAGCATGGTTAAGATTATCAGCGCACCAAGCACCAGCGCACCACCGGTCAGTAGTAATGGCTGCGCGCTGAGTTGCAGGTTGCCGAGAATCCACCACAAAATGCTATGCATTCCTTCCGCCGGTGCCAGCGACACAATCAACATCAACAAATTCGACAACACTGCACTCACAATGATGCCGCTAAGCAACAACCCGTAAATCGAAGCGCCACCACCGCGCGCCGCCAGAAAATAAACAATCGTTAACGTCACAATGCCGGTCACGAATGCCGCCGCCGGCACCGCCCACAAGTGCATCGCGCTCCAACCGAAAAACACCGCTAACGCCGCGCCCAGTCCCGCACCGCTGCTCACGCCAAGCACGTACGGTTCTGCGAGCGGATTCCGCAACAACGCCTGCATCACCACGCCAGCGCCGGCCAAACCCGCGCCGACCACCAAGCCGGTCAGAATCCGATGCAATCGCAATTCAAGCACTGCTCGTCCCAACGGCGTGTGCCAATCCGGTAATCCCGCTGCACCGGTCAATAATGCACCGGCGCAAACTATCGGCACTGCGAGCAATAACGGCCAGATTGGCCAGCGACGTGAGTGGCTCATGGTTGAATACACCGCCGTAAAAGTTCTACCGACTGCAACACACGCGGCCCCGGTATCTCCAGCAAATCTCGGTCGAGTCCGCTGCAAATGTGACCGGTCTTCACAGCAGTCATTTGCGGCCAACCGGTTCGCTTGACCACTGCCGGTGCTGTGCCTTCGAGGAGAATAATCACTTCCGGGTCGCGGGCAAGCACCGTCTCGGAGGAAATCTCAAAAAAATCCCGCGCCACATCGCCGGCGATGTTCACGCCACCGGCCAACTCAATTAACTCGTTGAAAAAAGATTTTTTACCGGCGGTCATCAGCGGGTCACCCCAAATTTCGATGAACACGCGCCGGCGAGTTGTCAGCTTTTGCTTGCGAAGTCCGGCCAGCGTTTCGGAAAACTCGCTGGCAAGCTTTTCCGCTGATTCTTCCCGGTGTAACAACTTGCCGACTGTGCGGATGGCACTCGAAATGTCATTGAGCGACTGGCATGGAATGCTGGTATGGCGGATGCCGAGATGTTCAATAGCTTGCGCAGCGTTCTGGTCTTCCATGTCCACGGTCACCACCAAATCCGGCGCGCATTTGGCCAGCGCTTCCAGCACCGGAATTCCGAAATCACCGGCCACCGGTACACGCTTTACGACCTCCGGTGGGAAATGACACGCGCTACTTCGTCCAACAAGGCAATCGCTTGCGCCGATGGCACAAATAATTTCCGTTAAACTCGGAGCGAGCGAAACCACGCGCACAACGCCGTTGGTCGCCGCTGACACGATTGTCGGCAATGCCAGCAGACCGCATAACATTGTTTTGTGTAGAATCTTCAACAGATTGTCAGCCTAACAAAGCATCCTAGCCCGGCAAGTAGATTCTCCAATCTTCGCGAGTGTTGACCGCTCGACCCAGCGGTGTTAGACGAAAGGAGATGACTGTGGCTTTAATTTTGGATGCGAAAGCGACACTCGGCGAAGGCGCGATTTGGGATTCGCGTCAGCAAGTATTGTACTGGGTGGACATTCTCGGCCAACGCTTCTGGCGGTTTAATCCAGCCACCGGTACGCAGGAAGCATTTGAAGTCGGACAGTTTGTCAGCACCATCGTTCCGCGCCGCTCCGGCGGCGTGATGCTGGGATTGCACCACGGATTAGCGGCGTATGATTTGGATACCCGAAAGCTCACGCTGATTTGTGACCCGGAAAACGGTAATCCAGAATTGCGCTTCAACGACGGTAAATGCGATCCGGCCGGAAGATTCTGGGCCGGCACGATTCCACTGACAAAACGCGGGCCGTTTGCCAGTTTGTTTTGTCTTTTTCCAGATTTGCGCTGCGAGCAAAAGTTAACCGGCGTGGGAAATTCAAACGGTATCGCTTGGAGCCGCGACGCGAAGACAATGTATTATACCGACACATCGCGAGGAACGGTGGATGTGTTTGATTACGATTTGGACACCGGCGCAATTTCCAACCGGTGCGTGGCGATTACAATTCCACCTGACACCGGTCGACCGGATGGTTCAACCCTCGACGCGGAGGGAATGTTATGGGTCGCACACTGGTCCGGTGGTCGGGTAACGCGCTGGAATCCGCGCACCGGTGAGCTACTCGCAACCGTAACCGTACCGACTCCACAAGTTTCTTCCTGTGCGTTTGGCGGTCCCAAACTCGACCGGTTATTTATCACCACCGCCCGCCGTGGATTGGAAACAACTGATTCACTCGCCGGTGGATTGTTTTGCGCAGACGTGGGTGTGAAAGGACTGCCCGCTTTCGAGTTTGCCGGTTAAAAACCGAGTTACTGCGCGAGCGGTGGGTCCGCTACTACCGGTGGTTGCGCAGAAGCATCTGGTTGTTTCTTCTTATGGTGCGGAGGTGCGTTTTTTTTTGCCGACGCGTTTGAACCAGCAAAACTGCCCGTCCGTCCTTGACTGGCAAAATACTCATCTGGATTTGGTAAATTAATATAATCTACCGCGGCAATGATTTTTGCCCGCTCAATAGGGTCGGTTGTCCGGGCTGCAATCTGAAGAAGTTGCGGATTTAAGGATCGGTCATCCAAATCAATAATCTCCCGGAGCGCTTGCTGACGAATTCCTTGATCTGAATCTCTAAGTTTTTCTAAAAGTGGACTCGCGACAGTTGTGTCGGTAACTACTTCAACTTGGGTTGGTCTAACTGTAGACGAAGGTTGAGAATCAACCGACGAAGTGAACTTTGATTTAACAACGATAACCGGTTCGGCTTGTTCCGGTAAAGGATTGGGTGCCGTGGATTTCGACCACGGCACCCAATTAATAATCCCATAGAGGCAAACTGCCCCCAATACGACTCCGACTAAAACCCTTGCTTTCACTCAGTAGAAAGATGAATGATTTCTACCTTTTGCAAACAGCTTTATGGTGCCGCGTTGTACTTGCCGCTGCCGCTCAAGTGCCAAGACGAGCCAGTCTGGAGGACAACGTTGGTGCCATCAATCGTTCCATCGCCGGTCCCATTGACCATATCGGCAGAGTACGACCAGGACTGAACACCCAACTTATTGGTCGCCGAACCGCTATAGTTTCCGCTCAAGGTTCCATAGAAACCGAAATCGGCAGTTGCAGCATAGCTGTCGTCATCAAACCAAAGATAGGCGTAGATTTGGTAGTTATCATTGTATGCGAGGGTATTTGCATTATCTTTCCCCCACGAGAGCCAGCTGCCGTTATAGTCCCAGTACAAGATTTGGTTATCATCGGTGAGATAAGTCACGCCATTGGTCGTGATGAAGAAGTAATCACTGGAGTAATCATACTTCAACTGGCCATTCGCCGGCACGCTAACATCATAGTTGTAGCAGAGCCGTGAAATCAGCCACTTGTTGTTAATCTTCAACTGCACCGGCGCTGGCGTGGTGGTCACACCATTGTTGGTGACGCTACCGGCTTGCAGCCAAGCGGTCGCGCCAATGCTGACCGTGTTGTTTGTGTTACCAGAGTCACTCGCTTGGACATTGGCGGTCACCACTAAGGCGACAACTGCCAGAAGCCCAACTATTTTTGCTACGTTCTTCATGTTTTTCTTCCCCTTCGATTAGTTTGGTTTGTGGTTGTTTATACGAATCAAGTCGCCCGACTTGATGGCCACTTCCGCGGTATATAACACCTCCAGTCGGATTAGTCAAATAGAAGTAACCACCGGTAAGGCTGACTCTATTCTAACTAGAAAAAAACTTGGGTGACGAGATTGTTATCCCGTCACCCAAGTCATGAGCCAAATTCTTTATCTCGCCGCGTTGTACTTGCCGCTGCCGCTCAAGTGCCAAGACGAGCCAGTCTGGAGGACAACGTTGGTGCCATCAATCGTTCCATCGCCGGTCCCATTGACCATATCGGCAGAGTACGACCAGG
>Ga0118677_10000926_pt1 | contig 62782 bp, 59 predicted proteins | sample AliMusrvi5mmetaG_FD_86154 | JGI IMG/M metagenome (GOLD analysis project Ga0118677, IMG submission 86154) | reverse complement strand
TTGCCGGCGATGATGATGGCGCTGGCTTCGTGGCGCAAGAGGCCGGCGGTGCTGGTGCCTGGAGGCGTGACGCTGCTGCCGGAGCAGGGCGAAGACGCTGGCAAAGTACAGACGATTGGCGCGCGTTTTGCGCAGGGACAGATTACGCGGGAGTACGCAGCGGAGGTGGGCTGCCGGGCCTGCGCTTCTCCGGGCGGCGGCTGCCAGTTTCTGGGCACGGCTGCGACGGCGCAGGTGGTGGGCGAGGCGCTGGGATTGGCCTTGCCGCACACCGCGCTTGCGCCCTCAGGGCAGCCGGTGTGGCTGGATGGCGCACGGCGCTCGGCCCGGGCCTTGCTGCGGCTGCATGAGTTAGGGATTGGCGTGGAGGAGATTCTGACGCAGGCTGCGGTGCGCAACGCAATGGTGGTGCACGCGGCCTTTGGCGGGTCTACAAATCTGCTGCTGCATATTCCGGCGATTGCGCATGCGGCAAAGCTGCAGCGGCCGACTGTAGCGGACTGGGCCGAGGTCAACCGGCAAACGCCGCGGCTGGTGGACGCGCTGCCCAACGGGCCGCAGAATTTTGCGACGGTGCAGGTGTTTCTTGCCGGCGGCGTGCCTGAGGTGATGCTGGAACTGCGCGCGGCGGGGCTTTTGGATGAGAGCGTGCGCACGGTGAGCGGTGAAACGCTGGGCGCGTGCCTGGATTGGTGGCAGCAGAGCGAGCGTCGGCACGCCTTTCTGCGCGTCTTAAGAGAGCGGGACGGCATCGATCCCGAGCAGGTGATCATGGGGCCGGATCGAGCGCACGCGAGCGGGCTCACGCCGACCGTCTGCTTCCCTGTGGGCAACATCGCTCCGGGCGGCTCGGTGATCAAGGCGACCGCCATCGACCCCGCAGTGGTGGATCCGGACGGCGTCTACCGCAAGCGCGGGCCGGTACGGACGTTCCTCACTGAGACCTCCGCGATTCAAGCCATCAAGGCCGGCCGGATTCTCGCGGGCGACATCCTGGTGCTGATGTGCCGCGGCCCGCTGGGCTCGGGCATGGAAGAAACTTACCAACTCACCAGCGCCCTCAAGTATCTGCCCTTCGGCAAGCAGGTGGCACTTATTACCGACGCGCGTTTCAGCGGCGTATCGACGGGGGCCTGTATCGGCCACGTCACGCCGGAAGCCCTCGCCGGGGGTGCGATCGGTAAACTCATGGACGGCGATGTCGTGGAAATCCGCGTGGACCGGGAGAAACTCGAAGGCGAAGTGAACCTGGTCGGGCATGGCGACGAACTTTTCGGCGTGGAGGCAGGGACGAAGCTGCTGGCCGCGCGCCCGCTGCGCGCCGATCTGGCTCCAGACGCGCAACTGCCGGCCGATACGCGGCTGTGGGCCGCGCTGCAGGACGTCAGCGGCGGGACCTGGGGCGGCTGCGTCTACGATGTGGAGAAGATCCTGGAAGTGATCGTGGCAGGCAAACACGCGTTGCTGGCTAAACAGGATGCCGATCCAACCGTGAGGCGGGAGTTTTGAAGCGCGTCCGAAGCAGTTCCCCCGGCGCGCCTACTTGATCTCTTTGCTCTGCGCCGTTGCAGGTTCCGCACTCCAGTTCTCGCGAACCGCCATGGTCTGGTCGGAGAAGAAAGTGCGGCGGCCGGTCTGGCCGAAGATCTGCGGGACGGCGGAGATCGAATAGCCCTCTTTTGAGGCGGTCAGCGTGAACACGTAGCCGCTCTTCTGGCCCGAGGCCAGATCGCCCGAGATGAGGTCGGCGGCGGAGGGACCGGATGCACCGCCAGCCGGTGGCCCAAGCTGCTGCAAGTTCTCGGCGAACTTACCGAACTGCGAGTAGTACCCGGTTTCGGCCACGTGGATCGTGGATATTGTACGGACTGCGGCCATCTCCTGGGCCTGCATGCGGGCAATGTTCAACTTCGGCGCCGCAATCGCAGCGATGATCAGAATGATCGCGATAACGATCAGCAGCTCGATCAGCGAAAAGCCGCGGCGCGCGCGGTTGGCATTCGTCGTCATCACCGTAAACTCCTGGGCCGGGTCTCCCGACACTTCATCCCACTTAACTTAGACGCGCGAGGGTCCGGTTTCGTGGAGGAACTCCTCGCTCTTCACCAGAGTATCGATCCTGCGCAACCGCTCGAGCAAGCCAGCCAGCCGGTCGAGCCGGAGTGCGTTGGCTCCATCGGACAGCGCCCGCGACGGATTCTCGTGCACCTCTACGAACAAGCCATCGATACCGGTCGCGACCGCGGCCCGCGAGAGCGGCTCGATAAACTCCGGCGCACCTCCGGAAGCTGAGCCGCCCGCACCGGGTAATTGTACGCTATGCGTGGCGTCGAACACGACGGGCCACCCGGCGGCGCGCATCTGCGGCAGCCCGCGCATGTCCACAACCAGGTTGTTGTAGCCGAAGGACGAGCCACGCTCGGTCAGCACGATCCGGTTGTTGCCCGTCGATGCGACCTTGTCCGCCGCGTTTGCGATGTCATGCGGGGCGACAAACTGGCCCTTCTTGATGTTCACCACACGGCCGGTGCGCCCGGCGGCGATCAGCAGATCGGTCTGGCGGCACAGAAAGGCTGGAATCTGCAGGATGTCCACGGCTTCCGCCGCTCGCTCGGCCTGCCACGTTTCGTGGATGTCGGTGAGGACCGGGTAGCCCTCCCGGCGCAGGCCGGCCAGGATGCGCAAGCCTTCGTCGATGCCCGGCCCGCGGTAAGAAGCCCCGCTGGACCGATTGGCCTTGTCGAAGCTGGCCTTGAAAACGAAGTGCCCGGCGATGGCCCGAATCGAGCGCGCGAGCAGGTGGACGTGCTCCTCGCTCTCGATCACGCACGGCCCGGCGATCAGCACGAACGGCCCGCTGCCGAAGACCAGGCCGGGGGCGACTTCTACCGTGTTCATTCCTGCGTCTCGCTGGCGAACAGCGGCGAAACCTCGTTGGCGAGCCGTTTCAGCCGGTACTGGTAGGCTGCGCCGATGAAGGAAACGAACAGCGGGTGCGGCTCCATCGGCTTCGACTTGAATTCAGGATGGAACTGGCAGCCCAGGAACCACGGGTGTTTGGGCAACTCGCAGATTTCGACGAACTTGCCGTCCTCCGAACGTCCGGTGATACGGAGCCCGTGCGATACAAGGTTATCCTCGAAAGCGCGGTTGAACTCATAGCGGTGGCGATGCCGTTCGGCGATGCGCTCCGCACCGTAAGCCTGCTTCGCAAAACTGTCTTCGGCCAGCACGCAGGGGTAGGCGCCCAGCCGCATGGTGCCGCCAAGCTCCTCAACACCCAGCAGGTCGCGCAGTTTGTAGATCACCGGGTAGGGCGAACCTGCCTCGAATTCAGTCGAGTCCGCGGCGGCGAGCCCGCAGACATTGCGCGCGAATTCGATCACTGCCGTTTGCATGCCCAGGCAGATGCCGAAGTACGGGACGCGGGCCTCGCGGGCAAAGCGGATCGCGTGCAGCATGCCCTCGACGCCGCGCGAACCAAAACCGCCCGGCACCAGGATTCCGTCGTACTGGGCGAGCGATTCGGAGCAGGCAGGCCACTCCATTTTCTCGCTCTCGATCCAGCTCAGGCGGACCTTCAAGTTGTGATGAATACCGCCGTGCAGCAGCGCTTCTTTCAAGCTCTTGTACGAATCCTCGTACTCGACATACTTGCCCACCAGCCCGATGTGAACTTCGTCGCTGGGGTTCCGCATCCGGTCGAGCATGGCCTTCCAGGCGGTGAGGTCGCGGGCGTGCCCGTTCTCGATCTGCAATTGGCGCACGACGATGTCGTCCACCCCACCCTCGGCCAGCGTAACCGGAATCTGATAGACCGTGTCCACGTCGATGCAACTGATCACCGCGTCCACGTCCACGTCGCAGAACAGGGCGATCTTGTCCCGCTGGTCGTCCGGAATCGGGCGTTCGCTGCGGCAGATCAGGATGTCGGGCTGGATGCCCATGGCGCGCAGTTCTTTCACGCTGTGCTGGGTCGGCTTGGTCTTTAGCTCCTGCGCCGCGTTGATCCAGGGCACCAGGGTCACGTGGACGAACATGGTGTTGCGCCGCCCGAGTTCGTGCCGCAGCTGGCGGATGGCTTCGGTGAAGGGCTGAGATTCAATGTCCCCGACCGTGCCGCCGATTTCGACGATCACCACGTCCACGTTGTCGCTGACCTTGCGTGCCGCCGCCTTGATCTCGTTGGTGACGTGCGGAATCACCTGAACGGTCTTGCCGAGGTAGTCGCCCCGGCGTTCTTTGGTGATGATTCGCTCGTAAATCCGGCCCGATGTCAGGTTGTTGGCTTGCTTGAGTTCGGCATGGGTGAAGCGCTCGTAGTGGCCGAGGTCCAGGTCGGTTTCCGCACCATCGTCGGTCACGAAAACCTCGCCATGCTGGAAGGGGCTCATCGTGCCAGGGTCCACATTCAGGTAGGGGTCGAACTTCTGCATGTTGACCTTCAACCCGCGGCTCTCCAGGAGACAGCCGATAGACGCCGCGGTGATTCCCTTGCCCAGAGAAGAAACCACGCCGCCGGTCACGAAAATGTACTTAGCCATTTCTGTTGTTTTGCTCCGAGAGGGAAAAAAGCCGCTCCACCGCCGCCAGATCCTCGGGCGTATCCACGCCGATGGTGTCGGAATCGGTTTCTGCGACCCGAATTGGAATGCCGTTTTCGAGCGCCCGTAGTTGTTCGAGCCTCTCCGACTCTTCCAGCGGCCCGCGGGCCAGCCGCGAATAACTCAGCAGTAGGTTCCGGCGAAACACGTAGAGCCCGATATGTTTCCAGTAGACGGCCCCGCTCCCCCGGTCGAATGGGATCGGGAAGCGCGAGAAATAAACGGCATCGCCGTTGAGCGCGGTCACCACTTTCACTACATTCGGGTTCTGAACGTCATCCGGATCGGTAATGCGCTTTTTCAATGTCGCCATTTCGCATCCTGGATCGTCTAACAAAGCCAGGAGTGCGGCGTCGATCGAGGCCGGATCGATTAAGGGCTCGTCGCCCTGAATATTCACAATGATTTGCGCGTCAGTTGCGGAGGCCGCCTCGGCCACCCGGTCCGTACCGGATGTGTGGTCGCCGCGTGTCATCGCCACGTCGGCCCCGAACTTACGGGCGGCGTCAGCGATTTCGCGGCTGTCGGTGGCGACAATCACGCGACCCAGGTATCGAGACTCGCGGCTACGCTCCCAGACGTGCTGGATCATCGGTTTACCAGCGAGGACGGCGAGGGGTTTTCCGGGGAATCGTGTGGATGCGTGTCGGGCTGGAATAATTCCCAGAATCGAGGGGCGCACAATCGAGAATAGCACAAAATGCGGGCATGCTATACTTGCGATGTCCGAGGCGGAGTTGAATGCGAAATAGGGCCTATAAGTTCTTATTTTTGATTAGTTTGGCGCTCCTTGGATGGGCCGCGACGGCGCTGCTTGCGCAGGAGCCGCGCCCTCAGATAGAGCCCCGCCCGAAGCCCGTCCAGCCTGCCTCCGAGATCGAGTCCCAGCGTCTGTCCCCAAACCTGCGAATCGATACCAACCTGGTCCTGATCCCCGTCACCGTGACCACGCCGCTCAACCAATTCGTCACGGGCATGGAAAAAGAGAACTTCCGCCTGATGGAGGACAAGGTCGAGCAGGAAGTGAGCTACTTTGCCAGTTTCGACGCGCCGCTCTCGATCGGGCTGGTCTTCGATATGAGCGGCTCGATGAGCAACAAGCTGAACAAGTCGCGCCAGGCCGCAGCCGAGTTCTTCAAGACGGCGAATCCCGAGGACGAGTTCTTCCTGGTCCAGTTCAACGATCGTCCCCAACTCGTGACGCCATTCACGCGAGCCACCGAGGACATCCAGAACCGCCTGACCTTCACCCAGGCCAAGGGACGCACTGCCCTGCTCGACGGTATCTACATGGCTTTGCAGGAGTTGCGGAAAGGGAAAAACCCCCGGCGGGCACTGCTGATCATCTCCGACGGGGGAGACAACTCCAGCCGTTACACGGAAACCGAGGTTCGCAACCTGCTGCGAGAGGCCGACGCGCAGTTGTACGCCATGGGCATTTTCGAGCCCGTCGGTTCCCGCAGTCGCAGTGCCGAGGAACTGGGCGGTCCTGGGCTGCTCAGCGAGTTGGCCCAAATGACCGGTGGGCGCCACTTCCCCGTTGAGAACCTGAACGATCTTCCCGATATCGCCGCTAAAATAGGCATCGAACTGCGCAACCAGTACGTGTTGGGCTACATCTCGAAAAACTTGGCACGGGACGGTAAATACCGCCGCGTCACGGTAAAATTAAACCAACCGCGCGGTCTGCCCCCACTCAGGGCGTTGTACCGCCAAGGCTACTATGCGCCTAGTCAGTAAAACACTTTGCTCGTTGCTCCTCGCCGCATGCCTGGGCATGTTGGCATCCGCTCAAGACGAGCCGTTTGTGATCCGGTCGGACACCCGGCTGGTTGTGCTCCACATGAGCGTTCTCGATCACTCGGGCAAACTGATCACCAATCTGCCCAAGGACCAGTTCAAGGTCTTTGAGAACAATGCCGAGCAGCAGGTCAGTGTTTTCAAGCGCGAGGACATCCCGGTTTCCATAGGGATCATCGTGGACAACAGCGGCAGTATGCGCGAAAAGCGTCAGAAGGTGGAGACTGCCGTCATCCAGCTTGTAAAGGCCTCGAATAAGCTCGACGAGGCATTCATCGTCAACTTCAACGACGACGCTTATCTGGATGTCCCCTTCACCAACGACATCCACAAGCTCGAAGAGGGCATCGCGCGCATCGACTCCAAGGGCGGAACGGCCATGCGCGACGCCGTCTCGATGTCCATCGACTACCTGAAAGCACAGGGCAAGAAGGACAAGAAGGTGCTGCTCATCGTCACGGATGGCAACGACACGACGTCGATGGGGATCACTCTCGAAAAGCTGGTGGAAAAGGCGCACAAGAACCCGGATGTCATGATTTATGCAATCGGAATTCTCGGGGAAGAGGACAAGCGCGAAGCGGGCAAGGCGAAGCGCGCGCTCGAGGCGCTGACCAAGGCATCGGGCGGGTTCAGCCTGTATCCCAAGGACATTGGCGAAGTGGAGAGCATGGCCCAGCAGGTGGCACACGACATTCGAAACCAGTACGTGCTGGCATACACGCCGTCAAACCAGAACCTGGACGGAACTTTCCGCCAAATCAAAGTAACGGCCGGCAAGTATACGGTGCGCACCCGCACAGGCTACTATGCGACGCCTGAAGACGCGAAGAAACGCGCTAGTGCGCCACCACCCAACAACTAGCCCCACGCGTCGAACGAAAACGGGATGCTCGGTTATCTTTGGAAAGCGACTCGCGGATACAGGCTGCGGCCCTGGCGGTCACCCTACGTTCTGTGGCGCATTGAAACCTATTGGGGCCTGCACGCGGATCGCATCACGTTTCCCGTCTTCTGGCGCTTTGTGTGGGCCCAGCGGCGTGATTTGCTTCGATTTTTGCGGTGGTCGGGGCGCATGGCGCATCTATAGACGAGTCCGACATTAGTCTTGCGACCCCGACTCTCTATGACTCCTCTTACACTTTTCGGCCTGTTTGCCGTTACCACCATGCTGGTCTTCTACGCCTTGGAGAACCGCGGCCGTCACTACATCCTGGCTTTCGCAGGCGCGTGCGTCCTCGGCTCAACCTACGGATTTCTGCAGGGCGCCTGGCCGTTCGGGCTGGTCGAAGGTGTCTGGTCTTTCGTGGCGCTGCGGCGCTGGTGGCAGGCCCGCCGGCCAGCTTAATGGGCTTTGACGGCGCGTCCGGATTGCAGTCCGGTTTCCTCTTCGCTACACTTGATGGTTGTCGCCCCATGCGTTTTAGGCGCTAGCGTGCCTGTGCTTGGGTGCTGCCCTCCCGGATCGCTTCCCATAAGAGCCCCGGTGAATTTCTAAGGAAAACGAACATGTACGCAGTAATCGAAACTGGCGGCAAGCAGTATCGAGTCGTCCCGGGCGACACTCTCCAGGTGGAAACGCTTGCGGGAAACGCCGGCGCGGCTCTTGAATTCGACAAAGTTTTGGCAGTGGGTACGGATTCCGGCGAACTCCTCCTCGGTGAGGCAGTTGCGGCGGCCAAGGTGAATGCTTCAATCGTAAAGCAGACCCGTGGCGACAAGATGCTAGTCTTCAAGTTCAAGCGCAAAAAGCAGTACAAGAAGACGATCGGTCACCGGCAGAACCTGACCACGATCAAAATCGAAGAGATTGTGGCGTAGGAGTTCTTTAAGTCATGGCACACAAAAAAGGTCTTGGCAGTTCCAAAAATGGCCGCGATTCCAACGCACAGCGTCTCGGTATCAAGCTTTTTAGCGGTCAGGTAGTCCCCGGCGGGTCGATCATCGTCCGTCAGCGCGGCACTCGCTATAAGCCCGGCGAGAATGTCGGGCTCGGCAAAGACGACACGCTTTATGCGAAGGTCGACGGTACCGTCGAATGGCGTGACCGTGGGCGCATGGGCAAGTACGTCAGCGTGACTCCGCTCGGAGCCTGAACGCCGCCCTCCAACAGTGTACGAGAGTTCTCTGGGCCGCCCGGGGTTTCGCCTCAGGCGGCCTTCGTATGTCTAGGGGTTTTGCCTGCGATGGCCGGGTGACGGCTAGACGTTTTGGGCCGATACTAAGGGCGTCCACTCCATGTTTGTAGATGAAGTCATAATTCGAGTCAAAGCTGGCGACGGCGGCAACGGCTGCCTCGCGTTCCGCCGGGAAAAGTACGTCCCGAAGGGCGGGCCCAGCGGCGGCGACGGCGGACGCGGCGGCGACATTGTGCTGGTGGCAAACCGCAACTACAACACGCTGCTGCACTTCCGGTTCAACCCCGAGCACAAGGCCGAGCGCGGCGGGCACGGCGAGGGTAGCAATTGCTCCGGGAGTAATGGCCACCATACGTTCTTGCCAGTACCCGTGGGCACCGTCGCCATGGATGCGGAAACGCACGAAATCTTCCATGACTTTGTGGAGCACGGCGACCGCTTCATCCTGTGCAAGGGCGGACGCGGCGGGCGTGGCAACCAGCATTTTGCCACCTCGACAAATCAAGCTCCTACCCGGCATGAGCCCGGTACCCCAGGGGTTGAACGCAAGGTGCGACTGGAACTTAAACTCCTGGCCGACGTCGGCCTGGTCGGGTTCCCCAACGCCGGCAAGTCCACGCTCATTTCTCGAATTTCTGCCGCACGACCGAAAATCGCCGATTACCCGTTCACTACGCTCGAGCCCAACTTGGGGGTTGTTCAAGCGGACGGCGATCAGACCTTTGTGGTCGCGGACATTCCCGGGCTGATCGAGGGCGCGCACGAGGGTCACGGTCTGGGTATCCAGTTCCTGCGCCACGTGGAGCGCTGTCGCCTGCTGTTGCACCTGGTGGATGTGAGCGGCCTCAGCGGCCGTGATCCGGCCAACGACTTCGACGTCATCCTCAACGAATTGGCGAGTTTTAGCCCGGACCTCGCCGCCAAACCTATGTTCGTGGCCGCCACGAAGATGGATTCCGCGCAGGATCCGGAACTCGTCGCCAGTGTCGCCCAGCGCGCCGCCGACCACGATATGCCATTCTTCCAGATCTCCGCCGTTACCGGCGCGGGACTGCCCGAATTGATCCGCGCCATGGCAGAGAAGGTGATCATCCATGTGGACGATCCCGTCCCGGTAGAACGCACTCCGGCCCAACAGGATGCCGATGAGATTCCTCCGCACCCGGAGCAGTACAACCACGAAGACGATACGGAGTAGCTGAGGCGGGCGCTGTTGCCACCGCGACAGCCCTGCGGTGTCGTTCGAAATACTCCGCACTTCCCTGCACGGCGGCGGCAGTTTGCCCTTATACTGACCAGATTCGGCGCCACCGGGCCGGCATTGGCGTGCCGTCGTCGCGGACCCCAAGCCGGAAACTAACGGCGATGCTGCGCCGCTTAAAGGAGGTCATCATGACCGAGCTGTCTGTGCTTTGGCTCCCCATTCTCCTGTCCGCGGTATTCGTGTTCCTCGCGAGTTCCATCATCCACATGCTCTCTCCCTGGCACAAGAGCGACTACCCGAAACTGTCCAACGAGGACAAGGTGTTGGAGGCGCTCCGGCCGCTGGCGATCCCTCCGGGCGACTATATGGTGCCCCGGCCGGCCAACCGGCAGGACGTGAATTCCCCCGAGTTCGCCGCAAAGCTGAAGAACGGACCTGTGATGGTCGTCACAGTGCTGCCGAACGGCCCATTCTCGATGGGCAGGAATCTCGGTCTGTGGTTCACTTATTGCACGGTTGTCGGGATCTTCGCGGCGTACATTGCGGGTCGCGCGCTGCCTGCGGGCGCACCATACCTGCATGCTTTTCGATTCGCCGGCGCCACCGCGTTCATCGGACACTCATTGGCGCTTTGGCAGATGTCGATCTGGTACCGCAGATCCTGGACCACCACTATCAAAGCGACAGCGGACGGATTGATCTACGCATTGCTCACGGGCGGCACATTCGGCTGGCTGTGGCCCCGCTAAGCGCCTTGCTGGGCGGCCTTGCGTGCCTCGGCGGAATCGTAGCTTTCACCGTAGATCGCCGGCACTTTCGCGCCCATCGGCCGCAGATACATGGACAGTTGCCCGCGATGGTGGACCGTATGGCCCAGCACGAATCCTAGGTACATCACTGCGGGCAACTGAAACCGGCCCCGAAAATCAATGACTTTGGAAAGCTGCTCGCCGATCAGGCGCGTCAACTTCCCACAGCGCGATTCGAAGTTCTCCGCGTACCACGCCACCAGGTCGGCCGAGTTCTTGATCGTATCCGGGCGCGGCCTGGGGCTGAGATCGAACTCGCCTGCCGCGACAGCATCCAGGAATCGCATTTCCGTGGCCGCGATGTGCCAGGCCAGGTCCAGCGCGCTCTTGGACACCGGATCCGGATTAAAATCGCCTTGATCCAGCGGAATTGCGCCGATAACGCCCTTGGTGATCCGGTGCTCGTCCTTGAGACCCGGCAGATAAACATCGTGAAGTAGGAAACTTGCTTGATCGGGTTGGATTGGAAGCATGGGTTCAGGGTACCTCAGCGAGCGGATCACGTTGGCGCGACCCGGTGCCGCCGCAACCTGACCGGGCGGCTTTGCGACCATCCACTGCATTCCAGGGTCTCAGTAGTTGGATGTGCCTTCGAGCCCCAATCGGAGCACGGAACCGGCACTTCCGACGCGTGCAATAGTTGATGGAGAAAGCAGGGGCGATTGAGATTGCTAAGTCGGCGATGTTTGGGGTGCCGCGCGCTCGTGGGTGCCGCGCTGTGCTCGGTGTTAGGGCTGGCGCAGTCGGGTCCCGGCCCGATCCGGCCTCTCCGGACGGCGCCCGTGGAGACGTTGACGGTCAATCCGGGTTTCAGGGACTGGGGCCCCGCAGCGATTGCGGGCACGACGATCCTGGCCGGCAACCAGACGGGCGATGGAGGCACGTTCGCCATCGACACGCTCACTGGAAAGGTGAGATGGGCGCACCGGCCCAATTTCAGCAGCGGGACAGGTTCCGTATCGACCCCTCCTGCGGTATCGGGCAATATCGTTGTCGTCCCTTACGCCATGGCCTATCCTGGCGCGGTGGTAGGACTTTCTCTGGCGACGGGGAAGGAGCTCTGGCGCGGTCATGACCCAGCGCGGGACGCTGCTGTCGCGGTCTCCGCGGGACTCGCCTACGTCCTGGACAAGAACGGGAGCTTCTACGCGCTAGACGCAGCCACTGGCCGTGAGAGGTGGAAGGTCGCGCTTTCGGGCCGCGCCGGATGTGCATCACAGCCGATCGTGAGCGATGAGACCATCTACCTGACGGGCAGCGGCGACGCGACTCCGGGTGACCCGACGAAACGGGCGGGCAACTACCTGTTCGCACTGGACGCGAAATCCGGCCAGGAACGCTGGCGGTATCGCGCCGAGGCGCCCTACGTATACGACGGCGTTTGTCTGCGCCAGCCCGTCGTCACGGCCGACACTGTTTTTGCGGCGGGCGATCACTACTTATACGCGGTGAACCGGGCCACGGGCCGCGACCGCTGGAAACCTGTCGAGGTGCGGCGAACGGTGGTAGGGCGGGAACGTCCGGTCGAAGTACATGGTCTGGTGGACGCGGGTGCCGTCCTGGTCGGTCTGACCTCCGCGTATTTGATCGCCTTCGACAAGAACTCGGGCCAGACAACGTGGGAGATCGCAGGCAAGTTCCGTGAGGCGTCCCCCTCGCTTGCGGTGGCGGGCAACGTCCTCTATTTTCAAGGCAGTCCGGACAGCAAACCGGCGAGCTCATCGAGCGGCACGCTGTACGCTCTAGACCTCGATTCGCACAGCATCTTGTGGTCGTTCTCCCGTCCGACCCGCGAGCCCAACTGGTCTTTCGGCCAGGTGACGCCTGTCGATGGCGGGCTGTGGGTGGATTCCTACCAGGCGCTGGTGAAGTTGCAGTAGCCGGCAATGGTCGCGAGGGAGGTTTTTGCCGGGTTGTCTTCGACGAGGTTGCGGCGACTTCCTCAACGCGGCGAAGCCACGTTGTAGCGGATGTCCGTCACCCGGAATTTCGCGTAAGTAAATTCTCCCTCGGGCATTTGCCAGGACACCTCGACGTAGGATGGCACGCGGAACCCCGCAAACTCGCGGTACTCGAGGTACCTGCCAGACCAGGGGAGTAATTTGGAATGCTCGTTGTCGGTCGCGAAGTAGCGTTGGCCATGCAGCAGGGTGGGCTTGCCCTCAGCATCGAATTCGAACACCGCAGTGGCGGGCAACCCGTCCTGAACGAGCGTCGCGCGGGCCGAGTGAGCGTCGATGGACTCCCAGCGGATATTCCCGGAGACTACCGCGTAGGGGAACCACGCCGTCTCGGCCAGCCAGCGTAGACTGGAGCCTTGATCGATCTCGGGGCCGCTGGCGTCGGCGACCGTAAACGTCGAGGCGAGCTTTACAAGCATGTTCCCGCGATCCTCAAAAAGGCGATCCCGCGCTTCAATCCAGAGAAATGGCGTCATTCGGATGCTTGCGTTCCACACGAAGCCCGGATGGCTTACCGTGAAATACTGTTCTCCGCGGACGGGTAGCCACGGTGCGCCGGGTTTCAGGCGGAAGAATCCGTCGTGGCTCAATTGAACGGTGCGGATCGCGGGGGTGCCTGACGGGATGGCATAGTGCACGTAACGGCGGACTGGCTCGGGGAGAGCGGATTGTGCTGCTGCAAATTGCTCCGGCCCGACAGCGGGCGCGGTGCTGGCGAGCAAAGCGGAGACGTCTTTCGATACGAGAGTGCGGAAGCGCCACCTGCCCACCCAGACGGTGACCGCCAGAACGGCCAGCGCGAAGCTCAGCAATAGGGCGGCGACTTTGGCGAACTGGACCATGAATCACCTGTCTCGCCGGACAGTTCCGGCTGTACAAAGAACCGCAGTAAGTTCCTGTTATTGTCCTGTAATCAGTAATTTACAGCCAAAAGGCCGAAAGCTCATGCGGCTTCGCGGCGCTTGCTGCGAGGGAGCCAGGATTCGCACAGAAATCCACCCACTCCGATCCGGAGGGGTCGGCCGAGGACCTGCCGAGGTGCACATCAATCCGCTGAAGCGGCGCTAGAACACTTGCGATGTGACTGCGCCTTCTGACGCCGAGCCCACCAGCTTGATGTACTTTGCCATGACGCCGCTCCTGAAAGCCGGTGCGGGCGCGGTCCACTTGGCCTTGCGCTCGGCGAGTGTTGCGGCGTCCAGCACCAGGTCGATGCGGCGTTCGGCGATGTCGATGATGATCGTATCGCCGTCCTCGACGAAGGCGATCGGGCCTCCGTCGAAGGCCTCTGGCGCGACGTGGCCGACCATGAATCCGCGCGTAGCTCCGGAGAACCGCCCGTCGGTGAGCAACGCCACCGAATCGCCCAGGCCCGCGCCCATGATGGCGCTGGTGACGCCCAGCATTTCGCGCATGCCCGGACCGCCCTTGGGCCCTTCGTAGCGGATGACGACGATGTCTCCGGACTGGATCCGGCCCTCCGTCACCGCGTGCATCGTGTCTTCTTCGCAGTTGAAGACCCGCGCGGGGCCCTCATGGCGATTCTCGGCGATGCCGGTCACTTTGATGACCCCGCCGTCGGGCGCGAGGGAGCCTCGCAAGATCACCAATCCGCCGGTTTTCTTGATCGGGTTGCTCAGCGGGCGAATCACCTGTTGACCGGGCGTTTCCACCGCAGCAGCGGCCTCCTCGCCCAGCGTCTTGCCGGTCACCGTCAGGAGCGAGCCGTCCGCGTATCCGCCCTCGACCAGTCGCTTTGCGAGGACGCCGATTCCGCCGGCTTTATCCACGTCGGCGGCCACGAACTCGCCCGCAGGACGCAGGCTGACAATAAGCGGCGTGCGCTCGCTGACCGTGTTGAAGTCGTCGATTTTCAATTTCACGCTGGCTTCATTGGCCATCGCCAGAAGGTGCAGGACGGCATTCGTCGATCCACCCGTGGCCGCCACCCCCGCAATCGCGTTTTCGAATGCCTGGCGCGTGCAGATCGCACGCGGGCGGCGCTCGTTCTTCACGGCGTCGAGAATCACCCGGCCGCAGTAGGCGGCAACGTCGCTCTTGCGCTCGTCCACCTGCGGCACCATGGCGGTATTGATCGGCGACAGGCCGATCATCTCCATCACGGTGGCCATCGTGTTAGCTGTGAACTGCCCGCCGCAGGCACCGGGACCCGGCGAGGCGCAATCTTCGATCTGTTTGAATTCAGTTTCGGTAATCTTGCCGGCTGAAAACGCACCTACCGCCTCGAATACTTCCTGAATCGTGATGTCCTTGCCCTTATAGTGGCCGGGCAGGATCGAACCGCCATAAAGGATCACGCCGGGTATGTTCAGCCGCAGCAGGGCAAGGGCCGCTCCGGGGATGGTCTTGTCGCAGGCCACCAGGCAGACCAGGCCGTCGAACATATGGCCGCGGGTCACGAGTTCGATGGAGTCGGCTACGACCTCGCGCGAGATCAGAGAGGTCTTCATGCCCTGCGTGCCCATCGTGATGCCGTCCGAGATGGCGATGGTATTGAACTCCATCGGCGTGCCGCCGGCCTCACGAATGCCGCGCGCGACCTCCTTGGCGATGTCGCGTAGCAGCCAGTTGCAAGGCATCGTGCCAATCCAGGTGTTGGCGATGCCGATGATTGGCTTGCGGAGATCCTCGTCGGTGAAGCCAATGCCTTTCAATTGCGCGCGGGCCGGGGCGCGTTCTGGGCCTTCATACAGGGTGCGGCTGGGGAGTTGCATGATACTGAAACTCCCATCATATCGCCGTCACGAAACAAGCCGAGCCGGGCTCCGGCCTGCAAAGTGGAACAAATGAGGATTTTGCGCAAGGCGAGGGCCGGCCAGCCGGGGGTGCTCTTCAAAAACAGAAAAACGCCCCGGCGGGTTAGGCCGGGGCTACCGCGCACTCGGTACGCAGGTGCTTCAAGAGGCTTGGGGTTAGCCCTTGAGGAGAGACAGTACAGCCTGCGGGGCCGAGTTCGCCTGGGCGAGAGCGGCAACGCCGGCCTGAGAGAGAATCTGAGCCTTCGACAGGTTGGCCGCTTCCGCCGCGAGATCCGCATCCCGGATTTGCGATTGAGAAGACGCGAAATTGGTCAACTGAGTTGATGCCAGGTTCAGCGAATACGTCAACACGTTCTCGCTTTTGCCGACTGCGGCTTGTGCCTGGCCGAGCAGCTTGACGGCGTTTGCGATCGTATCCGTCGCGGTTGTGGCGGCAGAGGGGTCCAGGATGTTAAAGGCGCCTTGCGACACGGCTACGGGTGTGGCATCGAAGCCCAGCAGGGCGCTCGAGCCTGCGTCGCCGGTAACTGAGATGGCGGATGCCACCGACCCGGACGTGGAGAAAGTGAGCGCTCCCGTCGCGCCGTCGATCGAAGCGCCGAAGTTGGCTGCAGCGAAATTCGGGTCGGACGAGGCCGCCTGCTGGATTTGGTTGTTGATGGCCGTCAGCAGGCCAGCCTGTGTGCTGATACCAGTCAGGCCGACGCTGATCGTAACGGATCCGGAACCACCGAAACTGCCCGTGTTGTCAAAGGTGAAGGTTGCGGCAGTGGCCCCAGCCGCAGTAGCGATAGTAGCGACTTTCAGGTCTCTGATGGCCTGAGTCGCATCCGCTTTCAGGCCGAGGTCGATAGCCACATCGGCTCCGGCGGTATTCGAAGTCAGACCAAGACTGTTGGCATCGACTGCCGCAGCTCCGAGGTCCAGGCTCACTGAACCGTTGGTTGTGTCTTTGCCGCCGCCAATGAACACGGTACCAGCCTTTGCAAGCGTGCCGCCTGAGTCCATGCCAACCGCTTTCGCCTGGCGCGAGATTTCTGCGACTGTCGTCGAAAACTCGTCCTGCAGCGTGGCGCGGTCGCCCGTGAAGGTCGTCGAGGATGACTGACCGGCCAGCGTGCGAAGCCGATCCAGCAGGTTGCCAATGTTGGTCATGCCCGAATCTACGGTCTGCAATTGCGACTGCGCGTCACTGATGTTGCGCACGCCCTGCGTCAGGACAGCCTGATCGCTGCGCAGTTGGTTCGCGACAGCCAAGCCGGCCGCGTCGTCACCCGAGTTAACGATGCGCAAGCCCGAGGTCACGCGGTTGATCGTCTTAGCCTGGAAATTACTGTTCTGGTTCAGATAGTACTGAGCCTGCAATGAAGCAACGTTGGTGTTAATCGAAAACGCCATTTGCGGTTCTCCCTGGGTAAATCAAAATCCGCGGGATTCTTTCCTGGCGGGGACCGCTTTGCAGTCCGCTTCTGTCACCCAAGAACCATATCGTGGTCAACGGCTGATTCTTGAGGAAATCCGGAAAGTACTTCGGAGTGCTCTACTTTGCCGGCGCGGAGGCACCCGGATCGGTTAATGTGACCTGGGCACGCATCTCGGAAACCATGCGCTTCAGGCTATCTGCTGTGCCGCGAGCCACGGCTTGCTGGTTCTGGACCTGGGTAAGATAGAGCTCTTTCCGCACGATCGGTATTGCTTGTGGAGCGGTGAATCCCAGCTTCACTCGGGAGCCGGTGATCTCCAGAAGTTGCACTTCAATCTGGCCATCCAGGATCACCGACTCGCCGATCTTACGCCGGAACACTAACATGCACCCTCCAGCCTCCCCCGCGTTTTCAGCGGTGCGACATGCGAATAGGCGGTTCCGCTCAGGATCAACTGCGCACCCAGGCGACGTTCCGCGTCGACAAGGATGGGCGACGCCAGATTCACCGTGGCCGGCGCGGTTTCCTGTATGGTCGTTACCGCCAAAACCAGCGGCCCACCCGGTGCCGCGACCGGGTACGCGCCAGCTTCGAACCCCGTTCTGGCCCCCTCTTCCCGGTCTAGCTCAAAGTGGTAGTCGGGCTCGATCAGGCAGATCGGGAGGCAGATAAAGCGAGTGGCCGGAGAGTCGGTACTGACGAGAAACATGAACGGTGCGAACTCATCCGGCTGCACCAGCAAGAACGTATGCAGGTGCTCAAAGGCCGGCACACCTTCGGGGAAACTGATTACATCCTTCTCAAGGAAGTGGATCTGGCCGAGGTCCGGGCTGGCAAGTACAGGCATCTATAACGACGTCCCCCCGATGAAGGAGTGCGGGCTGGGGTGAGTCTTCTCCGCCGCCTTAGGCTCACGCACGATATCAACCGCCGTTTTGTGATAAGAATTCTCTTTGTAGGTGCGGCGCCTGGAATGGCGCCAACGGCTTTCCAAATGGGCGTAGTACTCAGAATTGGCTCCCGAAAGGCCTTCCTTCGCGACGGGCAATGGCGCTGCGCGGACTTGGGGCTGGAACTTCGTCTGAATCAGGATACTGACCGCTGGATCGGAGAAACCGGCGGCCCCGGCCTTGCCTCCGCCGATCCTGAAGTTGACGTAGCCAAACACATGGCCCGCCTGCACGGGGGCGTCGTGAAGTTGCACATCCAGGCGCATCCCAAACGTTCTACGTCGCTGTATTTTTCCCGGCGCCAGTACCGCTTCGATTTTTCCGGGTGAAAACTCGGAGTTCCTCTCCTTTGTTGAGGTGCCCGCTCGCGTAGTATGGAATTACCGTCATGAAGCAGGATGCCCAAGACGCCTCGCATGAGGCTGAACACTCGCCCCCCTTTCGAATAGACGACGCGGAGCACGCCGCCACACCCCTCGCGGCGCCACAGGACGGTGACGCGGGTCCGAATTGGGCGGCCCTAGCCTGGTTTGGCGCTCTGACCGTGCTGCTTTTCGCTCCCGTGCTGCGCGACATGTTCAAGGAGTACGCCAAGGACGAGAGCATGGGGCACGGCTTTTTCGTGCCGGTCATTGTCGGCTATATGATCTGGCAGCGGAGGCCTGAGTTGGAACGGACCCCGATCAGACCGCATTGGGCGGGTTGGGCCCTATGCGTGCTCGGCTTTGCGCTTTTGCTGCTAGGGACCTTCGGTGCCGAATTCGCGTTGATGCGCGGCGGTTTACTGCTGACCGTGTACGGGATAGTGCTCGCGACCTGCGGATTCCCTGTCTTCCGACTGCTGGTATTTCCGCTGCTTTTGCTGTTGTTCATGATCCGCATCCCGCAGTTCATTTACGGTCAGATCACGGGCCCGCTACAGACTTTGGCGAGTCAGTTTGCCGAAGTCAGTCTTTCGATGCTAGGCATCCCGGTTCTGCGTGAAGGCAACGTCCTGGAATTGGCTAGCCAGAAACTGAATGTCGTTGAGGCGTGCAGCGGTATCCGCTCTTTGCTTTCGCTCGGCTTCCTATCGCTGATCTATGGCTATTTTTTCGAAACTAAGCGCTGGATTCGCACGGTTCTATTCTTCTCGACCATCCCGATTGCTATCTTCGCCAACGGATTGCGCGTCACCATTACCGGAGTACTATCAGAGGTCAACAAGGAGTATGCCGAAGGACTATTCCACCTGATGGAAGGATGGGTGATCTTCATGGTGGCGCTCGTGGCGCTGCTGGCCCTGCATCAGTTACTCCTGGGACTGGCAAGACTCGGCAAGCGCAAGGAGGTGCGGGCAAGTGTTTGATTTCTTGAAAACGAGGCGCGCCCTGCTGCTGACGTTTCTGCTGTTAGCGGAGGCGCTGTTCTATCTGGCCTACCCTAAACAGGAAATAGTCTTGCTGTCCCAGCCGTTGAAGGCGCTTCCCGCGCAGTTGGGCTCGTGGTCGATGGCGTCTGAAAGTGCGATTGAGCCCGAAGTCCAGGACGTGCTGAAGGCGGACGACACACTCAACCGCATCTACGTGCACCCAGTCTCAGGGGCATCCGCCAGCCTGTTCATCGCGTTCTTCAAGACTCAAACGACGGGGGTTGCCCCCCATTCGCCTAAAGTGTGCCTGCCGGGCTCTGGATGGGAAGCCAGTCGCTCGAGCTTCATAGATTTGCAAGTTCCAGGCCGCGCCGAACCTATTCGCGTGAATCACTCCATGATCGTCAAGGGCGAGGAACGGAGCGTGGTCCTGTACTGGTACCAGACCCACAATAATGTCATCGCGGACGAATATCGCGCAAAAGTCAACACGGTTTTCGATTCGGTGCGGTATCACCGTAGCGACACCTCCATCGTTCGGATCGTTGTGCCAGAACGCGCTGGCCTGGACGCAGATTTCGAAGCGCGGAGCCTGGCGTCGGACTCCTTCGAAGCGATTCGCGCGCTACTGCCGAAATGAGGGCCTGCCCGTCGCCGGATTGAAGTGCCGGGCAGGACGGGTAGGCAAGGTACACTGAGAATTGCTGGTCTTGAGAGAAGTTCGCACTGTTGCCGCTTTCTTCCTTTTCGCTGCGATTGCGTGTCGCCCGGCGCGCGCGGCGGACTCTCCGCAAGGGCAACTGGACGGAAGCAAGTCGCTATTCGCCGTTCTCGCGGCGATTAATGTAGCAGGCTACGACGCGGAGTTGAACTCCGCATCTACACATCCGCTGCGGACTCAACTACGGCAGTCCATCGCTTCGCGCGATCTGAAGTCGGTTCGCTATCTGAAACAGTTCTTCGAGGCCCACAAGAAGCCGGACTCGCGCGACGAATTGAGCCAGTACATCACCTTTGCGCTGAGCGTGGATGGCCCGCCGGATTTCAAGTGGCGCTACCCCACGGACCGCACCCCGCCTGCGGCCAACGCACTCGATGAACTCAGGCCGCTGCTTGCCGATTTCTGGAAAGAAGCTGAGCTCGAACGTGACTGGAAGGCTGCACAACCGGCTTACGACAGCATTATAGAGCGATATCACGGGCCGGTCACCGACGCACTGCTGCAAGCGAATCTGTACCTGCGGAATCCGACTAGCGGCTCGCGCGGGCGCCGTTTCCAGATCTACATAGATCTCCTGGGTGCGCCCAATCAGGTGCACACCCGCAGTCTGACCGACGACTATTTTGTGGTCGTGACTCCCTCTGCTCATCCCCGGGTGAAAGACATCCGCCGCGCCTACCTGCACTATTTGATCGATCCGATGGCGATTCGGGCGACTGAATCGATTACGAGAAAGAAGCAGCTGTGTTACCTGGCGGAGAATGCGCCAGTCCTCTCAGAGGTATACAAGCAGGATTGTGTGCTGCTCTTCGGGATGTCGTTGGTCCGAGCTGTCGAGTCTCGCCTCGACCATGCGCCAGAGGAAGCCGACGAAGCGATGCGGGAGGGTTTTGTCCTTAGCCGTTACTTTGCCGATACGCTCGCCGGCTATGAAAAGCAGGAGTTGTCCATGCGGCTGAACCTGCCAGAGATGATTGACAATATCCACGTCAAAAAAGAGCAGGAGCGCATCGCCGCCATTCAGTTTCTGGACAAGCCTGTCGAGCACGTGGTGCAGGCGCAGGCTCCGCCTCAGGTGGCTGCGAATCCTCTGGAACTCCAACTCGAAGAGGCTGATAAATTGATTCGGGCACACCAAACTGAAGGCGCTCGCAGCATTTTCCGCACGGTGCTCCAACAGCCTGCGCCTAAGCCACTTCACGCGCGCGCATATTTCGGACTGGCGCGAGCCGCGTATCTTGAGAAGGACCCTGAGTTGTCGAAGGCACTTTTTGAGAAGACTCTGACCCTTGAACCGGAAGCGTTTGAGAAGGCGTGGACCCACGTCTACCTGGCTCGGCTTGCCACGATCGGTCAAGAACCTGCTGAAGCTGTCGCCCAATATGAGGCGGCGCTGGCGGTGGTAGGGGGTAGCGAGCCGGCCCGTAAAGCGGCTCAAACCGAATTAGAGGCGGCGAGGGGCCGCAAACAACAGCAATAAAAGGAGAACTATGCGTTATTCCAGAATCTTCAATATCGTCGCAGCAGTTTGTGCCGCAGCGGGCCTGCTAGCCGCCCAATCGGCCAATCCTACTCCTTCGAAACCCAAGAGTAAGAAAGAAGGCGAAGCTGTGCGGGCAATGTACGCGGCTCAGACACCGGACGAACAAATCGAAAAAGCGAAGCTGCTGATCGACAAGTTTGCCGATTCCGAATTCCGCAGTTCCGCCTTTTACGTCATGGCCGCCGCATCCGACCTGAAGCGCGACTTGGATAATGTTGTGGTTTACGGGGAACAGGCTATCGCCGCAGATCCGATGAACTTTGGTTCAATGGCTCTTATGTCCAAAGCGATTGCGCAAGGCACGAAGAAGTTTGATCTGGATAAGGCCGACAAACTGGCGCGCGCGGACAAACTGGCGAAAGACGCGCTTGAGTTATCCAAAAAGGCCCCCAAACCGAACCCGGATTTGACCGACGAGCAGTGGGCCGCCGCCGTGAAAGACATCGTTGAACCGGCTTATGAAGGGCTGGCTTTCGAGAGCATCGCAAAAGAAGATTACGCAGCTTGCGCGGATAACTTCAAGCTCGCGCTCTTGAGCATGTCTCAACTTGAGCCAGCTTTGCTTGTGCGCTCCGGTCACTGCAGCCTGCTGGCGAAGAAGTACGACGAGGCAATCGCTTCCTTCGATCAGGCGATCAACGCCCCCAACAGCGTCCAGGTGATCAAAGACGTTGCGGCCAAGGAGAAGAGTGCGGCAGAGAAGGCCAAGTCGGCGGTCAAGTAGACTGGCTTGACTCCTATGCCCGCAAAATACGAGGAGTTGGAGGCCAGGATCGGCTACACGTTTGCTGACCGGGACCTCCTACTCCGCGCGCTGACCCACAAGTCGGTCCATTCTGAAGCAATCGCCGGTGAGCCGGTTTTGGCTGACAACGAGAAGCTTGAGTTCCTCGGCGACGCCATCCTGGGCTTTGTCGCCAGCGAGTACCTGTTTCGCCGCTGCCCCCAGAGTTCAGAAGGAACTTTGTCGCGGCTGAAGTCTCAACGGGTTAGTTCCGCCCATCTCTTCAAAGTCGCCTCTGAACTGGGACTTGGCGAGTACCTGAAGCTTGGGCGTGGGGAGGAGCAGAGTGGCGGGCGGGCGAAGCGCGCAATTTTGGCCAATGCCCTGGAGGCCCTTATCGCTGCCGTCTTTTTGGATGGCGGGCTACCGCCGAGCCGCAGTTTCGTGGAGCGACTGATTGTCTCGCAGGACGAGCCGGGCGACTTCGGTGACGACGTGGCTTTGGATGCCAAAAGCGCCTTGCAGGAGTATGCCCAGGCCCGCAAGCTCCCGGTACCCCGTTACCAGATAGTCCACGAATCCGGTCCCGAGCACGCCAAGCTTTTCACCGTCGAGGCCCGCGTAGGTAGGCAATTTGCCTCTCGGGCCGATGGCGCATCAAAGAAAATTGCCGGACAACAGGCGGCTGCCCTACTGCTGGCTCGTCTGCAGGGCCTACCCGAACTGGAAGCACTCTCGTCGTCCGGAGGGCTTGCGCCGGGCTGAGCGCCGCTTTGATTTCCAATCATGGCCCCGCAGTGGCGTAGGGCGCTGGTTCGCCTACCGCGCCTTCGATTGTAAGCACCACAACATCCACTCTTCTGTTGCGGGCGCGCCCCTCCAGAGTCGAGTTCGATGCCACCGGGGCCGTGTCCGCGAAGCCTGCGATGGATAGTCGCTCACGCGGCAAGCCCAGGTTCTCGGTGAAGAACGCCATGAGGGCGATACTGCGCGCGGCGGAGAGTTCCCAATTGCTCTGGAAACGCGCGTTATGAATGGGTATGGCGTCGGTGTGCCCTTCGAGTCGAATCGAGTTCGGGAGGGGCCTCAAACTCGCCACGATCAAGCCCAGAGTGTGACGGGCGGCAGGCAGGATCGTCTTGTCTCCGGAGGGGAAAAACGATGCCTCGTGCAGGCTGATCACCAGCCCTCGACGCTCCATTCGGATTTCCAGCCGACCGTCCTGGAGTTCTTTTGCGAGATCCTTCTTAAGCTGGTCCATCGATGGTAGTAAAGCAGCGCTCGCGGGACCGGGACCCAGCTGTTCCGCCGTTGCCAGGAGGATTTTGGACGGATCAGTCACTTTGGATTGGGGCGGGAGCACTGGCGTGTGCCCTATCAGCCGGGCTAGTGCGCTGCGCAGGCCCTGATCCCCTACGGCATCCCGGAAAGACTGGGCCAGTTGTTGCGCTTTACGGGTATCGGTCGTCGAGTTTGCATAGAGCACGACGAAAAACGCGAAAAGCAGCGTGACGAAGTCCGCGTAGGAGACTAACCAGCGCTCGGTACCGCCGTGGCCAGGCTCTTCAACCCTGTGCCTGAGTCTCATGCCTGGACCCGTTGCGCCGCACCCAGCGGGTGCGCGGAACTCCGCGAGGGCGCGTCGCCGGATAGATAGCACTCGATCTTGTCGTAGAGCAGTTTCGTGTTCATCCCCTCGGCCAGGGCCAGCGAACCGAGCAGGATGAGTTCCATCCACTCCCTGTCCCTGGAGGCCCGCGACCGCAGTTTTGCCGCTGCCGGCAAGAGGAACAGGTTTGCCAGTCCGACACCGTAAATGGTGGCGACAAATGCGGCTGCAATGCCCCTCCCTACCATCTTCGTGTCGTCGATTCGAGCCATCGTAATGACTAGTCCCAGGACTGCCCCAATGATGCCAATGGTTGGCGAGAACCCTCCTGCGGATTCGAATACCTGGGCGTCACGACCCAATCGCCGGATGGTCACATCGATTTCGGTTTCCAGGATGTCGCGAATCGTCTCTGGCTCAACACCGTCAACTGCCAGCGTGACCCCTTTTCGCAATAGGGGCTCGGCTATGTTCGGGACCATTTCCTCGAGAGAAATCAGCCCGGTCTTCCTGGATTGCCGGGAGAGCGACATGATCTCATCGACCAGCGGTTCGCACCCGCTCGGCTTCTCGAAGAACACCCGGCCGAGGGCCCGCACCGCCGTAATCACCTCGTTCAACGTGTGTGCGACCAGGGTCGCCCCGATGCAGCCTCCGAAGACGATCAGTGCGGCGGAACCACCCAGAATGGCTTGGGGCTTTCCCCCTTCAAGCAGGAATCCGCCCACCAGCCCAAACGCCGCCAGCAGTATTCCAGCCGCAGTCGCGAAGTCGAGCCGGCTCCGATTGTCGGCACTCTTCATGGTCCCTTCCTGTCCGGGCTGTTTCCAGCCCCGACCAATTCTTTGGCGCTAACTCACGCTGGGCACATGCAAAATGCCGTCCAGCAGGCTGCGCGGGTCCAGGATTCGCCGCTTGAATTGGACGATATCCTCGATGACGCGCTCCGGAGCGTCCTGCACCACAATCCTGACACCTGAATTGAGGGTTAGCACGGTGTCTGGAGTGCTTTCCATCTCCTGGATCAGGTCCGGGTTCAGGTAAAAGGACTCACGGTTCAGGCGCGTCAGTCGGATCATAGTCTCGCTGACCCTTAATATCGGCTGCGTTCGGGAGAATCTTTAGGCGAATCGGAGATCTATTCGAGAAGCCGCAAAATAGACTTGAGTTCTGAGCGTACCGCGCCGGCTTGAGCCAGCCAATCGGCCCGCGGGTCGAAGAGCAGGCCCTGTGCCACCGGTGCAGGTGCCGGCTTAGGCGCGCTTCGAATCAAGGACTTGCGCTTCTGCAGGTGCTCGCGGGCGCCCTCTAGCGTGAACTTCTCGTCGTAAAGCAAGTGCTTGATCTCCAGCACGAGTTCCACATCCTTCCGCTTGTACAGGCGCTGATTCGTGCCCGATTTCTTAGGCGAAAGCGGCGGGAACTCCGCCTCCCAATAGCGCAAGACATGAGCCTTCAACCCCGAGAGGCGGCACACGTCTCCTATCCGGAAATAGAGCCGGTCCGGAATCTGAACGGATTGTGGGGGAGCGGCGGCAGTCGCCATGGGGATCAAAGCCTGCTGTCCGCGGAATTACCCGCTACACGCCATCCTAGGCAAGGACGGCGATCCGGTCAACCATTTTCGCCGGAATTGTTTGACATTGGAGGTTTGCCGATCCTGATACCATAATCGGCGTCATGAATTCCATTGCGGGGATCCACCCGGTCCGCGAGGCTCTGCGCGCCGGTCGCGCGCTCGATCGTGTCCACATGCAGCGCGGCTTGGCCAGCGCCAGGCTCCAGGAAATCATCGACTTGTGCCGGGAACACCGTATCCCGGTGCGGTTTGAGAGCAAGGAAAGCCTGGACCGTCTGGTAACCGACACGCCGCACCAAGGGGTTGTGGCGTTTGGCGCGGCGCACAACTACGCCACACTGGATCAATTTTTCGATCTCGACGGACTGCTCGTAATCCTCGATGGCGTTGAGGACCCTCACAACCTGGGAGCGATCGTCCGAACGGCACATGCCGCCGGAGCGCTGGCCGTCGTTGTGCCAGACCGGCGGTCGGCGCCCCTGAACGAGACCGTGGCCAAAGCCGCGGCTGGTGCGCTCTCGGTTTTGCCCGTGGTACGCGGCGGAAACCTGAACAGGACGCTCGAGCAATTGAAAGAGCATGGTTTCTGGATCTATGGACTGGACGAACGGGGCGATCGCCTGTTCACGCAAGCGGAGTTTGCTGCCCGTTCAGTGCTGGTGGTGGGTGGAGAAGGGCCCGGTTTGCACGACCAGATCCGCAAGAAATGCGATTTCCTGCTGCGGATTCCGATGGCCGGTCAGATCGCGTCGCTGAACGTCTCCGTGGCAACCGGCGTCGTGCTCTTCGAGTGGGCGCGCGGGCGTGGCTTCGCAGGTGGGACAGAGGGCGCATAGTACAATCAAAATTCATGAGATTCCGACGTCTTGCGGCGGATTTCGCGCTGATTCTAGTGGTCTCGGCGGCCTTACCGGCACGCGAACCAGTGAGGGCCAGAAAGGCGATGGTGGTGGCGCAAGAGCCCAACGCCACCGATGCCGGCGTAGCAGTGCTGAAGGCCGGCGGTAACGCCGTTGACGCAGCCGTTGCCGTGGCGTTCGCCCTGTCGGTAACGCATCCCTTCGCCGGCAACATTGGGGGCGGCGGTTTTCTGCTGGCCCGTTTTGCCGATGGCCGGACGGCATTTATCGACTTTCGGGAAACGGCCCCGGCTGGCGCTAGCCACGACATGTACCTCGATGCCTCCGGCAAGCCGACCCGCGACAGTCTGGTAGGCTGGCGCGCCGCCGGAGTCCCGGGCACGGTCCGCGGGCTGGAACTCGCTCATAAGAAATTCGGCCGGAAACCCTGGGCTGAACTCGTTCAGCCTGCCGTGGACTTTGCCGCCAACGGCTTCGAACTCTCCTACAGCACGGCCAAGTCGATCTGCGCTTCCACAAAACTGCTGAATCAGTTCCCGGAATCGAAGCGCATTTTCCTGAAGGCGGGGGGCTGCCCCGAGACAGGCGAGAAGCTTATCCAGCCTGAATTGGCGGAAACGCTGCGGCGCATCGCGGGCGAGGGCGCAAAAGACTTCTACGAAGGCGAAACCGCGCGTCGCCTTGCGGTGGCTATGGCGGCCAACGGCGGACTGATCACGCTAGAAGACTTGAAGAGCTACCGCGCCGTTGAGCGTCAGCCGCTCGAAGGCAAGTACAAGAACTACGGCATCATCACGGCGCCGCCCCCGTCATCCGGCGGTGTGGCGATGCTTGAGATGATGGCGCTGCTCGAAGGCACCGGCTATGAAAAGGCCGGCGCGGGCTCGGCCAGCACGACGCATTACCTCGCCGAAGCAATGCGCCGGGCATATGCCGACCGCGCTGAGTTTCTGGGAGACCCGGACTTCGTACATGTCCCCGTGAAGGGTCTGCTGAACCCCAGGTACATCGCCGGTCTGCGGTCCACGATTGATGTCAAACGGGCGACGCCCAGCGACGTGATCGGGCACGGAGACGCTACGGTGTTCGAGACGAACGAGACGACGCACTTCAACGTCATCGATGCCGAGGGCAATGCGGTGTCGCTGACCTACACTCTGAATGGCGGTTATGGCAACGGGGTAACTGTGCCGGGCCTGGGGTTCCTGCTCAACAACGAGATGGACGACTTTGCAGCGAAGCCTGGAACGCCAAATCTGTTCGGCCTGATCCAAGGCGAGGCTAACGCCATCATGCCTCACAAACGACCGCTATCCTCCATGACTCCTACGATCGTCACGCGCGACGGGAAGTTGTTCATGGTGGTGGGCGCGCCGGGCGGCGGCCGCATCATCAACGGCGTCATGCAGGTGATCCTGAATGTGCTCGACTTCGGCATGGACGTCCAGCAGGCAGTCGATCAGCCCCGCTTGCACCATCAGTGGAAGCCCGACAAGATCTCCCTTGAGCGCGGATTCTCCCCGGATACGGTCGCTCTGTTGCGCGGCATGGGCCACGAGGTGGACCCGGAGGGCGGTGGGGTGGCTTCCGTCGAGGCCCTACTGGTTGATGGAGGATGGATACAGGGGGCGCAAAACGGGCGCTCCACCGGAAAGGCCGCGGGGTACTGAAGTCATGCAACACGCACTGTCCACCCATCTACTCGTGAATCATCGTCTGAATACGGTCTGGATGGAGCGTATCCGGGAAGCGGGCATCCCATCGATTGAGATCTTCTGTGCACGTCAGCACTTCGATTACCGGAACCAGGAGCAGGTGAACGAACTGGCTTACTGGTTCCGCGACGCTGAACTGCAACTCCACGCGCTCCACTCGCCGATGTTCAACGACGATTGCTGGGGCCGCACGGGTCCGGGCGCGGTTGTTTCACTGACGGAACTCGACAAGCCCAAGCGCCTTCTGTGCGTTGACGAGGTCAAGCGTGCTCTCGAAGTCGCCGAGAAGATCCCCTGCCGCTATCTGATTCAGCACCTCGGAGTGACGGGCGAGGAGTACGACGAACGTAAACTCGATGCGGCATTTACGGCGTTGGAGGAAGTGATCCTGTTTGCCGGCTATCGCGGCGTAAAGGTCCTGATCGAGAACATCCCGAACAGGCTTTCAACGGCCGACCGGTTGAAGTACTTCCAGGAAATCACGCACCTCGACCTGCACTACTGTTTCGATGTGGGCCACGCTCGGATCGAGGGCAGCGTCGAGGCCTCGTTTCAGATTCTGAAGGACCGCATCCGGTCCACGCACGTTCACGACAACGACGGGGTGAACGATGACCATTTGTTCCCCCTCCTGGCCCCTGCCGGGTCGATCGACTGGAAGCAGACGATGGGCCTGTTCAAAGGTCGCGAAGACCAATTTCCGTTAGTGTTGGAACTGCGTGATTCGCCCGATTTCCCCAATCCGATCATGGCGGCTCGCGAAGTTCTCGACAAGTTGGAGGCTCTCTAATGTCCGATTATCGTCGGATCAAAATCGACCAGGCCGCCGCGCACGTCGGTGAACCGGTTGAAATCGCGGGGTGGCTTTACAATCTCCGCAAGTCCGGCAAGATCATCTTCCCGCTGGTCCGCGACGGCAGCGGCATCATTCAGGGCGTCGCAGTCAAGGCGAATATCCCGGTCGAAGTGTTTGAGATGTTGAAGGACCTGACGCAGGAGTCGTCGCTCATTCTGCGCGGGAAGTTGCGGGCCGAGGCTCGGGCCGTCGGCGGCTACGAACTGGACGTCGAACAGGCGCTACTTGTCCAGGCCGTTCCGCTCGAAACGCCCTACCCCATTACGCCCAAAGAGCACGGCATCGACTTCCTGATGGACCATCGCCACCTGTGGCTACGTAGCCGGCGTCAACACGCCATTCTGCGGGTCCGTCATGAGATCGTCAAGGCGATTCGCGACTACTTCGACTCCAACGGTTTTACGCTCGTCGATACGCCGATCTTCACACCCGCCGCCTGCGAGGGGACGACCAACCTCTTCGAAGTGAACTACTTCGACGAAGAGAAGCTCTACCTGACGCAGTCGGGGCAGTTGTACAACGAGGCCACCGCTATGGCCTTCGGCAACGTCTATTGCTTCGGGCCGACATTCCGCGCCGAGAAGTCCAAGACGCGCCGCCATCTGACCGAGTTCTGGATGGTGGAGCCGGAGATGGCCTACGCCACGCTGGAAGACGTGAAGCGGGTCGCCGAAGAGCTGATCTGTTTCATCGTGGGCCGCGTGCTGGAGAACCGGAAACCGGAGTTGGCGACGCTCGAACGCGATCTCTCCAAACTCGAATCCATCAAGCCGCCTTTCCCGCGCATGACTTACGACGATGCGGTGAAGATCCTGCAGGCCAAGGGCAGTGAGATCGTGTGGGGCGGCGACTTTGGCGGCACCGATGAGACCCTGCTGGGAGAGGATTTCGATCGCCCGCTGATGGTGGACCGCTATCCGGCCGAGGTGAAGGCGTTTTACTTTGAGCCCGATCCCGAACGTCCCGAGGTCGTGCTGGGGGTGGATGTGCTCGCCAGCGAAGGCTACGGCGAAGTCATCGGAGGAGGGCAGCGGGTCTACGAACTCGACGTGCTGGAACGTCGTCTGGCGGACCACGGACTGCCGCGTGAAGCGTTTGAGTGGTATCTCGATTTGCGCAGATTCGGCGGGGTGCCGCACGCGGGATTTGGCATGGGCGTAGAACGGGCCGTGGCCTGGCTGTGTGGGATCGAGCACATCCGCGAAACCATCGCTTTCCCGCGCATGTTGAATCGAGCCCGGCCCTGAGCGGACGCTTCTTGTGGGGCGGCTCTCCAGAGCCGCGCGGGGCCTCTCCAGGCTCCGCTGACTAACTTAGCGTAACTGGCGGGCCCTGGAGCGCCCATGCGGCCCTGGAGCGGCGTCTCACCCCGAACGGAGCCGCGTGGGCTAGTGAACGCTGGATTGGACAATATGGCAAAAGCAGCGAAAATCGTACCCAAGACCGTCGCGATTATCGGCGCACCGCTCGACCTCGGTGCAGGGCGCCGAGGCGTGGACATGGGTCCTTCGGCCCTACGCGTTGCGAATCTGAACGCTCGTATCGAGAGCCTCGGCATCGCCGTCGAAGATCTTGGCAATGTGTCGGTGGAACAGCCAGAGAGCGCACGCCCCGGCCAGAAGAACGCGCGCTATCTCGAACAGATCTCGGCGACCTGCCGTGAACTTGCCGGGCGCGTCGAAGCGGCGGCGGACCGGGGACTCTTCCCGCTGGTCCTCGGCGGGGACCATTCCGTGGCGGTCGGGACGGTCAGCGGCATGGCGCAGTCGCTGCGCAAGCAGAACGAGAAGCTCGGCCTCATCTGGCTCGACGCACACTCCGACATGAACACGCCGAAGACGTCCCCGAGCGGCAACGTGCACGGCATGCCGCTGGCGTGTCTGGTTGGCTACGGTCCGAAAGAACTTACGGAACTGTACGACTTTTCGCCCAAAGTGGATTCAAGGAATGTGGTGCTGGTCGGCATCCGGAACGTTGATATGACCGAGCGTGAAGTCGTGAAGCGCTCGGGCGTCACCGTTTACACCATGCGCGACGTGGACGAGCGCGGCATGCGCGCGGTGATGCGCGAGGCGATCCTACGCGCGTCCGATGGCACCAGCGGCATCCACATTTCGCTCGACATGGACGGTGTGGATCCAGGCGAGGCGCCGGGCGTCGGAACGCCGGTGCGCGGAGGATTCAGCTACCGTGAGGCGCATCTGGCGATGGAGATTCTCAGCGATTCCGGGCTGGTGCGGTCGATGGAGATCGTCGAAGTGAATCCAATCCTCGACGCTGCTAACCGGACAGCGGATCTCGGCGTCGAACTGGTGATGTCCGCGCTCGGAAAGAGGATCCTGTGAAGAAACGCGTAGCTGTGTTGTACGGCGGGCGGAGCGGGGAACACGAGGTCAGCATTCGCTCGGCCCAGTCCGTGATGGCGGCGCTCGACCCCGGGAAGTACGAAGCCGTACCGGTCTTTATCGGCAAAGACGGGCGCTGGAGCCCCGGCCCGATCCTTCCTGAGCCCGGTGCGAACCCGGGCATCGACGTTGTTTTTCCCGTGTTGCACGGCACTTTTGGGGAAGACGGCACGGTGCAGGGCCTGCTTGAATTGGCGGCTCTGCCGTACGTCGGCGCGGGCGTATTTGCCTCCTCGGCTGCGATGGACAAGGAGCAATTCAAACGGATCTGCCTTTCAGTGGGCCTGCCGGCGGTGGAGTGGGTCACGGTTTACCGCGGTGCCCTGGACGCTTCCGAGGCCGTCCGGCGTTTCGGATTTCCGCTATTTGTGAAGCCGGCCAATCTGGGCTCCTCCGTGGGCGTATCGAAAGCTCATAACGAGGCAGAGTTGAAGGTCGCCCTGGAAGACGCCGCCAGGTACGACTCGAAAATCGTCGTCGAACGGGCCATCGTCGGGCACGAGATCGAGTGCGCCGTGCTAGGCAACGATCTCCCTGAAGCGGCGACTCCCTGCGAGATCCTCCCCTCGCGCGAGTTTTACGATTACGACGACAAATACACGCTTGACGCGGCTCGCGTCGAACTGCCGGCGAGACTCCAGCCGGAGACGATTGCGGAAATCCGGCGCATCGCAGTCGCCAGCTTCCGCGCAGTCGATTGCAGCGGCATGGGGCGAGTTGATTTTCTGGTGGAAGCCGCGACAGGCAAGGTTTACGTCAATGAGATCAACACCATTCCCGGGTTCACGTCCATCAGCATGTATCCCAAGATGTGGGCGCACGCCGGCGTTCCGTTTGCGCAACTCGTGGAGCGTCTGATTGAGTTGGCGCTGGAACGCCATGCGGTGCGGCAGTCGTTGCGGTACGAGCGCTGATGAAGCCGGTACGAACACGGTGCCTGCTGGTTCTAGCCGCAGCGACCTGCGTCGTTTTCGCGGTCGCCGCCGGTGTGCCGCCGGTCAAAACTCCGGCAGTCGAGCGGCCGTCCACCCCGGCTGCCGCCCCGGTCGACTCTCCCGCAGATGCCGAGAAACAGCCGGATGCACCCAAGCGCACGGCTAGCCAGCCACTGCCCAACACCGTCGAACTGGAGCAGGAACTGGGACGCTTCTTGAGCGTTTTCTCGGTGATTGACGACTCCTTTGCCGATCCAACGCCGTCCGAACAGTTGATCTACGGCGGCGCGATTCCGGGCATGCTGCGCGTGCTGGATCCGCACTCCGTGTTCTTCAACAAGGACCAGTTCGAGCAGTTGCAGGAGATGCAGCGCTCGGTGTCCAAGGGCTTCGGTTCGGTGGTGAGCGTCATGCCCGGGCGCGTCATCGTGCTGCAGACTCAGATGGGTTCCCCGTCACAGCGCTCTGGCCTGTCACCCGGCGACGAGATCCTCGGCATCAACAACATCCCGCTGGCGCGCCTGGATCTAGAGCAGTTGATTGAAGTGCTGGGCGAGTCCCGCCAGCATCCAGCGCTGTTGACGGTTCGCCGCCAGGGTACGGCCGGTTTGATGACCTACACGATGGTGCCGGCGCAGATGCAGAGCGCCAGTGTGGACCGGATTTACAAACTGGACGGCGACATGGCGTACGTCCGGGTGACCAGCTTCGAGCCGAACACGGGCGAACTATTGAAGCAGGCCATCGAGAAACTCGGCGGGGCGAAGCTAAAAGGCCTGGTGCTGGACCTGCGCGACAACCCCGGCGGCGTGGTGACGGCGGGACTGCAAACCGCCGCGTTGTTTCTAAAGCCGGGGACGCGCCTGTTCAGCGCGCGAGGGCGCAGCACCGAGACGGAGAACGTCGACGTGCCCGCCGGTATGACTCCTTACGACTTCAAACTGGCGGTGATTGTGAATCGCAAGACGGCCAGCGCCGCGGAGATCGTGGCGGGCGCACTGCAGGACAACGATCGCGCCACGGTCTACGGCGAGCAGACGTATGGCAAGGGTCTGGTGCAGCGAGTCTATCCGCTTCGCGACGCCACGGGACTGGCTCTGACGACCGCGTTCTACTACACCCCCAGTGGACGCTCGCTGCAGAAGCCTCTGTATGGCAGCGAGTTGGAGCAGCGCACGCGAACGATGGTGCGGCCGGAGTTCAAGACGGCGGCGGGCCGCACGGTACGCGGCGGCGGGGGCATCGAGCCGGATGTGACGGTTCAGCCTGCCATGCCAGCCCGGTTTGGATTCTTCCTGGAGACCTCCGGACTGTTCCCGGCATTTGCCACCGATTGGCTCGTCCATCACCGGGCGGAGGCGAAGCGCGAAATGGAGATCACACCGGCGATCCTGGACGATTTTCGGAGCTTCCTCACCGAGCGCAAGGTCACCCCGACGCTGACCGAATGGAGCGCCGAGCGCGAGTACCTGCGTAGTCGCGTGAAGCAGGAGATCCTCAATCAGGCCCTGGGAGTCGAAGCGGGCGACGAGATTGAAGTCCGGCGGGATGTGGCTGTCCGGCGGGCGCTGCAGAAGTTCATGGAGTGACGGGCTGGCGGTTGGCCCTGGCGCCTTGACTTGGCCTCCAGCTTGCGTTGCCGGACCGCGATGCTGCTCCACGGAGCCTATCTGGAGATCGGCGCCCCGGCGCGCTACATCAGATAGTCCTTTAGCTTCTCGAGCAGGCCCTTGTCCGCCGGTTGACCGCTTTCTGGCAGCAACTCTCTCAACTGTTCGACCAGCTTGCGTTGTTCCCGGGTCATCTTTCGGGGCGTTTGAACCTCGATGTGGACGATCAGGTCACCGTAGCCGCTGCTATTGACCCGCGGCGCGCCGCTGCCGCGCAGGCGCAGTGTCTCGCCCGACTGGACGCCCTCGGGGACCTTGAGCGTGCGAACGCCGTCGAGCGCCTCGATTTTGATTTCCGTTCCGAGCGCCGCCTGCGCCATATTGAGCGGCACGGTACAGTGCAAATCGTCATCGTGGCGTTCAAAAATCGGGTGCGGTTGGACGTTGAGAAAGACGTAGAGATCGCCCTGGGGACCGCCGTTTGCACCAGGCTGGCCCTCTCCCGGAACGCGCATCTTCATCCCCGTATCGACGCCTGCGGGAATCTTGACCTTCAGCTTCTTGGTGACCTGGATGAAGGCCTCGCCCTTGCACTGCTGGCAGGGCTTGCGGAGCAGCTTGCCGGATCCCCCGCATTGCGAGCAGGTGCGCCGGATGGTCAGGAAGCCCTGCTGGTAGAGCATCTCCCCGCGACCGCGGCAAACCGAGCAAGTGGTCCAGCCGTCAGCGCCATCCGCGCCGGTGCCCCGGCAGCCTGGACACGGCTCGGTGCGCGGAATCTGCAACTCCACCTCATGCCCGCGCATGGCGTCGTCGAAGGTCAGTTCTAGGTCGTAGCGAACATCGTCGCCGCGCTGGGCGCGAGTGCGCTTTCGCCCTCCGCCGCCAAACAGGTCTCCGAAGCCGAAGAAATCGCCGAATATGTCGGAGAAATCGGCGAAGGCATCGGGATTGAACCCGGCGGCCGCCGCGCCTGCCGCACCTAGCCCCTGGTGGCCATACGTATCGTACGTGCGCCGCTTTTCGGTGTCGCTCAGTACCGCGTATGCTTCGGCGGCTTCCTTGAACTTCGATTCGGCTTCCGGGCTGTGCGGGTTGCGGTCAGGATGGTATTTCAGCGCGAGCTTGCGGTATGCGCTTTTCATCTCCTGCTCACTGGCGCTCTTCCCGATCCCAAGAATCTCGTAATAATCGCGTTTGGCCAATTCAGGACTCCTAAGACGCGGCCCTTAGCCGTGTACCGCAACCTTCACCATCGAGGCGCGCAGTAACCGGCCTTTGAAGGTGTAGCCTCGCAGCAGTTCGGCCAAAACGGTCTGGTCCTCGTGCTCATCGGTCGTCACCATCTCGATGGCGTGGTGAAAGTTCGGATCGAACGGCTTGCCTTCCGCTTCGATGGGTTCGAGACCGAGTTTCGCCAGAGCCTCGAACATCCGCTGATAGATCAGTGCGATGCCCCTCCCGAACTCCGTATCCGTAGTCTGCGACTTCAGTGCACGTTCGAAATCGTCCAATACCGGCAACAAAGCCTTGACGGCGTCAGAGGCGGCGTATTCGAACAGGTCTCCCTTTTCACGCTCGGTGCGCTTGCGAAAATTGTCGAATTCGGCCGCGTGGCGCAGCAAAGCGTTTTGCAGGTCGGTCTTGTCGCTCAGCAGTTGATCCCGTTCAGCCGCGATGGATTCGGGCGTCTCGACGAGTGCTTCGCCCTCGGGACAAGCTTCCGTCCCTGCTTCGGCCCCTGGTTGGGGGGTCTCCTGGTCTGTCATATGGGTGTCTGCTTTCAGAGTAACAAACCGCGCCCACAGCGCCTTTGCGTGCCTCGCGGCGCGTTCCGCGGCAGGGACGCGTTTCTTGCCCACTACTGGGGTAGGCTGCTGAGGGCCTGCCCGACGTGCAGAACGGCCGAAATCACCCGCGGGTAGTTCATTCTCATTGGCCCGAGGACGGCGACGTGGGTCTCCAAACCGCCTGGCATGCTTACGGTCAGCCCAATGAGCGAGAAGTCCTCGAGCGAGGGGTAAGCGGCGCCAAGACCGATCTGGACCTGGATCTCGCCACGGCCCCCCTCCAGGAACTTGTCGAGCATGGCGATCAGGCGCTTCTTCTCTTCCAGCGCGCGCAGCAGGTCCCGCAACCGCTCTTTCGTCAGGTGCAAATCGAGGCCGACCAGATTCGACGTCCCTTCCAGGTAGACCTGGGGTGTCAGTCCGATATCGAGCAAACCCTTTTCGTAGAGCATGGTCAGCCGCCGCATTAGCGAATCGTAAGCGGACGATTCCAACAGGAAACGGCGCTCCAACTCCCGGCGAATGCCGCTCAGGGTCCAGCCGGCGAAATTGTGGTTCAGGTAATTGCGAATCGACGCCAGATCGTCTTGCGACATGGGCTCGTCAAGCTGAACCGCCTGGCTGCGCACCATGTGGTCGCGAGTGGCAACCACCATCAGCACACGATTGGGAGGCAGCAGCACAAACTCAACCTGATCAAGGATCTGGCCCGTGCCTGGGATGGCCGCGAATATCCCGACGTTGCGGGTCAACTCGGTCAGCAGGTGGGAGGCATGTTCCGCGCGCGCTTCCAAGGTCTCCCGGCTGCCCAATTCTTCGCGCACACGCGAGAGTTCGGCGGCCAGAAAGCGGCTGGCGGCCAGCGGGCGGGCGAACTGCCGGAACGCCTTCGCCGTGGGAATACGGCCTGCGGAGGTGTGGGGCTGATCCAGATAGCCCAGGTCGGCGAGGTCCGCCATGACGTTGCGGATGGTGGCGGCACTCAGAGAATCGTTGCGCTTGCGGGCAATTGTCCGGGAAGCGACCGGCTCGCCGGTCTCGATGTAGTTCTGCACGATCAGATGCAGCACTTCCAGAGTGCGAGGAGACAGCGAGTTGTCCCGTTCATTCGTCACAGCAGACACAAATCCTTGAGGATCAATACTAGGGTAACGCGCCAGGCGATGCAAGTGCGAGCGGGTTGGACCGGTCGTGCCGGGTCAGTCGTTGCGGAAGAGAGCTTCCGTTTCAGGTTTTAGCAGTACCCAGAAGGAGTAGATGGCGAGAGCCGTGCCGATGGGGACATGGAACAGCGATAACCCGCTCAGAACGAGCCCCAGTATCCGGGCCCAGGGGCGGAAGTTGAGCAGTCCGTATCCCAGCAGCAAACCGGGCAGTGAGAGCAGCAGGGTAAACAGGGTCACGATGCCCCCAACGATGGCGATTATGTGGATGGGCAGCAGAGCTTCCTCTCCGCCGATGCCGAAAATTGAGGACACGGCCACGATCCCGCCGAGGATCGCGAAGGAAATCAGTACTCCCAGTCCACCAAGGATCACGTTCAGCCAGCCGAGCACTTTGACGTGCGCTTCCATCGCTATTTCTCCCCCTCACCGATTCCAACAGTATTGCGCCGCCAGGCCCAATTGGCCAAAAAACTGGCAAAGACCGGGACATAGATGAACCAGCGCAGGCCGGTCGAACCCTGCCAGACTCCAGTGCTCCGGTAGCCGTCGAGCACTACATAGGCCAGCGGCATCAAAGCGACCCAGACGAACCCGGCCACCCAGGGGTCCACTGCCAACAGCGGTACCATCCAGGCCATGTACCAGGGATGCACGTTGGCGCTCAGCAGCAGCATCCCGGCGACGAATCCGAGCACCACCCGTTCCAGCGGCGCTCGCCAGCAGCAGGCGATCAAAACCAACAGGCCCAACGCGACCAGCGAAATGCGCTTGGCGAGATCGCCGTTCTGGCCGCTCAAGTACCAGATGACGCCAAACAGACTGTCGTTGTTCCGCCAACCTCCGAGAAAGCCTGCCATGTAGGCTGCATTGCGACTCCAGAGCTCACGCGAGAGCGTGGCGTACGGCCAAGCGGTGAGAACGGCGAGAGGGATGCCCGCGAACAGCACTCTCCAGCGCACTCCTCGCCACTGGCCGATTGGGTTCAGGGCGAAGATCGGGAGCAGCAGGAACGGCCACCACTTGATCAGTCCGCCCGCCGTGAGCAGCAGTCCTGCCAGAGCCCAACGCTCCCGCCGCGCGGCGAGCAGCGCAGCGATCAGCAGCCCGATCAACAGGGAGTCCATGTGGCCCTCGCCCCAGAACTCAATCCAGGTGAGAGGGCACCAGGCCCACACGAGGACGCGCTGCCAGGGTAGCGAGTGAGATCGAAGCAGGGCGAACAGCAGCGCCAGCACGCACAAATCACCCGCGAGCGAGGGTACTTTCATCCACAGCAACTGATGGTTGGTATTTCGCGGTTCGATCCAGGCGGCCAGCCGAAGGGCTTCCCGCTCAATGATTTCCCATAGCGGACCGTAGCCGGCGCGGACGCTCCTGCCAGTGATTTCGGGCGAGGTCCGGTCGCGCAGGAAGGCCGCCTCCGCATCCATGGGGGCCACAAAGTACGGATTCATCCCAGCTGCTTGCACGCGCCCCTCCCAGCGGTATCGGAACAAGTCCTCAGACAGCGCCGGGCCCTGGGTGAGGAACAGTAAGCGGGCAACCACCGCGACTGTGGCAATCCAGACACAGTCTGCGCGCCCAATCTGGGCGGCCCCATTTGTGAGAACGCTTTTGACGCTTATCAGATAAAATAGACTTGAGCAGAGGAGGATGCCGACTGTCCACCCGGCTGGGCACTTCGCGCCGCTGGTCCATCTGAGCAGGACGGCGGCAGCCAGCAGGCCTGCTCCGTAAAGAGCCCACTGGATCCGGCATAGCACCATGAGTATCAGCTTGCCCATGCTTGCGTTTCTAGCCCCGTCGCAGATCGACCGGTGGAGCCGCCTGCTGTCCGATGACAGTTTCGCGGGCATACACCAGTTGGGCTGGTTTGACTGGCTGCTCCTCGTCCCCTACTTTACCCTCTTAGGCATTCTGGCGATTTACGGCGCGCATCGTTTCCTGGTCGTGTACGGCTATCTGAGAAGCCGGAAGCGCGTGCCGACCACGCCTCCGCAGCATTTTGAGCAGCTGCCGCGCGTCACAATCCAGTTGCCGCTGTTTAACGAGCGCAACGTCGTGGACCAGCTGGTTGAGGCGGTGCTGAAGATCCGCTACCCGCACGAACTGCTAGAGATCCAGATTCTCGACGACTCCACCGACGAGACGCACCCCTATACGGAAGCTCTGGTGGCGCGCATGAAAGCGCAGGGCCACCCCATCGAGTACGTCCACCGGACCAACCGTGAAGGCTATAAAGCTGGCGCGCTGCTGGAAGGCATGGCCAAGACGAAGGGCGAGTTCTTCGCGGTCTTCGACGCCGATTTCATTCCGCCCGCCGACTTCCTGGAGAAGACGATCCACTTTTTCGCCGACCCCAAGATCGGCGTCGTCCAGACGCGCTGGACGTATATGAACCGCAACCACAACCTGTTGACGGAAGTCCAGGCGTTGATGCTCGACGGACATTTTGCCCTGGAGCATGTCTCGCGCTTCGGCCAGGGGCTGTTTTTCAATTTCAACGGCACTGCTGGCATCCTCCGCCGCAAAATGATCGACGATGCCGGCGGCTGGCAGCACGACACGCTTACGGAAGACTCCGATTTGAGCTACCGGGCGCAGTTGAAGGGCTGGCAGTTCATCTACCTGCCATGGATCGAGTGCCCCAGCGAATTGCCGGTGGACACGTACGGCTTCCAGGTGCAGCAGCAACGCTGGGCCAAAGGCCTGACGCAGTGCGCAATCAAGTTGCTGCCGATGATCTTCCGCTCGAAGGAGATTTCGTTCCGCGAGAAGGTCGAGGCGTGGTTCCACATGACGCCGAACGTCAGCTACCCGCTGATGGTCATCGTTTCGGCGCTCATGCTGCCGGTGATGATTGTACGTTTCTACGTGGGCTGGGTGGCGATGGCGCTGGTGGATGGTCCACTGATAATCTGCAGTTTCTGGTCGGTGGTTACGTTCTATCTTCTGGCCGAGCATGAACTCTACCCCAACAACTGGAAGCGCGCGATCCTCATGCTGCCCTTCCTTTTGGCCATGGGCGTCGCGCTGACGATTTCCAATTCGAAGGCGGTCCTGGAAGCGCTGTTGGGCCAGCAATCGGGGTTCGTCCGCACGCCGAAGTATGCCCCGAAAGCCTCAGGTTCTCCTTCCTCCATGTCGGTCGGCTACCGCCGCAGGAGCGGATGGCTCCCGTTTGCTGAGTTGTTTATGGGCTTTTTCTTCCTCGCGATTGTCTACTACTGCATCGACGTGATGAACTTCTTCGCACTCCCGTTCCTGCTGATTTTCGTCTGCGGGTACTTCTGGGCAGGCTGCAGCACGCTGTGGCAGGAGCATCAGGCGAAGCTGCGATTCCAGCGGGAAGCGCGTCACGTGGAAGTTGAAGCGGTCAGCTAAGAGTCTGCTACCAGCCAATTCGTTGGCACCACCGCTCCCGCACGGTCGCGGCTCCGTCTCGGAACGGAGCCGCGACCGTGCGGGAGCGGTGGTATTCAGGTCTGGTGCGCAGTGCTCGCGCGATACTTCTGCGCTCACGTTGCGCCCTGTTTCAGGCGGAGACGCGCGAAACCTGATAAAAAGGATCATTCCGAGGTAATTCCATGACGAACCCCAAACCCCAGGGCGCAACGCGCCGCGACGTCCTGAAAGCATCCGCTGCGGCGACTTTCACGACGATGATTTTCCCGAAGGTGGTGCGCGGCGCGAACGACAAACTCGCGGTCGGCTTCATCGGCACCGGCACTATGGGCCAGGGCAACGTGCAATATGCCCTGCAGACGGACAAGGTCCAGGCCGTGTCGATCTGCGACGTGTACCAGCCGAACTTACAGAAGGCCATTGCGGTAGCGGGCAAGTTTGGGCAGACACCCAAGGGCATTAAGGATTTTCGCGAGGTTCTGGCAGACGAGTCCATCGACGCGGTGTGTATTGCCACGCCCGACCACTGGCACGCCTACATCGAGGTGGAAGCCTGCAAAGCGGGCAAGGACGTTTACGTCGAGAAGCCGGCCTGCGTATGGGTAGAAGAGGGCCAGAAGATGGTCCAGGCGGCGCGAAAATACAACCGCGTGGTGCAGGGCGGCACGATGCAGCGCTCGGGCGGCTACTTCAAGAAAGCGGCCGAACTGATCCAGGCGGGCGAGATCGGCCAGGTCACGTTCTGCCACGAATGGCAGGCCGGGATGACCAAGAAACAGGGCTGGGGCCAACGCGCAAACGAGGCCGTGCCCGAAGGGCTCGATTGGGAGATGTGGCAGGGTCCGGCCCAGACCCGTCCGTACAGCCTGAACCGCTTTGGCGTCTCTCCTGACCGCTGGTCCACTTTCCGCTACTTCTGGGACTACGCCGGCGGCTCCATGACCGACTGGGGCGTTCACCTGATCGATCCGATCCACCAGGCGATGGGCGAGCCGATGCCGAAGTCGATCGTTACCCTGGGCACGAAGTTCTACGTGGAGGACGACACCGAAACCCCCGACACGATGCAGGCGACCTTCCAATACGAGAAGTTCCTTTCAACCTACGAGAGCCGGACGGTGAATCCGATGCCGATGTTCGGCCAGGGGTATGGAACGTCGTTCCATGGGACCACGGGCACGCTGGTGTTGAACCGTGGCGGTGTCTGGGTGTATCCCAACGGTGCAAAGGAGCCAGCCAAGAAGTGGGAGAACGACAAGGACATGAGCCCGATGAACGTGCCGCACTGGAATAACTTCATCGAATGCATCAAGTCGCGCGAGAAGCCGATCAGTGACATCGAGAAGTGCGTTCGCTCGAGCGTCACCTGCATCCTGGCCAACCTGTCCATGCGTTTTGAGTCGCGTCTGGATTGGGATGAAAATGCCTGGACGGTCAAGCAGGACGAGGTCAAGCCGCACTTGAAGGCGATCTACCGGGCTCCCTGGAAGCTCGAAGTCTAGCCAAGGGGGCGGCGCCGGAGCGCAGCCCCAAGCCGGAACCTATTTCAGAATCGCGTCCACTGTGGCCTGAGTGATCGGGTGATAACCGGACCACGCCTTTGCGTAGATGTTTCTCGCACGCTCCAAACCGCCCGGCGCCTTCACCAGCGCTTCGAACAGCGGCTTCACGAACTTGCGCCGCCCCACCTCGACCAGGAACTCCTCCAGGCGCGGATACGCCGGCTCGTAACCCGCTTGGATGGCCATCTCCAACCACTGCGCGATGATCTCGCTGTTGCCCGAATTAGTGAAGTCCCACTGCATGTCGATATCGCGCAGGTGCGCCGCAGTCGACGGCTTCGGCTGGCTCCTCAACCAGTGCAGCCACTCCTGGGTGGCCCAGGTCTTCTTCGGGTTGGGCTCAAAATCAAACGAGATCTTCGGAACGTCTTTGGGCAAGCCGGGTTGGTTCAACCACTCGGAAACGTCGTCCTGCGGGAAGCCCTCGTGCAACGCTGCGACGAAGTCCTCGGTGGCGATGCTCTGAAACGCGAAGCGGTCGAAGTAGCGCTTGAGAAATGCGTCGAGTTTCTCGCGGCCGTGTTTTTCCTCTAGCCCGCGCAGCATCAACGCGCCCTTCACATACGGCACGCCCGTCATGCCATCGTCGGGGTCACGCCCCTTCAAGTCGATGGCGAGATGCTGATCGCCGGGCGGCAGATCCTTCATCTCGTCCTTCAGCTCTTCGACCTCGATGGCGAACTCCATCTCCGACTGGCGGCGGCCGTAGATCTCCTCTTGAATGCGTCGCTCGATATAGGTTGTGAAACCTTCGTTTAGCCAGAAATCGCGCCAGGTCGCGTTCGTCACCAGGTTGCCCGACCAGGAGTGCGCGAGTTCGTGAGCCACCAGGCTGACCAGGCTCTTATCGCCGGCCAGCACAGTGGGCGTGGCGAAGGTGAGTCGCGGGTTCTCCATACCTCCAAACGGAAACGAGGGCGGCAGCACCAGCACGTCGTAGCGGCCCCAACGATACGGGCCGAACAAACGCTCCGCGGCCTGCACCATCTGCTCCATGTCCGCGAATTCGCTGGCTGCCTTGTCGAGTATGGGCGGCTCCGCCCAGATTCCCGTGCGCGCGCCCAGCGGCCGGAATTGTAGTTCGCCCACGGCCAGGGCGATCAAGTATGGAGGCACCGGCCAGGGCATGTGAAACCGCCCTGGAGCGAGTTGAATAGCGGCCATCAGGGACGTAAGCGGTGCGGCGGCTTGAATGCGTGCGGAGAACGTCACGCGTACTCCCGGCGAGTCCTGAATGGGAACCCAGCTTCGAGCATGTATAGCCTGTGACTGCGAGAAGAGAAACGGTGAGTGTTTGCCAGCAGTCTGTGCGCTGGAGAGCCACTGCAAGCCGCTGGCCTGCGGAGCAGTTTCGTATTCCACCACGACGCTGCGCGTGCCTACAGGGAGGTCGATCTCCAGCGGTGATCCGAGGATCGGATCTCGTGGCCCAACCCGGAAGCCGTCTTGCGAGCCGTTTACCTTCAGTATGTTAAGATCGCGCGTGTCGAGAATCAGCTTGCTGCCTGCCGGTTCCAGAGCTAACGTCGCACTCCCCTTGAGCTTCTTTTCCTTGAATGATACGGTCAGGTCGAGGTGCACGTGGCGCACGCGGCTCTCGCCGGGATTGCCGAACGAATGGATGTCAACTGGAAGTGAACTCACATCTGTTATCGTAAACGCCATTAGCGTATGACAGCACCCAATGGCCGACTGCAGTCTCTCGACATATTTCGCGGCGTGACCATCGCGAGTATGACACTGGTGAACAACCCGGGTGCCGGTGGGCTTGTCTATGCGCCTCTGGAACACGCCGAGTGGCACGGATGGACTTTCACCGACACGGTGTTCCCGTTCTTCTTGTGGATCGTCGGGGTGTCACTGGCTTTTTCGACGGCCCGGCGCGTGGAGCGTGGAGAAAGCAAGCGCCAACTGCTGCTGCACGCGCTGCGCCGCGCGGTGATGCTCTTTCTCATCGGTATTGGAATCTCTTTCTTGTGGAACTGGAACTTCACCACCGTGAGGATTCCCGGCGTTCTGCAGCGCATTGCAGTGTGTTATCTCATCGCGACGGCGATTCTGCTGTGGACCTCGATTCGCGGCCAGATCTACTGGCTAGCCGGGGTGCTGGCGCTCTATTGGGTCTGCATGACTCTGATCCCGGTGCCGGGCTTTGGTCCAGGCCATTTTGAGTTGAAGGTGGGCAACTTCGCGCAGTGGATCGACAGTATGGCCTTGACGGGGCATATGTGGCGTCACACCAAGGTCTGGGATCCCGAGGGGCTCGTGAGCACTTTGCCCGCCATTGGAACGTGCCTGTTCGGCGTGCTGGCCGGACACTTGACACGGAGTCGTTTGACGCCGCCGGAGAAGACCGCTTGGCTCTGTACAGGCGGAGCGCTGCTGATGGGCGCAGGGCATTTCCTGTCCATCTGGATGCCAATCAACAAGAGCCTTTGGACGCCCACCTACGCCATCTTCATGGCGGGGCTCGCCTCGCTCTGTCTGGGTGTCTACTACTGGCTGGCCGACGTGCAGGGGCACGGCAGGTGGTTCACGCCGTTCCGCATCTTCGGCCTGAATGCGATCGCGGTCTTCATCGCCTCGGGCGAACTGGCCATCTCATCGGGCCGGATTCACGTCGATGCCCAGACAACGCTGGCGCAGTGGTATTTTCGAACCGTTTGCGCACCCCTGGGCGACCTTTACATAGCAAGCCTGCTGGCCGCCCTGAGCCACGTTGCGATCATGTTCTTGGTGGCCTGGGGCCTGTACCGCAAGGGCTGGTTCCTGAAACTCTAGGCCCTACTGCCTCACCATCACGATGTGCATTTTGCGCTCGCCGCTCGGCAGCTTGCCCACGCGGTCGATATTCATCACCTTGCCGTCCGGAGAAAAACTCGTGCGGTCCTTGAAGGTGATCTCGGTGCCATTGCCGCTGTAAACGTGCTCTCCCACCAGTACGGCCTCTTCCCACCGCATCTTGCTCTTCATGGCCATCCCGCCGACCTGGTTGGTTGTTTCCTGCCCGTCGTCCCGAACCTTGATCTCGTAACTGGCGCGATCCGTGCTCTGCTGCATAGTATACAGGTGGCCGTCCACGGTGATCTTGGCCTCGTACTTGGTCGGCGTGGGTCCGCCGAAGTCGCTTTTCGCGCCGTCCAGTTTCCACCACCCCGCCATCGAGGGCTTCGCCTTCTGGAGGACAATCTTCACCTTCGACGTGCCTTGGGGCGTGGTGAGTTCGCGATCGACCGTCATCAATTGCCCATCCGGTGAGTAGGAAATACGGTCCTTGAAGCTGACCTCACCGAACGAGATTTCGCCCAACAGGGCAGATCCCTCAATCCAGTGGCGGCTCTTCATTTCACCCCCGCCGGGCAGGCTGTTGGTTACTTGCTGCTTGTCGGTGCGGAGAACGAAATGAAACAACCCATCGACGGAATCCTGGTCCAACTCGAAAACTGGGCCCTTCATCTTCACCGTGAGGGTAAGGTTGCCTGGGTTGGGCAAGGCACCGAAGTCGCTCTGATCGGGAAGCATGTTCCAGACGCCGTCCATCACTGCGTTCTGAGCCGGCGCATTTTGCGCCAAGATCGTCGATGCAAGCCATGCTCCAGACAAAAGGACGATCATCGCCAACTTCATGCAGTATTCCTCTCAGTGAAAAAAACGAACTTGCGCTCGCTGGTGTTCCTCACACGCTAGGGCAAAGCAATCGGGCAGAACGCTTTCGATTCTAACCGGAATACCCGTCCGCGCGGCTGCCCGGATCTCGCTATTACCGCGGGTCCCTACACTCCCAACGCTGAAATCATAACCTGGCACTCTGGAACAGAGCGCCGCAGCGCAGAGCCGTGAACGACAGACAGCGGTCAAATCCGCAGTCGGCTACCGTTCTCTCAGCTCTCGGCTCAACGGCTATTTCTCCAGTAGGAAACTTCCTGCCATCATGGCGTCGATGCCCGAGGAGTAGAAGCTACGCACGGCATCACGCGGCGAGCAGACCAGCGGGTCGCCGAACAAGTTGAACGAAGTGTTGTAAAGCACCGGCAGGCCCGTCTTCGCGCCCCACTCGGTGAGCAGCGCGTGGAACAGCGGATTCTCGGACTTCTCCACGGCGTGGACTCGCAGTGTGTCGTCGCCGAGTAACGCTGCTTCGAAGGTCTTGCGATACTCGGGCCGGACCTTGCCTACCGTTGCGAGGAAACGCGCGTTCGCGCCGGTCTCGAAATAGCGCGATGCGGCTTCGGCCGGCACCGACGCGGCGAACTTACGGAACTGCTCGCGGCGCTTGATGTAAATGTTCAGGTTCTCGCTGGAGTAAGGGTTCAATGGCGAGGCGAGAATCGAGCGGTTGCCTAGCGCGCGCGGGCCGAACTCCATCCGTCCCTGCATCCAGGCCACGATCCGGTCCGATGCGAGTTGCTCGATCGTGGTGGCGATCACTGCTTCATTGGTGAGCAGGAACTTGAAAGCCAGCTTGCAGTTTTCGAGGACCTCTTTGACGCCCGCCACGCTATACTCCGGGCCCAGCGACAGAGTCGTGAGCGGAACGCGTTCCTTCCGCCCGAAGAAGCTGTGCCAGGTCCAGTAAGCCGCGCCCATGGCGGTTCCGCTATTGCCGGCCGCGGGTTGCACAAAGACGTTCTTCCAGCGCCCGCTGCGCTCGAACGCCGATACCAGGATCGCGTTATAAAACAGTCCGCCCGCCAGGCATAGATTCTCGCCGCTACCGGCCATGTCGAGCGCGAGTTGCTCAACGGCGGACTGCAAGCCAGCGGCGATCCGGGCGCGCCATTTGTCGTCGATATTGGAGTCGTCTTCAAGCCCGATCGCTTCATAGAATCGGTCGCTAAATCCGCCCATGCCTAGCCGGTCGGAGTCGAAGTACGAACGGTCCGTATGGAAGCCCGCGCCTTCTCGTACGAGCATCCGGCGGAACACCTCGGCCAGTTCGTCACCGGCAAAGGCTGAGAGCCATTGCACTTTGTGCTCTTCGCTGCGCGGCCGGTAGCCCAGCAACTCGGTCACCCGGCTGTATAGGTCGCCTATGGAATCCGGGAAGAACGTCTCCTCGTCGAGGTCGATCGAGGTGCCGTGGGCCAGCCAGCGCGCGCCACAGCGGAAGTCGCCGGAACGGTCCAATGTGAGCACGGTTGCCGCGTCGAACGGCGAGGCGAAATAGGCCGAGGCGGCGTGGGCCCGGTGGTGTTCCACAGCGCTGATGCGGGCATTCGGGAAACGCTCGCGCAGCATCAACTGCATCCGGCTGTCGTGCCGGTCGGAGAAGGGACGCGCGATGGCTACGGCGTCCACATCGGCGGGCGAGGCCTTGGCGAGCGTCAGGCAGGAGTCGATAGCTTCCGATGGGATTTCACGCGGCTCAAAGCGCCGTGCGATCTTGTGTTGCTCCACCGCGGCGACGATCGCGCCGTCGCGCAGAACGGCGCATGCGGGATTGTTGAGCAGTCCGCCGAGTCCGACGATTACCATGTAGCTTTCCTGCCCTCTTCCTTGGCCTACTTCTTTGCCTTGGCTTTGTCGATCTTAGCGTACGAGTCGCGCAGCCCCAGAGTCCGGTTGAAGATCGGCTTGTCTGGGGTGGCATCCCGGTCCAGGCAGAAATATCCAAGGCGCTCGAACTGATAGGACGTGCCCGCCTTCGCGTGCTTGAGGCTCGGCTCCAACTTGGGATGCGCGACCACTTCCAGCGACTTCGGGTTCAGGTTCTCGGTCCACTCCTGACCCCGGCTCGAGTCGTTCGGGTCTTCTGTCAGGAAAAGGTTCTCGTACAGCCGTACTTCAGCCTCAATCGCGTGTTCGGCGGAGACCCAGTGGATGGTTGATTTCACCTTGCGCCCGTCCGGCGTGTTGCCGCCGCGCGTCGCCGGGTCGTAGCTGCAGTGCACCTCCACGACTTCGCCTTTTTCGTTCTTAACCACGCTGGTGCACGTCACCAGATAGCCGTAGCGCAGGCGCACCTCGCGCCCCGGCGAGAGCCGGTAGAAGTGCTTGGGAGGATCTTCGCGGAAATCGTCCTGCTCGATGTAGAGCGTCTTTGAGAACGGAACTTCGCGCGTGCCGGCCGAGGCGTCTTCGGGATTGTTGACGCACTCCATCAACTCCGTCCGGCCCTCAGGGTAGTTGTCAATCACCACTCTCAAGGGATTCAGGACGGCCATCACGCGCAGCGCGCGCTGGTTCAAGTCTTCCCGTACGGCGTGTTCCAGCAGGCCGAGTTCGACCATGCCGTTGGTCTTCGAAACGCCGATGCGCGAGCAGAATGTGCGCATCGCTTCGGCTGTGTAGCCCCGCCTGCGAATGCCGCTGAGCGTGGGCATACGCGGGTCATCCCAGCCTGTGACATGGTTGTCCTGCACCAGCGCCAGCAGTTTGCGCTTGCTCAGCAGGGTGTAGGTCAGGTTCAGGCGGTCGAACTCGAGTTGCTGCGGGGCAAAGATCCCGAGTTCCTGGATGTACCAGTCGTAGAGCGGGCGGTGGTCCTCGAACTCGAGCGTACAGATGGAATGCGTAATGCCTTCAATCGAATCGCATTGGCCGTGCGTGAAGTCATACATCGGGTAGATGCACCAGGTATTGCCCGTGCGATGATGCTCCGCGTGGAGTATGCGGTACATGATCGGGTCGCGCAGATTCAGGTTGGCCGACGCCATGTCAGCCTTAGTGCGCAGCGTGCGGGTCCCATCGGGGAACTCACCGGCCTTCATGCGCTCTAAGAGGTCCAGGTTCTCTTCAACGGAGCGATTACGCCACGGGCTCTCGGTCCCCGGTTCCGTCAACGTTCCGCGATATTCGCGGATTTGCTCGGCGGTCAGATCGCAGACGTACGCCTTGCCCTTCCGGATCAACAGCAGCGCGTACTCGTACAGTTGCGGGAAGTAATCGGAGGCGTAGAACAGCCGGTCTTCCCAATCGGCACCCAGCCAGCGCACGTCCTCAATGATGGAATCGACGTATTCGGTCTCTTCCTTGGTCGGGTTGGTATCGTCAAAACGCAGATTGAACTTGCCGCCAAACTCCTGGGCCAGTCCGTAGTTCAGACAAATCGACTTGGCATGGCCGATGTGGAGATAGCCGTTGGGTTCGGGTGGAAAACGAGTGTGGACGCGCCCGCCGTGCTTGCCGTTCGCGATGTCCTGCAGGATAGTGTCGCGGATGAAGTTGGACTGGCGTTCGGGCGCTTCGGGCTGGGAAGCCTCGGCCGGGTCGCCATTTCGATCATTGGACATTTTCGTATTCGTTCCTTCTACACCTGACTCGCTTGCCGCGAGCGCAGCTTTTCTAGCGCCTGGTCGATCCGTTTCAGGCACGTTTCTCTGCCCAGAACTTCCAGCGTCTCAAATAACGGCGGCGCGACCATCCGCCCGCAAACCGCCACTCGGACCGGCTGGAACATCTGTCCCGCTTTCACGCCCAGCGTGGCAGCCTCCGCGCGCAGCGCACCGTCCAGTCCGTCGTGGCTGAACCCGGCCGTCTCCAGCGCTTTACGCGCGCTTTCCAGCACCTTGAGCGCCATGGCGGCGTCGCCCTTTTTGGGGATCAACTCCGCCGGATCGTATGGCGTCAACTCATCCGCGAAGAAGAAGTCGGCGACGGTCAGTACGTCGTTCAGCGTCTTGATCCGCTCCTGGATCAGCGGTGTGATGCGCAGCAGATGCGCGCGTTCAACTTGGATGCCAGCGGCGGCGACCACAGGCGCCAGCCGGTCGGTCAGTTCCTCATGCGACAACGCGTAAATGTGCTGTGAATTGAGCCACAATGCCTTCGGGTCGATCGGGTCTTGCTCGGTGAAATTGACCACCGCGTTCGGGCGGTTGACGCCCTCGAACGAGAACACGTCGACAATCTCCTGCAGCAACATCTTCTCGCGGTCGTCCTTCGGGTTCCAGCCCAGCAGGCACAGGAAATTCACGTACGCTTGCGGCAGGAAGCCGGCGTCGCGGTAAGTGGTCACCGACACCACAGGACCGTGCCTGCGCTTGGAAAGCTTCGCTCCGTCGGGCGCAATCAGCAGGGGTAAATGGGCAAACTTCGGGCTCTTCGTGCCGAGTCCTTCGAAGATCAACACGTGCTTGAAGGTATTCGGCAGGTGATCCTGGCCCCGGACGATGTGCGAGATGCGCAAATCGGCGTCGTCGAAGCAAGAGGCCAGATGGTAGGTGGCCATGCCGTTTGAACGCAGCAGCGCGAAGTCTTCAATGTCGGCGCACGACTTAGACTGATCGCCATACACCAGATCGCGGAACCGGATCTCACGCTCGCCATCGCGCGGTACCAGAAACCGCAGCACAAACGGTTCGCCCGCTGCGGCGCGCCGGTCGCTCTCCTCGCGGCTCAGTTCTCGTGCGCCGGGGTTGAACAGCCAGCCTATGCCGCCGCCGGGCTTGTCTTCCCCGATTTGGGTCATCGGTGTGAAGTCGCGATAGGCCATGCCGCGCTCGAAGATGGTCCACGCCGCCTGGGTGTAAAGCGCGGTCCGGTCGCTCTGCCGGTAGAACTCGTCCCACGGCAGTCCGAGCCACTTCAGTCCGTCGAAGATGCTGTCGAGCGACGCCTGCGTGTTGCGTTCCACGTCGGTGTCGTCAATGCGAAGAATCATCGTCCCCTGGTTCCGCCGGGCGAAAAGCCAGTTGAAAATGAAGGTTCGGGCACTGCCGATGTGTAGATACCCCGTGGGGGAAGGAGCGAATCGGACTCGAATCATTAATCTTTCAGTATATTGAACATCCGCACCAGATCGCCCACGGCAAGCTGCTCGGCGCGCTCCGCAGCCTCGGGCAGGGAATCGATTTTGGCCTTGTCAAAGTGGCCTGCGAGGTTGTTTCTCAACGTCTTGCGCTTCTGCCGGAAGCAGGTGGAGGCGAAGCGCAAAAAGCCGGCCAAATCGTCACACACCGGCTCGCTAAGCGGCTCCAGCAGGATCACTGCGCTCTCCACCTTGGGCGGCGGACGGAACGACCCGCACTTCACATTAAACAGTACCTTCGCTCTGCAGCGGGCCTGCGTCGCCACGCTCAGGTACCCGTAGTCGCGACCACCCGGGGCCGCGGCCAGCCTGTCCGCGACTTCCTTTTGAACCAGGAACACCGCGCGCCCGAGTAGCGGGCCGAGGCTCAACGCACGGTCCACGATGGGCGAAGTGATGTAGTACGGGATGTTACCAACCACGACCGCCGGTCCCCACTGGCTCAAGCCGGCCTGTAGCACGTCGCTTTCAACGAGCTGGAACCTGGGCTCACTGGCGTACCTCGTCCGCAATGCGCCCGCCAAAGCCGGATCAATCTCGATTGCGACCAGGCGTTCGCAGCGGGGCAGCAAATGCTGAGTGAGCCCCCCCGGTCCCGGCCCGATTTCAATCACCGTGGCCGCGTGCTCCCCGCAAGCCGCCAGCGCAATGCGCTCCAGAATCGAGTTGTCGAACAGGAAGTGCTGACCGAGACGCTGACCCACTCCCTCGATTGTCGCGCTTCGCTCCGCTTGTACGGGGCCGTGGCTCAATGCACGGTGATATTGTCGATGAAGTTCTTATACTCGGGTTTCACGTTGAACGGCGGCGGGTCGTTCGTGAGCACGTGCGATTCGATTTGGCTCGCGCTGGTGGCGTCGCACAGGAAGTATACGAATTCGTATCCCTCCGCGTTGGCGCGTCGCGCGGCAGCCCAATTCCCATGCCCGGTCACGTGCTTTATCAGCCTGCCCCGAATCGAACTCGATGAGATTCCGATGTAAACAATCTCGCCTAAATATAGAATCTGATAGACGCCCGATGTGGCGGGAGCGTTTTGCCTGACCGATGCATCGTTGAAGGGAAAGGGGCCCGTCCAGATCCTGAAGTATTTGTCCGTAAACATCGCATAGTCCTCCTGTCCGACAGCACCTGGACAGTATAACCGGACAATGCGGTGCGGTATACGCGCGAACATCTACTGGTTCGGGAAATGCACACTGTCCTCAGGTCGTAGGCACCCCGGGGCTCCCCGGTTAATGGGCGGCGATTTCGCGGCAATCATAGGGAAACGCGGAGCTTGCTGCAGTTCTATCTGATGAATGTTGGGGTCGCTGATAACGATAACCTTGGCCGGGGTGGTGCAAACAATGGACCAACCAACGCCGCTCATCATCTCCGGCCGATCGAATCACAGGCGCCTAACCTTCTGGGCCTACGCCGGGTCACCCTCGCACTTCGAGTTGCGTCCTGCGGAACTTCACCCGGACCCACCCCGATGTGGGCTGGCCGAAAGTCGTGGCCGGCTGAAACTTCGAAAACAGTAATGACTTGCCGATCTCGCGCTTCAGTTCCTGCCGTGCCGCCATGTCGATGTCCTTGGGCAGCGAGTAATCGGTGACGCGGCCCTGCTCGTCAACCAGAACTTCCACGTTAATCTCTTCCAGCGCGGTGTCCAACAGGGTCGACTTAAGCAGCGCCTCGGTGGCCAAAACGGTAGGAACATCACCGGGTTGCGGCGCGGAGATGATGCCCTGGAAGCTGGTCATAACGGCTACGAAAAGCAGTACCGCTGTCGCGAGTCCACCCGCCGCGGGAAGCGCCAGTGGCTTCATCAGGCCGCTCGCCCAAAACGATAGGCGTCCAGTCAGGTCATGCACTTTGGCACGAAAATCCACTTGACGCCGGCGCCGCGCAGCTTCTCGCGAAGCCATGGAACGCAACGATAGAGAAAGATGCCGATCAACTTTACGGACGGGCACATCGCGCAGCGTCGTCTGGACAGCCACCATGCCTGCGTGGCGTCCACCGCACTCGGCGCAGGTCTTCAAGTGCTCCTCCAGCGAGCGCTTCTCGGAATCCACGATGCGACCGTCCAGGAATGCTGACAGCATCCACTGAACATGCAGGCAATCCATATCGACCCCGAATTCCCTTAGTCCGCCGGCTGGGGCGAGAACGCGAAGCCCCGGGCCGGTTCGAACTGCTCAATGAGCGCCCTGCGCAGCGATTCGCGCCCACGCAGGATGCGAGACTTTACCGTGCCGAGCGAAATGTCGAGTACGTCGGCAATCTCCTCATAGCTCAAGTCCTCCAGATCGCGCAGCACAACTGCGGATCGGAAGGCAGGATTCAAGCCCGCCAGCGCCTTTTCGATCGCACTCTTCCATTCCTCGTTCAATACAAGGTCGTAGGGCGACCGGGATCGGTCGTGTAGATGGTCGAGGTGACTGCGGCCGGGCTCCTGCGCTTCCAGTTCTGTCTCTGGTTTCCGGTGCCGCCCGAACCAGCGCCTGCGATTATAGGCCTCGTTCACGGCGATCCGGTAAATCCAAGTCTTCAGACTGCTCTCTCCTCGAAACTGGTTGACGCTGCGGAAGATCTTCAGAAAGACCTCCTGCGTGACGTCGCTGGCCTCGTTATGATCGTCGATGAGGCGCTGCACCAGGCCGAAAACGGGCTGCTGAAAATGCGCGATTAAGAGTTCGTACGCGGTCTCGTCCCCTGATCTCAACCCTTCGAGCAAAACCTGCTCTTCGGGCATTCCCGGAGTCTCCGGGAGGTCAATTGGCCGATTGCGGTCGTGTCCGTTCCGACTCGGCGTCAAGGGAGAGCCTCCACCGACTCATCATACCGCCGATCCACTCGTCTGGCGGCTCTGTAATCTTTAGACGCCAATCCCCTCAATTTGTTCCCGTTAGGCAATCCAGCCCGCGGGCGGTCTCGGATTTGATATGAATGTAACGCCATGCGCTTTCTGCTCTGCTTGCTCCTCTCCGCCGCCGCCGTCTCAGCCGGGAACTTGACGGACCGTTTCAACCTAACCCTGAAGCGGGTTACCAGAGACGGTCCTCCCGTGTTTGATGAGGCCTTCATCCTGGCCGACGCCTCTGCCCAGCCAGGGCGGCGTTTTACCGAATTCAGCGGGGACGTTTCCGGCCGTTACATCGGTGCACTGTCATTGGCCTTCCGCCAGAATGGGGCAGGGTCCTCGCTGCTCGACCACGTCGTGTCGGGGGCAATCAAACTCCAACAGCCGGATGGCCACTTCGGCGCTCCTCTGACCACGGGGACGGTGCGCGACAGTGACATGGCGACCTTGTGGGGTAACGGCCGCATGCTGATCGGCCTGCTTGAGTATTACGATCTGACCCACCGCGCCGACGCGCTGGCTTCCGCGCGCAAGCTGGGAGACTTCCTGGTACGCATCGGGCCGCGCTTCAACTCGGAGGAAGTGCGCACGGCCTACAACGGTGAGAAATTCGCGGTCGGCTACATCTGCTGGACCAATAGTCTCGAAGGCTTGGTCGAACTCTACCGTGTGACCAGGGCCGAGCCGTATCTGGCCCTGGCCCGCGACATCGCGGCGCGAACCGATCGCCATCCGTCCCAGCACAGCCACGGCTTTCTCACCACCGTCCGCGGCGTCGTAGCGCTCTACAAAGTGACCGGGGAGAAGCGCTATCTGGAACAGGCTGAAGCGGCCTGGCAGGACGTGCTCGATTCCGGGAACGTGCTGGTGCAGGGTGCCGTGCCGGAGATGTTCGCCCCGCAAATTAAGCGTGACGAAGGTTGCTCGGAGGCAGATTGGCTGAGGCTCAGCCTCGAACTATGGGACCTCACGCTTCAGCCGAAATACATGCAACAGGCGCAACTCACGCTGTTCAACGAGATGTCGATGAACCAGTTCCACACGGGCGACTTCGGCCATCACAGCCTCTCCGAGGCAGGCTATGTCCCGCCGTTTGCCCACGCTTGGTGGTGCTGCACGTTCCACGGGCTGCGCGCTTTGGCCGCGGTCTTCAGGTCGGTCTTCCACGCGCAGGCGGGCACACTGTCTTACGATCTGCCGGTGGATGGGCAGGGTGAGGCGGCCGGGCTGACTGTCCGCGCCGACTCGGCGTTGGAGCGCACCGCGAGCGTCCAGTTGACCGTGGCGAAAGCAGATGGGAAGCCTCACGACTTGCGGGTGCGCGTTCCACAGTGGGCTTCAGGAGTGCAACTGTCTCTGTCCGGGCAGCCGCTCCAGACCTCCTCCCAGGACGGCTACCAAACCGTCGCGCGCATATGGAAAGCCGGCGAAGTCCTGAGGGTGACCTATGCCCTTCAAACCCGCCTTGTGAAGCGCGGCGGCGAGGGCCGCCAGGCCGCTGTCTTCCACGGGCCCTGGCTGCTCGCCGTGGACCAGGCCACATCACCCGCCTACTTCGATGAGCCGTCGAACGAAAACAAAGTGTCGCTGCCGGAGACGAACGGCAAACTCGCGTTGAAACCGGCAGTCGCCTCCGGCACGGCCGCGCGTTTTGCGGTGCCCGTGGCGCATTTCCAGCTCAGCTATCTTCCCGGAGGCTACTCGATCCAACCGCAAACCGCGCTGCTGCGTCCAATCGCCGAATACACTGCTGGGCCCGACCAGAATGAGCTCGATTTCTGGCTGCCGCTGGTCCCCACCTCGGAGGGCTTGGACAGCAACTACAAGCCGAAATAGTGCAGTACGGACCATGGCACAAACCGTGGTGGGACAGACCATCGCTTTGCGTGGTCTGTCATCCCGGGTGGTTCGTCAGCTTCACAGAGACTCTCCCAAGTAATCTCAGCGCCGGCAGGCGGCGTAAGCGATCTTCTGTCCCACGGGCGAAGCTACTTCCAGTGCCGCCCAAACAGTTCCACTAACTCGTCAAACTTCTGGTCCGCGTCAACCGCATCTCCCGACACCACTGCGTGCGTAACGCAGTGCTTCAGGTGGTTCTTTAGGAGCAGCTTTCCCACGCCGCCCAGCGCCTCCTGCACCGACGCCACTTGCGTCAGAACGTCGGCGCAGTACCGGCCTTCCTCCACCATCTTGTGGAGCCCCCGCACCTGCCCCTCAATGCGACGAAGACGCTTCAGCGCGTTCTGGCGCAGTTCCTCGTCCACGCCTTGCGCCATCCGCTCCGTCGTTGCGCATTCGTGATCCGTCACGTTTTCCTCCAGGCCGCGAGACGCAGGCTGTTGCCCACCACGCTCACCGAACTCAACGCCATTGCGGCGCTGGCGATCACGGGACTCAACAGGACTCCGAACGCAGGGTACAGCGTACCGGCTGCGATGGGGATGCAAACGGCGTTGTACGCCAGTGCCCAAAACAGGTTCTGTTGCATCAGTCGCACGGCCGAGCGCGCCAACGCGCGTGCCTGCACAATCAGGCTCAAGTCAGGTCGCATCAGCGTCAAATCGGCCGCTTCCCGCGCCACATCAGTGCCGCTCGCGAGCGCGATGCCGACGTGCGCCGCAGCCAGCGCCGGAGCGTCGTTGATGCCGTCTCCGACCATCGCCACTTGGCGCCCCTCCGCCTGAAATCGGCGCAGCGTTTCCAGCTTGCCTTCTGGCAGCACGCCGGCCAAGACCTCTTCAATGCCCAATTCCCGGGCGATCGCCCGGGCCGAGGACTCCTGGTCGCCGGTCAGCATCACGACGTGCAAACCTGCCTGCTTGAGCTGTTCTACGGCCCGCTGAGCGCCAGCCCGGGGCCGGTCAGAAAGCGCTACAGCACCCGCAAAGCGGCCGTCCACAGCCGCCCAAATTGTCGTGCGGCCTGCCGGTTGAGCGACCGTCGAGTCCTCTGGGAGGTCGATGCCCCGCTCGGTGAGCAGCGCACGCCGCCCGACCAGAGTGGCCTTCCCCGCGATGCGGCCTTCGGCGCCCAGTCCGGCCAACGCGGAGAAGTTCTCCACCGGCAGCAGTGTCAACTTGCGCCTATCCGCCAACTCCACAACGGCCCTACCCAGCGGGTGCTCCGACGACTTCTCCACCGACGCCAGCACGCGCAGGAACTCGTCCTCAGCCCACCCTTCGGCCGGCGTGATTGCCGTGACTTCCGGCCGCCCTTCCGTTAGCGTCCCGGTCTTGTCGAAGACCACCGTGTCGATGGACGCCATGCGCTCGAGCGCTTCACCTCCGCGCACCAGAATCCCCAACTGCGCGGCCCGCCCGGTGGCCACCATCACGGCCGTCGGCACGGCCAAGCCCATCGCGCACGGGCAGGCGATAATCAGCACGGCCACGCTGGCGGCGGCTGCGCGCGCGAGGTCGTGGCTGGCCACCATCCAGACGGCGAAGGTCAGCAGCGAGATACCGAATACCGCCGGCACGAAGACCGAGCTCACGCGGTCCGCCAGTCGCTGCATCGGCGCCTTGGCGCCTTGCGCGGCGCGCAGCAACCTTAAGACGTTTTCGAGCATCGTCTCGCCGCCCAGCGCCGTGACGCGCGCTCGCAACACGCCCTGCCCGTTCGTCGTTCCACCGATCACCGCCGAGCCGGGCAGCTTATCGACCGGCTCGGGCTCGCCCGTCAACATCGATTCGTCCACCCCGCTCATGCCGCTGAGGACGACCGCATCCGCCGGGACGCGTTCGCCGGGCCGCACCACCACGATGTCGCCTAACTGCAATCGGTCCAGCGGAGTGTCGATTTCCTGCCCGTTCACCTCGACCCGCGCCGTGGCGGGCTGCAACGCCGCCAAAGCCCGCATCGCCGAGGAAGCGCCGCGCCGCGCCCGCGCTTCCAGTACGTTGCCGGCCAGCACCAGCGCCAGGATGAAGATCACCGCTTCGAAATAGACCTCCGCGGCCACGCCCCGCGACTCGAAAGCGCCGGGCGCGAGCGTCACCGCCGTCGAGTAAAGAAACGCCGCCCCCGTGCCTACGGCGATCAGCGTGTTCATGTCGCTGGTGGCATGCCGCGCCGCCGCCCACGCCTTGACGTAGAAACGCCGCCCCGCGAACAGCATCACGAACACGGAAAGCACGAGCAGGGTCCATCGCAGCGCATCCGCCGGCAGGTTGTAGAGCGCCGGAAACACCGCTTGAACCGGCGCATCGAGCCACATCGTGATGCGATGCAGCAGCGGGTCCACGCTGCCGTGGCGCATCAGCGGCATCGACAAAGTCATCGCGGCAACGGCGGCCATGAGGGCGCCCGCCATTTGAATCCGTAAACGGCGATAGGCCGACTCGTGCTCCCGCCCCTGCTCATCCTGTTCGGCGGTAGCGCTCCGGCCCGGCTGCGGCAGGGCCGCCTCATACCCTGTCTCGTTGATCGCAGCCACGAGTGTCTGCGGAGAGACCGTCAACGGGTCGTACTCCACCGTCGCGCGCTCCATCATCAGGTTGACAGACGCGGAGCGCACTCCAGGTTGAGACTCGAGTGTGCGCTGCACGAAGGACTGGCACGCGGCGCAAGTCATGCCCTTTACCGGCAGCGTCGCCTGCGCCGTGACGGTCGCCTCAGATGGCATGGGCCGTGAAACCGAGCCGGTTGACGGCATCGACAATCTCCTGCAGTGTGGCCTTTTCGGCGTCGAAATTCACCGACGCCGAACCAATTTCGACTTTCAGCGCCTCCGGTTCGACGCCCTCCACTTTCTGCAAAGCGACCGTGACCCTGCGCACGCAAGAGCCGCAGTGCATCCCGTCGATGGCCAGATCGAGTTTCATTGACATATACCCCCATCCCCTATACTCCGGCCCCGGGCTTCGAGTTGTCAATCAACGCTGGATCTGCCGGCCGCCTCGGGTTACACTGCGGTTTGGAGTCGCCTCAGACCGTCATTGCCTCAGTCCGGTAGGGTACACGCGCTGGTTCCCGGCGCGCGGGTGAAGTGTGTTCACCCGTATTCCCTCCCGGCTTCCTCATTCCCCGCTCGACATTTGAACGCTGAAGAAGGAATCACAGGCAATGGAACTGTCTCTTTATGGATGGGACAACGAGTACGCTTGCGCGCTCGACCGGGCTTGCGCCGGGCAGGCAGGGCAACTTGAAGCAGGACGCGTAACGGCCTCCAGTCGCGGTTGGGCACGCGTCGTCTGGGCCGGGGGCGAACTTGATGCGGTATTGTGCGGGGCTCTGCTCGAAAGCGCGGGCGCCGCACGCCCCGCGACCGGCGATTGGGTCGCGTTCGAGCCGGATACCGGGCGCATTCGGGCGGTGCTCGACCGCCGTTCGTGCGTCTCGCGCAAGCGGGCCGGGAAAGCGAATGCGGAGCAGGTGGTCGCGGCCAACGTGGACGTGCTGTTTCTCGTCATGGGACTCGACGGCGACTTCAATCCACGCCGGCTGGAACGCTACCTGCTGCTCGCCGCGGAGAGCCGGGCGGAACCCGTGGTGGTGCTCAACAAAAGCGACCTTTGCGCAGATCTCATGTCGCGTTTGCATGAAATCGACCGGCTGACTTCGGCTCCTGTGGTGGTGATGTCGGCCGTCGCCACAGGGGCGGTCGAGCAGTTGCACCGCTACGTCGAGCCCGGCCACACGGCGGCGCTGGTGGGCATGTCGGGTACCGGCAAGTCGACCATCGCCAACGCTTTGCTGGGCGGACTGCTGCAGGCGACCTTCGAAGTGCGCGCAGCCGACAGCCGCGGCCGGCACACCACCACTTCCCGCGAGCTGTTTCTGCTCCGGCAGGGCTGGCTGCTGGTTGATACGCCGGGCATGCGCGAGTTGGAGGTATGGAGCGAGGGCGGCCCGGTGGAAGTGGTCTTCGAAGACATCGCGAAACTCGCCTCGTCGTGCCGGTTCAGCGACTGCTCGCACCGGGGTGAACCGGACTGTGCGGTGAGCGCAGCCGTGGAGGCTGGCCGGCTCGACGCGGAACGGGTAGCCAACTACCTGAAGTTGAGCCGCGAATCGACCGCTCAGCAGGCCAAGCGCCGCGACAAGTTGCTCTGCAAGGCGCAGAACCGGATGTACAGAAGCCCGCTCAGGAGCAAATGGTGACACATGTTCCTGCGAACGGCAGCTGCCGCGCACCTCCCTCGCGCCTGGCATCGATTGTGTGGAAGGATCGTCTGGTATGCCTTCGCCGCGCACCGAGTCCAACGCTGACACCACGAGCCCACTTGCTTCGCCCGCACAAGTCGAACGGAAACGTGCCTTGCGCGATCAGGCGCTCCATGATCAGGCCTGGATCGGCGACGCCGTGCTGACGCTGTACGCCCGGCTCCGGATCCTCCGCGAGGACGGCAAACTGGACGGGGAGAAGGCCGTGCGCATGTGCTCGAACCAGTTTCTAGCGGCATTCGGCGAACCGACCGCCGTCGAAGCAGGCATCGGCCGAGTGTATGAGAAAGACGGGCTGGAGGCGGCTTTCGCTCACATTGAAAGTTCGTTCATGCCGCTGTTCACGCGTCAGGAGCAGAAACGTCTGCGAAAACAGGGCCATGCCTAAGCCTGAAGGTGCCCGCGCCAAAGCTGCACCGATCCCTCACGGTCGCGGCTCCGTTCCGGATGGAGCCGCGACCGTAAGGGAGCGGTAGATAGCCGAGGGTTACTCATGTCCACGTCGCTGAGACGTTCCTGGCCCATTGATCAAGCGCCAACTGCCCGGTTGGTAACATGAGTGAAATGCTGGAAACTGTCCCCGCTCTGCGCCGTGAATTGGGCCTGCGGGATATGGTCCTGTTCAATGTCGCTGCGGTGGTCAGCATCCGCTGGCTGGCCACGGCCGCCCACATCGGCCCCGGCTCACTGGGCCTGTGGGCCGGCGCTGCGCTGTTCTTCTTCGTCCCGCTGGCTCTGGCGGTCGCCGGGCTGACGGCGAAGTTCCCGCAAGAGGGAGGCATTTACACCTGGACCGGCATCAGTTTTGGAGAGTGGCATGGCTTCCTGTGCGGTTGGTGCTATTGGCTCAGCAACCTGTTTTATTTTCCCAACCTGCTTTTGGCCGGGATCGGGATGGCGCTCTATTCGCTGTTTCCGCAAAACCCGGCCATGGCTGACAGCCGGGCTTTGGTGGTCACGATCTCACTGGCGGCACTATGGTTCGCCCTGATCACGAATCTGGTGGGACTCCAGGTCGGCAAGTGGACCCAGAATCTGGGAGCCGTGGCCACTTGTGTTGCCGGGGCCGCCATCATCGCCGCAGGCCTCACCTCTTACTTCCGGCACGGCGGAGCGACACCCATCCACGTGCTGCCCGAATGGAATTGGAGCAACCTCAATTTCTGGTCGCAGATCGCCTTCGCTTTCGGCGGGTTGGAACTCGGATCCATCATGAGCGGCGAAATCCGCGATCCCGAACGCACGGTCCGTAGGGCCGCATGGATCAGCTGCCTGGCCATCGGCGGCTTCTACATCCTCGGGACCTTCTCCATCCTGGCCCTGCTGCCGCCCGAGCGCATCAACGTTGTCACGGGTCTGGCCCAGGCCGGCGCATCCGCCGCACGGCAATGGGGCCTGCCGGGGCTGACGCCTCTGCTGGGTGGCCTGATCGTGGTCGGCATCATGGGGCAGTTCGGCGCCTGGATCGGCGGCAGTGCGCGGCTGGCATTTAGCATTGGCCTGGACCGCTATCTGCCCGCATCGTTCGGCAAACTGCACCCGCGCTGGCACACGCCGCATGTGGCCTTGTTGACCATGGGGATCGCCTCGACGATCTTCCTGGTCCTGATGCAACTCGGCGAGACCCTTCGCACGGGCTACCAGTTGCTGGTGGACATGACGGTCGTCAGCTACTTCATCCCGTTCGTCTACCTGTTCGCCGCCGCATGGAAGCACGGGTACCGCTGGAGCGCGGTGTCCGGGCTGGTCGTGAGCCTAGCTGGAATCGGCTTCTCGTTCGTCCCGCCGGAGGGGACGCACTCCGTGTGGCTATTTGAAATGAAGATGCTGGGCAGCACGGCCGCGCTCACCGGCACGGCCTGGTTGTTCTTCGTGCGGGGACGCCACAAGCGCGCTATTCAGGACGGGTTGGCGGCGCTGTCAGGCGGCGCAAGACCCAGCCCGCCGCGCTGACCGCCAGGCGCTGCTCAAGCGCCTCCGCGGACGGCGCGGGGTCGAGGTTCGCAATCCACTCCTCGTGCTCCGCGCTGCTCGCGAAGACGGCGTTTCTTGAAGCAAAAACGACCGTTTTGCCCCACGCCTTAGCCGCCGTCCGAGGGTCCGCACTGAATAGTATGACTTCCCCTTCGTGCCGCCCAGCCAACTCCTTCGCCCAGGGCACCCCGGCGTTCAGGATCACCGTGCCGTCCGCCGCGACGGATTCCGCTAGAACGCGGTTCGCCACCGTTAACTCACCGGCATCCGAGCCGGTAAACAGAGCCAAATTACACCGGTCGAAGCCGAGCCCGTCCTGGAGGATCGCCTCATCGCGAACCTCTACGACGGCGGCTTCCAGGAGCGGGTGCAGCAGCAGGTCGGCGGCGTGGCGTGACGTCTGGCCGGCGCGCCGGGTTTGGTGGCCATTGACGAATGTGCCTTCCGAACAGGCGACGCCCGCACACAGCCCATGAGCCGTTAACAAGGCGCTGATTTCGTGGGCGATCGCAGTTGCCCCATTCCCCTGAATGGCGACGATTGGAATCCGCCCGTCGGTGCCCGGTGGGATCACGGCGGCCACGATGATGTCGCCCACGGGGCGGGGTTCCCCCACTCCGGGCTTCAGGTGCATCATCAGCCCAGGCATGGCGTTCACTTCGAGAATCGCGCCGCCCTGCTCGCGCATGGGCCGCGAGATGTCTTCCACTACCAGGTCCACTCCGGCTACGTCCAGGCCGATGGTGCGCGCCGCCAGGGCCACCAGCGCCGCGTTGTCCGGGTGCACGAGATCCGTCACATCGACGGCCAGATTGCCATTGCGCTGGATCAGGATATGGTCGCCTGCGCGGGGAACAGAGACCGGCTCGTAACCTTGGCGTGCCAGCACGCCGAGCGTCATCTCGTCGAACTCGACGGCATAGAGCGGCGAGTCGGCGGCTTCGCTGCGGCGCGGGTCTGAGTTCAACTCGGCCACAAACTGCTCGATGGACCGGATGCCGTCGCCGCTGATATACAACGGATCGCCCCGGGTTGCCGCCGCGACCGCACCGTCAACCACCAGCACGCGGTGCTCCGCGCCCAGGACGCAGCGCTCGACCAGTACGTTCTGGCCCTGCCCCGTTTCGCGCGCCGATTCGTAGGCAGCGGCAATCTCCTCGCGCTGCGTCAGCCCGATGAACACGGAGCGGCCGTGGTTGGCGCTCTGCGGCTTCACCACCACCAGGCCCCCGACCTCGGCCGCTGCCGCCCAGGCATCTTCGGCGTTGGCGACAATGCGGCCTTCCGGAGTGGGGATGCCGACAGCGGTCAACAACTCCTTGGAGAGAGGTTTCTCCCACCCGATATCCTCGCCAATGGACGAAGTGCGGTCCGTTTCCGCGCCGCACATCCTACGCTGGTGGATGCCGTGACCCAACTGCAGCAGGCTGCCCTTGTCGAGCCTGCGGAGCGGAATCCCGCGTCGCGTGGCCGCATCGGCGATGGCACGCGTATTCGGGCCCAGCAGGGTATCGCTGCCGATTTCTTTGATGCGCTCAATTT